>WNGR01006178.1_pt1 | contig 25134 bp, 21 predicted proteins | sample 5407581 | NCBI WGS metagenome assembly WNGR01 (sample SAMN13153383, study PRJNA577476) | soil metagenome | isolation source: 80 cm soil or saprolite under Garry oak tree replicate 2 | place: USA:California | collected 2016-06-15
CCTGAATGTCAAACAGTTGAGTAGTTGAAGGCGGGTTCTGCGGAGCAATACCAGCCGACTTCCACGCCTGATCGATCTCTACATGTATCCTGCAAAGATAGACATCTGAGCTGGCGCAGTTCGGGTCCAGAACGTTGGCTGTAGTATCACAGAAGCTCCCGTTAGGGTACTGAGCACAGTCCTCGATCGTATAGCCCGGATACACGACTCCGTGGATCTCTACGAATGTCGCGTTTCCGTTCACTGAACACGGAGGAGAAGTAGATCGCTTGTTCGGATTACCAGGTTGGAAGCCGCCTCCAGCGTATGTTGAACCACCGTTCGCGTTCACCTGGTTACCAATCACGCCTTCTATGGTTGTGAGTCGTGCCGTGCATGAGACCGCAGGGTTCCACGATGGGAGCGTGCCGGGGGCGACGGTCTTTCCTTGGACCGAGACAGGGTATGCGAGTAGTAGAGACGTAGAGATCATCAGTGCTGTTAGCAGTAGCGCGGCCTTAACTGCACTGTTTCGTTTTGGAGTGGTCCGAGTTGCGCCTTGCACTTTTGTTACCACCTCTGTTTTCCATGAGGAATGTTGGGAGCGGGGTATTTGTTCAGTCCGTCTACAATAGACTAGAAGATAACACACTTAGAACTCTATCGGGCTATCCGCGGAAATCTGAATCTGCAAAACGCAATCCCGTGACATCGATAGAAGCCAATCTACCTGTTGCCGAAGCTATCTCAGATCGAGTGAGAACTGGTTGTAGAGTCCAGAGGTCCTTCGCTTTCTCGAGGGACCCCGATCCGATGTGCTTCACCAGCAGGTGTCTTCTCGAATCTCGCTTTGACCTGCTGACTCTTGTACTCTTGCCCCAAGGTCCTCTCCCTCGGGCTGGTATGGTCTAATTCGTGACGACTTGACTTTCATTTCCAACTCCAGTTCTTTCAGAACCAAGTCTCCATTCTCGGATCGTGTGTAGGTTGTGACCAGGAAGCGTCCGCACTCGCTGCATGTCTGAAGGTTTACTCGAACGAGGCTATGAGTATGCTTATCATTCTGAGGGGTGATTGTTTCTTTCGCTAGCACTTCCCGACGCCTTGTCTAGACTCCACCAGGAATCGTCTCCGACATTCTGACCTCGGCGGAGCGGCCTGCGCTAGTTCGCTAGTTTCCAGAATCCTTTGTGTGCCGGTGGGTCAGCGGTCATCTCGATTGACTCTGGACGTTGAACCTGGACGTTCCGTTCTTCGTACAGCGATTTCTTTGATGCTTCCAGGAGCCGAACAACGCCCGCTCCAATCGCCCCGTTTGCGAGGTTGGTGTAAGTCACTGATCTTCTATTCTGTTCGACGCAGTCAGCAAAGTGAAGGATCTCTGCGCCCAACGTATTGCTTGGAATAACCGATACCGGTTCGGTCTTGTCAGGTCTCTGGAGGACCAGTTTCTGATCGAGACAATCTAGCTTGGCGACTCCGTCGCTGCCTACGACAGTTACGTCTCTGCGTTTCTCATAATCGAGCCAGCTTAGCTCTATGTTTGCTACGATACCATTCAGGTATTCAGCGGTGATGAAGGCTACCTCGTCGCTTGCTCGGATTCGATATCCTCTGCCTCTGCAGGAGATCTTTGTCGGCCACAAACCCAGAACATCGTTGCAGATGTCAAATGGATGTGGGCCGAGATCGGTTATCACATCCCTTTCTTTCTGGGGTGGAAGGAGGCCAGTCCACTGCAACCTAAGGTAGTAGATATCGCCTAACACTCCACTGTCAACTACGCGTTTGAGCTCCTTGATTCCGTTGTTGAATCTATGAAGGTGTCCTGTTGATAGAACTCTGCCGGTCGTTTCTGCAAGCCTCACAAGCTCGTGCGCTTCCCTTGTTCTAAGCGCGAGTGGCTTTTCGACGAGGACGTCCTTCTTGGCCCTTAGGAATTCGGAGGCTACTTCGAAGTGGCTGGCGTTCGGTGAGCAGATATGAACTGCCGAGACATACGGGTCGGATAGGAGGTCTCGATAGTTCAGATGGTAGGTTAGGGGCCCGAATTCTTTCGCGCACTGTTCAAGGGTGCTTGGTGAATTGTCCACCACGGAGCAGAGGCTTACCTTACCAGTGGTCTTGGCTAGGTTCAAGATTTCCCGGATGACCTTCTTTCCCCAGTAGCCTGCGCCGACTACTGAGATCTGCAGGGGCTCCATGATTTCTGATAGCTACGTCTCGATCTTTCAATATAACCAGCATGTCTAAGAAGGAACACAACCAACCACAATGTATTCGTCGCCTCTATTCGCTTCTTCCCCAAATAGGGCTCCGCTTTGGACCTCTGCGACTCCGGGAGTAAGGGGCGATAAGTTTAGCTCGATCCGGGGCAAACGGGACGTGGGTGACGACTGGTTGTCCAGAGCCCGCGAGTATGAAGTGTTGACGTTCAACTGTTACGGGAACACCGAAACCCCGGAGTATAGACATTCTAGAGTCAGGGATCTAGATTTCTTGCGGAATCTTCTCTTTTGCGCCCAAGATGAGTCGCTCAGACTCCCTTATTTCTAGAACACTCGTTCTGGCAATCTTCAGATTCGGGATCAGGGCTGATTCTGGCCGATCGGGACGCGTACACGTACACTATTGCCATTAATCGTGTGCGCTTCCAACACACTGTGGACATGCCGGCTAAATAGTCGTATTGAGTTCCATCATATCGGCTATGTGTCCGCGGAACCGGTCTAGGCTCAGCCACAGAAAACGAAGCCTCCTTCTGGTAGCTTTCCCATTTCTTCTTGTGCTGGCTTCATTCTTGTCCAGTCATCCAGCTGTCATTCTCCCTAGCGCGATTGCTAGCGCTCCCTTGGCAGGCGGTCTATCGTCTTGGAATCCGAAAGTCAACTGTGCTCCGATTGTTGTGACGGTCGAGCAGATCTTGGGAAGTCAAACCAACTCACTCGGTGGTGCCACAGAGAACGGCAGTATTTTCAACCCGGGAATAACGTCATCATATGGTCCTGATAACACTAAACGATGGCTCACGCCATCATCAACGACTCCGCCCGGTTGGGTGCCGCCGGGACCACCCTGTACCATAACTAACGCGCAAGGTCAAGTGGTGTCTGCCTTCGTCCAGATTAACGGTGTCGAGCGGTCCTATCCTGGTGATTTCAATTGGAATCAAGCATTCGTGCCGATAAATGGTGGGGCTAACTATACCAACGGTCTGCAGTCAGACACCGCCTTCAATGTCCTCACGCCCGGCTATAGTCTTTGCACCTCGACCAACACTACAAATTGCATGCACATGATCCATGTGCAAATAGACCGCGATTGGAAGGGTGCGGGCTACTGTGGGCCCTCCACTTTCTGTGACAATAGTACATTGTTGGCGGAGACCGTGCCTTACATGACGTTGATTGATGTGCAAGGATTTGTCTTCTGGAATCCGAATGACCTCGATGATAATGCGCACGGCTTTTCTGGATGGGAGTTGCATCCTCTCACTGCATGGAGGACTTCGAGCTTCTACGTCTCGGCGAACCCGAACCCTCTACCCGTGATGCCTGGGCAATCGAGCACATCGACGATTAGCGTCAGCGCCTCCAGCCAGTTCTCAGGCAGCGTATCGTTCACAGCAACAGTGTCCTCGGGGCCCAGCTCCAGCGGGCCAATCCCGGCGGCAGCTGTGAATCCTTCTTCCATGTTCCTCCAGACTAGCGGGGTAGGCAGCACTACTCTGACTGTTACGACAGCCTCGTCTGATGCCGGGAACTATACCGTCACAGTGACAGGCGCGAATGGAAACATGACCCGCAACGTCAGCGTTACAGTCTACGTGGTCGATTTCAGCATCCAAGCCAATCCGCGTTCGCTGAGTGTACCAATCGGTTCGTCAAGCCAGTCCACAATAATGCTTGCTAGCATCAACGGTTTTACAGGTGACGTGAGTCTGACATCTCAGGTGAGCCCTGCAAGCATTTCCCTTTCAGAGCCTACCACGACTCTCAGCCCCTCCGTCGTATCTCTCGCCTCTGGAGGTAGTGGTTCGGCCGTCCTGACAGTCTCCGCCTCGTTGCTCACTACGCCTGGAACTTACACGGTCACGGTCACCGGATCCAGTGGTGGAGTATCTCACACGACGACCGTGACCGTCACTGTAACTGTTGCTGGGCTAATATAGACGAAGACGCGGCGTTCCGTTAATTTTTCAAGGGTCAAGTGCGGCTTCGTTCGCTCTCCCAATACTGTCGGTTAGAGGGGACCGTCTGACAGCGAGCGCTGACAGAGGACAACGTGTTCCGCTGGGCCGAGAAGGATCTAGAAATGGGGAAGGTTGCTTTCTCTTCTATCAGGGTAGTTCCGACGAGAAGAATTTCGGAAAGAACCATAGATACAATTCGCTGTGAGTAGGGTAGTCATGCGCGTGGTAACTGGCGAGTGATGCCTCGGAGCCGCTCCCGTACAATCAAATGTCAAAAGCGCGAGCATCCCCTCCTCTCTTTTCAAGAGGCTTTGTTGGAAGGCCCAAGCGTCTTGTTGTCCGGATACACTCTGGAAATAGTGCCATCAGTGTTGTCTATGATAATTCTAGGGGTCTTGAGAATCTGGCCGTAATCCTGAGCTTTCTCGTCCAAATCGGAGGCGACGCGGTGCCAGTGATCTGGGACCGTCGCATACACGGGCTCGAATATGGCCCACTCGTTGGCGTATGAGAAGAAATTTGAACCCGCCTTCATCAACAGCAAGTATGCCTCCCCGATAGATCCCTCATCAAGAGTCCGAACGTGGTCTCGATGGAAAAGCATCAAACGTTCCCTATGACCCTTCATCGTCTTGGTCCGGACCAGTTTCCACCGCTGGAATTCCGCGAGAACCTCCTCCTGCGAAATATTGCACAGTGAACATGGTTGGCTCGCAGAGGTAGACCCACCAGTGTTTTCCTTAGGATTCGTTCGTAAGTGCTGGGCCAATTCTCGCGACCGTGTAACACTCGGCCCAGACGCATGACCCTCTTTAGAATATTGTGCTCCTTTCTCGATAATTCTACATTCTTATGCATAGAGCGATACAGAACGATTGTCGAGGTGCCCGCTAATTCCGATGTTTAGCACGGAAGGCCAGGGGAGATGAGACGCTCGGGCATCACCCAGTCGCATTGTATACTCTTGCTTGTGCGTGTGTTATCTTCTAGTCTATTGTAGACGGACTGAACAAATACTCGCCTCCACGTGTAACCCTTTGGAAATGAAAGTGCGAGTAGTGCCTCGTGCGCCCCTGGCACGTTCGGGACGGATGAAACCCTTCACGTTCGCTATACTGCTGTGTGCGCTAATAGTCTCTACCGCTCTCCTCGCGGCCTTTCCCTCCTTCGTCCGGGGCACTATCTCGCCAGGGTCGCTGCCATCCTGGAACCCTGCGGTCTCATGCAGAGCATTACTGACGACGATAGAGGGAGTTATCGGTAGCCAGGCGAACTCAAATGGCGGGGCAACGTATGCGGGAGGAGGATTTCTACCGGGTATTCCTGACAAGAGGTCAACTTCGCCTCCATGTACGGTTAATGGAAACGCGACGTTCGTCGAAATCCATGGAATCGAATTGCCGTCTTACACTAGCGAGGACTGTGTTGCGTACCCGAATGGAACTTTCTGCGATAGCACGGCCAACGTTCTGGACCCGAACTGCGCCAGCTCAGATGTCTATCTTTGCAGGATACATGTAGAGATCGATCAGGCGTGGAAGTCGGCTGGTATTGCTCCGCAGAACCCGCCTTCAACTACTCAACTGTTTGACATTCAGGCAGCTTTACCTATTCTCCAACATCGCCTTCCACGGGAACTCAGATCTCCTTCACCGCCACCGCCTCTGGTGGAACACAGCCGTACAGTTTCAGCTGGAGCTTTGGAGATGGCTCAACTGGAACTGGCTCAACGGTAACGCACGCCTACACAAACGCAGGCTCCTACAACGTTGCTCTTACGGTCAAGGACAGTAGCTCGCCCCAGCAGACGGCGGCATCTCAACAGACCGTAACGGTAACGAGCCCACCGCCTCCGCCTTTGAGCGCTGGTTTCACTTTCAGTCCCTCTTCGCCCCAGACCGGCCAGCAGGTCACGTTTACCGCATCGGCCAGCGGCGGTACGACACCGTACACGTTCAGCTGGAATTTCGGAGACGGGTCCACAGGCACAGGATCTTCTGCAAGTCACACTTATGCGACAGCGGGAACCTTCACGGTAACTCTTACTGTGAAAGACAGCGGGTCGCCACAACAGACGGCCACTTCTCACCAATCAGTCACTGTCACCAGCCCGCCTCCGCCGGCTCTGACAGCTAGTTTCACGTTTAGCCCTGCGAACCCGCAGGTCGGACAAGCGGTCTCCTTCACAGCGTCCGCGTCCGGTGGAACACAGCCCTACGCGTACTCGTGGACGTTTGGCGATGGTGGGATCGGTTCGGGAAGCTCTGTCACCCACTCGTACCAGGCGGCTGGTAGCTACAATGTTGTCCTCACGGTTATCGACGCGGGCGGCCAGACTGCAAAATCGACTCAGACGGTCACCGTCTCCAACCCGCCACCCCCAACTTTGACTGCAAGTTTCAGTTACACACCTGCCTCGCCCTCGGTAGGACAATTAGTAACGTTCACAGCCTCGGCAAGTGGGGGAACAGCTCCCTATTCGTTTAGTTGGAGTTTCGGCGATGGTTCGATCGACAGCGGCTCAACTGTCACTCATGTCTACTCATCTGCTGGAACATTCAATGTGATATTGGTAGTCAGCGATGGTGGTTCGCCCCAGCAGACGGCGAATTCGCAAAAATCCGTCACTGTTACGAGCCCACCGCCTCCCCCTCTAACGACTAGCTTCAGCTACAGTCCAACGTCGCCACAAGTCGGCCAACAGGTCACGTTTAGCGGCTCAGCCAGTGGTGGAACATCACCTTACACTTTCAGTTGGAACTTTGGCGACGGGACATCTGCTGGGACAGGCGCAACTACAACCCACACCTACTCGTCCGCAGGGACCTTCAATGTCATCTTGGCGGTGAGCGATAGTGGGTCGCCTCAACAGACATCAAGCTCTCAAAACTCTATTACCGTAACAAGTCCGCCTCCATCCCTAGCTGTCAATTTCGCCTTCAACCCACCCTCGCCTGAGGCTGGACAACCGGTGACATTTACCGCGTCGGCGAGCGGTGGAACATCTCCGTATAGTTTCAGTTGGAGCTTCGGAGATGGTGGTACGGCATCGGTCAATCCCGCGACAAACACATACACATCATCCGGCTCGTTTGTTGTCACCGTCACTGCGACCGATGCAAACGGCGCGTCTGGTACCTCGAGCCAAACTGTTATCGTCGGTGCCGCGTTGGGTGTTAGTTTCACCGCGAACCCCTCCTCTCCCACGGTGAACCAGGCTGTGACTTTTACGGCGACGACTTCTGGCGGGGTTGGTAGCGTGAGTTATAGTTGGAGCTTTGGCGACGGTAGCACTTCAACCGTTAACCCGACGAGCCATGCCTACTCGACCTCTGGCTCGTTCAAGGTAACTGTGACAGCTACTGACGCTAACGGAGCGAGAGCAGCGTCAAGCCAGACGATCACGGTAGCAGCGGCACTGGGTGCCAGCTTCACTTACACGCCTTCTTCACCCCAGGTGGGCCAGCAGGTAACGTTTACCGGATCGGCCAGCGGTGGAATTTCGCCGTATACTTTCAGCTGGGCTTTCGGAGACGGGTCAGCTGGAACCGGACAGTCCACAACCCACACTTATTCATCGCCAGGAACCTTCACCGTGACCTTGACGGTCAAAGACAGCAGCTCGTCTCAACAGACGACTAGCTCGCAACAATCGATCATGGTTACTAGTCCTCCTCCCCTAACGGCTAGCTTCAGCTTTACACCTTCCACGCCGCAGACCGGGCAGCAAGTCACATTCACAGCATCTTCAACCGGCGGAACAACGCCCTACACTTACAGTTGGACGTTCGGAGACGGCTCAAGCGCTACAGGCTCCACGGCAACCCACAGTTACACAACGGCAGGAACGTTCAATGTTATTCTGACTGTGAAGGACAGTGGGTCGCCTCAACAGACAGCCAGCTCACAGCAATCCGTCACCGTTACAAGTCCGCCCCCACCGGCGTTGACAGCAAGCTTCGCTTTCAGTCCCGCGAGCCCCCAAGTTGGACAGACTGTCTTGTTCATAGGCTCAGCCTCCGGGGGAGTTTCGCCCTACAGCTATTCGTGGAGCTTTGGAGATGGGGGTACTGCTTCAGGAGGCTCGGTGAGCCACACGTTCCAGTCGGGAGGAAGCTACACTGTTGCGTTGACTATCACTGATTCTGCTGGTCAGATTGCGAAGTCATCTCAGACGGTAGTTGTAACTTCTCCGCTCTCCGCGAGCATCTCCTACTCTCCCTCAAACCCGACAACCGTCTTGCCTGTAACATTCACCGGTAGTGCGACCGGGGGAACCGGGCCCTACACATACAGCTGGGACTTTGGTGACGGAACAACAGGCAGCGGAGCCAGCGTCAGCCACATCTATCTCCTCCCAGGAACATACACTGTAACACTGACCGTTACTGATGCGAACGGACAGACCGCGACATCAACAGTGACCATGACCGTCAGCCTCCCCTTGGTTTAGCGCTAGTTATGGCTGGAATGAAGCCGAGTCCACATCCCCTTCGGACCGGTAAGATAGAGTGGGTGATTGAATGTTGAAAATGATAGGAGTTCGTAGTTTCCTAGTCGTCCTCATTTGCTTGATCCTAACATCTACCATTGTGTCTGCGCCAACTCTGAGGAGCCTGAACGACCAAAGTTCGGCTTCTATGAAAGGACAGCAGCCGCCTGTTATGATCGGCTGGGGCGGGTTGAGGTTAGATTCAGCGACGACGACCTGTTCAATTATTTGCTACCACAACTCGACATATGTACCGAGCAATGTCTTCCGGGGCCAGAATCAAAGCGACATGGAAAGACTAGTTGTTCGAATGAAAACTATGGGATTCAATACGATCCGGGTAAGCTTTGCGCCATACTGCACCAACGCCGCTGGCGACCTGGACGATAGTCCCTACTCGTCCTCCGATGCCCAGAATATGATCAAGATTGCGAATTACTACCATTTCTGGATCGTGCTTCGCTATGATGGCAACGAGGACATATCCACAGCTACAACTTGTTGGATCAGTTACTGGCAACCAATTGTGCAACAGGTCGGACCATTATATGACCAGATTGTTTGGGAGCCCATAAACGAGCCAAATGCATCGGTGACAATACTCTCCTCAGCCTACCAGCAATGGATCAACATGGCAAGAAGCGCGGGCGACCAGCACTTTATCGCAGTAGAGAATCAATGCAGTAGCACCTGCCCGTACAACACAGATATGAGCTTAGGATACCCGACAGTTACTGACCCTCTCGGGAAGGTCTTGATCAGCCTTCACGACTATATGTCATACCGCTTCTACACCTGGACGATTCAGAATGCGATATCACACGCCCAACAGGACTATCAAGCCGTACTCAAAGGCGAACAGACCACAGGTTGGTATGCACTCGATACTGAAGGCGGTGCCGATCCCCAAGTACCCACCTGTAATGGTCCCAAAGGCACCACATCAGGATGCCCACCTGACGACATACTGCCAGGATCGGCCGGATACGCCAACGTGTCACTAGCATTCATTCAAACGTTAACACAACTATTTGACAGTCACAGTCCAAGAATAAGCTGGGTCTGGTGGCCCGCGGGTACGTGGATGGACACTCCCTGCTCAGGCACATACGGTGCACTCCAGCCTGCCTCCTGTCCAGGGGGGACGGGCTACAAAGGAGGAATCGGGTGGGGCAACCTACTCAACTACATACCGATAACCCCGTTATCTGCGACATTCAATTTCTCGCCTCTGACTCCGACCACTGGAACGATAGTTTCCTTCAATGCGATTGGAACAGGGGGTGCTCTACCTTACAGTTTTAGCTGGGACTTCGGAGATGGCGCCATATCCGGCGGTTCTACGTCAACTCACTCTTACGCGAATCCGGGAAACTATACAGTGAGTCTCATTATGAATGACGGCTCGGAGCAGACGGCGTCTACATCGCAGGTCGTGGACGTGCAAGCCGCTCAGGAACCCCCCAACAATCAGCACAGCAGCGGAGGACTCTGCCTGCCGTGTTTGTTTACACCTATGCAACCCATGCTTTTCATCCTTGCAATCGGGACAGTCCTTGGGCTTCTTACAGCCGCAGGATTACACTTCAGTAGGAACCAGTTCCAAGGCCGGCGGAGAATCGCCTTCGAAAGGACACACTTCAGAATGGGAAAGACAACCGGCCAGAACGATGTTACTCGAGAGTGAACCGCGCCAGATAGATTGGTGAATTGAAAAGGGTTTGCTCTCGATACGGAGAGGAAGAAGCTTGAGGACCAACGACTATTCATGCGGATCACCGATACCAGCATGCATTAGCTCCTACGAGTGCCTAGTCAATGACAAACTGATTCACGCCTCCAAAACAAGGAAGAACGAAGTCTAAACTCTGCTTCAGGTCCCGGTCGTGGCCTGACGTCCCCTTCTCCGGCGGAGGGTCAGAGATACCGAGACGATTACAATAGCACCAATTCCCACTATGCCGCTGAAAATTACCGCCAATCCCAAGACCTGGGGTAGGCCGGGGACCTTCTGTGGCTCCACAGTTATGCTTACCCTTGCGGTCGCGGACTCACCTGCATGGTCGATAGCTGTCACCGTTACATCATAGTTGCCGCTTGAGGTCGGAGTGCATGAGAGAGTAGTAGAGTTTGTGGACAAGCAACCTGTAGGAAGGCTCGCGTATGAATACGATAGACCTCCGTACCCACCGCTCGTCGAAACTCTGAACGTGACCTTTTCTCCGGCAGAAAGGCTGGCGGGAGAGGCGATAAACGCAGTGATAGAGGGATCCGAGCCAACCTTCACTTCGATAGAGTATACCGCTGTAGCCCCGAGGGTATCAGTTACCGTGCAAACCACCGTCATCGCTCCAGTCGTGGTGTAATTGTGGCTCGTGTCAACTCCAGCGCCAGTAATTCCATCGCCGAACACCCAGGAAAAGGTGTAGGGACCCTTTCCGCCCATGGCCACGCAGTTGAATAAAGCCGGCTCTCCAACCTCTACGATGCTCGATAGAGGATTGATCGAACTGGTCAAGGGCCCTGGCGTCTGGATGCTAACAGTCTCGGAATCCGAGCTCGACGGGGAACGTGCTGGGCAGCTGCACTGGTCCGTCGTGTAGAGGTAGAAGGAATAGTCGGTCGACGGGAACAATTCGCCAACTATGTAACCGTGCTGAGTGACATCGGTGGTGGTCCATGTTATGGAATACACCCCTCCGTTTGTTGACTCCAACAGCCGGTATGAATCGAAGGAGAGAAGGCCGCCATACATCGCGTTGTTATCCCATGATAGCTGAGCGGTTGTCGACGTTAACAGAGAGACAGAGAGGGACGCAGTTGATGGTTGAATAGCCTGAAGTGCAGGGATAGTTTCCCGAGACCCTGTTGTGTTGTGGTATACTACTTCCCACCATTCCGTTGCGCCTGGAGTAAGACCCGAGAAATAGTAGCTCGTATTTCCTTGAACATAGATATTGTCGATCACTGTCCAAGGCCCAATGGCAGCATCCGTTGACTCTCGCAGCGCGTAACTGGTAAACGTAAGGTCAGTGCTCTCAGTCCAAGAAAGGCTTATTGACGTAGGCCCGATCCCAATGTAGCTGATTGTCTCAAGAGAAGCCTCAGCTATAGTTCTTGGAACTTTAGGGCCCGAGACCGTCAGAACCGGCATCATCAACTGCGCTAGCAATCCCGCGCCTAACAAAACGACGACGAACATGCCAGCGGACCTGACCCTGAAATCCAATCGATTGACTCCTCTTCCTTATTCGTTCTCAGTTGAAATAAACGTTGCCAGGATTCCCATGTAGAATTCCATGTCCAAAGAGTGATATGGATATAGAACGAACGCGAGCATGAGAATTGCCCTTAGGACCGAGCTTTTAGAAATTCGGTCATGTTGTTAGCGCTTCCATCAGTCGAGGGTATGAGAGGAGGTAGCTTCCAATTGTCTTCGATCGTTCTCAAGGCAGAGTAGTGTGTGTAGGTCGTGACAGATTTGAATCCCGCATTAGCGCGTCGTGAACAAGGCGCTGCCCAGGATTTGTGGAATCTCACGGTTCAGCCACGCATTTCCCACTGAAATATCGTTGCAGTCATGGTCATCGTCTACGGTATTCGGTGTCAAGAACATATAGTTGGACGCGGTTGCGGGTGAATTCAGGTCATTGATGAACAGATCATCATTTGGTATGGCAGTTGGCCAGCAGGCGGTTTGACTGATTGTTTGGGAGTTGGAATTGGCTTTAACGATGTGTGAGCATCTCGTCGCGTTGTTGTGGATATTAGCGTAGTAGATGAACGGGTTGTGGGCGAAATAGTAATTGTTCGGATTGCCCGCGTTATTGTTGTAGCACCCGGACGATAAGGGGTAGCCTTCCATGTATGCCTTCCAACTTAGACCGGCGCTTTCCAAAAGATCAGCGATGTTGGAATTCGTAAGCAGTGCGCAGCCGCTGGTGCCGGGTGGGTTCGAGTTACACCCCTGGTTTGTGTTTCCATACCCTGACGTTATCGCGATATAGTCCCCGACGCTACCGGCCGCTATTGAGTCATCAGTATATTGCTCAGCAAGTCCGTTTGAATTGGCAAACGAGTCGAAAAATGTACAATTCCCAAGACAAGTCTTACTATTACTATTCCAGCTGTTAGCTGGAACTGGTATCCCGTAGGTATTGTTGATGCTGTGGTTCTCCATCATAATAACTACCACATAATCGAACCATTTTCCAACGAGAGGGGTCAACACGCTCCCTGAATTGTTAATGCTCAGACTAGTGCTCGCGAGTGTGCTCGAGATTAGAATGACCGTTACGAACAGGACAGAGGAGAGTGGTGTTCGCATTTTTCTGCTCTATCTCGAACGGAAAGTTAGGGTAACTGTAACCAGGAACCAGTTTGCAACTGCGAGCACCGTCCGATCGAACTCTATCAGGCCAAAGGACCCGGCCACAACAGATGATACAGGCTGGAGATAGGCGCATGGACTAAGTGTGCTAAACATCGCATCCGAGTTCAAAGATCGCAGTTCCAGCTGCCCCGACCCAGAAAAAAGCGTGTGGGTTTCGCCCGAATCTCACGGGCTCATCAGGAGGCTAAGCAATTGTAGTTGTGAATGAGAGTGCCCCTGCGGTTGCCGTTGAACTCGCTGAAACGTCTATCGCAAGCAACGAAATACCGTTCGGTGCTATTTGGCCAGAAGTTGCTGTTGGCCCAGGCGCTGATCCATCTGCACTGTAGGTCACAGTTACTCCAGCTGGAAGCACGGGTGTGGGTGTTAGGGCTGTTGATGCCGAATAGGATTCCGTGGCTGTTGAAGAGTTCTGCACGCAAACTTCTCCTATCGCCGATGTGCCTTGAGCAATGCTACCAAAGGAAATGGTGTATGTTCCCGTGTCTGTGTAACCGGTAGTTGGGCAATTAGCAGCCGATGTTGGAAATCCAGTTGCCCCAGGATTAAATGTAATGATTTTCCAGTTCTTGTTAGCAAGGACAACCGTACCAGTGTTGTTGATTGAGAGTTGGGTTGCGGCGTATGCCACATAACCGGCTAACGATATTGCGACTAATGCTATTGCCACCCTGGTCAATTTGATTCTTTTGGGCGTAAAGTCTATCTTCATTTGTTGTTGACACCTCCCATATTCTACGCGTCCATATTAGCTTCGAAAAGTAAAGTCGAGGGCCAATCTATTTAGGGTTTGGTATCAGAATCATTCTTTTTGTTGCCAACGATTGCCTTGAACTCACATTAAGTTCCAGCACGATTGAAGGAGTTTTCCCAGATTCCATTCGGAAGCGTGTTAGAGCAATAACTACCTTCACCGCAGTGCTTACTACCACTCGGGCACTCAAACAGAGGTTTGTAAGTGCAATATTGTAAGACGTCTAATTTTTCCCAATTTCAAAGGAGGGATCTATGAAACGAGATCGAGAGTATTCTCACAGAACCAGGCTGGGAAGGTAGTTAAGAACAGAGCCCGGGAAACGTCTAGTGCGTGCCTGAGATTCCTCCCAAAAGAGAGAGTACCCATCTGCATCCAAACTCATCCTCAAGAATATGTAGCCCAGCGCGATAGAATTCGGGGCAACGTGGAAAACGATTGAGCCTTTCAGCCCTCTGGCGATGCCTAATTACCATCACGTTGATAGTTCTGGTGATCTCGACCACTCCGATTCATTCACACGAAACTGCTGGAGGACAATTAGCACCCGCGAACAACTCGGTTAACAGCGCTTTTTCCTCAGTCTATTACGCTGAACAGAATGGTGGAGACGTAACCACGCTTGTCCAAAAGCTGAACATCGCAGTTTCCCTAATCCAAAAGGCCGTCACGGAAAATGCGACAGATCCAAATACGGCCATCGCCGACCTCTCTAACGCAACTACAATAGCCCAAATGGTTTCCCTGAATTCCACCTCCGTCTCAACTAGCGGTTCCATGGCACGCCAACTCCGTTTGACCGGATCCCTAGGCACCGTTGCCGCCACGCTTGGCATAGCGGCCTTGGCCTATCTCAAGGGAGACCGAATCTACAGGCGGCTATGGCTGTACGTTTATAGAAACCATGTTGTGAAAAAGAACGATGAATAGACAGACCGCAACAATCTTCCTAGCATCCATCAGCATAATTATCCTAGTAGCTGCACTGGCACCCCTAATACCGGTGGGACAACCAAAATATTCCGAGCTAGGCATCCTAGGCCCCGACCAGACAACCAAGGGCTATCCGACAAGTTTAGCCGTCAACCAATCGTTTCTACTCTACGGTTTTGTCGAAAACCATGAGGGCAATGTCGAGAACTACCAATTGATGGTCAAACTTGGTAATCAGTCAACCATTGTGAGCAATGCAACTTACGCTGATGCACCTGTACTCGCGATCTTTTGGCACATCGTCAGGGAAAATGAAACCTGGACATTCCCGATGAACCTCACGCTGAACCAGCCCGGGAATAATGTGAGGATCATATTCGAGTTGTGGTCCTATGATGTCCCAACCTCCACCTTTGAATACACCGGATTGTGGGACCAGATTTGGCTAAACGTTACACCCTAGGCGCGGACAAGGATTCTTCACCAGCGAAGAAGACTGCGGCGAGATCGGATCACACCATGAGCAGAGAAAGGATTCCAGCTAAAGATTCGAAGGGGGAGAAGGAGATCGAGACTCTCGTATTGCAGAAATCGGCGACGAAGCCCATCCCTCTTGCTCGGCTAGTGAGAGAATTGTCCAATGAACTCCCATACGAGTATGACAAGATAATCTCGAAGATTGCAGAACTGCAAGCTGACAAGAAAATTCTGATCAGAGAACCAGTCCCGTATACACGGTTTCTAGACTATCTTCTCTCTCCGCTCTCCATTTGGTTCTGGGAACTCGTAGCCGCAACTCTAGCCTCCATCGGCCTCGTCTCTGCATCGTCAGGTCTAGCGCTCTACCTCCGCTACATCTTTGGCTCCCTATTGGTCCTAGTTCTCCCCGGATACTCCCTTGTCGGCTTCATCTACTCCAAGAAGGAAGACCTTGACTACCTGACTCGAATATCGGTCTCTTTTGTCATGAGTCTGGCCATAACAACGTTAGTCGGGCTCGCGCTGAACTTCACTCCCTTCGGCATTACCTTGTTCGCTGTGACCCTGTCACTCAGCGCGGTAACGATTGGGCTGCTAATTCTCACTACCCTTAGAAAGTATTCCTACTACCGCCTTGCGAACATCATGACGGCGAAGTAACAAGCTCTCAATAGTTTCCTTCTACTAGAAGGCTAAAGACTCGAAATAACAACCTTCAAAAACCAAACCCCCGGTTCCAAGGCTAACTCGGTGTCAAGGCCATGTTACCGTCACATTGATCTTGGTCACGGGGAATGGTTGTTGTTAGGATTAGGAATAGTAGTAGATTGTCGCTTCTCTTGTTGAGAAGATCTTGTCCGTGTTATCGTAGAGGTGGTTGTAGAAGGCACTGGGTGAGAACCCGTTGTACGGTGTATAGGGCTCGCCGAAGCCGAACGATGACACGTTAGAGTTGACAGCTGAATACAGACCGGGGTAAACCACTACAAGGCAGCCTGGTGCGGGACGGACAACCCCGATCATCTTGGAAATATTCCACTCCTCCACCGGAATGCTCATTGATGTCAGGTAGATCTCGTTGGTCAAAATACAATCTTGTCTTCCGGAAAAGGACATGTAAGAAGCAACCCCTTGCCACGTGACAGGCCTTCCACTCGCCAACGACGCGTCTGCTCCTTGCACATAGAGAGCGGTGGGAGCGTACGAGGATGCCCAAAACCCGACACCTACAGCGAACACAAGCATGATCATCAGAGAGACCACTACGACTTTGCCGAGCCTAGGCCAACGAGACCCCAATACCGTCAAGGGAGCTATCGTGAAAAACCCGATCAGGGGAGCGAAGAGCAAGAGGGAGCGGTCCCCGAAGTTTAAGGCGCCGGAGAATTCTGTGACGAGGGTAATCGCGGCCACGGTGAGAAGCAGAATTTTCAGATGAGCCCTTCTGACGAGAGCCGGGACAAGAACCAGCGCCGCCAGTCCTGCCAGAAGAAGGCCAAGAAAGACGTGATCTCTCACGTACAAAACGTCAAGTATCCATTTGGGAGTCAAGTTGCCCACTTCGGATTGACCAGACGCGAGTCGCGTACCTGACAAAATTCCAAGTGAAAACGAGGATAGAATTTTTCCCGCGGAAACACTAGAGTATTTCGCCAGATATACCGCGTAGAACGCTGACCATGACAAGAATGAAAGGAGCGCAAAGACGAATAGTGCGTGCAGCGGAGGTTGACGAGTAAATTTTGGCCACTGAATTGACTTCCCCAGAATGAAGGGAACCTTTGAAGAGATTCGTGTAAATAGGCCGGGGGCCGTTGTCCATAGCGCGAAGGGCAAGAGCAAAAAAACCCAGAAGGCGGAAGTTATGCTATGAGTCACCGTGATTGCTACGCTTAGTATCGTGAGAGGAATCATAACCTTGAAGTCGTGATTGTCGTAGACCCGCAACAGGAGTAGGACAGAGGAGAGGAGGAATAGTGTCGCTGGAAAATCGTACTTGAAATAAGAAGGAATGAAAGTTGGCGGAACTGCTGTAGCGATTGCCATGCAAAGAGTTACGGAATTCAAAGGGTTTACAATTGTTCTGGATAGAATCTTCCTGACCAACGTATAGGCGATCGTGAACCAGCCCACGTCAAGGATCATGACTATTGCCATTGCCGATTCAAGCAACCGCAGGCCAGTGACCCTCGAGAAGCTGAGAGTTAGTATCTGGAATCCGGGCCATTGAGAATACTGATTGGTTAAAACGGCAAGATATTCAGTCTGGTCGAAAGTGGGAATATTGGGAAAGATGACCGATATGTGCGAGGACTGGTCGAACACCCGTAGAACACCGAACTGGCCATAGGGGTCGCCGTACGGAAAGACGAGAAAGTATGTAGAGACATAGAACATTAGCCGGATAACAAGAAAGAAGGATAGAACACCGACGAAGGCAAGCTTTTCGCTCCCGAGAACAATCGAGGTTACGATAGGCACGACAAAAACGAGAAGAGTGAGATAGTAGGCAGAAGTGGGCAGTTCACGAGTATACGCTTGAAACAGCATGACAAGCGAGCAAGCTCCGAATGCGATCAGGTGCAGTACGACGAGGAAGCCACGCAAGAGATCTACAACACCAGAAAAAATGTGGCGAGAAAAAGGGCGCTGTAGTATAGAAGGCCCAGGCCGATAAAATCAATTGTTCTTCTCTTCGGCCTGAAAACGAACGAGCTCGCGAAGTAGCACAGTGTGAAGAGGGTCAAGTAGGCAGCGAGGTTTTGAACGTCCAGTGCTGAAAGCGAGACAACCGAGACTAGGAACAGGACTGCAAGTGTCATCAGAAACCCGCTTTCTCGCCGCAACCGGTCTATCTCTCCTTTCAGCTCATTCGAGCAAGCGAAAACGGGCAATAAGTCTGTCGCTGTTCTTCCTCTCGTCCATCAATGTCACGGGTTTGCGGTAGAATGTAGCCACTACGCAGGCGGCGAGGCTTGAGGGAAGGCTGCCAAGGGATTTTTGATAGTTCTTTCCTTGGATATCCACGTGTGCTCCCTTCATTCCAACAACTATGAGATTTCCGGCCTGCTCGACCATCACTCGAGAGCAGATGTCCGCTGATTCTATGAGAACATACCTCAATCCCTCCTCAAGGGAAAGTCCGTCTTGAAACTCGGGTATTCTATTCAGTTCAGACCCGACCGGGTAGACGAGCAATCCCTTTTGATGGTCACCGATCAGGCTCTTAGGAGCTTGCCTCATCTCGTTCAGGCTAAGGTTCTCAGATTGAGGACCCAGGGGGATGTAGGCGAAGATGATTCCGCCGTCAGCTGGCGGAAGATATGTGGCTCTTCCGACAGTACTAGCTTCGAGTAGGGCTTCCACACTTAACGTGGCCCCTTCAAGCATTGCCCTCATACCAGGCCCACCACCGATTTGGCGAGGAAGCGACAGAGCGGTAAAACCCAGAATGATGCACGAGATACCCAACGCCACGAGCGGGATGATACGTGCTATGAAGTATGAATAGAGCGCCAGTACTGTTCCAAAACTGGTCAGTATCATGGCTGAGTAATTGCTCTTCTCAGCGGTATTGAGTTCTAAGAGCTGTTCTTTTAGTCCCTTCAGCCTTTGAAGAACTTCTTCGACAAGCGTGCGGTTGCTGCCAGTCACGAAGAGTACGATCCGAGCCACGGTTAGGATCAACAGAGTTCCGCTGATCGCGACAACTGTCAGAGGGCTTAGCAAGTACAATCCGAGCGGGAAGTTGTTAAACAGCCAAGTGCGTAGGTAGGCGTTGTCTTGTTCTTCGCGAAGCAACCAGTACAGTAGTCCAACAATGATGATAGTCTGTATGTCGATGAGGGCTTCGCCTAGTCGATTATTCGCCACGGGTTTTCTAGGTTTACGACTACGCAATCGAGTTAATACTTTGCCGTCCCCGGAGCCTGATTTTTCGTGGAACCTGCGAGAGATTCAGGTCTTCTCAGAATGCATTTCATCAAACGCTTTCCACCTTGGACTATCGTTCTCGACGCCCGACCCACCCGAAGGGCATGAACTCCGAGCGAACCCCTCTCCTAGTCCTGAACCGAACTCTCAGGAGCCAGTCTAAGCACTGCTTAATCGGGGTTGGATCTGCCATCATATTGTGCCCACGTGGGCTAAGTCTCCGAAACAGATTTCAACAAGGAATTTCCTCATAATGGTATTTATCCAACTCTGAGGTCGGTGCAGGAGGACGATATCGCCGGATTTCCTTCTCACCAAAAGGATAGAAATCGACAGTTTTTTCCAAGAAGGGGTTAAAGCCCTCAATGCATAAGCCTGATCCGAGCCTAAGACCAGTAGTCTTGCACACATTCCGGGGACTAACCGATCGAGTTGATTGAGATGAAACATGGGCGTCTAAATCTTGGGAACGCAGTGTAGCAAAGGGAATGGGCTTGTTGAGTAAGAGCCTCGAGATTCTTTTCATCTGTTTCATCCTGCTCGGAACGACTATCGCGGCAGATAGATCCCCCTCTCCGATCAACAGCCTAAATCTCGCTAGCTCACCGGCTACCATTCAGCAGGGCGCTGCCTTTGACTATGTCGTCATCATTATCATGGAGAACCATTCCCTATGTTCCATAGCAGGGAACATGGTGATTGGCTGTGCTGCCTCCACCATTGCACCGTACGAGGCGGCGCTGGCCCAAAGCTACACGCTCGCTACCAACTACACGGCCGTTGGGCATCCAAGCCCTCCTGACTACGTTGCCCTTATCAGCGGTTCCACCTTTAACATGAGCTCGGAGTGTTTCCCAATTCAACCCTGTGGTTCCGACCATTTATGTTGCCCTATTAACGCCCCAAACATCGTTGACAGGTTCGATCAGGCTGGTCTTACATGGAAAGCATACGCGGAGGACTACGATGGTGGTTGCCGCGCTCGAGGTCAGCCGCTCCCCTTCAATTACTTTCAGGACATCTATAACAACGCGACCCGATGTAAGAACCTCGTCAACGCAAGTACCGTATGGCCTCTAAATAATACGGGTAATCCGAACATATTTCTGAATGACCTTGGCTCAACTGCAACCGCCTCCAATTTCATGTGGTTGAGTCCATCCCCATGTGATCAGTGGCATCACCTCTGTACCGGATACGGCGCAACCAACCAAGGAGACGTATATCTTTCGAATGTGGTTCCGAAAATCCTCGCCAGCACAATCTTCACGACCCAAAGAGCAGCCCTATTCGTCCTATATGACGAGGGCGTTGGCAAGGGCTCGGACACATGTCCGAGCGTACGCGGAGACTGCGTCTATGCCGTATGGGCCGGACCCCAGGTGAAGCGGGGCTACATGTGCGGTGCCAGCTATTCCCACTACTCTTTTCTGTCCACGCTTGAATGGAATTGGGGTCTGCAGAATCTGACTTCAAACGATGGCTCGGCTCGTCCGATGAGTGAACTCTTTGCAGCCGGTCCGCCTTGCGTGCTACAAGCTGGCTTCGTGAACAATCCTAGTCATCTCCAGGCAAGTCAGACAATAGTGTTCTCAGGTTTGGCCAGCGGAGGAGTACAGTCCTACTCGTACACATGGAACTTTGGCGATGGAGGCAATGGAAGAGGACAAACCATCAGCCATTCATACAGTAAATATGGGACCTACAGGACGACGGTGACTGTGACAGACGGGGCTGGAAAGACGCTCACAGCGTCGCGCACGCTGACCGTTGCTACAGCACCACTTTTTGGGGGAATATGCCTTCAATGCTTTTTCAAAAGCAACCCCACAGCGTCAGTGGTCTTGATTGGTCTCCCGGTTGGGCTGACTCTGGCCATCGGTATCATGACATTTGTCAGAAAGCGCCGCCGTAAGACGCTTCCGAGACTCGAAGGTTTGCCTCCCGAAACCCTCGGCAAGAAACAGTAGCTCGGGGAATTGCGGTAACCCCGGTATCAATGCGCAGAAATGCCTGGAATGACTCTCACGGCGCTTTTCATGTGGTCTATCCCCGCAGGAAATTCCAGTCGTGGCGCGACAGCGGCTCTAACAGATCAGCGAGCCCTTCGGCCCTCTACATATCTGGCTATCCACGAATAGCTAAGACTCTTAAACATCTGCCGAGGCCGAGATAGCGGGGCGACTGATGGAGATTCTACGCGTCTCTACCCGCGCCGACCCGGAAGAACCCGAGGGGTGGGCCATTGGATTCATCCTATTACGCCTCCTGCTGGACTCCGAAGAGGGTTCGCAGGTGGCCAGGACAGTGGGCGCTTTTGAGTCCAACCTTCTTTTGAGCCGTACACACCGGGCCAGTGCCGACGCGAAATTCGCTGTGAAACTCACAGGCCATGACTACTCGTAATTCCCTGAAGCCCAAACGTCATCGTTTTCCTTAGAGATGTGAGGAATAAAAACCGGGATCATAGGATCGGAGATCAGCACTGAAAGCAAGGAAAAACTGGGTAGAGTCTGCCCACACCATAGTCCACGTGAGGATCGGCTCAAGAACTCGACAAGTTTCCATCCGGTTCAGAAGTGCCTTTGGGAACCCTGAGACAATACTAGCTATCGTCGGAGTACGCGCTCATCAAAAAGAATCTGGTTCTTCCCCTCGAGACTGGACCACCCCTCGCCAAAAGTGCAGGGAAGCCGTAACCGACGCAAATGGATTGAGAAATAGATGAGTGTAATTCATAATCTAAACCGTAGGAGCCTTGCAGGTTTCTTACTTGTTCTGTCAATATCCAGTCTGATATTTGTCTCGCTGCCCGCAAGGGCCTTTGCTGCCCCGACGGGCCCTAACTTTGATCATGTTTTCACGCCGAATGTTGCAGATAGCACCGGGAAGACGTTTACAACCAGTCAGCCTCTGACTGTCCTTCCGGCCTCGACGGGTGGTTCTGTGCCTGCACTCATCGGCTGGGGTGGCGTTGGGATTGGTGAGAGTATGAGTGATATCCAGACTGAGATGATGACGTTGAATCAGCTAGGATACAACATTGTCAGGGTCGCTTTTGAGCCGACATGCACTACTCCACCTGATAGCGGTATACTTGGAAGATATGATGCCGCAAAACTGGGCCAGGTGATCGATCTAGCGAAGCAGTACAGTCTCTGGATAATAGTCGACTATCACGGCTACACCGACCTGGAGACTAGTTCTAGCGAGCAGTGTTGGCTTGGCTTCTGGAAATCCCTGGTAGGGAACTTCACATCGTCATACTCCCAGATCATCTGGGAGGGTCTGAACGAGCCCCACATGATAAACAACGCAGACGTTGCTGGGTTGTCCTCCGCGTATCAAGCTCTCATTAACGAGGTGAGGGCCCTAGGTGATACTCACTGGATAGTGGTTCAGAGTATGTGCAGCGCTTCGTGCGGGTTTTCTGATTCCAACATGGCCGCTGGCTATCCGATAGTGACAGACCCGCTCGGAAACCTGTCGCAAGGCGGTAGAATATTCATCAGCCTTCACAGCTACATGGGCTACCAGTGGTATTCGTCCTCGTGGAACAATGCAACTGCCGAGACTCTGGCACAGGAGTTCCACAATGCTGTCGTCACGGGCATGAAGACGACGGGTTGGCCCGCGCTGAACACTGAAGGAGGAACAAGCACGGGGTCGCAGGTTCCTCCCGACGAGGTCCTATCAGGCTCAGCGGGATATTCAGTGGTCTCGTTCCACTTTGCACAGACTCTGACGAATCTCTATGATGCTAATGCTCCTCAGAGGATAAACTGGGTCTGGTGGGTTGCTGGAAGCTGGACCAACACGCCCGGCGCCGGAACATTGGGCTCATTACAGTGCAACAGCAACCCCATTGGATGGGGATGCTTACTAGCCTTCGCACCCTTAGGCCCACCGATACCAGACTTCACTATCTCTGCAACTTCACCAAGCGCGGTCAACACCGGCCAATCTGCTACCGTCACGATAACAATTGCCTCGTTGTACGGCTTCACTGGAACGGTCCCCCTATCTGACAAGGTCCCTCCAGGGCTAGCATGCAGCTCTATTAGTCCAGGAACCCTGTTGGGCTCAGGGACGGCAACCGTGTCTTGCAGTGCAAACATGAGGGGCACCTACACGCTAACGCTAACCGGAACCAGTGGTCCTCTGACACATTCCGCACTCGCGACATTCGCAGTGAACCAGGCCGACTTTACTGTAACGGCCGCATCACCCGCGACGGTAAACCCCGGACAATCCAGCACGGCTACTATCACAGTTAACGCTCTGAACGGATTCTATGGGACAATAGCCTTGACTGACACGGTACCGAACGGTCTGAACTGTGGAAATATCAACAGCACGAGTTTAACCGGATCAGGCACTGCAACAGTCTCATGCAACGCAACCACGGCCGGCAGACACACACTCGCGATCACTGGGACCAGCGGATCACTCGTCCACTCCACAAATGCAACATTCAACTTCCAAAGCAACGCCAGTCAGCCTTCAGGAGGAGGACTATGCCTTAGCTGCTTACTGCCGACGCTAATGACTACTAGCGTGTGGCTACTTGCGATGGGAGCGCTAATTGGCCTCGCATCATCGATCGCCCTTCTCAACTTAAGAGCAAGCATCCAACTTGCAGCTGCGCGTCGGAAGGCAAGATCTCTCAGCCAGCGGGGCTGGCTAGAACGAACCTGAAGTCATGTATCTGAGTTCTCGAAAGATTGCAGCGCCCCGTGCTAGACCAACGCCGACCTACTGATCGCGACAGGGATAGAAAGAGACTCAGCCATGTGCACCCACAACAACAAGACACCAAATCTTCCGTCAATTTATGTCTCGGCGGTGGTTGAGTCGTGATAGTCCTGCACTAGATGCTACAATCCGTCAGTCTTTCACGAGTTGTGACTATCGCTTCCAATGTTTGCGGAAAAGTAGGGTAGTGCCCGCCAAGACCGGTGCGACTAGCAACAAAAAGAAGAGAAAATTGCCCTGAATAAAGAGAAGGACTGGTTGCCCGACCCCAGGCTTGACTAAGCTGAATGAGTCGGAGAATGTGCCTGAGAAGTCTGTCTGAGCCCTGAGCTCATCGGCCGATACCGTAAATGTGACAAACCCATGGCCCATTCCATCTGTATTGTTACCTGCCAAACTCGCAAAGTAGGGAGCATTTGGACTTGTATAATTGATCGGGTAGAATTCTTGCCCGAATGTCCCAGCAACGACGAAAATTGTTCCACGATCTTTCGTGTAAGTACCCGATGACCCATCGTTTGACACACAACCACTCGAGAAGTTTTCCGCGATGGCGCAAGTCAGCTGTTTGCTACGCTGATAGTTGTGATCATGAGCCTGTAACACGAGATCAACTTTTTTCTCGATCAAGAGATTCATCAGGGCTCCTCCCACGACGCAGGTAGAGTATATTCCCGCGGAAATGCAGGGCTTGTGCATTCCGACTATGACCCAAGTGATGCCGGAAGCTCGTGCCCCGTCTATCGTGCTGGACAACCATTCGTAGTGGGAAGATCCCGTGGTGTAGGAGTAGTATCCGCCGTTCGTAAAGTTCAGGTCCGGAGATACCATTATGATCCGTGCGAGAGGACTGGACGATGGGTAGTCAAAATAATACTCTTTCCCATATATCCCGGTGGATCCCATTTTGTCAGGTAGACAACCGACAAAGTTATCGATCATTGCACCACGTGGCCTCCTCGCCTACACTCTGGTAGCTCAAGTCTCCTAGGGCCAAGTAGAAGTTCGCTCCCGAAGATTTCAGCAACTGAAGGCTCGAATTCGTGTTAACATCTTGAGAATGATCCCCGGCTGCCGCAAATTGGAAGGTCGAGCCGGTAGCCGACACCGTCTGGCTAACCGCCGGAATCAGGGGGACCGAGGACAGGAGGATCGTAATGAGTAAGAGGCTTGTCGTTTTCTTCAAGGACTCAATGCGCCAACAGATACTCGTAGGCTTCGAT
>WNGR01011331.1_pt1 | contig 25123 bp, 28 predicted proteins | sample 5407581 | NCBI WGS metagenome assembly WNGR01 (sample SAMN13153383, study PRJNA577476) | soil metagenome | isolation source: 80 cm soil or saprolite under Garry oak tree replicate 2 | place: USA:California | collected 2016-06-15
TGATCCGGGCTCACGATGTCACGGAGACGGTCCGGGCCATGCGGGTCGCCGATGGGGTCCTCCGCGGTCGTGCAAACCTTTAATTTCCCGCCACCATTCGCACCGTAATGGTATCGCGGAAGTCCATCGCGTCGGTCCTCGACGACTACGAGGACCCCGTCGTCGCGACGGTCTGTTCTCATTCGTCCTTGCAGATCTTCCACGGCGCCCGCCAGGAAGGCTTTCGCACCCTGGGTATCGCGATCGGAGAGCGACCGAGATTCTACGACGCGTTCCCGCTCGCGAAGCCCGATGAGTTTCTCCTCGTCGACTCGTACGCGGACATCCTCGATCAGGCGGACGATCTGGTGGCGAAGCAGGTCGTCACGGTCCCCCACGGTTCCTTCGTCGAGTACATGGGCGCGGAGACGTTCGCGAAGCTCCGGATCCCGACTTTCGGGAACCGGGAGGTGCTCCGGTGGGAAACGGATCGGGAAAAGCAGCGGGAATGGCTGACCTCCGCCGGCGTCTCGATGCCCGCGAAAATCGAGCGGCCCCAGGACATCGACCGACCCGTGTTCGTCAAGTACTACGGCGCGAAAGGGGGCCGCGGCGCCTTCATCGCGAAGAACTACGAGGATTTCAAGGAGTCCATCCGCCCGGGCATGAAGTACACGATCCAGGAATACGTCGTCGGAACGCGGTACTACATCCACTACTTCTACTCGCCCCTGGCGACGAAAGGATACACGCTCTCGAAAGGGGCCTTGGAGATGCTCGGCGTAGACCGCCGGGACGAGGCCAACATTGACGAAATGTACAAGCTCGGGGCGCAGGAGGCCCTTCGAAAGATCGACCTCCTCCCGACGTTCGTCGTGACGGGGAACATGCCGGTGGTCCTGCGGGAGTCGCTCCTCCCGAAGGCCTTCGAGATGGGCGAGCGGGCCGTCGAGCGGTCGATCGCCTTGTTCGGCGGGATGATCGGACCGTTTTGCCTCGAGACGATCGTCACGGACCGCCTCGAGTTCAAGGTCTTCGAGATTTCCACGCGGATCGTCGCAGGGACGAACCTGTTCATCGCGGGGTCACCGTACTCCGACTTGGCGGAGCCGGGAATGTCGACAGGCCGCCGAATCGCCCGGGAGATCCGTGTGGCGCAGAAGCAGGGCCGCCTCTCTGATGTGTTGAGCTGAGCTTCGGGGCCGGCGGAGGAAATCAACCCGGAAAAACGGGTGGAAACTCTTTTATGGACTCACCTGGCTGGGGCCGGCCGCCATGGCCGATCCCGCCACGGACCAGGTCACGGTCGCGGTCATCCTGTTCGCGGTGGCCCTCGCCGTCTTTACCTTCTTTGAGTTGCGGTTCCTTCGGAAACGGATGAAGAATCGTCGGGTGCGCACGGCGAAACGGGACGAGGAAGTCTCCGACGAGGCGCACAACACGATCGTGACGACGAAGGCGATCCTCGCGGCCCTGGAACGCCAGGGGATCCGGAGCGAGGAATCGGCCTCCTGGTTGCGCGAGGCCGAGACGGCCGCCACGCGGCGGAACTACCGCGTCGCCATCGACCTCACGGCGAAGGCAAAGGCGCGGCTCCTTGCCCTGAAGTCGGCGCAATCTTCGAAGGGTGACTTGGCGAAGCTCGATCGGCTCCCGCGTTCCTCTTCTTCCGAGGAGATCACGACGAAGGAAATCATCCAGAAAGAGTTCCCGCCGAACCTCATGCAATCGAAGTTCTCGATCGAGGTTGCCACGACGGCCATCGACGCCGCCGGCGTCGCGGGACGCGACGTCGGTCAGGCGACGCAGCTCCTCGACGCCGCGAAGACCCGCTTCGATGCGAAAGATTACACCGGATCCCTTGGCCTCGCCCGACAATCGAAGCGCGCGGCCGAGGGCGAATCCGTGGATGTCGTGACGGCGCTGGCCACACCGCCGACGCCACAGAACGCGACGACCGCGTGTACGAATTGCGGAGCGGTCCTCCAAGGGGACGATGCATTCTGTCGGAAGTGCGGGACTCGGCTCGTCGCGAGCGCTTGCGCGTCATGCGGTGCGAGCCTTCTCGCGGACGACACATTTTGCCGGAAGTGCGGCGCGCGTGTTTCTCGATGAGCGGAACGAGCGGATAAACCTTAATTAGCGAGGCCCGCCATCCCTCGCGTGATGGCGATCGGAAGCGACATGGAGCAAGCCCTCACCGCTCTCTACGGCGAGGACCAAGTCGCCGCCGTCATCACGCTCAAGGTAGACACGAAAGAGGCGGATCGCATCGCGACGGAGATCTCGAAGTTTGAGGTGATTCAGGACGTCTTCCTGGTCACCGGCGACACGGACATCATCGCGAAGGCCCGTTTCAAGAACTACAAAGGGCTGAAAGATTTCGTGCTTTCGAGCCTCGCTCCGATTTCAGGGATCAAGGACACAAAGACCTTGATGGTCGTCACGACCTACAAGGAAGCCGGACTGCCGAGGGCACCAAGTTGAGGACGACGCTCACAACCGCGAGATGGTCAGATGGACACCGAGGCGAAGCTGAAGCAAATCATGGACGTCCTCGATCAGATCGCGGAGGACACCTCCGTCCCTAGCGTGACGAGCGCGATCATGATCATGGACGATCTCGCGAACGACCCGAACATTCCGCTCCACGGCCGCACGCTGATTTGGAACGTAATCTCGCAGCTCGAGACCGTGAGATAGATTACGCCAAGTCGGCATATCGGAGACCGTGCCATCGCTTGAGCTTACGCTCCTTCTCATCGGAGTGCCCGCCGTTTCGTGGGCCGTGGGAGCGTTCGTGATCCTTGAGGGCGTTTCCGATCTCCGAGCGCGGGATCCAATCGCGATCCCCGCGGGGGCGACGGCTCGACTCGTTCAATACTTCGCCATCACGGCCACCGCGCCGATCTTCGGACTAATTCCGTGGCTCATGGTGTCCGGGATCGAGGACAATTTCGGGTCCCCCTCGGCGCCCGTCGCAGCGCTGCTCGATGCGCTTGGCGTCGCCTTTGCTTGGACGGCGGTGGTTGCCACCGGAACGCAAGCGTGGATCACGCGGGTGCGACTTCGCTTGTTCGTTGGCCTTGACTTCGGGCGTGTCCTGCCGCTCGTCGTAGTCCCGAGCACGGCCGTCATCTTCGGACTTGTCTTGTCCTTCCTCGTTCTGGGTCGCGTCGAAGATTCGGCGGGTTGGGCACCGCTTACCGCCGAAGGGGCGACACGGATGGGCACGGCGCTGCTCGTTTATTCGGCGAGCACTACGGCGGTGGCCGTCAGCTCGTTCGTCGCCGGCCGCGTCCGCGACCTGAGGCAAATGCGCAATTTCGTCCGAGCGGTGTCGATGACGGACTCTGGCGTGTTGATTTCCATCTTGGCGCTCGCGTGGGCATTCTCCCAAATCACTTCCGTCTGAAGCAGGAACCGAAAAATACCACGGGGCATGTTTCAGCGGCCGCGCGGGGCTAGTCTAATGGTAGGACAGAAGCTTCCCAAGGACTGTGACCGGCAAATCCGGGCCGGAACGAGCTTCTAACGCGGGTTCGATTCCCGCGCCCCGCACTCCCATCGATCTCCATCCATTCCGAGTTACCTCAGCACCCGCATGATTTCGGCGAAACGCTCACTTCGGATGGATGTCGAGCCCGACCAGCCACGTGGTCTTGCACCCGGGGCAGTGGATCTCCCGAGTCATCGAGTCCCCCTGGTCGGCCAACCGGAACGTAAAGAACAGAGGGTTGTTGCACCGGGGACAGCTGAAATTGAGGCCACCGACCGTCATGCAAACCCTCGATGTGTAGGGCCGACTTAAGGTTGCGCTCCTCCACGAATCCGGGTTGGCGGTAAGGACTCGAGCGGTCACTCGCGGCCATTCGGCGGCAAGTTTATGAAAGCTCCCCGGGTTGCCCGCCGTGCGATGCTGGTCGAGAAGGTCGTCGCCCCACCGCTCGACAACAACGCCTACCTTATCCTGGATGAAACGAGCAAGCAAGCCGCCGTCGTGGACCCGGCCTTAGGTGGCCAACAACTTCTGGCGAAGGCCGACGAACTAGGCGCCAAGGTTGTCTTGATTCTGAACACGCACGGCCATGTGGACGCGACGGCGGACGACGGATCGATTCGAACCGCCACGGGCGCGAAGATTGCAATCTTCGAACTGGACGGAGCCCGACTTGAGAAGAACGCGCGGGACACTCGCTGGTTCCTGCCCGCTCCCCCGCCGCCGGTCAAAGCGGACGTGCAACTCAAAGAGGGCTCCGAGCTCAAGCTGGGCGACCTCGTGATTCGGACGCTCCACACGCCGGGCCACACGGAGGGCAGCGCCTGCTTCTACGTTGAATCCGCCGGAGCTCTCTTCACGGGAGATACGCTCTACGCAGGATCCTGCGGCCGCACGGACGTCTTCGGCGGGAGCCCCGCAAAGATGATCTTCAGCCTACGGAGGATCAAGGAACTGCCGCCGGAGACGCACGTCTACCCCGGCCATGGACCCGAGACGGACCTCGGGGACGAAACGTGGATCCGCGATCTCACCTATCCGATCGTCTGAGTCAACGGCGGCCGCTCGCGGCCCGCCAACTTCGCGCCGCTGGCATGTGCCGCACGAGTCGAATCGGAGAGGGCCGACGACCGACTCCTAGGCCGAGACGCCGGTACACTACCTTCATACTGAAGATGACGACGAGGAAGTACGTGTACAGGATGACGAGAGTCGACGGCCAGTAGTACTGCCATACGATGGCGACAAGCCCGACGACCGCGAGGGCCCCGACCACGATTCGGAGGACGAACGCCTCGATCGCGGACCGGCTGAACGGCCCGGTGTCCACCCCGTAGTTCGTGTGCCGCACCGGATCGCGGAACGCGTGCCGCGTCGAGGCCCACACGGCGAACACGAGGACCGGCGTGAAGATCGACATCGCCAGGTGCGCCATCCCGGTTGTGACCGTCAAGTCGATGATCCACGCGGCGTACAAGATGATCGATGCCTGAAACAGTCGCTTCCGCCGGTAGATCGGAAGGAAATTGGGCATGATGACCGTCTTGAGCGTCCTCTTGACGAGTTCCGCACCGAACGTAATGGACTTCGGCAGGTGCCGCGTGAAGAAGTCCGCAATTCGGGTGGATTGGGTCATGAGGATCGGAGCGAGAGAGCTCATCACGATGCAGAGGATCCCCGCGAACGGCGTCAGATACCGACCGGCATAGTCGTTCGGCAGATGGTCGTTCGCTCGAATCGCGCGTGCCCCCACCGTCGCGTATAGGATCGCCTCCTCGTTGCGGGCCACGAGGCTGGTCCCGATCGCGGTCGAGGCCCGACCCGAGAATCCGATGAAATAGGCGAGCGACGCCGTGAGAAAGAGGTCGTTCAGAAGGATGAGCGGCACCGCGATGGCCAGCATCGGAAGGACCGAGCCGAGGGATGCGGGGTCGATGAGCATGCCAAAACTCAGGAAGAAGATGGCGACGAACGCGTCGCGGATCGACTCCATCTTCACTTTCAACCGTCCCGCGATCCGCGTGTCGGCGAAGACCATGCCCATGAAGAACGCGCCCACGATGGCGGGAATGCGGAACGCTTCGGCGAGGGCGCCGGCGAGGAACACGGTGCCGAGAGCGAAGAGGACGAATAGCTCCTCGCTCCGGATATGCTCGAACACCGCAGCGGTCCGCGGAACGACGACCGCCGCGAGCAGGGCGAAGAACCCGATGAAGATGCCCACCCCCGCGAAAAGCGCCGGCACATTCACGGGCGTCTCGGACGGCACGATCATCCCATTGACGATCGTCAGCAGGAACATGGACAAGAACGATTCGAGGATGACCATTCCCAGGAGAAACTCCGACTCCTTGTTGCCGAGCCGCTTGAGGTCGATCAGAGACTTCGCCGTGATCGCGGAGCTCGACATGCTGATCACCCCCGCCATGAAGATCGTATCGATTAGGGGCCATCCCAGCCAGGCCCCGATCACGAAGCCTGCGAACATGTTCACGGCGAGGTTCGTGACCGCGAGGATCGCTGCGGCCTCCTTCGTCTTCATGAGTTTCGTGATGCTGAACTCGAGCCCGACGAAGAACAGGAGGAGCACGAGCCCGAGCTGGGAGATGTTCTGGAGGAACGCGCTATCTTGCAAGACGCCGTCGTAGGACCATCCGAAGATTCGGAGGTGGATGTTGGGCCCGATCAGGATGCCCGCGATGATGTAGCCGATGACCACGGGCAGGCGGGCTCGCGTGGCGAACGCGGCCCCGAGGAAACCGACGGTGGCGATGACCCCGATGTCGAACATGATCGACGCGGTCTCGACCAGGCGTCATCCCTCCCGAGATCTGCGCGGCTCGAGCGCCCGCGCTGACGTCCATCGTCCGAGAACCGAAGTTCCCATCCCGACGCGGCGCATCGCGGCGCCGCCTACAAATAGCTACTGTCAAGGCGACACTCCGAGCGATTCGATGGTCGGAGGGTTGCCCGAGAAGAGCTTTATTACGAGTCCGAATGTTCGGCGCGCGATGGCGGGCGACTGGCACGCCCTCCGGGCGGAGGCCGTCCTCCAGCGGTTGGCTGCATCTCCTCTGGGCCTGTCGAGCCGTGAGGCCCGCGAGCGGCTCGCGCGGGTCGGTCCGAACGAACTCGTTCAGACCGCGAGGATCAGCCCGCTTCGCATCCTCCTGAGCCAGTTCACCGACGTCCTCGTGATCGTGCTGATTGCCGCCGCCTTGATTTCGGCGGCCCTCGGCCTGTCCCAGAATGAGACGGCCGACCTCTACGACGCGTTGCTCATCATCGTGATCGTCGTCATGAATGCGATCCTCGGCTTCGTCCAGGAGTACCGGGCCGAACGGTCGCTCGAGGCGCTCAAGACCCTCGCCGCGCCGAAAGCCCACGTCCTGCGGGAGGGCGAAGTCGTCTCGATCCCGTCCCGGGAGCTTGTCCCCGGGGAGATCATCGTCCTCGCGGCGGGCGACCGGGTCCCCGCCGATGCGCGGTTGCTCGAGGTCGCGAGCTTGCGGGTGAACGAGGCCTCGCTCACGGGGGAGTCGCTCCCCGTGAGCAAGACGGTCGAACCGCTGCCCCGGGACGCCTTCCTGGGCGACCGCCGGAACATGGTGTTCATGGGGACCACGGTCGACGGCGGCCGGGGCAAAGCGGTCGTCGTGGAGACCGGGATGGGCACGGAACTCGGAAAGATCGCAGGCCTCGTGCAGCAAGAGGCGAAGGAGGAGACGCCGTTGCAACGTCAGCTCGATCGCCTTGGACGGCAGATTGGAATCGCGGTCTTGGCGGCGGCGGGCCTCATCTTCCTGATCGGCATCTTGCGCGAGCCGGATCCGAGCCACATCGAGCTCCTCTTCCTGACCGCCGTGGGGCTGGCGGTCGCCGCGATCCCCGAAGGGTTGCCCGCCATCGTGACGATCAGCTTGGCCATCGGACTCCAGCGCATGATTCGTCGGCACGCCCTGGTCCGAAAGCTCCCGGCGGTCGAGGCCCTCGGCGCCGCTTCGGTCATCTGCTCCGACAAGACGGGCACGCTGACGAAAGGGGAGATGAACGTCCGAACCCTCGTCGCCGGGTCGCGCGAATACGAGGTCCGTGGCGAGGGATTCGATCCCCGTGGAGAGGTACGGGCCGGGGCCGCGGCCGTCCGCGTGGACGATCAACCCGGCCTCCGGCGGCTCCTCAAGTGCGCGGTCCTCTGCAACGACGCCGCTCTGAAAAGGGAGAAAGATCGCTGGATCGTCGAGGGCGACCCGACGGAAGGCGCACTCCTGGTGACGGCCCTTCGCGCGGGCCTCGATCCCGAGGCGGCGCGATCCCAGAGCCCCCGCGTCGCGGAGATCGCGTTCACCTCCGAGCGGAAGAAGATGTCGACTCTTCATGCCCCGCTGTCGGAGCCCGACCTCCGGGAGGTGCTCGCTGTCCCCGAAGGCGAACGGCACCGCCGGCTCGGCAGCGTCGGGGTCACGTTGTACGTCAAGGGCGCCCCGGAACGGATCCTCGCGGCCTGCACGCACCATCTCCTGGACGGAGAGCGCCGACCTCTCACCGAGTACGATCGCAAGCAGTATCTGTTCCAGAACCAGGAGATGGCCACGCGCGCCCTCCGCGTGCTCGGCTTCGCGTACCGCGAGTTCCCCCAGGAGCTCCCTCCGTTGCGTGAGGAAGAGCTCGAGAAGGGACTCACGCTCCTCGGCCTCGCGGGCATGATGGACGCACCCCGCGCCGACGCGTTGGAGGCGGTCGTCCGATGCAAGAAGGCGGGCATCCGCGTCGTCATGATCACCGGGGACCACAAGCTCACCGCGATGGCGGTCGCCCGCGAGATGGGGATCCTCGGGGAAGGCGACCGCGCGTTGACCGGCGAGGATCTGGAGAAGATCTCCGAGGAGGAACTCGTGCGGGACGTCGATCGGATTCGCGTGTACGCCCGCGTCTCGCCGGAACACAAGATGCGCATCGTCGACGCGTGGAAGAAGGCCGGGCATATCGTCGCCATGACGGGCGATGGGGTGAATGACGCGCCCGCCTTGAAACGCTCGGACTTGGGCGTCGCCATGGGCATCACCGGGACGGATGTCGCGAAGGAGAGCGCGGACATGGTCCTCACCGATGACAACTTCGCGTCGATCGTCGCCGCGGTTGAGGAAGGCCGCGGGATCTACGAGAACATCCGCAAGTTCGTCGCCTTCCTGCTGTCGGCGAACGCCGGCGAGGTGCTCATCATGTTCATCGCGACGGTGGCGATCCTCGACCCGCAGTATCTGCCGTTCTTCGTCCCGGTGCAGCTGCTCTGGATCAACCTCGTGACGGACGGCTTGCCTGCGCTGGCGCTCGGGGTCGACCCGTACCCGACCGACATCATGGACCGAAGGCCCCGCAATCCCCAGGAAGGAGTCCTCTCGCGCGACATCCTCTTCCTTATCATCGTCGTCGCGGCGATCCTCACGATCGGGACGCTTGGCGTCTTCAAGCTCGAGCTCGACGCGGGGGCCGATTCCATCCGCGCCCGCACGGTCGCCTTCACCACGATCGTCTTCTTCGAGCTGTTCCTCGTCTTCGCGATGCGCTCTCCGCGGCAGACAATCTGGCAGATCGGGCTGTTCACGAACACGAAGCTCATCGTGGCGGTCCTCGGCTCGATGGCCTTGCAGGCCATGGTCATCTACACTCCCTTCCTCCAAGGGGTCTTCCAGACGGAACCGCTCACGGCCGGCGACTGGCTGGAGACCCTCCTCATCTCCTTCACCGCGTTCGCGTTCGTGGAGGCGCTCAAGGTCGTCCGACGGCGGATGAGGGCCTCGCGCTCATGATTGAGATCGACGGGGCCCATGGGGAGGGGGGTGGCCAACTCCTCCGGATGGCGGTCGCCCTCAGCGCGACCCAATCGGTGCCCGTGCGGGTCGTGCGGATTCGTGCGGGTCGGCCGACGCCGGGCCTCGCAGCGCAGCATGTAGCCGCCCTCGGGGCGGTGGCGGCCCTCTGCAACGGCGAGATCGACGGGCTTGCGGTGGGATCGAAGGAGATCGCGTTTCGGCCCGGCGACATCACGGGCGGCCGCCACACGTTCGATGTCGGAACGGCGGGGAGCGTGACCCTCGTCCTCCAGGCCTGTCTCCCCGTCGCAGCCGCTGCGCGCGAGACGGTCCGCCTGCGAATCCAGGGCGGGACCGACGTTCGATGGTCTCCCCCGGTCGACTAGGGTACTACCCGCGGGGAGGCGGGGCGGTCGAGGTCGTGATCGAGCCAACCCGCGCCTGGGCTCCGTTCGATCTCGCTTCGCATCCCGCCATCCGTTCGGTTCGAGGCATCGCGCACGTCTCGAATCTCGCCGACGACATTCCTAAGCGCATGAAGCACGCCGCATTGCGTCGGCTCCATGGCCTCGCCGACGTCAAGATCGAAGAACGGGTATATCGCGACGTTGAGGCGGTCGGACAAGGCGGTGCGCTCATCCTCTGGGCCGAGGCGGGTCCATCGATCCTCGGCGCGAGCTCCCTCGCGGAAAGGGGCAAGAGCTCCGAGCGGGTGGGGGAGGAGGCCGCAGCCGCTCTGGTCGCCGAGGTCGAGTCCGGCGCCACGCTCGACGTCCACGCAGCCGACCAGATCCTCCCATACCTCGCCTGGCCCGATCGACCGTCCCAATTTCTCGTCCGGGAAGTCTCTGGGCACTTGGAGACGATGGCGTGGCTCGTGCCCCAGTTCGTGCCGTCCAAGATCGGATTCGCTGCGGTGGGCGCTCTGCAGAAGGTGTCCGTCGAGCCCGGTGCTTAGCCGTACATGCTCGGCCGCGGCGGCTCACTCGGTTTCTTCGCGACCTCGGTCTGGTGATGGATGTTCTTGAGCTGCATCTCGATGCGCTCGGCCTCCTCGTACAGCGGGCGCGCATCGAGCTCCGTGTGGAGGAGCAGTTTGTCGATGACCTCGATCGCCCGCGCGGCGGCTCGTGCGTCCGGGTAGTCCGGATGGGCTTCGCTCAGGAGCGTGATGACGTCGAAATCTCGCTTCCGGCCCTCGTTGAGGAGCACCCCCGCGACGCCCGTTATCACGCCCTCCTCGAAGACCGTGATGCCGTTCTTCCGGATCATGTCCATCGCCTTGTCCGTCGACCCGATGCCGTAGACCTCCACCGAACGATCTGCCTCTTCCTCCCGGGCGTCGACGATCAAGCCTTCCGGGCACACGAGCAGGTTGCACCGGGCATCCTGCGCCCAGTCGAGGACCGTCGCGGCGATCGCCTTGATCAGGTTCGGCGGCGGTTGGAACTCGGAGATGAACACGACGACCTGATCTCGGTCGTCGACCTTCGGTCCCGCATAGATTCGAACGGGGTTCATCGGCTGCCCGTCCCGGACGAGCGCGACGGTCGGGAAGTAAATCGAATCCATGATCCCGATCTGCGTGAGGTTGAGCGCGTTGATCAGGTAGTTCGCCACGATCGAGCTCACGAGTCCCACGCTGGGGAACCCGTCGATCACGGTCGCGCCGCGAAGGTCCATGCGTTTCAGTTCGTAAATCTGGATGCCTTCCATGGTTCCGCGGTCCATCCCGAACAGGTTACTTAAATATGCGCGACTCGAGTCTGTCGGCTGAGAACACGTCAACCGGGAGGGAGGATTTCGTGCGTGTTGACAAACTCGACGCCGCCCCGACGCAGCATGACGCCCACGGAGCAGTACTTCTCGGACGAGAGGTCGATGGCCCGCGTCACCGCGGATTCTCGGATGCCATCGCCTCGGATCCGGTAGTGGAGATGGATCCTCGTGAACACCCGCGGCGGATCCTTCGCCCGCTCGGCTTCTCCCTCGATTTCCAGGGACGTGAACGCCACGCGCTCCTTCCGGAGGACCTCCACGACGTCGGACGCGGTGCACGCCATCGCCGCGAGGAGCGCACCCTGCATCGGACTCGGTCCACGGCGGGTCGCCGCATCCCCCGCGTCGAAGAGGATCTGCGCGCCCCCGTCCGCGCTCGCTCGGAACCGCATGTCATCGTCGTGCTCGAGATGGGCTTTCATCCGCACCACCGGCCGGTGGAAGATGGCCCGCGTAGAAGAAGATTCCACTCGCGCCCGCAAAGTTGTTATGCGCCCCCTCCTTCGGTTCCGTCGTGCGGCCCCGGGTGATCGTCAACGCGGCGATGAGCGTCGACGGGAAGATCGCTCTCCGTGACGGCCAACGGGCTCGCCTGAGCAACGAGGACGCGGATCGCAACCCGCTGCGGATCGTCCTCGATTCGGACGGCCGCACGCCGTCGGGCGCGCGCGTCCTCGATGGCCGGGCCCCTACGCTCATCGTGACGTCCGAGGCTTCCGAACGGACGTTCGCCCGTGCGGAAGTCCTCCGATGCGGGAAGGAAGAGGTGGATCTCGGTGCCCTGCTCGACCGACTCGGAGGCCGCGGGATCCAGACCCTCCTGGTCGAGGGCGGGAGCACGGTGATCTGGTCGTTCCTCCGGGCAGGCCTCGTGGACGAGTTGAAGGTCTTCGTGGGGAGCCTCGTCCTCGGCGGAGGCTCCGCCCCGACCCTCGTGGGCGGCGAAGGCGCCGCCTCGCTCTCGGAATCGATCCGGCTGGCGCTCGAGCGTTCGGAGCGTCTCGGCGACGGCATCCTGCTCGAGTACTCGGTGGTGCGGTGAAGCTGCTCTGCGACCACATGCTCGGGAGCCTCGCACGGTGGTTGCGGTTCATGGGGTACGACACCGCGTATCCGGAACCCGGTCCGGATCGAACGTTGATCGAGCGAGCCCGCGCGGAGGACCGCATCCTGCTCACGCGAGACAAGGAGCTCGCGGCGCGCGTCCCCGGGAGCGTGGCGGTTCGGTCGGACGTCCTCGAGGAGCAGATTCGGGAGGTCGCCGCCAGGCTCCCTCTGCGTCTCGTCGATCCGCTCTCGAGGTGCTCGCTCTGCAACGAACGCCTGGTGCAGGTCCCCGTCGACGCGGTGGATGGACTCGTGCCGGAAGGCGTGCGCTCCCGCCACCGCGAATTCTGGAAGTGTCCCTCGTGTCGCCGCGTCTACTGGCAAGGCAGCCACTGGGAGAAGATGGTGGAGCGATTGGATCACCTCGATCTTCCGCACGCGGAAGGACCGTGACGGTCGCCGCGTCTCCCGCGAAGCAAACCCTCATATGGCGAATCGAAAATGAGGTGGGGGTCTAGCGAAATGGATGGCGCCCTCGTCCTCGAGGACGGAACGGCGGTTCGGGGGGCCTTTTTCGGCGCACGTCGGTCGATTTTCGGAGAGCTCGTCTTCAACACGAACATGACGGGGTACACCGAAGCCCTCACGGATCCGTCGTACCGCGGCCAGATCCTCATGATGACCTACCCGCTGATCGGGAACTACGGGGTCGACCCGGGCGCGATGGAATCCGAGACGATCCAGCCGACCGGGTTCGTCGTCAAGGAGGCGTGCGCGGCTCCGAGCCATCCGAAGAGCGCGATGTCCCTGGCCGAATTCCTGCGGGGCCAGGAGACGCCCGCCCTGGAAGGAGCCGACACGCGAGCCCTGACGATCCGGATCCGTTCCCAGGGGACGATGAAGGCGGCCCTGGTCCCAGCGACCGAGGACATCGCGGACGTCGCGCGGACCGTGCGCGCCACGCCCCATCCGGATACCCGCAACCTGGTCGCCGAGGTCAGTGCTCCGTCGATCCAGCGCTATCCGGGCGCCGGCGGACGCACGATCGTCGTCGTGGACTGCGGCGTCAAGCGGAACATCCTGCGAGAAGCCCAGCGCTACGCCGATGTCGTGCGGGTCCCATACGATGCGACCGCGGACGACATCCTCGCCTTCCGGCCGGACGGCGTGATCCTCTCGAACGGCCCCGGCGATCCCGCCCATCCGGACATCCTCGGGACGACCGTTGCCGCGACGAAGGACCTCGTTGGCCGCGTCCCGATCCTCGGCATCTGCCTGGGTCACCAGCTGCTCGCCCTCGCCTTCGGCGCTCGGACCTTCAAACTGAAGTTCGGCCATCGGGGGGGCAACCAGCCCGTGAAAGACCTCAAGACCGGACGCGTCCACATCACCTCGCAGAACCACGGTTTCGCGGTCGATCCGGACTCGTTGCCCTCGTCCGAGTTCGAGGTCACGCATCGGAACCTGAACGACGGCACCGTGGAGGGGATGGCGCACCGGGAGCTGCCGATCTTCTCCGTCCAGTACCATCCGGAGGCCCATCCCGGGCCCTGGGACAACGCCTACATCTTCCGGGAGTTCGTCGCGGCGCTCAAGGGGGCCTAGCGACAACCGCGGGAGGTGTCCGGATTGCCCAAGCGGGAGGACCTGCGGACCGCGATGGTCATCGGCTCCGGTCCGATCGTGATCGGCCAAGCCGCGGAGTTCGACTACTCCGGATCCCAGGCGTGCCGGTCCCTCCGCGAGGAGGGAGTCCGCGTCATCCTCGTGAACAGCAACCCGGCGACGATCCAGACGGATCCGGACACGGCGGACGCGGTGTACGTCGAGCCGTTGACCGTCGAGTTCCTCGAGAAGATCATCGCGAAGGAGCGGCCTCAAGGGATCCTCAGCGGGATGGGCGGCCAGACCGCCCTGAACCTCTGCAGCGAACTCGCGGAGGCGGGCGTGCTCGCTCGCTACAGCGTCGAGCTGCTTGGCACGAAGCTGGAGGCGATCACGGCCGGGGAGGACCGTGAACGATTCGCCGCCCTGATGCGGTCGATCGGCGAGCCGATCCCCCGGAGCCGCGGGGCCTCCGAGGTCGAATCGGCGCGGGCGTTCGCGGAGGACATCGGATACCCGGTCATCGTGCGGGCGGCTTACACCCTCGGCGGCAGCGGGAGCGGCGTCGCGCACACGCCGCAGGAGCTGGAGTCGATCGTCGGCTTGGGCATCGCCTATTCGCGGATCAAGCAGGTCCTCGTCGAGGAGTCCGTCCTCGGATGGAAGGAGTTCGAGTACGAGGTGATGCGGGACGGCGCGGACAACTGCATCACGATCTGCAGCATGGAGAACCTGGATCCGATGGGGATCCACACCGGAGAATCGATCGTCGTCGCGCCGGCGCAGACCCTGAGCGACGTCGACCACCAGACCCTTCGGTCCGCGGCCTTGCGGATCATCCGCGCGCTCGGGGTCGAGGGAGGATGCAACATCCAGTTCGCCGTCCATCCGAAGACCGGCGAGTATCGGGTGATCGAGGTGAACCCGCGCGTCTCCCGGTCCTCCGCCCTCGCCTCCAAGGCGACGGGCTACCCGATCGCCCGCATCGCCGCGAAGATCGCGATTGGGCTCCGCCTCGACGAGATCCCCAACCCGGTGACGGGCAAGACGCTCGCCTCCTTCGAGCCGACCCTCGACTACGTCGTCACGAAGATCCCGCGGTGGCCGTTCGACAAGTTCCCGACCGTCGACCGCCGCATCGGGACCTCGATGAAGAGCACGGGGGAGGTGATGGCGATCGGACGGACGTTCGAGGAATCCCTCCTGAAGGCCGTGCGATCTCTCGAGATCGACCGCGTCGGCTTGGAGTCGCTGCCTTGGACGGACGACGCCTTGCTCCATGAACTCCGCGAGCCGACGGACCAGCGGCTCTTCGCGATCGCGGAAGCGTTCCGGCGTGGCATCCCCCTTGAGAAGGTCGCCGCGCTGACGGACTGGGACCCGTTCTTCCTCGAGAAGATCCGGTCCCTCGTCGATTTCGAATCCCGCCTCCGAGGCCGTCGTCGTTCGCGTGCGCTCGTGGCGGAGGCGAAGCGGTTGGGCTTTGCGGACGAGGTGATCGCCGCGTTCGGGACCGGCACGGAGGAAACGGTCCGCCGGGCGAGGCCCCGGGTCGCGTACAAGATGGTCGACACGTGCGGAGGGGAGTTCGAGGCCCAGACGCCGTACTACTACTCGACGTACGAGCCGACGGGAGAATCGCGGCGGATCGCGGGCCGAAAGGTCCTGATCGTCGGTGGCGGCCCGATCCGCATTGGCCAGGGCGTCGAGTTCGACTACTGCTGCGTCCAGGGCATCTTCGCCCTCCGCGAGGAGGGCGTCGGCGCAATCATCGCGAACAACAACCCCGAGACGGTCTCGACGGACTTCGACATCTCCAGCCGCCTCTACTTCGAGCCGCTGATCCTCGAGGACGTCCTCAATATCATCGAAGAGGAGAGACCCGAGGGGGTGATTCTCCAGTTCGGCGGGCAGACGTCGATCAACCTCGCCGTGCCTCTCGCGAAGGCGCTCGGGCGACGGAAATCCCGGACGCGAATCCTCGGGACGCCGCCGGCCTCGATCGACCTCGCCGAGGACCGTCGAAAGTTCGCGGCCCTGATGCGCCGCCTGCGGATCCTCCAGCCCGACGCGGCCTCGGGCTACAGCTTCGAGGAGGTGCGCCAGCTCGCCGGCCGGATCGGGTATCCGGTGCTCGTCCGGCCCTCGTATGTGCTCGGCGGACGCGGGATGGAGATCGTGCACTCGGAGGACGATCTCGCCCGGTTCATGGAGGCCGCGACGCGCGTCTCGAAGGACCATCCGGTCCTCGTGGATCGGTACCTCGCGCACGCGACGGAGATCGACGTGGACGTCGTCTCCGACGGCCGGGACGTCCTTATCGGAGGGATCCAGGAACACATCGAGGAAGCGGGCATCCACTCCGGCGACGCGGCGTGCGTCTTGCCCGCGCAGACGCTCCCCGACCCGATCCTGGCGGACATCCGGTCCGTCACGCGACGAGTCTGCAAGGCGCTCGACGTCATCGGGCTCATGAACCTCCAGCTCGCGGTGAAGGACGCCGCCGTCTACGTCCTCGAGGCGAACCCGCGTGCGAGCCGGACCGTCCCGTACGTTTCGAAGGCGATCGGGATCTCCTTGGCGAAGGTCGCGACGAAGGTGATGCTCGGTCATTCCCTCCGGAGCCTCCATCTGGTGGGCGAGCCGACGATCGACCACGTCGCGGTCAAGGCGCCCGTCTTCCCGTTCCAGCGCCTCCCGGGCGTGGACGCGATCCTCGGGCCCGAGATGAAAAGCACGGGGGAGGTGATGGGGATCGATCGGTCCCTCGGCCGGGCGTACTACAAGGCGATGGTCGCCGCGGGGAATCCTCTCCCGACGAGCGGGGCGGTGTACATGACCGTGCGCGATGAGGACAAGCCGGCGATCCTGGGAGTCGCTTCCCGGTTCGTGCGGTTGGGTCTGCGGATCTCCGCGACGCGCGGCACGGCTCAGTTCCTCCGGGAACACGGCGTAGAGGCAACGACCGTCTATCGGATCAGCGAGAACCAATCGCCCGACGCCCTCGGACTGATGCGTCGCGGCGAGATCCGGCTCGTGATCAACACGCCCACCAATTCGACGGGGGCTCGGCGAGACGGCTATATGATGCGCCGGCTCGCCGTCGATCTGAACATCCCATTCATCTCGACGATCCAGGCCGCTGAGGCCGCGGCGGAGGCGATCGAGGCATTCCGTTCCGGGGAACTCGATGTGGTCCCTTTGGGTTCGTTCGCCTCGACGATGCGCGTTGCGACGGCAAGGCTTTAGGACCCGTCGCGAATCGACTCTTCGTGCAGCCGATTCGGCTCCTCGGACCGGCGATGCTCTTGGCCGGACTCGTATGCATCGGCGTTGCCGTGGCGCGAGGGGAGGCGACGGCGTTCCTGGTCCTCGTCTTCCCGGTGGTGACCGGGAGCGGTCCCCTGATCCTAGCGGGCATCCTGTTCACGTTCTTGGGGTTCTTCGCGACGTTCACGTTCTGGCCCGGGCGGCCGATCGGAGTCGCGGCCTCCGAGGAATCCGCTCCCGCCACGGACACGACCGGCCCCGCTCCAACCCGCCGATGGGGTGGGGTCGTCTTCCTTGGGCCGTTCCCGATCGTATTCGGATCGGACCCGAGGATGACTCGAATGATGCTGCTCGTGGGCATCGTGCTGTTCGTCGCTCTCCTTGGCCTGACCCTCTTCGCCCTCCTGGCCTGACGTCTATTTATTGCGATGCGTCGTTCGGCTGGTCGCATGAACATCCTCGTCGCCGATGGGCTCGACGCCGAGGCGCTGGCGCTCCTCCGCAAGGTCCACGATGTCCATGTGGAGGAGGTGGACGCCGGCCGGCTGCTTGATGCGATTCCGTCGTTCCACGCGCTGATCGTCCGGGGCCGCACGAAGGTCACGAAAGAGGTCCTCGGCCGCGGTTCGAATCTGAAGGTCGTCGGTCGTGCAGGCGTCGGCGTGGACAACATCGATGTCGAAACCGCGACGGCGCGAAAGATCGTCGTCGTCAACGCGCCGACCGCGAGCACGGTGAGCGTCGCCGAACTCGCGATCGGGCACATGATCTCCCTTGCGCGGCACCTTCCGATGGCGGACCGATCCGTGAAGGAGGGGCGATGGGAGAAGAAGGGACTCGAAGGCCGAGAGCTGTCCGGCAAGGTGTTGGGCCTCCTCGGGTCCGGACGGATCGGGGGCGAGGTCGCGAAGCGAGCGCACGCCTTCGGGATGGAGGTCATCGCGTTCGACCCGTATCTCTCCCTGCCGACCGCGGACAGTTTGGGCATTCGCCTCGTCGACAAAGAGTCCTTGTTCCGCGACGCGGATTTCGTGAGCGTCCATGCGGCGTTGACGCCCGAGACGAAAGGCCTCGTGGGGCGCGAAGAGCTCGCGCTCATGAAGCGAACGGCGGTCCTCGTGAACTGTGCCCGGGGTGAGATCGTCCAGGAAGGCGCCCTCGCCGAGGCGCTCCGGTCAGGGACGATTGCCGGGGCCGCTCTCGACGTCTTCGAGAAGGAGCCCCCGGCCGGGAGTCCGCTCCTCGCCGCCCCGCACGTCGTGTTATCGCCGCATCTCGGCGCGTCCACGGAGGAGGCGCAGGCGCGGGCGGGAGCGATCATCGCGGACCAAGTGCTCAAGGCGTTGGAAGGGAAGCGCCCGGAGTTCTGCGTGAACCCGAAGGTCTACGGCTGATCGGCGAGCGCGCGAGCCGCATCTCGGAGATCGGTCCCGTGCACGCGGCCGTATTCGCGTACCTCGGCGATGATCGCGGTGTACTGGGCGTAGTCGCCTCCCAGGTGCCGCACGGCGCGACCGAGCGCCTTTTCGAAGGGCTCCTCGTGGCGAGTCTTCAGCGCCTCCTTGAGAACGCGCGCTCGATCCGGGCGGTCCATCGCGCCGGCGCTCACGGCGCGCGGGAATAAAGCCCGCACGGTCCCGCTCTCAGCGGGGATTCTCACACACCTTCAGGAAGTTCCGGAAAATCTCCCCGCCGAACTGCGTGTGCTCCACTTCCGGGTGGAACTGGAGTCCGAAAATGGGCTCGGACCGATGCCGCATCGCCTGAACGGAGCAGTTGGGAGAGCTCGCAAGTCCGACGAACCCCGGTGGCAGGACCGTGACCTCGTCGTTGTGGGACTCCCACACCTCGAAGCGATCCGGGAGGCCCTCGAAGAGCACGTCGGGCTCGCGGACGTTCAGAAGGGACTTCCCGAACTCCGGCACCTTGGCGGGAGCCGCCTCGCCGCCGAAGTGCTTCGCCATGAACTGGTGTCCCGCGCAGATGCCGAGGATCGGCCCGCCGAACGCGTCGAGATATTCCCCGTTCCGCCCCATCTTGGAAGGATCGACGCCGACGCGCGGCGCGCCCCCGGAGAGGACGAGCCCGTCGAGATCCTGGAGGCCGCCGACGGGAGTGTCGTTCGGGACGATTTTCGTCTCGACCCCGAGGTACTTCAGGACCCGCCATTCGCGATGGGTCCACTGCCCTCCGTTGTCGACGACGAAGACGCGCATGGGATACCGAAAGGACGCGGCGAGAAAAAGGTTTCCATCGATTCGGCGTCTACTCCCATTCGATCGTGGCCGGAGGCTTGTTCGAGATGTCGTACACGACCCGGTTGACTCCTTGGACCTCGTTGGTGATGCGGGTCGAGATTCGGTCGAGCACGTCGTGGGGGATCTTCGAGTACGTCGCGCTCATGCCATCGATCGATTCGACCGCTCGGACCGCGACCGTGTGTCCGTAGACGCGGAGGTCGCCATGGACGCCGACGGTCTGCACCGGCACGAGGACGGCGAAGTACTGCCAGGGCAGCGGCATGAGCCCCCGTGACGCGGCCGCCTGGATTTCGTCCTCCACGATCGCCGAGGCCGCTCGGACGAGCGCCACCCGCTCCGGCGTCACTTCGCCGATGACTCGCACGGCGAGGGCGGGTCCCGGAAACGGCTGACGTTCGGCGACGCGAACCCCGAGGGCGCGAGCGACTGCCCGGACCTCGTCCTTGTACAGATCCCGCAACGGCTCGACGAGCTTGAGCTTCATGTCGGCCGGCAGACCCGCGACGTTGTGATGCGTCTTGATTCGGTCCCGCAGTTGGCCCCCGCTCTCGATCCAGTCGGGAGCGATCGTCCCTTGGACGAGATGCTCCGCGCCGAACGTCTTCGCCTCCGGCTCGAACAGCTCGATGAACTTCCGACCAATGATCGTCCGCTTCTTTTCGGGATCGCTCACTCCACGGAGCGCCGCGAAGAATTCGTCGGCCGCCCGGAGGATCCGGTGATTCACCCCGAGGGCTTGGAGCGTGCGTTCGACGTCTGCGGTCTCGTCCTTGCGCATGAGGCCCGTGTCGACGTACACGGCGAGGAGCCGGTCTCCCAGGGCCCGGCCGGCCAGGACGGCGGCCGTGGTGCTGTCGACGCCTCCGGAGCAGGCAATGATCGCTCGGCCCGGCACGGCGTTCCGGATGAGTCCGACCTGCTCGCGGATGAACGCCTCGGCGTCGAATTTCATTCTCCCAGCGTCCGCGAGTCCTCGAGCACCCATTTCTTCAACGCCTCGCGGTGGTCCCGGAGCTTCTCGGCGAGCCGCTCGTCCCCCACGGCGAGGATCTCAACCGCGAGGATCGCCGCGTTTTCCCCCCGATCCAAGCCGACCGCGGCGACGGGCACGCCCGGAGGCATCTGGGACACGCTCAGGACCGCGTCGAGGTTCAGCTTTCCGCTCACCGGTACACCGATGACCGGTTTCGTCGTGTGGGACGCGATCGTGCCCGGCAGGGCCGCTGAAAGTCCCGCCACCGCGATGAACACCTTGGCCGTCGTATTCCGGATTAGGTCGCGCAGGAGGTCCGGAGTCCGGTGCGCGGAGGCGACGACGATTTCGTACGCGACACCGAATTCGTCGAGCATCGAGCCCGCCTTCTTTCCGACCTCGGCGTCGGTCTTGGAACCCAAAACGACGAGGACCTCGACGGCCATCGGGTAGGACAAAGAGGGCTCGGGAAATAAAGGCTTCCCACTCTTTTCATGATCGCGAGGAGGAAGAGGCCGATCGCGGCGGCGGCGCCGATGATGGCGGCGAGGATCACGCCGATCGACTGCACGATGATTCCAACGAGATCCACGCCCGCGCTGTACGGTCCCGTATACCAAGCCCACAAGATCCCCACGATCAGACCACCCACAAGCAGGCCGACCCCGATCTTGCGGCTCTTGCCGCTTCCGAAATACGCCGTGAAGGCGCCCGTAATTACGAGGAAGAGGCTGAACGTCAAGAGGAGGATGGTCACGAATGTCCAAGCTTCAAACGCGGCAAAAGCGCTCATGTGGCTCCCTCAGAACTTGATTCCCGTCAAAGTTTTCGTGTCGATGACGCCCGCGATGGATCGGATCTTGTCGACGACGACCTGACCGAGGACATTGAAGTCCTCCGCTTCGATCTTCGCGATCAGATCGTACTCCCCGAACAAGGGATGGAGTTCCACGATTTCCTTGACCTTGAGGAGCTCGTTATACACTTCGTGCTCCTTGGCGGGAGCGGTGCTAATGAGCACGAACCCGATGGCCACCTTTCGTACCTTATCGGCCGATTTGCATCCTCTTGTCTCTCCATTAGAATGACGGCTGTCTCCGCGCCCGACCCAGCGCCTTCGACCACGTGGGCAAGTTCGTCTGAGTCCCCGTTGATTCGACGACACAGCTCGCGACCGCGGAGCCGAGGATCCCGCAGCGCCGCACGTCGTATCCCCGCGAAAGTCCCGCGTAGAATCCCGCCCGGTATGCATCGCCCGCCCCGGTCACGTCGACGACTCGCGTTGGCGGGACTCGCGGGATTCGGATTCGCCCGTCGCGCGTATAGACCGCGCTCCCGCGCGCGCCCATCGTCACGACGACGACCGGAGCGAACATCGTTAGGCCAGCCGTCGAGCTGACGCGGAGGAATCGCCTCGCCCGGGCGACCTCTGCCTCGTTCCCAAAGAAATACGTGGAGCGGCGAATGAGTTCGCGGAACAGGTGGGCCGTGTACACGTAGTGGATCTCCTGGGACGGGTCGAATGCGATCGTGCGGCCGAGGTCCTCCGCGAGTTTCGCGATTCGCAGGTAGTACAGCGGGCGGCCCGTGCCCAGATGCACCAGCTCGACGTCTTTGACGGAGTGTCGGAGTACGGGGAGTCGTGCGGCCTCTCTCATGGGCCCCTGATCGATGATCGCCATCTGGTTTCCCTTCGGATCCGAGAAGATCCAGGCCGTCGGTGTCCTCGCCCCTGGGATTACGCGGAGGTCCGTGAGGTCGACGCCGTCCGCGGCGAGCGCAGCGCGGTAGTCCGGAGGAAAGTCGGCTCCGACGAAGGAGGCGAGGCTCGTCTTGACGCCGAGCCGGGCGGCCGACCGCGCCAGATTCCCCGCGGTACCGCCGAAATATCGGCTCCGATCCAGGATTTCAATCGACGTATTCGGTCGGGGCAGGCGGCGCACGCGGACGATGTGATCCAGGGCGACGTGGCCGAACGCGCCCAGAAAGCTCTTCATGCGAATCCCGCCAAGCCCCGTTGCACGTCGGCGAATCGTTCGAAGTGGGTATACGGGATTTCCTCTTCGTCGCACAAGCGGGCCAACTCCTCCTTCGCGAAGACGATGTCCGCTTCCAAGGCGGGGCACAGGTCCGAATGCCCATCTCCGACGTAGGCCGTCCGGTATCCTTCGGCCCGCAGTTCGAACAGACGAAGGAGTTTGCAGGTCCCGCAGAGGGTGCACGTCGCATCGGCCCACGGGTACTCGATCCGCACGATCCCGCCCTCGAAGATCGCCCGGTTGGTGCGAACGGGGACGCGGATGTCCCACTTGCGCAGGAGATGGCGCACGTAGAAGTCAAGGCCCTCGCTCACGATTTCAAGGAGGATTCCGCCGGACTCGCAGAAACGTGCAAAATCGAGGAACGTCTCATCCATCTCGATGTGCGAGTCGATGAACCGCAGGAGGTCGTCCTGGTTCGCGTGGAGCAACGCGAACTGCCGCGCCATCGTTTCCCGCGTGCCGATGGCCCGCGCGCGGTGGAGCTCCTCGATTTCCCACCACCCCGGCGGTGCGAATTCGGCCAGGATCGCTTCAGCGACGTCGGTACGGGTGATCGTGCCGTCGAAGTCGGTCAGGACCGCTCGTTTCGCCGGCAATTCGCATCCCTGCCTTCCGCGCGACGGTGCATCAGGTCCCTTCGCGCCACGAATCGAGGTACGCGCGTTGCTCTTTCGTGAGCCGATCAATTCGGATTCCTGACGTGCGGAGTTTGAGTCGAGCGACCTTGAGGTCGAGGTCCGCTGGGACCGCGTATACCCGCGGCTTCAGGCTTCCGGCGTGTTCCGCGAGATAGCCGGCGGCGCCCGCTTGGATGGCGAAACTCATGTCCATAATCTCGACCGGATGGCCCTGCCCGGCCGCGATGTTGACGAGCCTGCCTTCGGCCAAGAGGTAGACCCGCTTGCCGCCCGGCAGCGTGTATTCGTCGACGAACTCGCGGACGCGACGCTTGCCCTTCGACTGCCGCTCGAGGTCGGCCTTTGAGATCTCGTTGTCGAAGTGGCCGGCGTTCGCGAGGACGACTTGGTCCTTGAGCCCGGGAAAATGCGCCGCGGTGATGATGTCCTTGCATCCAGTCGCGGAGACGATGAAATCCGCCGCCTTGACGGCGGCCCGCATCGGCAGGACGTCGAACCCGTCCATCGAGGCCTCAAGCGCCTTGACCGGATCCACCTCCGTCACGACGACGCGAGCGCCCAGACCCTTGGCTCGCATCGCGATCCCGCGGCCCGTCCACCCGTACCCCGCGACGACGAATGTCTTTCCGGCGATGACGAGATTCGTCGCGGTCATCAGGCCGTCGATCGTGCTCTGGCCGGTCCCGTAGCGGTTGTCGAACAGATGCTTCATCTGGGCGTCGTTCACGTCGATGACCGGGAACCGCAGCGCGCCGTCGCGCTCCATGGCGCGGAGACGAATCACGCCCGTCGTCGTCTCCTCGTTCCCCCCTCGGACGCCGGGCAGCAGCTCCGTCCTCTTCGTGTGCAGGAGGAAGACGAGGTCCGCGCCGTCGTCGATCACGAGTTCCGGCTTGAGATCGAGGACCTTGTGCAGGTTCTCGTAGTATTCCTCGTTGGACTGCCACTTGCGTGCGTACACCTCGAGGCCGTGGGCCTCCGCAAGAGCCGTCGCGACGCTATCGTCGGTGGAGAGCGGATTGCACGACGCGAGCCGGACGTTCGCGCCGGCCTCCCGCAACGACAGTGCAAGGACGCCGGTCTTCGCCTCGACGTGCAGAGCCATTCCGATGCGGAGCCCTCGGAGCGTCTTCTTCCGCTTCAGCTCATCGCGGATCGCCGCGAGCACGGGCATGTGGTCGCGGGCCCATTCGATTCGACGCGCGCCCCGCTCGCCGAGTTCCGACATCGGCGTGCCGATGCCCCGGACTCGATTTCAGCCTTCCGGTGGACTCACGGCTTGCGGAGCGCCGCATACGCCAGGACCGCGACGCCCACGCCCATGATGCCATAGAATGCCGCATCGACCGGCCACGACTGGTGGACGTCGCCCGGTGTCGCGATCTCCCAGTAGTAGAAGTTGGCGCTGGGGATGAAGCGCAAGACCGCGGAGGCGAAGATGACGTCGCCGGCCTTGACGACGCCGGAAGCGTCCCCTTGGACGTACACGAGGGTCGTCTGCTGGGCGCTGCTGTCGTCGAGTTCGAGCGAGGTGACCTGGTTTCCGAAGAAACTGAAGACGCGCACGGCCAGCACCCGCTCGTGAATCGTGATCCTCGCGTCGGGAGAGTAGCCGTAGTACGCAGGCGGATTCACATTCCGCGACGCGAGGAGGTCTGCTCCGCTCACGGAGAACAGGGGCCAGAAGCCCACCGCGAGACCGAGGCCGGCTAGCGTCAGGGTCAATCCGACGAGCGCCAGTCGTTTCAACTAGGTGCCTCCGTTGAGCCGTCCCGGTCCTCCTTCGGCTCCAATGGGGAGAGGACCTTCGGCCTTCGCCTTCGTCCGACTCAAGATGAACCGGAGTCCAAACGGTGTCATCAAGGTTGTGACCACCCCGGTCAGGACAAGGATTGAAAACAGCGTTCCATCGATGAGGCCCAGCTCGAGCCCGAGCGTGGCGACGACGAGCTCCATCGCCCCACGGCCGTTCATGCCGATTCCCACCGCCATGCAATCGCGGCGCGGCATGTGAGACCATGCGGCCCCGACGTACCCTCCGACGAACTTGCTCGCGGCCGCGACCCCGAGAACCGCGCCGACGAGGACGACGTTGCCGAGGCTTCCCACCTGGAAGGTCAGGCCGATGAAGGCGAAGAACACGGGGCCGAAGACCCCGAGCGTGATCGCAGAGGTGGCGGACCGGACCGCCTTCACGTCGCGATCGGCGATGACGTG
>WNGR01001637.1_pt1 | contig 25122 bp, 26 predicted proteins | sample 5407581 | NCBI WGS metagenome assembly WNGR01 (sample SAMN13153383, study PRJNA577476) | soil metagenome | isolation source: 80 cm soil or saprolite under Garry oak tree replicate 2 | place: USA:California | collected 2016-06-15
GCCCGCGGCCTTCGCGGTCGGCCTGGCGCTGCAGGCGCTGCTGTTCGGCCGGGCGCTGCGGCACGGCGTGCTGGCCCCGGTGCTGGTCACGTTCGGCCTGTCGGTGATGATCGAGAACCTGCTGCAGGTGGCGGCCACGGCCGACCCGCGCGGGCTGAACGGCGGCGCGCTGGTGCTGGCTAGCTTCCGCATCGGCAGCCACATCACCGTGTCCTGGCTGTTCCTGACCGCGTTCCTGACCGCCTGCGCGGTCCTGTCCGGCCTGCAGCTGCTGCTGTCCCGCACGTCGTGGGGGCGCCAGGTGCGGGCGACCGCGGATGACCTGGACACCGCCCGGCTGGTCGGCATCAAGGTCCGGCCGGTCTTCGCCGGGGTGGCGGGCATCGCGGTGGCCACCGCGGCGCTGGCCGGCGTCTTCATCGGCACCATCGGCACGTTCGACCCGCTGGCCGGCTCGGCCACGCTGATCTTCGCGTTCGAGGCGGTGGTGATCGGCGGCATCGGGTCGCTGTGGGGCACGCTGGCCGGCGGCATGGCGCTGGGCGTCACCCAGGTGGTGGCCGGCCAGGTCAACCAGGCCTACGCGGTGCTCGCGGTGCACCTGCTCTTCCTGGCCGTGCTCGCGGTCAGGCCGAACGGCCTGTTCGCCAGCCACCAGGCCGCCCGCGAAGCGGGAGCCCTCGGATGAGGCGGACGGCCATCCCCGTGACCGGTACCGAGCACCCGGTCACCGTCAGCCGGTGGAGCCGGTCCGCTTCCGGCTTCACCGGCGCGGCGGTCGTCGCGGTGGCGGTCCTCGCGGCCGTGCCCTACGTCGCCGGCGGCCCGGCCGAGCAGCCGCTGATCACCCTGCTGACCTTCGTCGCCATGGCCAGCCTGTGGAACCTGCTGGCCGGCTTCAGCGGGCTCACCTCGTTCGGGCAGCACGCCTACCTCGGCGTGGGGGCCTACGCGCTGTACCTGGCGGCGCTGCACGGGGTGAACCCGTTCGCCGCCATCGTGGCGGCCGCGCTGGCCGCGGCGGTGATCTCGCTGCCGGTGTCCGCGCTCGTGCTGCGGCTGTCCGGCGGCTACTTCGCCGTCGCCACCCTGGTGATCGCGGCCGTGTTCCAGATCGCGGCCACCCTGTCGCCCTCGGTCGGCGGCACCACCGGGGTGAGCGTCCCCGGCCTGGCCGGCTACGACCCGGTGCTGCGCGAGGCGCTGATCTACTGGGCCACGCTGGCCGTCGCGGTGGTCAGCGTGGCGGGCGTCTACCTGCTGGTGCGGCGGACGTTCGGGCTGGAGGCCCGGGCGGTCGGCAGCGATCCGGTCGCCGCCGCCAGCGCCGGCGTCCGGGTGGGCCGGATCAGGCGGCTGGCCTACCTGGTGGCGGCGGGCGGCGCCGGCGCGGTGGGCGGGCTGATCGCGCTGCAGACCCTGTACGTCGAGCCGACCTCGGTCTTCAGCATCCAGTACAGCGTGTACATGCTGTTCATGGTGCTGATCGGCGGGATGGGCACGATCGAGGGCCCGGTGCTCGGCGCGCTCGTGCTGTTCGGGCTGCAGGAGGCGCTGTCGTCCTACGGGGCCTGGTACCTGGTCATCGTCGGCGGCCTGGCGGTGATCGCCACCCTGGTCGCCTCGCCCGGGCTGTGGGGGCTGGCCAGCGACCGGTTCGGCTGGTCGCTGCTCCCGGTCGGCTACCGGGTACGTCCGCCGCCCGGGTGACGGTTAATCGCCCGCTGGGATGACGACCGCCCAGGAGGCGGCGCGTACGATATGTCGTGTGGAGGGTCGCGATATTCGCGTACTCGCGCCGATGACGGGGGTCAGGGGCCGCGCGGAGGTAACCATGCCCAAGGGCTGGCATTCCGTCACCACCATGCCCTGGGCCTGGCTGAGCGCGGGGCTGCTGTCCTGCGCCGGTTTCTCCGGCGGCGTCTCCCTGTTCAGCCACGACTCGCTGCACCGGATGTGGGGGCTGTCCGCCGCCTGCGCCTACGCGCTGGCCGCTCTCGCGGTCCTGGCCTGGCGGTCCCGCCGCACCCGCGGCGTCGACGTGGCGCTCGGCCTGATCCTCTGCGGCGCCATCTTGTTCCCGCTGCTCTGGATGGTCGCCCACGGCCACGGGGAACCTGAGGTCGGCGTGGTGGACACGGCCGCCAAGACGCTCATCAAGGACGGCACCCCGTACCGGAGCACGCAGGCGCTGGCCAGCACCACCGACCCGAACAACTACAACCCCTACCTGCCGCTGATGGCGGTGTTCGGCGTGCCGCAGGCGCTGCTCGGCCACGGCCTGCTCACCGACCCCCGGGTCTGGTTCGGCGCGGTATTCCTGGCCGTGTTCGCCGTGGCGCTGCGGATCGCCGGGGCCAGGGACAGCGTCCGGTGGGCGCTGCTGATGACGGCCTCGCCGATCATCGCGTTCGAGCTGTGCGTCGGCGGCACCGACGTGCCCATGGTCGCGTTCATGTGCCTCGGCTTCGCGTTGCTCTGGCGGGCGCAGCCCGCCAGCCCGGTCACCGCCGGGCTGGCCCTCGGCGTCGCCTCCTCGATGAAGGCGACCGCCTGGCCCGCGCTGGTGGTGGCGTTCGCGCTGCTGTACGTGCGCGACGGCCAGCGCGCGGCCTGGCGGCTCACCGTGGTGGCGCTGGCCGTCGTCGCCGTCATCGTCGGCCCGTTCGCCGTGCTCAAGCCGGGTGCGCTGGTGAAGAACACCGTCTTGTTCCCGCTCGGCCTGGCCAGCGTCAAGTCGCAGGCGGCCAGCCCGCTGCTCGGCCACGTGCTCGCGCAGACCGGAGTGCTCGGCCACACGATCGTGGTCATCCTGCTCATCGGGTCCGGGCTCGCGATCGCCGTGTCGCTGGTGCTCCGGCCGCCCCGGGACGTGCCTGCCGCGACCATCCGGCTGGTCCTCGGGCTCTCGGCCATGTTCGTGCTGGCCCCCTCGACCCGGTTCGGCTATTTCATCTACCCGGCCGCGATGGTGCTGTGGCTGGTGGTCTCCCAGGCCGGCCTCAAGTCCGCCCCCCAGCGCGAGCCCGAGGCCCTCGTCCCCGGCTTAGCCGCGCCCGCCGGTCCGCCCGCGCGAGGCGTTCCGGGGCAGGGCCTATTGTGGGTTCGTGCGTCTTGGGCCACGTGCCACTGGGGTCACTAAGGTCACTGCGGCAGACGATGCCGCAGCGAAGGCTCCCGCGGCGGAAGAGAACCCGGGGCGGGCCGGGTGGCTGTTCGGCGCCGTCACCGTGGTGCCCGCGCTGCTGGCCGCGGCCTGGCTGCTGCCGGCCTTCCCGCTGCTGCTCGCCGGCCGGCTCGCGGCCCGGCCGATGGTGTTCATGTTCGCCCCGCTGGCCGCCGGCCTGTGCTACTTCGCCGTCCGCCAGCTGCCCGCCCGCTGGCCCAGCTTCCTGCGCGACGGCGGCAAGCAGCGCAAACCCGTGCCCTGGTGGGCGCTGGCCGCCACGGTGGCGGTGGCCGTGGCGTTCGCGGCCTGGCAGGTGGCGGAGCGGACCGAGCAGATCATTTACCTGCGCGACCCCGCGACGTACCTCCAGGTGGGCTACTGGATCGCGCACCACGGGTCCCTGCCCATCCCGGATTCGGCGGCCGCGTTCGGCGGCCCGCACCCGGGCCTGGGCTTCGCCAGCTCCAACTACTACCCGCGCGGCTCCGGGGTCGTGCCGCAGTTCATGACCGGGACGCCGCTGGTCCTGGCCGCCGGCATCTGGCTGGGCGGGGTGCCGGCCGCGCTGGTGATCACGCCGCTGATCGGCGGGTGCGCGGTGCTCTCGTTCGGCGGCCTGGCCGGGCGGCTGGCCGGCCCCGGGTGGGCGCCGGCCGCGGCGGCCGTGCTGGCGCTGAGCCTGCCCGAGCAGTACACCAGCCGCGGCACGTTCAGCGAGCCGCTGGCCCAGGTGCTGCTGTTCGGCGGCCTGTGCCTGCTGGCCGACGCGCTGGTCGTCGGCCGAGGCCGAACGGGCTGGCCCGGCCAGGACAAGGTGCTGGCCGCGCTGGCCGGCCTCGCCCTGGGGCTGACCATCGTGGTCCGCATCGACGGGCTGAGCGACATCCTGCCGGCCGTCCCGTTCCTCGGCGTGCTGCTGGCCGCGCGCCGGCGGCAGGCCCTTCCCTTCGCCGCCGCCCTGGTCGTCGGGGTGGGCTACGGCCTGGCCGACGGCTACCTGAAGTCGCGCCCCTACCTGGACCTGGAGGCGCCGTCGCTGCGCCCGCTGGCGGTCATCGTGGCCGCCGCCGTGCTGGCCACGGTGATCGGGGTCATCGTCACCGCCAGCCCGGCCGCGCGGCGCGCCGCCGGCCGGCTGCTGACCGCGCGGGTGGTGCGCTGGCTGCCCGCGGCGGCCGCGATCGTGACCGTGCTGGTCTTCGCCGGCTTCGCGGTCAGGCCGCTGGTGCAGACGGTGGCCGGGGAGACCGACCCGACCTCGATCGCCTACGTGGCCGAACTCCAGAAGCTGGCCGGGCTGGCCGTCAACGGGCGGCGGCAGTACTACGAGGACAGCCTGTACTGGGTGATCTGGTACCTCGGCGTGCCCGCCGTGCTGCTGGGCGCCTTCGGCCTCACGGTCCTCGTCCGGCGGTCCGCGAAAGCGCTGCTGACCTGGCAGGACCCCGGCGCCGCGGCCCGGGTCTGGGCGCTGCCGCTGATGATCGCGATCTGGGTGGTCGTGACCGTGCTGTGGCGTCCCGCGGTCGCCCCGGACCAGCCGTGGGCCGGCCGGCGGCTGGTCCCGTTCGTGCTGCCCGGGCTGATCCTCGGCGGTATCTGGGCCGCATCCTGGCTGAAGGACCAGGCGGCCGAGCTCGGCCGGACCCGGCTCATCTCGGCCATCGTGGCCTGCTGCGGCGTCGCCTCGATGCTCATCCCGACCGCGCTGACCACCCTCGGCCTCAGCGTCACGTCGAGAGGCGTGCACGCACACGGGATGGCGGTCAGGAAGATCGGCCCGGGCGAGTTGGCCGCGGTCAGCCGGCTCTGCCGCCAGATCGGCCCGGACGCGTCGGCGGTCATCCTCGACCCGCTCACCGCCGACCGGTTCGCCCAGGTCATCCGGGGCATGTGCGGCACCCCCGCGGCCGTGCTCGCCAGCCCCGCCAGCACCGCCGTCGACGCGGCGGTGACCGGCATCCGGAGCGTCGGCCGGCGCCCGGTGCTGCTCGCCCAGCAGCGCAGCGAGCTCACCGGGCCGTCCAGGGAAGTGGTCGACCTGCTGACCACCCAGGAGGCGCACAACCTGATCGGGCCGCCGACCCGCACCTGGCTGATCCACTACACGGTGTGGATGTCGGTCCCGGCCCCCGCCGGGGCCTAGTACCCTCGCTGCTCGTGAGCACATTCACGGGCGAGGAGATCCCGCACGCCTCCATCGTGCTGCCCTGCTTCAACGAGGAAGAGCACGTGCTGCTCGAGGTCGAGCGGATCTGCGCCGCCATGGACAAGAGCGGGATCAGCTACGAGCTGCTCGCCGTCGACGACGGCTCGACCGACCAGACGCTGGCCCGGCTGCGCCGCGCCGAGCCCGACTTCCCCCACCTCAAGGTCATCCACTTCCCGCGCAACGGCGGCGCCGGCACCGTGCGCCGGATCGGCACCCAGCAGGCCCGGGGCGAGATCGTGGTCTGGACCGACGCCGACCTGACCTACCCGAACGAGCGGATCCCCGAGTTCGTCGCGATGCTGGCGGAAGACCCCGCGGTGGACCAGGTGGTGGGCGCGCGGACCAGCGAGGAAGGCACGCTGAAGATCGCCCGGGTGCCGGCCAAGTGGTTCGTCCGCAAGCTCGCCGAACGGCTGACCAACGCCGACATCCCGGACCTCAACTCGGGCCTGCGCGCGTTCCGGCGCGCGGTCGCGCTGCCCTACCTGAAGCTGCTGCCGCCCGGGTTCTCCTGCGTCACCACCATCACCCTGGCGTTCCTGTCCGACGGGCACGAGGTGCGCTACGTCCCGATCGAGTACGCCAAGCGGGCCGGCCGGTCCAAGTTCCACTTCTTCTCCGACGCCTACCGGTACGTGCTCCAGGTGCTCCGGATGGTGATGTACTTCAACCCGCTCAAGGTGCTGATGCCGCCGGCCTTGTTCCTGCTCGGCCTCGGCGTGCTCAAGGGCATCTACGACCTGGTCGTGCACCCCCTGCACTTCGCCAACGACACCCTGCTGATCTTCGTGACCGGAATGATCCTGGCGAGCCTGGCCCTGCTGGCCGACCTGATCGTCCGCTCCCGCGCCTGATAAACGTGAAGATCGCCCGGTGAAGATAGCACTGATCGGCCCGGCTCACCCGTACAAGGGCGGCGGAGCCCGGCACACCACCGAGCTGGCGCACCGGCTGGCCGCGGCCGGCCACGACGTGATCATCGAGTCGTGGCGGGCGCAGTACCCGCGGCGGCTCTACCCCGGGCAGCAGACCGTCGACGTCCCCGAGGGCCAGCCGTACCCGCGCACCCGCCGCCGGCTGGCCTGGTACCGGCCGGACGGCTGGCTCGCCGCTGGCGGCCGGCTCAGGGCCGCTGACCTCGTGGTCTTCACCCTGCTCACCCCCCTCCAGGTGCCCCCCTACCTCGCGATCATGAGCCGCCTTGGCGGCACCCGCACCGCCGTCATCTGCCACAACGTGCTGCCGCACGAACGCCGCCCCGGCGACGTGGCGCTGACCAGGGCCCTGCTCACCCGGGCCGGCACCGTCCTGACCCACTCCGCCGGCCAGGCCGCGCAGGCCCGCGACCTCGCCCCGGGCGCGGCGGTGCGGACCGCACGGATCCCTCCCCACCTCCCCGCCCCCGCCCGCGACCAGGGCACCGAACGGACCGGGTCACCCGCCCCCGCGCGGTGCTTGCCCGGGGGGGTGACCCCCCCAGACCCCCCCGCGCGGTGCCGCCTGCTCTTCTTCGGCATCGTCCGCCCGTACAAGGGCCTGGACGTCCTGCTGCACGCCCTGGCCGGCGCGCCGGCGCACGTCACGCTGACGGTGGCGGGGGAGTTCTGGGGCGGCACCACGGAAACGGACAAGCTGATCGCCGAGCTCGGCCTGGCCGGCCGGGTGAGCCTGCGGCCCGGCTACGTGCCGGCCACCGCGATACCCGCGCTGTTCGCGGCGGCGGACGCGCTGGTCCTGCCGTACCGGGAGGCGACCGCCTCGCAGAACGCCCTGCTGGCGTTCGCGCACGGCGTGCCGGTGATCACCACCACGGCCGGGGCGCTGGCCGAGGCGGTGCGTGACGGCGTGGACGGGCTGACCTGCGCGCCGGGCGACGCCGCGGACCTGCTCCGCGCGCTGACCCAGATCAGCGACCCCCGGACGGTGGCGCGGCTCCGTTCCGGAGTCAGGCCCGTGGACCCGGAGCGCGGCTGGGCTGAATATCTGCAGGTGCTGCTGGCAGGCTAGCGTCCTGCGGACGCCGCGGGCCCCGCGCCCGGCCGATGGCCAGGCCGATCCCGGCCCACACCAGGTCGCCGGTCGTCATGACCACCCGCGAGGCGAGCGCGACGACCAGCGCGGACGCGGACGACATGACCGGGGCGAGCACGGCGATGAGGGCGATCTCCCGCGGCCCGATGCCGCCGGGGAAGACGATGATCAGGAAGCCGACCGACCAGGCCAGCGCGTACGCCCCCAGTGACAGCGCGAAGACGTGGCCCCCCCGTCCGGCGAAATTGCTGATCAGGAACCAGGCGTGCGCGCCGAAGCAGAGCCAGCCCAGCGTCGTCCAGGCCAGCGCGCGGGCCATGCCGCGCACGCTGACCGACGCCTCGAGCGGCGGCTGGCGCAGCACCCGGAGCGCCAGGTCCAGGCCGAACCTGATGATCGCCGGATGCAGGCAGGCGGCGGCGAGCGGCGTGATGGCCAGCACCCACCAGTACTGCCTGGCCGCGTGGGCGGAGGTGAGCGGCAGCATCACGCCCGCGGCGATCAGCCCCACCACCAGGGTGGTGGCCATGCCGACCAGGCTCGCGGTGGCGCTGCGGCGGCGCGGCACGTCGTAGTCGCGGGCCAGTTCGACCTGAGCGGCCAGCGCCCACACCGCGCCCGGCACGTACTTGCCCAGCTGCCCGATGAACATCACCCGGATCGCGGCGGGCAGCGGCAGCGCCGAGCCGAGGTCGGCCAGCAGCGCCCGCCACGCCATCAGCATGGCGCCAAGCCCGGCGATCACGCTGGCCGCGGCGCCCGCTACGTCGTAGCCGGCCAGCCTGGCCAGCGCGGCGTGCACCTGCGTCCACTGCGAGGCCAGCCCGTACACGGCGAGCCCGACCGCGACCGCCAGCAGCCCGGTGCGCAGCCATGGGTTCTCTGCTAGCTTGGCCGGGCGCAGGCGGCTCAGGCGGCGATCGGGCACGCCGCTAGCGTATACAGCGCGGCGGGCCGGCGCAGCCCCCCTTGTTACCCGATAGTAAGCTGGCAGGATTTCGCCTAAACATGGCGATGCTGCCACTCGACCGCCGGGCGGCCGCCGGGCAGGCTTATAGACCGTGAGCAAGCAGGACACGCCCCTGGTGCCAGCGCGGGCAACCAAGGTCGTTCGGGATCCTGGGACAACGGGACCGGCGCAGCGGGCCAGCGTCGTCCCCTGGATCTGCCTGCTCATCGTGTGGGTCGTGTGGGGCAGCACCTACCTGGCCATCAGGGTCGGGGTGGAGACGATGCCGCCGCTGCTCATGGCGGCGGCGCGGAACCTGGCGGCCGGCCTGATCATGTTCCCGCTGGCGCTGCGGCACCGGCGGGCGGCGGTGCGGGCCGGCCGGCCCGGCGCCCCGGCCCGGCGCTGGCCCAGCCGGGCGGAGTGGCTGGGCTGCGCGATCGTCGGCATCCTGCTGCTGGTGGCCAACGGCGTGGTCGGCGTGGGCGAGAAGACCGTGCCGTCCGGGCTGGCCGCGCTGCTGGTCGCCACCGTGCCGCTGTGGCTGCTCGGCATCGACGCCGGGCTGAACCACGCCCGGCTGGGCCTGGCGCCGCTGGCCGGGCTGGTGCTCGGGCTAGCCGGCGTGGCGCTGCTGTCCGGCCTGGGCGGCGGCTCGCGCGGGACCTCCGTGCTCGGCGTGATCACCATCCTGGGCGCGGCGGCCGCGTGGGCGCTCGGCACGATCATGGCCCGCCGGGTCACCATCCCGTCCAGCCCGGCCCTGGCCAGCGGGATGGAACTGCTCACCGGGGGCGCGGCGCTGCTGGTCCTGGCCGCGGCGGCCGGGGAGTTCTCCTCGCTGCACCTGGGCCACGTGTCGGCGCGGTCCTGGCTGGCCCTGGGCTACCTGACCGTGGTCGGCTCGATCGTGGCCTTCTCCGCCTACGGCATCGCGGTCCGGGCGCTGCCCACCGCGACGGTGGCGACGTACGCCTACGTGAACCCGGTGATCGCGGTCCTGCTCGGCGCGCTCATCCTCAGCGAGCGGCTGACCCCCGCGATGATCGGCGGCGGGGTGCTCATCGTCGGGGCCGTGGTGCTGGTGGTGCGCCGGAGCCCGCCGGCGCACTGACCGCGTCGCCGGGGGGCGGTAGCACGACCGGTCAGCGGGCGTCAATCTCCGGCCCGGGCATGCGGGACAATGCCGCTAGGCGAAAGGAGCGCTCATGACGCTGGAGATCAAGCGGCTGCACCTGGCCAGCCTGCAGGGCGTGGACGGCGGCCGCTGGCCGGTACACGGGTTCGTCATCACCCATCCCGGCGGCGCGGTGCTCGTCGACACCGGGGCCGGCGGGCCGCAGCACATGCTGGACGACTGGCGCCTGGTCAACCGTTCGGTCGCCGACGCGCTGGCCGAGCTGGACATGAGCCCGGCCGATATCGGGCTGGTGATCAACACCCACCTGCACTTCGACCACTGCGGCCAGAACTCGGTGTTCAAGCACGCGCCCTTCTACGTGCAGCGCGCCGAGCTGAGCCGGATGCGGCGCGAGTCGGCGGAGCTCTACGACTGGTTCGGCTTCATGGACGCCCGGTTCGAACTGCTGGACGGGGACGCGGAGGTGCTGCCCGGCCTGGCGGTGATCGCCACGCCCGGGCACACCGAAGGCCACCAGTGCGTGGTCGTGCGCGGCGTCGGTGACGCGCCCGACCTGCTGATCGGCGATGCCGCCTACACGCCCAGGCAGTACGCCGACCCCGGCAGCGACAAGCTCCCGGCCGGCCAGGTCGGCCGGCCCGGCGACCTGCCGGCCTGGCGCGACTCCATCGGGCGGATCCGCTCCCTGCACCCCGGACGGGTGCATTTCTGCCACCACACCGACATCGTGCACAGCTGACGGAGGCAGGAATGCATCTCATCGGGCGGGCCGGGGCGTACACGCCGCCGGACGGCGGTGCCCCCAACCACTGGGTCGTGCACCTGAACAGCGATGACCTGAGCCTGGGCACGTACTCGATCCCGGCCAGCGGGACGGACGACCAGGAGCCGCACACCGAGGACGAGGTCTACGTGGTCCAGGCGGGCCGGGCCACGCTGGTGACGGCCTCGGGCCCGGTGCCGGTGGAGCCGGGCAGCGTGGTGTTCGTGCCGGCCGGCGAGACCCACACGTTCACCGATATCACCGAGGACCTGGCCCTGGTCGTGGTCTTCGCGCCGCGTTACGGCTCACGGGGGTAGCGGTCCGTTACGGCTCCGGTCCCGAACGGACCACGGCGGCGGCTATGGTCCCGAACGGACCACGGTGGCGGCCTCCTCGATGCCGCGCCGCGCCAGCGCGTCGGCGCGCTCGTTGCCGGGATCGCCCGCGTGTCCCTTCACCCACAGCCAGTTGACCTGGTGGCGGCTCATCGCCTCGACCAGCCTGCGCCACAGGTCGGCGTTCTTGACCGGCTTCTTGGCCGCGGTCATCCAGCCGTTGCGCTGCCAGCTCTTGATCCACTTGGTGATCCCGTCGAGCAGGTACTTGCTGTCGGTGTACAGGTTCACCGCCGCCGGGCGCTGCAGGTGCTCGAGCGCCTGGATGGCCGCCATCAGCTCCATCCGGTTGTTGGTGGTCAGCGGGTCGCCGCCGTACAGCTCCCGTTCCTTGTCCTGACAGCGGAGCACCACCCCCCAACCGCCCGGCCCCGGGTTGCCGCTGCACGCGCCGTCTGTGTAGATCACGACCTCGGTCATCAGATGCGCGGCGTGGAGACCCCCGGCCTTCAGGCCGGGCGAAAACGCCGCCGCCTCCCTTCATTTTGTGCTATAATCGAAAATGTCTACGATAGGTAAGCGGACCCGCGGCGGGGCACGCCGTGGCCGCGCGGGGAGGCCTCAGGGATGCCGGGCCGGTGAACCGCGAACCTCAACTGCTCGGCTCCTGACTGGGGTGAGTAGCTGGAATCCCCCGCCTTCAGGCGGGGAAGGATGTCAAGCCGGAAGGTTACGCCCTGCCGAGCCCCGGCGCTGATTTGCCTTAGCCGCCGAGAGCTCATAAGGTTAAGGCATACCGACGCGGGGTGGAGCAGTTCGGTAGCTCGCTGGGCTCATAACCCAGAGGTCGCGGGTTCAAATCCCGCCCCCGCTACCAAGGCCAGAGGCCCTTTCTCGAACAGAGAAGGGGCCTTTCGCTTGTCGTTTGTAAACTGATTTGTAAACGTGGCTGTCGCTCAAGCCGCCTCGCCAGGGTCTCCGTCAGTCGTCGCGCCCTGCTCCTTGTCCGAGATCACGGCTGATGCCAGGGCCCCGCCGATGATCAGCTCCGCGAGCGTGTTCGCCACCTGGTGAACGCCACATCCGCGTGACCGATCCGCTGGCTGAGGGCCTTCCAGTCGATCTTCGCGTCCCGGCCTGCGGTGGCGTAGCTGTGGCGGACGTCGTGCAGGTCGATCTCGGGCAGACCGGCCGCCGCGGCCAGCTGCTTGAAGCGACGCGTGATCGTGTCGGGGTGCGGGGGCCTGCCGTCCGGCCAGCAGAACAGCACGCCGTGATCGTGGTAGTCCGGCCCGAGGTCCTGGCGCTCCCGGTCGAGCATCTCGACATGGGCTTTCAGTACGGCCAGCGTGAACGGATCCAGCGCCAGCACGTGCTGAGCGTTCTCCGTCTTGCCGTCCGACTCGATCACCTTGCCGTCCACGACCACCCGCGTGACATCGATCTCAAGCGTGCCCGCGGCCAGGTCGAGCAGGTCACGCCGAACGCCCGCTAGCTCACAGCGCCGCATGCCCGAGGTCGCTTCGAGCACCCACAGCGCGAAGAACCGGTCCGACCGGGCGCGCTGCAGGAACGTCTGAAGCTGAGTGACCGTCCAGACCTTGCGGCCCTTGCGCGGAACCCGAGGGGGATGCGCGTCGGCCACGACGTTCCGCTTCGCCCATCCCCAGACCGCGAAGTCCTCCCACGCCCGGTGGAGCATACGATGCGTGTTCACGACCGTCTTGGGCTCCAGGCCGGGAGACAGCTTCCGCTGTGCCGCCTCGGTGGCATCCTCGGCCGCCCGCGGTCCGAGCTTCTTGGCCTCGATCGGCCTGCCTATGGCCGGGTCGTCTTCGGCGTGCGTGCGGAAACACCGCACGGTGTCGTAGCTATAGGGCCGACACGGCAGCGCCCGGCCGCCCGGTGCGAGCCGCCGCGTGTGGACAGCATCTGTAGTCGGCCGCTTCTTCTGTTTGGCCTTGACGCGTCCCTCCGCGAGCAGTTTCGCGTACAGCGCGTCGCATACGGCGCCGTTGATGTCCTGCACATCTCGTTGCCCGATGTAGGGGATCACGTAGTAAGCCGCGTAGTTCCGCCAGTTCTGGGCCATGGACGGCTTGATCGAGTGCTCGATTCTGGTGAGCCATTCCTCCAGGGCGTCGCCTACCTTGCGGTGAGACGAACTGACCACGCGGCCGGTCTCGTATTCGGCTATCGCGACCCGGCATGCCTTCCATGCCTCGCGCTCTGTCCGGTAGCCGCTCCCGTTCGCCTGCCGTCGTTTACCTGTCAGCGGGTCTGGCTCGATGTTGAACAGGTAAGACCAGCGATTGTTGCGTTTGTAGACGTGCCCCTTCATGCGGCTTCGTCCTCCGTCTCGATGAACTCGCGGAGCTTGGCCGAGACGACGTACACACGGCGGCCAAGCCGCTTGGTGGGAAGATCGCCCGCGCTGGCGAAGCGGTAGGCAGCCGCCCGGCTGATGCCGAGCAACTTGGCCGCTCGCGGGACTGGTATTAGGAGCGGGAGACCGGCGAATGGGTCATCGACCTGCCCTCGCCGCGGTGGGGTGCTCATGCCGCCCTGCCTGTTGCCGGAAGTTCGGCCTCGGCGGCTCTTCGGCGGGCTTGTTCGAGGGCGGTTTGCCATTGGATGCGGTCGGCGACGACGTGCAGGAGCCGCTGGCCGTTGGGCATGTAGTCGGGGTCGGCGGGTTTGACCGGTTCCCAGGTGTAGGGGCGCGGGTCGGTTGCCGGAAGTCCGAGCGCGCTGGTGAGCCAGGTCCGGCGGTCGGCGCGGTGGTCGGCGATGGTCTTGCCGGACCACTTGCGGGAGACCAGGACCCAGCGCCCGGCGTAGCCGAGGTACTCGCGGCGGTGGGCTTTGCCCTTGCAACAGCCTGGCCGCAGGCCCGGCCGGGAGTTCTTGGGCTGGATCCCGTAACGGAGCCAGTTCGCGCACGTGGGGGAGCACGGTTCGTAGTACAGCGCGTCGGCGAGCCGTGCGGCGTGGGCGGTCTGGGCGTCGGTGGTGGCCTGGTGGCAGTCGCCGACGTGCTTTGTCAGGTACTTGGTGAGGTAGCCGATGCACCGGCTGGCGTCCCTGGATCCGGCGAGGACGCCCTGGGCGTCGAAGCGGGCACCGAACCGGGCCACGTGCAGCGGCTCGTCCTGGTCGCCGATGACGTCGAGGGCCTGGTCCCAGGTCGGCAGGATCTCGCCGGTGTCCGGGTCGAGGTAGGTCGCGGTGTGCTCGTCCCAGACCGGGAGGTGTCGGCTGTCGTACTTGACGGTTGCGGTGGTGGGCCACCAGACCTGGTGGTAGGTGGCGGCGATGACCTCGCGGAACTCGGCGCGGGAGATCGTGCCGCGGATGGCGATGTGGAGGTGCGGGGCGAGCCTGCGCTGGGGTTCGATGGCGGCGAAGTACTGCAGGTCGTAGCCGACCAGGCGGCGCAAGTTCTGGATGAACCGGTCGAACAGCGCGGCGAAGTGCAGCGCATCGCGGGCCGCCCGCGTGTAGTCGTAGCTGTCCGGGTCGGCGGGTGTGCCGTCGCTGGTGACCTTGCCGTAGGACGGGCAGGTCAAGGTCACGAACAGGGAGGGCCGGAAGGTCTTGCCGTCCGGGGCAGTGTAGGTCTTGCCGACGGTCCGGTTACTGACCGGGCGGCGGGGTAGCGGCGCAGCGTCCTGCCTGCGCCGAGTGGAGCGATGGCGACGCGGCCGGTTGGGGAGCACGGTGCCGCGCATCCCGGCGTCGGTGATCTTCTCGTCCAGCTGCCCGATCTGTTCGTCCAGGTCGGTCGTGTCGAGGCTTTCGTTGGCCAGGGCGTCCCGGTCGGCTTGCGCCTCAGCACGGTCGGAAATCACGGCCTGCTGCTCCCCGGTAGCCGGGTCCGGGTCGATGACCGGTTCGTGGTCGAGGTGCCAGCCTGCGCGGCACTGGGTAGCGCGCAGGATCCGGGCGCGTTCGGCGCAGGACGGGCAGACCGAGGCCAGGGTGTGCCCGCACGGGATGAGGACCTGCTCGACGTATCCGGTGTCGATCTCGGTGCGGCGCAGCTGCACCGGCCGCAGGCATGCGCCGTGCTCGGCAGCCACGTCCTTGACCACGTTCCGGGCCAGCGGCATCGCCAGCCGCTGCGCCCGCGTCCCCCGCCGGTCCGCCCCGGTCACCACTCACCATCCGAGGCCTCGTCGGCATCGAACGGCCCGACATAGCCGCACAGGCGACATTCGGCCTTCACGGCGAGCAGTCCGTTATCGACCAGGACCAGCCCGGTGCCGCACACCGGGCACGGCTCGTCAGTCCGCCACGCGGTCTCCCTCATAGGCCACCGCCGGGCAGGTAGCCAACGGCGTCGGCCATCGCGCAGATGTCGTCATCGATGACGTAGGCGGCCCGGACCCGCACCGGAGTCGGGTACGTGAGGCCTCCAGCCGCACGTACCCGACTCCGGCGCCGGTCCAGGGATCGGGGGAGATCTGATCAGCGAGGGCGCCGCGGTCCCGAGCGCCGTCGCCGAGCACCATGTCCACCTGGTCGGACTCATCCAGCCGCAGCGCGATCCGGGTGGAGAACAGGTTCCGCAGGCTGATCACGTCCTTGCGCGGATCCTGCAAGGCCCCCACCACGCACACTCCCACCGACCGGCCCTGGCTGGTCAGGGTGGCGATGGCGGCCTCGGCGCGTTTGCGGAGGTCGCGTTCTGGCTGGTAGGGGTCAGGAACGCCAGCTCATCGACCAGCACGACCAGAAACGGGAACTCGAAGGAGGGGGTGAAGGTGCGGGTCCGGCCGCCGAACTGCTCTGCCCGGTCGTGCATCTCGGCGACCGCAGCCTCCAGCAGCTCGACCATGGCGGCGGCCTGGCAGGCGTAGCGGTGGAACAGCGCCCGGCCGAACGACAGCTCCATCCGCTTGGGATCCAGCGCCCACACCTGCACCCAGCCGCCCGCTACAGCTGGCAGCAGCGCGCGGACCAGCGACCAGATCACCGAACCCTTCCCCGACCCGGTAGCCCCCGCGATCAGCACGTGCGTGGAGACCAGCCGCAACCGCCACGGCGTCCCGTCCTCGCAGCGGCCCACCGGCAGCCCCGCCAGGTCCACCTCCCCGGCAATCGGCAGTGCCGGGATCGGGTCGGCCAGGGTGTCCGCGCGGACCAGCTCCAGCAGCAGTACCCCGGGTGCGATGTCACGGACCCGGCACAGCCGAGCGCCGAACGCGTGCGCCAGGTTCTCGGACTTGTCGGCGAAGTCGGCGGGCGCCTGCCCGGTGACCAGCCCGACCCGCACTAGGTCCACCGCCCCGGCCCGGTGTACCCGATCGAGCACGGGCAGCATCGGCTGGCCGCGATAATCCGGGGCGAGCCCGGCCAAGGTCATGGCGGCCTTCCACCGGCGCCGGTAGAACCACCACCGCCACCAGTCCCGCACCGGCACCGCCACGAACCGCGCGAACCACTCCGGCTGAATCACCCGCAGCCCTACCAGGCCCGCCACAGCGGCCAGCGCCAGGCCGACGACACCGGGCCAGCCCAGGCCCAGCCAGGTGACCACGACCAGCGTCGCCACGGCATCCATCAGCGGGTGAGTGAGCGCGAACCACAGCACCCGCCAGACCAGCCGGAGCAGCTGCACGACGAGGATCACGCCCTCGGGCGTGCGGTAGACCGGCGACCGCCATACCGGGGGCGCGAACGGGTCGCGGTTGTCGACCTGGGCGAGCTGCTCGCCGACGACGGCTCTCCTACCGTGCGCCATTAGAATCAGCTCCTCTCCACATGCGCCAGCAGGGGGAGACACTCGGGGCGGCAGGAATGCCCGTTCCTGCCGCCCCACCCACGGTCACCATCAGGCCGCCTCACCATCCCCGCGTTCCTGGCCGTCCGGGGCGTCGCTGTGATCCCGGGCGTGCAGCCGTTCGGCCTCGGCGGCGAACTTGGCCGCCTTGTCGGCCAGCTCCCGGGCGAACTCCACCACCGCGGCGGTCACCTGGGAGCCGTCGAAGCACACCGACACCGACGTAGAGCCCGCATCGATGTCCAGGATCGGGCTGTGATCCTCGTATGTATTCAGGTGCAGCCACCAGTCGCCGCCCACGTGCATGCGATATGGGTCATGGACCCGCCTCCGCTTCTCACGCCGCCACCTCCCGTGCCTCGCGACCCGGGCGGCCACGGCCCGGTGCGCGGATCCCGCTTGCCTTCAGCGAGTAGGCCAGCCGCCCGGCCTGGTTGACGTAGTAGGTCACCGTCATGCCGGTGAACTCCACCGGCACGAACGGCGATCCCGGCGGTCCGGTCGGGACAACCGGCTGCACCGGCGCCGCGACCTTCACCTTCACCGCCCGCAGCCGCGCCTGCGGATCCGCGTCGATGACCTCGATCACCCACAGCGGCAGCCCGGACGCCTTGTCGTGGGACTGGACGAACTTCTCCCCGGTGGAGGCGTCGAAGTTCCGCACCGGCTCGAACGCGCCAGCCGCGTACGCGCCGGAGGGGAACACCACGCCGAACTCCACCGGGATCGGACCTTGAAGAGCCATTGGCAACTCCTTGTAGATGCCAGCTTGCTTGGCCAGTTGACTAAGCAAGTCCTTTCAAGATAAGACGATACCACTTGCTTAGTCAAGTGAGCAGGATGACGGATCCGGGGCGAGTCTCAGCCGACCTGGTAGGCGTCCTCGAGCTCGTGCCGGTCACCGGGCATGACCACCTCCAGCACCAGCACCGGCCCGCCCGAGGCGTCCCGCGCGGCCACGTACATGACCAGCATCGCCGCCGACCTGGCCACGCTCAGGAGCTTCGCTTCTCCGCTGGTGGGATGCCGGGCGGTGACCTGCTCCAGGACGTGATCCACCCGGGCGCCCTTGCGCCGGGACAGGTGCCCCCGGACTCCGCCCTGCAACGGCTCAGCCGTGCCGAGGTCGGTGCCTTCGGCCAGCGCCGCGGGTACCCACCAGGTGACCAGTTCCGAGGCTACGCCGTCCTGGCGGACCAGCACCTTACGCGCCAGCACCTCGCCCCTCCCGGCATCCCCCAGCAGTGTGGCTACCCGGGCCGGGGGAGCGGTGAGCCCTGCCTCGATCACCTCGCCGGGCTCCCGGGACTCATCCCGGTTCAGGGCGTCCTCGCCGGTCCGCGGTGATTCCAGCCCGGCCAGCGCCGGGCGGCCCCGGACGAAGCTGCCCTTGCCTTGCTGGGTCTCGATCCACCCGTCCTGGCGCAGCACTCGCAGCGCCCGGACCACGGTTGGCCGGGCGATCTGGAACTCATCGCTGAGCTGATGCTCGCTGGGCAGCAGCGAGCCCGGCGGGTACTCCCCGGACTCGATTCGCCGCCGCAGCTCCCCGATAACCTGGGCGTACTTCGGCGGGGTGTACTCATAGGGCATGACATGCGCCTAACTCAAGTAACCTGTCTACCCAAGCACACTACTGCCCGGCCGCCCAGCTGTCACCCCACTTGGCCCAAGCCGCCACCTGGACGCCTTCCCCGGCCAGGCCCCGCCCGGGCCTAAGCCAGGGGAGCGCCAGTCCTCCCCGCGGTCACCTCGGCCACCCGCTTCCGGCACAGCGCGAGCCACTCCGGGGTAGCCAGCACACGACACGGCTCGGCCCTCTCGATCACCCCGGCCAGCTGCCAGACCGCGAGTAGGCCCTCCTGGACGACTACCACCGCGATATGCCCCCACACCTCCTCCTCAGTGCCCAGGTCCGCAGGCGTCAGGCGGTCATGCTCGCCGTACAGCGCGGCCACCATCTCTGTCGCCGACAGCGGCAGCTCTACCCGCACCACGTACGGCCTGCCATCCCCGTCAAACCAGCCGGACCCGGTGGCAAAGACAGGGCCCGCGAGGACAGCACCGGGACCATCCGGCCCCGCGGCTCCTGCGACCTCCGGCCGCGCAGGATGCCCGCCGTGCTCTGCTGCCATGCCAGGCTCCCTACGATGCCCGCGCGGCACGGGCGGACATACCCGCGCCGTCCGGCCTGACGGCAGCCGCCTGCCACCGCCTCACCTGCTCCAGGGTCCACCCGCCCAGCACCTCGAAATGCTCCGGCTCAGCCCCCTCGGCGGCATCGAGATGACGGTCGAACTCACCGGCGTCATCGGCGGCGAACCCGCACGGGCACCGGTACAACACGGCGTCCCACTGGGCAGGTGCCACCTGAGCGGGTACCTGGCCCGCGATCAGCGCGTGCCGGGGATCTTCGATCGTCATACCGTCCTCCCGGTATCGAGCCAGGCAAAGCGAGGGTCTAGCTCTTGTCGTGGTCAACCGGCAGAGCGGGCAGCGCCCGCAGGCATCAAGCGCGCCCGGCTCAATCTCGCCCGGCTTGCCGGTTATGTGTGCTCTGCAACGTCAGCCGCCGTGGTTTGCTGGCATGCGTCCAGTTCGCGCCGCAATTCGCGGGCATCCGGGGTGATCACCGCGTACAGGCCACCGGCTCCCGCATCCCGCCAGGCCTCGAACACCAGACCTCGCCAGCTCCGGCGGATGCCGAACGAGAAGCCCGGGAACGCGGCCCGCAGCTGCTCCAGATCGGCCCTCATCGGCAAAGGAACCGCCAGCCTGGAGTCCAAGGCGGACAGAGAAGCCAGCATCAGCCCGTAATCAGGCAAACGGTCCCGCCCGCCCAGGGAAACAGCGCCGTCATCACCGGCCAGTACGCCATCTCGTGAGAACATGCCTAGCCTGGCCTGCGGATCTGGCCAGATCCCCGGCAGTCCGCGCACGCACGGCGCGTGCACTCGGCCTGGCCCCTGGCCATGGTCCCCGCGACCCACGCTCGCCGCGAGCGGCGGAACTTCCAGCCATGGCCTCGGCACGCCGGGCGACTGTCCATCTGGGCGCTTGTGCTCTGCATGCGCCCTACAGTCCATGACATCTCGTTACGAACCAATTACATATGGGGTTCCCAAGTGAGATGGATCACCCGATTGCGTAGGCTGCTAATCGCACCCTGTCACAAGGCAACGGGCCTGGACTCCGAGGACAGCCATGCGGGCAAGCGCGTACGACCCACCGGCGATACCGCCCGGGTTCTGGGAACGCGCCGAAGTCCGCCAGGCCCTGCGCAAACGCGACATGGGCACGCTGTTCCGGCTGGTCAAGGAAAGCGCAGGCCTGAGCAATATCCGCCTCGGCGCCGCCGTGGGCCTCACCCAGGGCCGGGTCGGCGAGGTCATCAACGGCACCCGCCGCATCGCGGCAACGCACGTGTTCGAGCGCATCGCCGACGGGCTCGCCATGCCCGACTCCGCCCGGCTGCTGCTCGGCCTGTCACCGCGGTACCCGGCAGCCCTCACGCGCCCGGCCAGCACCCGGCGCGCCAGGCCCGGGCAAGACTCCGAGCTGCTCCGGCAGATCACCGCGGCCCGCAGCATCGACACCTCGGTCATCCGCGTTCTGCAAGGCGAAACCGACACGATCCGGCTGCTTGACCGCCGCCTCGGCGCCCCGGCCGTGGCAGGCAAGCTGGAAGCCCACATCAGCCAGGTCGAGACCGGCCTGTACTACTCCCTGCTCCCCGGCAACCGCGAGCGGCTCGCTGCGGTCCTGGCCGACGCCTGCGCCCTGGCCGGGTGGCAGGCCATCGACATGGGACGCCTGCCCCGCGCCTGGGAGCACTTCGAGCGCGCCACCGCCGCCGCCCGCGAGGCAGGCGATACCTGCCTGCTGGCATTCGCCGGGGGAGAGCAGGCCTACGTGCTGCTTGACCTGCACCGGCCCAAAGACGCCCTGGCCATGGTCCGGGCCACCTACGACGAGACCCGTACCGCGGTCCCGCATCAGATACGCGGCTGGCTGCGCGCCGCCGAGGCCGAGATGGCCGCCGCCGCCGGGCTGGAAACCACCTGTCGCAAGGCCCTGGATTACGCCGCCGACGAGGTCGGCCACGGCCCCAGCGGCGCCGACCTGCCCTACCTGGCCCTCAACGAAACCCACCTGGCCCGCTGGCGCGGCAACTGCCTGGTCATGTTCGGCGACCCGCAGACCGCCAGCGAACTCAACATCGCGCTTGACGCCATGGACGGCAACTTCACCCGCGCTGAAGCAGGCCTACACTGCGACCTGGCCGCCGCCCTGCATGTCCGCGGCGAGTTGGACGAAGCCCGCCGCCACCTCAAACGAGCCCGCGAACTCGCCCAGGCTACCGGATCAGCCCGCCAGCGTCGCCGCGTCGCCGAACTGGCCAAGCGCCTCGGCAGGGCCGCCTAACGATCCGTCGTCAGCAGCCCCAGCAGCCCGACCAGCGTGCCGGAGTTCCAGATCTCCCCGGCCGCGATCAGCCCCGGCACCGACGACAGCGGCACCCACTCCATCCGCTCGATCTCATTCGCCTCGACCGGCTCCGCCACCTTCTCCGGATCCCGCCCGGCAAACACCACGTGCTCGGAATCCACCATCCCCACCATCGGCTGGAACGTGATCAGGTGCTCCACCCGCCCAGCCCGGTAACCGGTCTCCTCCTCCAGCTCCCGGACAGCCGCCTCCACAGGCTCCTCACCCTCATCGATCAGCCCACCCGGAAGCTCCCACCCCCACCTGTCCTGAACGAACCGGTGACGCCACAACAGCAGCACCCGATCCTGATCATCAACCAGCACCATCATCGCCGCCCGGTGCAACCGCACCACGTGATGCCAGAACCGCTCCCCATCCGGTAGCTGCACATCCACCTGGCCCAGCCACACCCACGGGTTGTCATAGATCACCCGCTCGCCGAACGCCTTCCACCGGCTCGCCCCGCCGCCCGTCGCATCACTCACAGCCTTGACGTTAACGCGTCCAGAGCCCCAACGCGCCCGAACCCCCAGGGAGGGTGATTGATCGGTAAAAGGCTAGGGGCGCTGGCTCGACCATCCCTGCCTCTAGCAGGTGCCACACGCCGCGAAGACATCACGACTCATCGGTGGCAAGCGTGCGTTCCTCAAGATTATCGAGTGTACGCATGAACAACTGGCTAATATCCAATGGGTGAATCTCGGCAAGTATCCAAGAACTCAAGCTATTTCGCCAGTGAGGCCAAGGCGGACTCGTAATCATCAACGTATAGAGTGTAATCGCACATTAGTCTAAGTAGTTCCACTGCTGTTTTCTCCGAAGACTGGCCAGTGGGATCGGCGATCACCCAGCCCATATACCACGGCGCCACCGATGAGCCTTCGAGTAGTGTTAGATCATTAACGTCAACTAGCTCCAACATGCCGTGCGGAGCCTTCAGTGAAATACCTAGCTGTGCGGGCGGGTCGTCGGCGGTGCTAAGGTCTAGACTTTTTGTTAGGAATTCCGCGAGCACTCCCGGCAGTGCAAGTGCCTGCGTGAATCGCTTGTGCCACGCCGGTATATCTACTGGTTCAACAAGATCATCGCCTTGTCCTCGCAGCTCGACATGGGTAATGATCTCGGCGTACCGCGGATCACGACCGAAGCTGGACATCCCGACATCGGGCAGAAGGATCCGTGCCCACGCGATAGGGGGGACAGCTTCATCGTCGTTACTATCGACGGTTAGCCCTGCTTCCAAGTTCAGGCGTCCATTGCCAGCCCATCGCTTCCATGAACTATTGCTATCGACATAACTGACATCTGAAATCAGTTCGGCGATGGCACGCGACTCCATGAGTTTCAGGAAGCGCTCCCGTAGTTCCGATGTCGGAATTGCTTGGCCAAGTGGCTCACAGGCCACCAGTGCGCCGAGTCTTAGTGATGGCGGCTCGTTGTTGGATGCGGCTCGGGCCACGTAGGCGGGCAGTGGCGGGGCTGCATCACCGAGCCGCATCAGTGCCGGAACTTCGAAGCCGTCTGTGGTGGTGCGCCATCGGTTAGTTCGTGCTGGACCCGGCTTTGGGGCACCACGCCGGTTTGTCACGGCACGGCCCTCCGCAAGCGCGAATCCCCAAACTCCCTCACCGTAGTCATGTGCGAGGAACCGCTGTGCAACGAGAGGCTTGATGCCGTGAAAGGAGATAAACCCCTGTGCGCCCACCAGGTAAGATCCGCCCTGCTCGCGTACCCGGTAGGCATTCGGATGCGCCTTACCGATCCCGCGCAGCGCGACGACCCGCTCGTCCGCGTCGTACAGCAGCACAACGTGATCGGGCTGGCCGAGAGCCCTGAACGCCGCGTGGTTAAGAGATAGTAGTCCGCGGGCTTGCAGGGTGAACATGGGTTCCTCGGCACTGCCCCTCGCGTTCTCGCGCGCGAACTCCTCGAAGCGCGGCACGGCCGACCACTCCTTCTTCTGCTCCTCAGCCCAGCCTGTGTGGCATGGTCTCGCGGTGTACCTGTACTATACCGTAGAATACTGAGTCGCTCCCCTAGAGGTCCAGATAGCAGTCACCATATACTGCGGTAGAGTCTCGGGAAGGAGGTATCTGTGCCCAAGGTCTGTCAGCTTGGCGGCTGTGCGATCTACGTGAACGCTGACGACCATGAGCCCGCCCACTTCCACGTCCGTGCTGGTGGGAGAGGCGGGCTGCAGGCATGGGTCGAGATTGAATCACTGGCGGTACGCCATACGAACCTGAGCCAGACGGACCTCAAGATGGTGCTGGACTGGGCAGCTCAGCGGCTGCCCGAGCTGCGGGCGGCATGGCGGCAGGCGAGGGCGGGACAACTACCAGAGCAGATACCTGTGTAGCATCAGATGTATGGCCTCCAGAGATGACCGATACTGGGACGCTGAAGTAACAAGCGTTACCGTCACGGGTCACTGGCGCCTGGGCTTGGAGTTCGCCGACGGATACTCCGGAGAGGTTGATGTCTCGTACCTCAGACGCAAGCCGGGGCTGTTCAAGGAGCTGAGAGACCCTGACTACTTCGCTCAGGCGTTCCTGGATGAGGAGCAGGGCACGGTGGCTTGGCCAAACGGCATAGACATAGCTGCCCACGCTTTGCGTGCCTGCGCAGATCGGCAGGCAAGAAGCTCTGGCTCACCAAAGCGCAGAGCGTGGCGCCGCAGGATCGTCGCCGGTACAAGCCACTAGACCTGGCGCGCGGGAAGTCGCGATGGCAGCATGCGTGAGCGTACCTGCCTCTGCGCCTTGTCTGCGTCTGCGATTTCTCCGCGGTTTTGCACCTTGCTGTTTTGCACCTGCACTGCCGAGTTGAGCCTTACTGGATCAAGGCGGCGCTGCGCGCCGCGCCCGGCCGCGCTCGCGCCGGGCTGCGGCCCGGGAGGGCCGACCCGGCACGACGCACCGGGCACCGTGCATGATCCGATGATCGACAGACGTACCGGGAGCGTCACGGCGTCAGCCGTGAGCCGCCTTCCCCGGCGTACCAGTGTCCCAGTCGCGGCCGTCGCATCAAGGGCGTCTGTGGCGTCGCATGCGATCGCTTCGCGACGCTTTGACCCGTCGGCCGCTTCCCCGGGTATTCAGTGCCTGTCAAGAAGACGAGAGAGAAGCAGGACCGGAGGGGACCTCAGTGCGTGCACTCAGTGACTGGCGGGGTTGCCCGATTGTTGGGATCTGAAGACTGCGATCTGATTTCCCGGCATCAAACTATTCGCGTAGGGCTCCGGCCTGGTCAAACCGCCCGGCGGCCCGGTAAGCGCGTGCGAGGTTGTTCCGGGAGGCTAGCGTCCTGGGGTGGGTGTCGCCGAGAACCCGCTCGCAGTCAGTGAGGGTGCGCTCGAACAGTGGGATGGCCTGATCGAGCCGCCCGGCGTCCTGGTAGGCGCAGGCGAGGTTGTTCCGGGAGGCTAGGGTCCTGGGGTGGGTGTCGCCGAGAACCCGCTCGCAGTCGGTGAGGGTACGTCCGTACAGCGGGATGGCTTCAGCAAGCCTGTCGGCGTCCTGGTACGCGGAGGCGAGGTTGTTCCGGGAGCCCAGGGTGTCGGGGTGGGTGTCGCCGAGAACCCGCTCGCGGTCGGTGAGGGTGCGCTCATACAGCGAGATGGCCCGGTTGTCACCCGGCCTCCTGGTAGGCGCGTGCGAGGTTGTTCCGGGAGGCCAGGGTGTCGGGGTGGGTGTCGCCCAGGACCCGCTCGCAGTCGGTGAGGGTGCGCTCGAACAGCGGGATGGCCTGATCGAGCCGCCCGGCGTCCTGGTAGGCGCGTGCGAGGTTGTTCCGGGAGGCCAGGGTGCTGGGGTGGGTGTCGCCCAGGACCCGCTCGTAGTCGGTGAGGGTGCGTTCGTACAGCGAGATGGCCTGATCGAGCCGCCCGGCGTCCTGGTAGGCGTGGGCGAGGTTGTTCCGGGAGCCCAGGGTGTCGGGGTGGGTGTCGCCCAGGACCCGCTCGCGGTCGGTGAGGGTGCGTTCGTACAGCGAGATGGCTTCGGCCAGCCTGCCAGCGTCCTGGTACGCGGGGTGTCGCCGAGGACCCGCTCGCGGTCGGTGAGGGTGCGCTCGAACAGCGAGATGGCCCGGTCCAGCCGCCCGGCCTCCTGGTAGGCGTGGGCGAGGTTGTTCCGGGAGCCCAGGGTGTCGGGGTGGGTGTCGCCCAGGACCCGCTCGCGGTCGGTGAGGGTGCGTTCGTACAGCGAGATGGCTTCGGCCAGCCTGCCAGCGTCCTGGTACGCGG
>WNGR01003090.1_pt1 | contig 25122 bp, 18 predicted proteins | sample 5407581 | NCBI WGS metagenome assembly WNGR01 (sample SAMN13153383, study PRJNA577476) | soil metagenome | isolation source: 80 cm soil or saprolite under Garry oak tree replicate 2 | place: USA:California | collected 2016-06-15
GTACCAAAGCATTGTCGCGAGCAGGACGGACATCAACTTCGCGCGCCAGTTTTCCAGGGTCAGTCTGGCGCGCAGGACGGAAAGCAACTTCGCGCGCCAGTTTTTCGAGGTCGGTCTCTTCAATAATTGCTGTGCAGCAAAATTTCCGCGATGCATTGACGAAACGTCTCCGGAGTGAAATTGCGCTCAATTCGCCGCCGATGGCAAATGGAAATGCCGCCCGTCTCTTCGGAGACAAGTTACCGCCACGGCGTCCGATTCCTCGGTGACCCCGAGGCCCGCGCGAGGGACATCCTCGGTGGATAACTTTTAGCATACCGCCTCTCTCGACGCGGTTGTTTCGACTCCGCGAGTAAAAGCTATCTAGGTGGCCGGCATTGGCTTTGCCGCTTTCGCTCGATTCCACCCGCTGGTTTAAGTGTGGTCTCACGATGGACACAGCTTGCGATTTTATATGACATATATTGTCTGATGTCATGAAATATCCACATGAATCGAAGGGATGAACCGCATGATTCCCGGTTTGCACATCATCCCCTGGTAATTCGCTCAAATGCCTCATGATAAAGAGATTGACGGCCAGTAGGATCTAATTCAACGCAGCCGACACTGGTTTACCGGATGGGCAAGGCTTTCATCTAATATTTCTTCTGGTGCGGCTGTAGCAGAATGCCGTGTCCTTTCTAACCGCGATGGCCGTAGAAGTCCAAGGCTGCCGTAATCGCATCTTCTCGTGGGAATTTGAATGGACCCTCCCGGAACGCTTTTTGGGTGAAGTTCGGCACGCTCGAATGCGAAAGGAGCCGGTTCCGGGGGCCTGCGCACCTAAACCCCTTTAGATTCGCTCGATAGATAGTAACGAAGTCGTTCAGTTTCAGATCTAAAGCAATCTTTATACTGCTACACAGCATAAAGTTAAGTTGCGTAAAATGCTAGAATGAAACCCACGAGGGCGATCGGTCTGGGCTCTAGCAGCAATCGTGATCGCTGGTGCGCCCGGCGTCAGCCTACGACGGTGTGTGCCGCAGCGTCGTTGCTTCCGTGGGTCTTGACGTCGCCGCTGCGAGTGTTAGCATCCGCCGAACTTCGGCATTACAACCTGCAAAAATCATGAATATTTCCCGCAATGGCCTCTTAACCTACCTGACGCTTGGCATCCTTCTAATTCTGGGCTTTGGAGAACGGGCGCCTGCGGCACAGGACGAAACGGGTGCCGGCATCCAGCAGATGATGTCGCCGGAGGAATTCAGAGCCGCTGGTCTGAATAAGCTTTCGGCGGACGAGTTGCAAAAGCTTGACGCCTGGTTGCAGGGTTATCGGCAAACCGCCGAAAAGAAAGCCACATCCCGAGCGGAGCGGACAAAGCTCGATCTCATCGCCAGTCGCGTAGACGGTTCCTTCGGCGGATTGACCGGCAGGACCATTATTCGTTTGGAAGATGGGACGGCATGGAAACAGGCAAATGCTGATGACCGTTTCCACGCGCGGGTCACCGATCATCCCGGCGCAGCTGTCGTTCACACTATATTTGGCTACAAGATGCGCATTGAAGGCACGCCGGAATTTTATGTCGATCCGGTGCGCAATCCGTAAGCGATCAACCAATCGGTTGCATCGCGCCGGCTGATGAAGTGAAGCGCGCCAGGCCGAATTCTTTGTGTGTCAATTGCGCGGCGCGCTCCAGGTCTTTTTCGTCGATTATGACCGCGATCTTGATCTCTGAGGTGGACACCAACTGGATGTTGATTCCGCTTCGTCCCAGGCACTCGAACATTCGCGCCGCTACGCCCGAATGCGATCGCATGCCGATTCCCACCACGCTCAACTTGGCCATGCCGCTCGCCGTATTCAGGCGCTTCGCGCCGATCTCGCCGACTACCGGCATTAAGATTTTGCGGGCGTCCTCCAGTTCATCCTCGTGAATCGTGAATGAAATGTCGGTCGTTCCGCCAATCGACGCATTTTGCACAATCATGTCAACGATGATGTGCGCTGCGGCAATATTCGAAAAAATCCGGCCGGCGATTCCCGGTTCGTCCGGCACTCCTGCAATCGTGAGTTTTGCCTGATGGCGATCTAGGCTGATCCCGCGAATCACCACGTCCTCCATGCTAGGGGTCTCTTCCTTCGCGATTGTTCCCCTGCTTCTGTTAAAGCTCGACCGAACCTCGAATTCGACGCCGAATTTTTTCGCAAATTCCACCGCACGCGACTGCATCACTTTCGCGCCGCTACCGGCCATTTCGAGCAACTCGTCGTAAGCGATCTCGCCGAGCTTCTTCGCTTCCGTCACAATATGCGGATCGCAGGTAAAGACGCCATCGACATCTGTAAAGATCTGGCACACATCGGCATTTAATGCCCCGGCTAGCGCGATCGCCGTCAGGTCCGACCCGCCGCGGCCAAGCGTCGTTGTTTCTCCTTCCGGCGTCTGACCCTGGAAGCCGGCAACGATGACGATGTAATCGTCCGACAACAGTTCATGAATTTGTTTCGGACTGATATTTGCGACTCGCGCTTTGGTATGGTTGCGGTCGGTTAAAATTCCAGCCTGGGAGCCCGTCACAGAAATCGCTCTTCCGCCAAGCGCGTTGATCGCCATGGCGGTTAAAGCGACGGCCACGTGCTCGCCCGTCGCGAGTAGAATATCGAGTTCACGCTCGGTCGGATGCGGTGAGATTTCGCCCGCTAGTTTGATCAGCTCATCGGTCATTCCCGCCATCGCCGAGATCACCGCCACCACGCGACATCCTTCGCGTTGCGTCTCAACGAGCCGACGCGCCACGTTGCGGATTCGCTCAGGACTACCGACCGAAGTGCCGCCGTATTTTTGAACAACCAGGCGCATGTCAGGAGTAAATTATGGAGCAACCACACGAACTGCGAAACGGCATGGTTTCCGCCTTAGAATCGAGCGTGTCAACTACGGATGCCCTAGAGTCCAATCGCACGCCGTACATCATTTACCGTCGCCGCGACCGGCTCCACCTTTCCCATTCGCTGCATAATTACATCGGGATCTTTCAATCCGTGTCCGGTAACGGTGCAAACGATCCGGCTTCCTTCCGGAATTTCTTTGAATGAATACGCCGCCTCCTTCGAGTCGCAGCATTTGAAAAATCCAGCAATGGCCGCCGCGCTCGCCGGTTCGACAAGAATTCCTTCGTGCCGTGCCAGCCATATTTGTGCAGCGACAATCTCTTCGTCGGAAACAATATCGACAGCCCCGGCGGATTCGGCGATCGCCACGCGGGCTTGCTTCCAGTTCGCCGGATTGCCGATTCGGATGGCGGACGCAATCGTTTCCGGTTTTTCAATGATTCGGTCGTGAAAAATCGGCGCCGCACCGGCAGCTTGGAAACCGATCATCGCCGGTAACTTCGTCGATCCATTCGACTGGCACTCAGGACAGGTTCTTTGGCGCGATTGATATTCCCGGTACCCAGTCCAGTACGCGGTGATGTTTCCGGCGTTACCGAGCGGCAGCAAATGAAAATCGGGCGCATCCCCTAGTGCATCGACAATCTCAAACGCGGCGGTTTTCTGCCCGGCGATCCGATCGGGATTGATCGAGTTCACGACGATAAAATCACCGCGCTCTCCGAGCTCACACACGATTCGAAGTGCGTCGTCAAAGTTGCCGTGAATAGCGACGATCTTTGCGCCGTAAGCAAAAGCCTGCAGCAATTTACCGCTCGCAATTTTTCCCGCAGGTAAAACCACCACGCACGAAATTCCGGCGCGCGCAGCATACGCCGCCGCGGAAGCCGAAGTATTTCCCGTTGAAGCGCAGATGAGCGCGCTTGCGCCCTGCTCCATCGCTTTGGAGACAGCCAAGGTCATGCCGCGATCTTTAAAGGAACACGTCGGATTAATTCCTTCGTTCTTCACAAAAACATCGCAGCCGCAACCGATCCGTTTGCTTAATCGTGAAGAATAGATGAACGGCGTGTCTCCCTCGCCTAAAGAAACGATCGGCGTTGATTCACAAACCGGCAGATATTCGCGGTAATGCTCGATCACTCCCCTGCCCCGCTCCACTTTTGATCTTGTCGCATTCATCAACATTTTCTATTCGAAGCAATTCCGCGCGATTGTCGATCTGTAAGTGCGGTTGTAAGATCTAGGTCGTATGCCTGTGCTCAGCAAAGAAGATAAGTTGCGACTCTTAACCACGATTTTGGAGAGCCGGCATGCAGACCTGCGCGAGCAGAATTTGAATCGCCAGGGCAAAGGACACTTTCACGTGTCCGGAATGGGCCACGAAGCGCTTGCGGCGATTTCATTTCTCATGGAACCGGATGACTACACGGTCCCGTATTATCGGGATCGCGGTCTTATTCTCGGACGCGGGATGACGACACGCCACCTTGGTTTCGAATATTTTGCCAAACGCGACACCGGAAGCGGCGGCCGACAGATGCCATCGCATTACAGCCACGCGGATTTACATATTTGGAGCGTGCCGACGCCGACCGGTTCACAGCTTCTCCCCGCATGCGGAATTGCGTGGGGCATCAAGCTCGACGGCAAAAAAAATCTTGTTGTTACGACAGTCGGCGACGCCGCGACCCGACAGGGCGATTTCTTCGAGGCCATTTCTTTCGCAAAAGAAAAAAAGTTACCCGTGCTTTTTGTCGTTGAAGACAATGGCTATGGCATCAGCATGCCGACACGAAAGACGAATCCGCTTGTGCTCGGCGTGCTTGAAGCCAGCGATTGGCAGCAAATGGATGGTCGCGATGTTCAGAAACTCTACGAGGCGGCAAGCATGGCGATGGAGAAAATCCGCGCCGGCAAAGGCCCGGCATTTTTCTGGATTAAGATGGAACGGCTTTCGAGTCACACGAGTTCCGATGACCAAAAACTCTACCGCAGTCCGGAAGAATTACGGGAGCTCGAAAAATGCGATCCGCTGAAATGCTGGAAAGAGCAAGTGATCGAGGAAGGTGTGCTCACCGCCGAGGAATTCGCGAAGATCGACAATGAAATTAAGGAACGCATTCGCCGTGAGTACAGCGACGCGGAGAAAGCCGGGGACCCGTCGCCCAACGAGCTTCTCGCTAACGTCACGAAACCACCACCAAGGATCGACAACGAGATCTTGCCACCCGGGAAATACCGCATCGGCGACACCATAAACAAAACGTTGCGCGCTGGCCTACAAGAAGATCCCCGGCGCATCATCTTTGGCGAAGATATCGAAGATCCCAAAGGTGGCGTGTTTCGCCTCACGCAAAAGCTCTCGACTGAGTTTCCGAAGCAGGTCTTCAATTCGCCGCTGGCTGAATCGACGATTCTCGGCGTCGCCTGCGGCCTGGCGTCCTATGGCAAGCGCCCGGTCTTTGAGTTGCAATTTATCGATTTCATTTATCCAGGGTTCAACCAGCTCGTTACCAACATCTCGACCTTGCGCTGGCGATCTTTCGGCAATTGGAAATGTCCCGCGGTGATTTACGCGCCTTATGGTGCTTATCTCCCCGGCGGAAGTTTGTGGCATAGCCAAGCCAATGAATCGGCGCTCGCGCACTATCCTGGTCTAAGCGTCGTCATTCCGAGCACGCCCGAAGACGCGGCTGGATTGCTTTGGACAGCGATGCATAGCGAAGATCCGGTCATCTTCCTGATTCCAAAACATCTGCTTTGGGCGGAGCACGAATCCGCAGAGCCAATTCGCGCCGTGCCTTTTGGCCAAGCGTACAAACGCACGATCGGATCTGACGTCACATTGGTCGCGTGGGGAAACACCATCGAAAAATCTCTCGAGGCGATCGCAGAGATCGAGAACGACGCGAGTGTCGAGTTGATCGATCTGCGCTCAATCGTGCCTTGGGACTACGCTACGATTGAAGAATCGGTCCGAAAGACGCGTCGGCTCGTCGTCGTACAAGAGGACACGGAAAATTGCAGCGTGGGTCAGATGATCATTTCGCACGTGACGGGCAAACCCGATCTCTGGAATGAGATGATCAGTCCGCCGATTCTGGTTAGCAAAGCTAACGTCATGATTGGTTACAATCCGATCTACGAATACGCCGCGCTCCCGGACGTGCAGCGCATTGTTGCGGCAATCAAAAAATCTGTTTCAAGGACACACGAACGCGCGCCTGTAGCCGCAGGCGTTGACCGCGGCCGCGTAAGCGCGCGGGCGGGAGCCAACATGCCGGAGTCAGCGACCCCGGCTACAGTTCCCGAATCCAATGTCGACATGAGCAAACAGCGTGCGCAAAGCATTACTGTTCCCATCATGGGTGAAGGAATTCGCAACGCGAAAATTGTTTCGCTTTTGAAAAAGCCAGGTGACGCCATCGCACTCGACGATCCGCTTTGCGAAGTTGAGACAGACAAAGCGGTTTATCCGATCGAGTCGTCATTCGCCGGCGTGATGGGCGAATGGAAAACCAAGGTGGGCGATACGGTCGAGATCGGCCAGAAGCTCGGATCCATTCTCACCGGCGAAGCTTCCCTTGCCGATCAATTCCAAACTGCTGCAAAAGAATCAGGCGATGGGAAGAAAGAAACTGGAGAGGCAGCCGTGCCGGCTGCAGAATTAGATGATCGCGGGCGGCACGCCCGCCACCACGGGATCGAACCTGCTCTTTCGCCCACCAGTACGCGCAAACTGAGCCGCGTCATTCCTGCTAATTTGCAAATCGATGCGCGCTGGGATGCAATTCGAAAAGCGCGCGACGCGGCCAAAAAGAAAAACGGCAAGGATGCCGCTTCCCCTTCCGTCATGATTGCGTGGGCCGTCGTGCGCGCGATGGAAAGGCACGCGCCGTTTCGCCGCTTGATCTTGGAGGACGATCAGATCGTTGAGAATGAAGATTTCGATCTGGGTATTGCTGTGGCCCTGGAAGGTGATCGCCTCGCAACTGCAGTGATAACACAGGCAAACAAGAAACGGTGGTCCGAATTCGTAAAGATCTACAACGAAACTGTCGATGCAACGCGCGGCGGCCGTGTCGATGCGATGAATGCGCCGGTGGTCATCACCAGTCTCGGTGCATTTGGTGTCAGAGCTGGCGCGCCTATCGTCGTGCCGCCGTCCGTTGGCACCTTGTTTGTCGGCTCAGCTCATCATGAAATGGTTGCCAACGGCAAGAAATTCGAGATTCCGGCTGGACAGGCGCGTCCTATCGCATCGACACGAAAGCGCTGAGCGCTTTTCGTCTCTTTCAAGCCGAGTCGAGTAAATCTCTCTCTCTCTCTCTGTCCTCTTATCGTGTCGGTCGCCTTCCGGACAAAGAACTTCGCAATTACATCCAATGTCCGTGTGTGGTTCGTAGCTTTTGTACGGTCAACTTTTTCACGACCGCATCAATATCACTAGGGAGGAAATCCTATGGCACGAAAACTTGATGGAAAAAAAGTAGCGATTCTTGTGGCGGATGGCTTTGAGCAAGTTGAAATGACAAAACCACGCGAGGCGCTCGATGAAGCCGGCGCGGAAACCAAAATCGTTTCGCTGAAGTCGGGCAAAATCCAAGGCATGCATCATGCCGATAAAGGCGACAAATTCGATATCGATCTTACGCTTGACGAGGCGCGCCCGGAGGAATTCGACGCGCTTATGATCCCAGGCGGATTGATCAACCCGGATGCGCTGCGTTCGAATGACGACGCACTGGAATTTACGCGTCATTTCTTCCGCGAGGGCAAACCGGTAGCCGCCATTTGCCACGGACCTCAAGTGCTCATTAGCGCGGGCTTGGTCCGTGGCAGAACCATGACTTCGTGGCCGGCGATCAAGGCCGACTTGCGCCATGCGGGAGCAAATTGGGTCAACGAGGAAGTCGTGGTGGACAACGGACTGGTGACGAGCCGTAAGCCTGATGATATTCCGGCGTTCAACGAGAAGATGATCGAGGAATTCTGTGAAGGCCCTCATGAAGCCATGACCACGGCGGCTTCTGCTGTTCTCGAAACCTAGCAGCGGGATCGCGACGATAAACGGAATGTAGGGCGTCTGTGCCAGGCGCCGATCTAAGATTGGCGTTTCACAGAAACGCCCTACAATTACCTCCCGCCCGCGCTTCCGCATGACGACTGCCAACAAAATCACGGTAGTTCGGATTTTGATGATCCCCGTCTTTGTCACGATGGCAATCTATTACGGCCAAAGTATCGAACGCGGTGCGCCACTGGAATGGATACGCTTCACTGCGATCGCCATTTTCCTAGTCGCGGCAGTCAGCGACGGATTGGATGGATACGTCGCGCGTCGCTACAATCAGAGGAGTTCGCTTGGAGTCATTCTCGACCCGATCGCCGACAAAGGATTGCTTCTGAGCGGCATCATCACATTGAGCATCAGTAATTGGAGCAATATCGATCCTGAGTACGGCAGATTCCCAGCCTGGTTCCCTGTCCTCGTTATCACGCGCGATGCCGTCATTCTCGTCGGCGCGGGCGTGTTACATCTTCTTGTCGGCAAAGTGCACGTGAGACCGAGATGGACCGGTAAAGTCGCGACTGTTTCGCAAATGATCGCGATAGGATGGGTTATGCTGCAATTTCACTTTATTCCTTTGTTCTACATCGTGATTGGTGCTGGATTTTTTACGCTCGTTTCCGGAGTGGTTTACGTGACGGACGGTGTACGTCAATTGCAGGCGGAGGGACACGCAAACGCAAAAAGGGACTAGTGCGTCCGTCACGGCGATGAACGGCAAAAATAAGACGCCGAACGTCGCAATCGTCGGGCGGCCAAACGTCGGCAAATCGGAATTATTTAATCGCCTGATCCGTCGGAAGATCGCGATCGTGCACGATCAACCTGGGATAACGCGCGACCGCATCTCAGCGATTTGCACACGCGGCACTCAACCTTTTGCCGTGTGGGATACTGGCGGTATTGCTGGTGCTGGCGAATCTGAATTGACCGCGCAAGTTCGCGGTGCAGTCCAAGAAGCCATTCAAGAGAGCGACGTTCTGCTTTTCCTTGTCGATGCAAAGCAGGGATTGTCGCCGGTTGATCAAGAACTTGCGCGCATGCTGCGCAGGGCGCAGAGGCCAGTCGTTCTTGTCATTAACAAGATCGACACTGAGAAGCACGAGGATCTCGCGACTGATTTCGCGGCACTCGGATTTTCACACAGCCTTTCCGTCAGCGCGGCGCATGGTCGCGGTATCTCCGAATTGCTCGAGACAATCGAACAACTCCTCCCCTCGCCTTCGACAACCGACCAGTCACCGGTCACTAGTCACCAGTCACTTTCCATCGCGATTATCGGCCGCCCCAACGTCGGCAAGTCTTCGTTGATCAATTCGATTGTGCGCAGCAAGCGCGCCATCGTAAGCGAACTGCCTGGAACAACACGCGATGCCATCGACATTTCGTACCAACGCGATGGTCGGGAGTTTCTCTTTATCGACACTGCCGGAATTCGCCGACGAGGCAAACACTCGAGCTCCGTTGAGGTCTTCAGCGTCATGCGTGCAGAGCGAAGCATTCGCCGCGCCGATCTTTGCATTCTCATTGTCGATCTTACGATGGGCGTAACCGCGCAGGACAAACGGATCGCGGGCTTGATTCAAAAAGCCCGCAAAGCCGCGCTAGTTGTTTTGAACAAATGGGATTTGATCAAACCGAAGCGCAATGAAAAACAAACGATGTCGCAACTTGTCGGCGAAACGCGCTCCCGAATTTTCTTTCTCGATTACGCGCCCGTCTTGATTGCGTCTGCGCTAACGGGAGAAAACATCGACAACTTGTTTGCGCTGATTCAAAAAGTTCAGCGTGCGGCATGGAAGCGCATTGGCACCGGAGTTCTAAACCGATTGCTGCGCGCGGCTTTTGCGTCCAACCCGCCGCCGATGGTTTCCGGCCGACGGCTCAAACTATTTTACGCTGCGCAAGCGAGTGGGAAACAAGATCGAGAATTACAACCTGCGGAGTTCGTCCTTTTCGTAAATGATCCTCGCTTGTTGAGCGAAACTTATCGCCGCTATCTCGAAGCTCGCATCCGCAGAGCCGAGCCATATCCCGGACTGCCCATTATCCTGACCTGTCGTCCGCGTCAGGAAACACGGCGAAAGTAATTATCGAAACCTCGCCTTATGGCGAAGCAATTTGATCGAACGTTCTCCTCGTTGCACGTGTCTCATCACACCGTATGAAATCGACGCAAGAGATCACGCAGGAAGTGCGGGAGCTGGGCCAGTGGATTCCGGCACTCCGCCAACAGGTTGGTCATGTTGTGGTTGGTCAGAAGTATTTGGTCGATCGTCTTTTGCTCGGCCTGCTCGCTAACGGCCACATTCTGCTCGAGGGCGTTCCGGGACTGGCCAAAACGCTAACGGTTAAGACGATGGCCGCGTGCATTCAAACCGGTTTTCAGAGGCTGCAATTTACGCCCGATCTTTTGCCCGCGGATTTGATCGGCACGCTTATCTATAACCCGCGCACCGGGGAATTCACGACGAAACTCGGACCGCTTTTTTCAAACTTAATTCTTGCCGACGAAATCAATCGCGCACCGGCAAAGGTGCAAAGCGCCCTTCTCGAAGCGATGCAAGAAAGACAGGTCACGATCGGCGAAACGACTTATCCCCTTTCCGATCCGTTTTTGGTTCTGGCGACGCAAAACCCTCTCGAACAGGAAGGAACTTACCAGTTGCCGGAGGCCCAACTCGACCGCTTCATGTTGAAATTGAACGTCGGCTATCCGCAGAAATCCGAGGAACGAACGATTCTGGATCTAATGGCGACATCGGCACCCGATTTACGGGTGGATTCCGTGATTGAGCCAAAGCAAATCATCGCCGCCCGCGACGTGGTCAACAGCATTTACATCGATGACCGGGTGAAAGATTACATCGTCGACGTTGTTTGGGCGACGCGCGAGCCAGCAGCCTATAACCTGAGACTTGAGGGCCTTGTCCGCTACGGCGCTTCGCCGCGAGCAACAATCTATCTAGCGCTCGCCGCGCGCGCCCATGCGTTTCTGAACGGCCGCGGATACGTCACACCGCAGGATGTAAAGAGCATCGGGCCGGACGTACTAAGGCATCGCATCATCGTCAGCTACGAAGCTGAGGCGGAGGCGGTCACCAGCGAGACAATTATCGAGAGGATTTTCGCCGGACTTCCGGTTCCATAATTTTTTTGTCAATGGAAGAAAGGCGAAAAACTCCCGCCGAGATCCTGAAGAAAATCCGCGCGCTCGAAATCAAGACCCGCGGATTAGTCGAGACTGCGTTCGCCGGTGATTACCACAGTGTGTTCAAAGGCCGCGGAATGAATTTTGAAGACGTGCGCGAATATCAACCGGGCGACGAAATCCGCGCGATTGACTGGAACGTCACGGCTCGGCTGGGCACAGCATTCGTTAAAAAATTTACCGAGGAACGCGAGCTTACAGTAATTCTTGTTGTTGATGTGAGCGCGTCAGGAAATTTCGGAAGCGTTTCCCAGTCAAAACGCGAGCTGGCCGCGGAAGTTGCGTGCTTGCTGGCCTTCAGCGCGATCCGGAACAACGACAAGGTCGGCCTTATCTTGTTCACCGATCGCGTTGAGCTTTTTATCCCGCCAAAGAAAGGCCGGTCACACACTCTACGGCTCATCCGTGAGATTCTGTTTTTTGAACCGCAGGGCCGCGGGACGGAACCAGCGCTGGCGCTCGATTATCTGAACAAAATTGTTACACGGCGCGCGGTGGTCTTTTTCATCTCGGATTTTCAAGCCCCCGATTTTTCACGAGCGCTTGCGGTGAGTGGGCGACGGCACGATTTTATCGCGATTCATATCCACGATGAACGGGAAAAGGTGTTTCCGAGTATCGGCATCATCACATTGGAAGACGCCGAGACAGGCGAGCAAATCGAGATCAACACGGCTGACCGCACGACGCGAGCGCGTTTCACCGATCTCGCCAACGAAGGCGAAACAGAACTCTCGCGCACCCTCCGCCGGAATAATATCGACGCGATTGCCCTCCGGACTGGCGAGGATTATTTGCCGCCGCTGCGCTCGTTCTTCAAGCAACGTGAGCGACGGCTGGCTGTTCGGTGAATTCAATTATGTCGATCTTTGCCGCCGAAGAATTTCACGATATTGCACCGCCGATCGATTACTCACTCATTGCACCATGGGTCGTATTTGTCGCGGCATTTATCGGACTCTCGATTATCGGCTTAATCGCCTGGCTCATCGTGCGGTCGCGTAGGCGGACGGCTCCGAGACAATCGCCGCGGGAGCGCGCGCTGGAATTGCTCGATCGCATACAGGGCGACGTTGAGAAGATGCAGCCTTATCGGTTCAGCATTCGCGTCTCGGACATTCTTCGGCGTTACGTGACCGAACAATATAATTTGCCAGTCACTCGACAGACTTCGGTTGAATTCCTGAACGCGCTGACAACGTCGTCGCCGTTTTCCGATGAAGAAAGAACGCTGCTCGAGGATTTCTTGAACCGGTGCGACTTGATTAAGTTCGCACACTATGACGCTACACCTTCGGACAGCCGGCTATTGTTAGAGGAAGCAATTCGTTTTGTGACAGGAGGGCAACTTGCAATTGTTTGATTGGTTTACTGCAAATAGTGCCCTGACGTTCGCGCGTCCTTGGCTACTCTTGTTGTTGCTGGCGATTCCGTTACTCGCCTATTTACGCGGACAACGCGGACCTGCGGCTGCGTTGACCTTTTCTTCAACAGCCAGACTTCATGCAATCGGAAAACGGAGCGCCGCGCGCGCCGGGAAAATTCTGCGGACTCTGCTGCTCGCGTCACTTGCGATCTTCATCGTTGCACTCGCGCGTCCGCAGCTCGGCAAGAGTCTCACCCAAATCGAAGCAAGCGGGATCGATATTATGCTCGTGCTCGATGTTTCCGGATCGATGCTCACGAAAGATTTCACAATCGGCGGCCAGGAGGCGACACGCGTGGATGCGATCCGCGAAGTGACACGGAAATTTATCGAAGGCCGGCCCAACGATCGCATCGGTATCATTGCATTTGCCGGGCGTCCGTATGTCGTGAGTCCAATGACCCTGGATCACGATTGGCTTCTGCAAAATCTGGAGAGAGTACGAATCGGCCTTGTCGAAGACGGCACCGCCATTGGATCAGCGATGGCGGTGGCGGCCAATCGGCTGAACGATAAGCGCTCAAAGAGCCGCGTGCTCGTGCTTTTGACTGATGGAGAGAATAATGCCGGCAAGGTCCCTCCAAATACCGCCGCGGAAGCAGTGAAAGCACTAAAGATTCATTTCTATGCCATCGGCGCCGGAATAAATGGAATCGCACCGGCCCCGATATTCACTCCCAAAGGTCCATTAACGGACGTTTTGGGCAATATGCTCTACGAAAACCAGCGCGTTGAATTTAACGAAACCGGTCTGAGGGAAGTTACGAAAATCGCCGACGGTCAATTTTTTCGCGCGACGGATACGAAATCACTCGAGCAAATCTATCGCGACATCGATAAGCTCGAAAAATCGACTGTAAGCGTGAAGAAATATCAACAGTATCGCGATCTTTTTCCGCTTTGTCTTATGAGCGGCTGCGGTCTGCTGCTCGCGCAGATTCTATTGTCGCAAACGATCTGGAAAAAATTGCCGTGAGGACATTGTCGATCTTATGAGTTTTGGCGCACCGCAATGGCTTTGGGGACTGCTTCTGATCCCGATGTTGATCGCGCTGTTCATTCGCGCAGAACATCGCGGGGCGCGGCGTTTGCGTGAGTTTGTTTCAGCGCGGTTGCTGCCGCAGCTTGCGGGAACCGTAAATCGGCCGCGCCGTGTGCTGAGATTCGCCTTGCAGCTCCTGGGTCTTGCCCTTGCGATCGCCAGTCTGGCACAGCCCCGCTGGGGTTATACCTTTGAGGATGTGAAGCGCAAAGGTCTCGATTTGCTCATCGCGGTCGACACATCGCGCAGCATGCTTTCTAATGACGTTCAGCCCAATCGGCTCGAACGGGTCAAACTCGCTACCCGAGATTTAGTCAATGAGCTGCAAGGTGACCGTGTTGGCTTGATTGCTTTTGCCGGCCGCGCCTTTTTGCAGGCACCGCTCACGATCGATTATGAAGCTGTGATGGAATCAATCAACGATCTCGATACGAAGACGATTCCCGAAGGAGGCACAAATATCTCCGAGGCCATTACACTGGCCACGCAAAGTTTCGGCAAAAGCGCCGTCGGAAATCGCGCGCTCATCATTTTTACCGACGGCGAAGAGTTGAGCGGTGATGCCATGAAGAGCGCAAAGATGGCGGCTGACGCGGGTGTGCACATTTTCACGATCGGCGTTGGAACGTCGGAAGGCTCGCTCATTCCGATCGCGGGCGAAGAAGGCGGAACATCTTTCGTTAAGGACTCATCGGGACAGGTCGTGAAATCAAAGCTGGACGAAAAGCGATTGCGCGAAATCGCGCAATCAACCGGCGGGTTCTATCTGCATCTGGAAAATGGGCCACGCACGATGCAGCAGATCTACAATGAAGGACTGGCCAAGATGCAAGCGGCCGAGTTTGACGTACGTTTGTCGCGCCGACCGATTGAGCGCTATGAATGGCCGCTGGGCGCAGCGTTAATTGCGCTGGCCTTGTCGATCTTGATTGGTGAGCGCAAGCGCGCGCGTCAAAGAATTCATTCTTTCGTTCCCGCAAAAGTTGCAGCCTCGGCGGCGGCACTCATGATCTGTCTTTGTCAGTTCGCCTTTGCCGCAGCTCCTGGCCTCGACGCCTATCGCGAAGGCAAATTTAACGATGCCTTCAGCCAATTTCAGCAAACGCTCAAAACGCACCCTCAATCGCGCGCTGAGGACAAGTTACAGTTCGATTCTGGCGCGGCCGCTTACAAGCTAAAGGATTACGGCAAGGCGCTGGAGTCGTTTAGCCAGGCGTTGCTCTCGCCCGATACGGGTTTGCAGAGCAGGAGTCATTACAACCTTGGGAACACGCTCTATGAACGTGGCGACACTCAGAAAAGTGACGACAAAATGTTGAGCGATTGGACCAATGCTCTCAACCATTACGAGCAGACCCTCAAGTTTGAACCGGGGAATAAAGAGGCAAAAGACAACTATGATTATGTAAAGAAGAAGATCGATGAACTGAAAAACAAGAAACAACACCAGCAGCAGCCCTCGCCTTCACCCTCGCCGCAGCAGAACAACAAACAGGACCAACAGAATCAGCAATCGCAGCAAGACCAACAAAAAGACCAGCAGCAGCAGCAACAACAACAACAGCAGGGCCAGGGTCAGCAACAGCAAAAAGATCAGCAGCAGCAGCAATCGCAAAATCGAGAATCTGAGAGCGGCAACGATCAAAAAGAGGAGAAGAAGAACGAGCAATCCCAAGCAAAAAATGAGCCGCAACAACCTAAGCAACAACAGGGCGATCAGCCCTCGCCTTCCCCTTCTCCCGGCGAGAAAAAGCAAGATCAAGAACAATCAGGTGAGGGCGAACAGCCATCTGCCACACCCGGGCCAGGATCACCGACGCCGGCTACAACTCCGGGCGAACACGGAGATGAAATGCCGTCGCCTTCTCCCGGAAACGGAGAAGGGTCGGAGGAAAACACTACTCCATCCGCCACGCCGGTGGAGTCGCCGCAGAAGAAATTGGCCGGTGAGTTGAAGGGAGCAGGCGAGGACAAATCACAGAAACCGCCCGACAAAAATGCGCAGATTGCGGAGGCCGAAGCAGAAAAGGAAGGTCAAATGAGCGAGCGGCAGGCAGAGGCGCTCCTTCAGTCTTTAAAGGATGAGGAGGCGCGCGTCCGGCTTGATGAACGCAAGGCCGTGCGCCATGTCTATAACGACTGGTAGGCAGCGTAGCGTTCTTGGCTGATAGTTGATTGGCTGATAAGGATTTCATGCACAGATCACGGGTTCCAATAGGAGTTTTGTTTGGCACGCTGATTGGATTCTGTGCCGCCAACGCGTTTGCCGATTCGCCGAGTGTCACTGCAGTCCTGAGTAATTCTGAAGCTGCAGTTGGAGCAATGGTACAACTGCAAATTCGAGTGACGGGAGCGCGTGGCGCGGATGCGCCGCAGAAAATCGCGGTGGACGGGCTGGAGATTTATCGAACAGGCACTTCCCAGCACTTCGAGATGAACAATTTTAACGTCACTTCAAGCGTTGTCTACGACTATACCATCATGCCGCTGCAGGCCGGCACATTCATAATCCCGCCTCAAACAATTCGCGTGGGCGGCAATTCATTGCGGACACCTCAGCTGAGGCTGAACGTTACTGATTCGCTAGGCCGCTCATCGCGTTCAAGCCGGGATGTGCAACCGGCAAACGCGAACAAGCTTGTATTCGCAGAATTGATCGTGCCCAAAAAAACTGCCTTCGTCGGGGAAATGGTGCCAGTCGAAATCCGGCTCGGATTCGATCCGCGCGCACACCCAAAGCTAATCGACGGTCCGGAGATAGCTGGGCAAGGATTCACGGCGCAAAAGCTCCAACAATCCGGAGAGAACTTGGAGACGATTAACGGCAGATCTTACGATGTGGTGACGTTCAAGACTGCGGTCGCAGCGGCGCGCGCCGGCAAATTTGAAATCGGTCCCGTTAAAGCAAAGGCACAGGTATTAGTGGCGCGAAGGCCGAGTTCGTCGCGTTCCCACTCACCATTCGATCTGTTCAATCTGGATGATCCATTCTCCGATCCATTCTTTGCGGATCCATTTGGCCAATTCGGCGAGCGACGTGACATAGAGATCAGCAGCGAACCCATCGCGTTTGAAGTAAAACCGTTGCCACAAAACGCGCCACAGAGCTTCTCGGGCGCCACCGGCAATTTCACAATGGCGACAGATGCGAAACCAAAGAGCATGCAAGTGGGCGATCCAATTACTGTCACATCGACAATCTCGGGCCGTGGCAATTTCGATCGCGTCAACGCTCCGGTCCTTGAGGACGAACACGGTTGGCACAAGTATCCGCCGTCTTCCAAGTTCAAGCAGGATGATGAGGTCGGTATTAGCGGAACGAAAAGCTTCGAAACGGTGGTTTCACCCAATGAAAAGAAGCAAAACTTACCCGTGCTCGCATTTTCATATTTCGACCCAGCAAAAGAACAATATGTGACGCTGCGTAGCGATTCTATTGCGATCAATGTGCAAGGCGGCGCGGTGGCGCCTGCGACTACTGCCGGCGTCCCACGTGGGTCACCCACCCCGGCTGCAGTTGCCGCTGCCACACCAGTCCAGAAACCCCGGGATATTTTGTATCAGCTGACGGAGCGACCGAAAGTGGCACAATCGTTCGGGCCACTTTACGCGCGTCCGGTTTTCTGGATCGCGCAGCTGATTCCGCTCCTCGTTTTAGTTGGGTTCGCTGGATGGAAAATCCGGCAAGCCAGAATTGGCAGTCGCGAGGCGCGCCGGATCGCTGCCCTTCATCAGGAAGCTGCCGAACTGATGCGCAAGCTACGCCGCAACGATGCATCACCGCGGGAATATTACGCGGAGGCTTCGAGGGTTGTTCGAGTGAAAGCCGCTCTCGCGTGCAATGTTGATCCGAACACAGTCGATGTCGAAACAGCGGCGGATACATTCGGACTCAACGAGGATTCGCGCGAACGGTTAAGGCGATTGTTCGAACAAAGCGATGAATTGCAGTACAGCGGAGCCCACAACGGTTCGGAGAGAATTTCTCCTGAGAACCGCCGCGACGTACTGGATTTGATCGAACATTTACGCGCATGAGAGCACGAAAAACACTCGAAGCCCTCTCGCAAACGACGGGAGCAACTTCTTCGGAACACAGGGATTTTGCCTGTGCGGCCACCGGATATCCTGTCCGGTGTTTCGGACTAAGCGGAGTGCAACTCCGCTGGCCGCACAGACTGCAAGTCTGTGTTCCGACGTGCGCGATTGTTTGCGCGCTCCTTGTTTCGGCGGCAGTCGCACAGTCGGAACCGCAGTTTGCCAAGGCGAACCAGGATTACGCGCAAGGACATTTCAAGGAAGCGATCGATGGCTACGAGACACTCGTTCGCTCAGGACAATGGAGCGCAAATCTGTTTTATGATCTCGGTAACGCCTACTTTCGTGCAGGAAACTTTGGCCGCGCAATCTTGAATTATGAGCGCGCGCTCGCGTTAGACCGATATCATCCGGAGGCCGCGGCCAATTTGCAGATCGCGCGCGATGAAGCGCGCTCGCTCGAGATGCAACAAAGCTGGCTGGAACGCTACCTGCAATTTGCAAGCCTCAATCAATATAGCCTCGCGGCAGCACTTGCCTTCTGGGTGGGAACCTTTTGTATTGTTCGGCTGATCTTCCTGCGACGGCGATCTGCTCGCACCATCGCATTGTCGATCTTATCATTGACGGTCTGTGCGCTGGTGATTTTGGCAATTTACCGAGTCGATTACGGCAGCAAAGGCCGCGGGCTGGCGATTGTGACGGGCAAAGATGTGCAAGCGCGACTGGCGACCGCGGACACTGCAAACAGTGTGCTGGCGTTACCCGAAGGCAGTGAGATAAAAATCCTAAGCACGCGCGGCGACTGGATCTACGCGGCGTTACCGAATAATTTGCGCGGCTGGATTCCGACGAAAAGCACGGAATTGGTGCGCTTGTAAACGGCGACCTTTCGGCCGCCGAAATCCGACCGACGATCGGGTCGTCACTCTGGTATTTGCCGGGTTGAGAAGGCGGCAAGTGCTTGCATGTTGAGTTACCCATGAACCCTGAGATGGAAATCGGGACCGACAAGAAAGCTCTCCAGATTAATCTGGACGCCAACAAGTATGGAACATTCGCCGAAATCGGCGCCGGCCAGGAAGTGGCGCGCCGGTTCTTCCACGTAGGTGCCGCAGCCGGCACTATCGCCAAAACAATGTCGGCCTACGACATGACCTTTAGCGATGCTATTTACGGTCCGACGGATCGTTACGTCAGCCGCGTCCGTCTACAGACGATGCTCGACCATGAGTATGACCTGCTGGTGAAGCGGCTCGATACGAAGCTCGCGGCTGAGAAAACGTTTTTCGTTTTCGCCGATACCGTGGCGGCGCGCAGTTTTAAACAGCACAATGAATCACACGGCTGGCTTGGCGTGCGATTTCAGACGGAAAAGCGCGGCGACCCGAGCCAGATCATCATCCACGTGCGGATGCTTGACGAAGCGAATGTCGATCAGCAGGAAGCGCTTGGTGTCATCGGTGTGAATCTGCTCTATGGGGCGTTTTACTATCACCAACCAGAGAAATTAATTTCGTCACTTCAGGAAAATCTTGCTCCCCGCCGGATCGAAGTGGACATGATCAAATTCTCGGGGCCCACCTTCCACGGGATCGATAACCGGTTGATGAGCTTGCAGCTGGTCAGCCAGGGTCTGACGAACGCGGTCATGTTCAAGGCGGACGGTGAGACCGTGCAGCCCGCCGAAGTCTTTTACAAAAAGGCAATTCTTGTTGAGCGTGGCAGTTTTCGGCCTGTGACCTACGCCACGAACGATATGCTGAATGGCGCGCGCCGCGCCTTTCTCGCGCAGTCGGCTTCTTCGGAAAGCGATCTGGTGGTGCTAATGGAAATGACGCTTGAGAATTTGCTTGCTGAAGGGAAGCTCAATCACGCCGATTTTCTCGCCCGGGTGGATATTCTCGGCGCGCTCGGGCGAACGGTCTTGATCTCGAAATTCGGCGAATATTATCGGCTCGCCGGTTATCTCTCTCGTTATACAAACAAGATGATTGGGCTCGTCATGGGCGTGCCTAGCTTGATGGAGATCTTCGAAGAAAAATATTATCTGAATCTCGAAGGCGGAATTCTGGAAGCGCTTGGGCGAATGTTTAAGGGAGGACTAAAGCTTTACGTTTATCCGATGATCGATGAAGCGACGGGAAAGATTGTCAGCGCAAAACAGATCAAGGTCGCGCCGAATCTGCGCTCTTTATTTCAGTATCTGATCGACAACCAATACATCGAGGAGATCACCGACTATAATCCCGATTACTTGCGGATTCATCCACCGGAAGCGCTCGCCAAATTGCAGGCCGGAGATAGCGGCTGGGAGCGAATGGTTCCGCCGGAGGTGGTACAGATTATTAAGGAACGCGAATTTTTCGGTTACCGCGCTTGCATCGCGGCTTAACCCGGCCGCCACATGAAGATTGCGGCTGCTCTAAGAGCCGATTGCAACTTCCGCTCGAGCTAACGACACAAATTCACTCTCATGCAGGACTACGCGCTTAGTCCCGCGTAGCAGTTGCCACCATTGTCTTGCCGAGCCGAGCACGATCAGAAGCACGAGGACGAGAAAAAAAACAGCAACTAATGCGTCGAATCGCCAGACGCCTGCCTGCCGCACCAACTCAGCGGCTTTGGCTGGATCGGCAATCCCCGCCGCATCACGCGAAAGGGATCGCGCACCGCTCAGAAAACCGATTCTTGGATCGGCCGAGAAAACCTTCAGATAACCGGCCGAAAACGTAACCGCGCACATGAAACAGAGCGGCGCGAGGGTGACGAAAAGATATTTCGCCTTCCGCATTTTGATCAGCAGCGTCGTGCCGAGACAAAGCGCGACCACCGAGAGCAATTGATTGGCCAACCCGAAGAGAGGCCACAACGAGTTGATGCCGCCAAGTGGATCGATAACTCCCTCGTACAAAAACCAACCCCACGCCGATACCAGCAACACACTCGACAAAAAATTTGCGCTCCACGAACGCGTGTTGCCCAGTGGACGCCAGAGATTACCCAGGAAATCTTGAAGTAAGAACCGCCCCACACGCGTTCCGGCATCAATCGTTGTGAGAATGAACAGCGCCTCAAACATGATCGCGAAGTGGTACCACACCGCTAGCGCGGTCGGGCCGGCGGAGACTCGTGCGAACATATCCGCCATACCGACGGCAAAAGTCGGCGCGCCCCCTGCGCGATTGAACATAGTGGACTCGCTGAGGTTTGTGGCGAGCTTTTGCATTTGTGCCTCGGTTACCGGGAATCCAGCCGCGGAAATTTTCGCGACCACTTCTGCCGGTGCGCCTTTTGTATTGATCGCAAAATATTCCCCTGGTAGCAGCACGCATGCGGCGATCATTGCCATCAAAGCAACCATCATTTCGGTCACCATCGCGCCGTAACCGATACTGCGTATTCGCGATTCGCGTTTCAGCATTTTCGGCGTTGTACCGGAAGCAATGAGCGAATGAAAACCGGAAACCGCGCCGCAGGCAATCGTTATGCACACGAAGGGAAACACTGGTCCGGCAAATACGAGGCCACTCCCGTCGATGAATTTTGTGATCGCTGGCATTTGCAATGTCGGATTGATTAGCACGACGGCGGCCGCGAGCATGGCAACCGTGCCGAGCTTCAAAAACGTACTCAGATAATCGCGAGGCGTGAGCAGCATCCACACCGGCAGGATTGATGCTGCCAGACCATAGGTCATGATCGCCCATGCCAGCCATTTCTGGTCGTGCCGAAACCATGCTTCAATCGCAGGAAAGTGCGCGAGAAATTGGCCACCCCAGACGCCAAAGGCCAGCCCGAGCAAGCCGAAGATCGTGACCGCCATCACGCTCACTTTTCCTGTGCGCAATCCGATTCCCATGATCAAGGCCACCGGTATCGTCATCGCGATGGTGAAAACGCCCCACGGACTTTCCGCCAGCGCTTGCACCACAACGAGCGCGAGAACGGCCAGCAAGATAATCATAATGGCCAGCACGCTGACGAGAGCGAGCGCACCGACACCGCGCCCAATCTCTTCTTTCACCATTTGACCAAGCGTTTTGCCGCCGCGCCGGACCGATGCGAAAAGGATGATCATGTCATGCACACCGCCGCCGAGCGTCGCACCGATCAAGATCCAGAGTGTACCAGGAAGGAAACCAAACTGTGCTGCCAGCACCGGGCCCACCAGCGGCCCCGGGCCGGCGATTGCCGCAAAATGGTGGCCGAAAACCATCCACCGATTCGTGGGCACAAAATCTTTGCTGTCGTTTTGTAGAACTGCCGGCGTGGCCCGTTCGTCATTGAGCACGAGAACTTTTGCCGCGAGCCATTTGCTGTAAAAACGATAGCTAATAGAAAGCGCGCAAAGGCCCGCGACAATGATCCAGAGGGCGCTGATGTGCTCGTTGCGGGAGAGCGCCAGAACTGCAACCGCCCCCGTCCCCAACGCGGCCACTGCAAACCAGAGCAGCTTTTTCCAGACACTCATCGCGTCTTCAGTTTAATTGAAATTGTTGCGCAGCGCCAGAACGTGACGATGTATCTGTGAATGCGATTCAGCTACAAAATTAAGAAACTTCTAAGCGGCCAGGGATTAGCCAGCGCGAGAAAGCACACGCGTAGGTTCTTTCACCGAACCCGGTTTCCACTCGAAACCAAACGGGTCATTGAAACGATTGATGGGCCGAAGTTCCAAGAGATTCGTCAGCGCTACAGCCTTGAAAATCCAGTCGGCGATTGGCCGAAGTATCTCGATCTTGACCGCTGGATCGACATCAACATTCGCCGCATTCGCGAGATCGAGCTCGATCTGTCGCGGCCCAAGCGCATTCTCGATCTTGGCTGTGGCGCCGGATATTTTCTGCATATCGCACAGTTGCTCGGCCATAAAGGAACTGGGCTCGATATGGAGAATGTCGCGATGTTTGGAGAAATCACCCGGTTGCTCGGAGTCCGTCGCGTTGTCTGGCGAATTCACCCGCTTACGCCTTTGCCCAATTTCGGCGAACGATTCGATCTCATCACCGCGTTTATGATTTGTTTCAACAATCACAAGCAACCAAATCTTTGGGGCGTGCCGGAGTGGGAATTCTTCCTAAATGATTTGGATAACTATCTTGCGCCACGCGGCCGAGTCTGGCTGGAATTGAATCGCGAATACGATGAAACCTTTTACACGCCTGAGTTAAAAGACTTCTTCGAACGCCGGGGTGCCAGGATCGACGATTACCGCGTCGTGTTTAATTCAACCCTTCACGCGCCTGCTTCAGCTTTGACAGTTGGGCGCTGAAATCCTTTAGGCGTTGCCGATTCTCCTCAACGATGGCTGTAGGGGCGCGATCGACAAAGGATTTGTTCTTCAATTTGCTCTCGACTGTTCGCAATTCGGTTTCGATTTTCGCAATTTGCTTGTCGAGCCGATCGCGCTCGGTATCCCGATCGCGGGATGCTACTTGAATCCCAACTTCTCCCATCTTGCTTATTCCAACTATTGTTCCCACGGGCATTTCGAGTTGAATGGTTTCAATCGTTTCAGCGCCAAGAAGTCGAGCAAGTGTCGGAATTTCTTTTTCAACGCCTGAAATAGTGGGTTTTATGGGGAACTTCGATTTCGTGTTGGACGGAATCCCAGCTTCAGCCCGCAGGTTTCGTCCGACCTGCACACCGTCATAGAGCGCCGAGACCTTTCGCCTTATGCTTGTCAGGTCAAGGTTGTCCAGCGGCACTTTTCCGGGAGGCGCTGCGAACTGAATCGAGCTTGTCCCAAACCCGAGCAGCCACCAAAGCTCCTCTGTGATGTGTGGCATGAATGGGTGAAGCAGTCGCAACACTGCCGAAAGCACAAAATCCATTACCGCGAGTGTAGATTTCTTCCGTGCGTCATCTTCACCAAAAATTTCCGTTTTCGCTGCCTCGACAAACCAGTCGCAATAATCGCTCCAGACGAAGTCGTAAAGCTGCTGCGCTACTGTATTGAACTGATATTGGCGGTACGCCGCGCCGATCGCGTCGATCGTCTCGTTTAAGCGCGCGAGCACTTCGACCGCGTAGATCGACAATGATCGGATGTCGATCTTCGGCTCGGCATCGCTACGTCCATGCATCTGCCGGAACCGAGCGACGTTCCAGAGTTTCGTGGCGAAATTGCGCCCTTCTTCGATTTGTTTTTCATCGAAGCGGATATCCTGACCGCTCGGCGCAATGCGCATGAGACCAAAACGCAAACCATCCGCGCCGTACTTCCCAATCAACTCAAGCGGGTCGGGTGAGTTACCGAGCGATTTCGACATTTTGCGACCCTGTTTGTCGCGAATTAATCCGGTGAAGAAAACATCGCGGAACGGAATGTTGTCTTCGTCCCGCTCCGATTTTCCCGGCTTGAACTCGAGGCCAGCGATGATCATTCGCGCCACCCAGAAGAAAATAATGTCGGGCGCGGTTACGAGTACGCTCGTTGGATAAAATTTCTTCCGCGTTTCCGCATCCATCGTCTCGTAGGCCCAGAGCCACGATGAAAACCACGTGTCGAGGGTATCGGGATCCTGAGTCCAGTTTTCGGGATCAGCTGGAGGTTCAATCCCGACGTAGATAGTAGCGTAAGCCTCCGGCTTGCGCTTTCCAGCGGATTGCAAGCGGGACGCTTGCGCTACTTTTATTCTGGCTTTCTCCGGATTGCGTTCGATGTATTCCCGCACTTTGAAAAGAGCCCGTTCGTTTCGAATAATGTGATCGTAACTCTCGTGCTGCCACAGCGCGCCTGAACGATCGAGCAACGAATTGATTTTGTGGGCAGTGAAGGATTTCCAGGAATGTAGAACTTCGCCTAACTCATGGCCTTCGCGCGGAGTGACGATGACATGAACGTGATTTGGCATGACGACCCAGGCGCCGAGGTCATACCGCTGCCCATCAAAATGCTGAAGTGCGTCCGCTACGATCTTCGCCGCACGGTCATCGCGGAGTACGCATGATCCGCTCCCCGCGTCCAACCATTCATCAAGTTTAGCCGAAAAACGTTCGTAATAGACGCGGCCCTGCGCATCCGTCCACGGCTGCGGATTAGCCTTCAGCCAAACTTTTCGCTCTTCTTCGAGCTCGGATAATTTTGTCGCCGGAATTGAGTCAGCGAGGCGAAACGTGACGAAATAGGTTTTCCCAGATTGTTGCCAATGCGGCAAGTGGCGGCGCGAGACATCGACTTCTGCATAGCAATCGAAACCGCTGAAAGTAGGGTAAGCCTCCGGCTTGGCTTCCGCGGGTTGCAAGCGAGACGCTTGCGCTACTTTATACCACGCCGGGATCCGGTGTCCCCACCAAACTTGCCGGCTGATGCACCAATCCCGAATGTCCTCGAGCCACTGGGCGTAAACCTTTTCCCAATGCGCAGGAAAAAACCGAATGAGATGATTGCGTACTACGTCGAGCGCTTCCTTCGTTTTTGGGTAACGCAGGAACCATTGCTCGCT
>WNGR01003065.1_pt1 | contig 25116 bp, 24 predicted proteins | sample 5407581 | NCBI WGS metagenome assembly WNGR01 (sample SAMN13153383, study PRJNA577476) | soil metagenome | isolation source: 80 cm soil or saprolite under Garry oak tree replicate 2 | place: USA:California | collected 2016-06-15
ACGAGAGGGCGTACTTCGCGCCCTCCAGACCGGCGAGGCTGTTCTGCAGCGCATCCCGCGTCGGATTCGAGCCGCGCGCGTACGCGTACTGGTCCTGTGTCTTCCGGGAGTATGTCGAGGTCAGGTAGAGCGGCGGCGTCACCGCGCCCGTGCGCGGATCCGGTTCCTGCCCGACATGGATGGCCTTCGTGGCAAAGCGCATGGGATCGCCGGGGACGGAGTCGCGGGCCCGCCGTAAATAGGCTTGCTACGCGCGGCCCGCGAGGTACTCGATGACGTCGATGCGGGTGATGATCCCTTCGAGCCGGTTCTCCTTGCCGATGACGACCGCCGGATTGCCGCGCATCAACAGTTTGTACACCTGCTCGAGGTCCGCCCCTGGCTCCACGATGGGGAACGGCTTATCCATCACCTTGGCGACGTAATCGTCGTACATCTTCGGATTCTCGAGCAGAGCCTTCATGAGGATCTCCTCCCGCAGGCTGCCGACGAGGATGCCCGTGTCCATGACCGGGAGCTGGGACACGTTGTACTGGCGCATCATGTCGGCCGCCTCGCGGACCTTCGCGGCGATGTCGATCGTGATGACGCCGGGAATCGTTCGCTCCTTCGCCCGGAGGATCGTCATGAGCGGCGCGACCGGTTCCTCCAGGTAGCCTTGCTCCTTCAACCACTCCTCGTTGTGCGCCTTCGACAGGTAGCGCTCTCCCGTGTCGGGCAAGAGGACGACCATCACGTCGTGTGGACCTAGGTTCTCTCCGATCCGTCTCGCCGCGACGACCGCGGCACCGCTGGAGCTGCCCGCGAGGATCCCTTCCTCTCGGGCGAGGCGGCGGGTCATCAGGTACGATTCTTTGTCGCCCACCTTCACGATTTCATCGATCGTGTCGAACCAGGTGGACTCCGGCACGAAGTCCTCCCCGATTCCCTCGATCTTGTACGTGTGGGCCTTCATTGACTCCTTCTTGTAGAAGTAGTCCTTCAAGATCGAACCGAGCGGGTCGACCCCGATGACCTGGACCTTCGGGTTCTTTTCTTTGAGGAACTTGCCCACGCCGCTGATCGTGCCGCCGGTCCCCATCCCGCAGACGAAATGCGTGACCGTCCCGTCCGTATCCCGCCAGATTTCCGGGCCCGTCGTCTCGTAGTGCGCCCTCGGATTCGCCTGGTTCGCGTATTGGTTGGGCAAGATCGAGTTCGGCGTGTCTCGGTGGATTCGCTCCGCGACGCGGTAATAGGACTCCGGGTGTTCCGGCGGGACCGCGGTGGGCGTCACGACGACCCGGGCCCCGAGGGCCTTCAGGAGATCGATCTTCTCCCGGCTCATTTTGTCCGGCATCGTGAAGACCGCGCGGTAGCCCTTGATCGCGGCGACCATCGCCAACCCGAGGCCCGTGTTGCCGCTCGTCGGCTCGATGATCGTCCCCCCGGGTTTCAAGAGCCCTTTCGCCTCGGCGTCCTCGATCATCTTCTCGCCGATTCGGTCTTTCACGCTTCCGCCCGGGTTCATCATCTCGAGCTTCGCGAGCGCGAGGCAGGGGACGCCCGCCATGATTTTCGGCAGTTTGACCAGGGGCGTGTTCCCGATCGTGTCGAGGATGCTCTCGAAGTATCGCATTCCTAGGCCGACCCCATCGCCGACGTTCGATGAAAAGGATGGTCGCTATAAGAACGTGCGCGGGTCGGTCAACGGCCAGTGTCATCTGAGCGCGCATTTGAGTTCGTACGGGTCGAAGTCGTCCGATGCCGATTCGGAATGCACCGCCGGGCTCCGCATTCGCGGATGCCGGGGGAGGGAGTCGAACCCTCTGGAAACCGATCTGCAGTCGGTCACATTAGCCGCTCTGTCACCCCGGCGTCGCTCGCCCAACCGACGCGCCGTAATTGAAACTTTGGAGACGCATTCGCGCCCTCGCGGGGGGGACTCGAGCGACGGGAAACACGAATGCGATCGGCGCGTTTCTCTGAGGCGTCCTCGCAAGCCCACAGTCGTCTTGCAGGGTTCGAGCTTCGTCTGATAAACTATTAGAGTCGACTCCCCCTTTCTACGAATTCCGGCCCGGAGGGGAGTTGTATGGAGCCCGAGGCGGACGCGGAGGGAGGACGCGTCGATGTTCCGCCGGGCGCCGAGGGTCCTCACCGCCGGCCCTGGGGCCGCATCACTGCGGTCCTGGTCGTCGCGCTGGTGACGATCACGGCTCTCGCCATCGCGGTTCGACAGCCCAACCGCCCGCCGTCGATCATCGACGTGGCTGTCAGCAGCGACGCGGCGACCGTGGCCACCCCTCCCGCACCTCTGACCTTTTCGGCTCACGCGACCGACCCCGACGGCGACGCGCTGACATATTCCTGGAACTTCGGCGACGGGCAGACGGGATCGGACACCCAACCGACCCACGCCTATGGCGTACCCGGTTGGTACATCGCCGTCTTGACCGTGAGCGATGGAAAAGGCGGGGTCGCAACGAACGATGACCGCCTTCTGTTCATTCACGTCCGGTCCAATCCGCGAGATGGAGAGGTCCCCCCGAGCCCTCCATCGCCGTCGAGTTGCCCGGTCACCTGCGTCTCGGCGACCGGACTCGCCGTGCTCACGGCAAACCGTTCCTCGGCGGCCGCGGGTTCCGAAGTCCGTTTCAGCGGGAATGCCTCGTGGGCCTACGTGTGGGCGTGGAATAACGCATCGAACGCGTCCCTCGGCGGTACGTACGCCGTTGTGAGTGCCGCGGAGAACGCATCGATGTTTTCGTTCGATTACTCCTGGGGGGACGGAACCGCGAACACGACCGGCACCGCGGTCGAGGTCGGCCAGACCGCGCACCGATTCTCGTCGCCGGGGAACTACTTCGTTCGCCTGAGCGTGTCGTCGGACGCATTGACGAGGTCCGCGGGATACACCTTGCGCGTGTCCTCAGGAGCTCCGACGGCCCAGCCGAAGTATCCGGACATCTTCGCATCCGCGACGGCACGGGAGCCGGATTCGCTGGAGCCGGCCATCGACAACGAGTCCGCCGGCGGAGAGGTGCTGCAGAACGTGTACGAAACCCTCGTCACATTCCCATCCGACAGCGAAAGGGTCGATCTGCTCGTGTCCCGCCTTGCCACGGAAGTCCCGTCGATTGCAAACAACGGCACGTCGGCGGACGGGAAGAACTACACGTTCCGGTTGCGGCAGGATGTGGTCTTCCACGACCTCACGCCCATGACGGCGCGGGATGTCTCAGCCTCGTTCCGGCGCCTGCTCGCGATCCACGCTCCGGTCGGACCGCCGCGGATCCTGGAGCGCCTCATGACGAATCTGATCAGCACCTTCGCGGGCGCGGACTGCAACCCCTCGAGCCCAGGCCGACAAAACTGCACGATCGGGGACTGGGCCAACAAGACGTTCCCGGTGAGAGCCGAGGTACCGGGGTACATGAGCGCAGCCCTGCCGCCAGAACCGTCGTGGGATAGGACAGCGTTGAACGTCTCAACGGCATGGGCTGTGAGCAATTCGACGATTATGCCGACGTGGAACTATTGCTTGGTGTTCCATCTCCTGCGGCCGTATCCCGCCTTCTTGCCGGTTCTCGCTTCAACGTTTGGCTCCATCCTGTCGGAATCGTGCGTCGGGAGAAACGGTGGCGTCCGATGGGGAGTCCCTAATTTCCTGCTCGCTCGAGGCGCCGAGTGCGGGAGCGGACCGTTCACCTTGGCGACGTGGTCCTCGAACCAAGCGATCGTGTTGGCGCGGTTCGACCAGTACTGGCGTGGCGCGGCGAAAGCCCCATCGGTCCAGATCCTTCCCGTGCGCGATGTTCTGAGCCGTGAATTCATGCTCCTTGCCGGCGACGTAGACTCGGCCGCGATCGACCGCTACCATCAGTGGGACGTGATGAACCCGGACGGGACGCCGAGGTCACCGACGTTGCGAATCGCAAAAGACCGACCTGCGTTCGACTTGTCGTTGTTCGGGTACAATCAGAAGATCAACGTCACCGCGGCGCCGGATGCCATCACGGTGCCCAGCACCTTCTTCGCGGACGTCCACCTGCGGAGGGCGTTCACGTACGCGTTCGACTACGGCCGCTTCCTCGTGAACGTGACCCAGGATGCAGGCCTGCAGCCCCGCGGGCCCGTTCCGCTCGGCCTCCCGGGGTACAACGCGAGCATCCCCCTCTTCCCGTTCGACTTGGCCGCGGCCGCGGTCGAGCTGAACGCCACCCCGTATTGGGTGTCGGGATTCAATCTCACCTTGTACCACCGCGCCGGCAATGGATACGAAGAACAGGGCTGTCGACTGATCGCCCAGGGCCTCGAGGCGTTGCATTCGCAGAAGGGTTCTCCGGGGGCGATTCGAGTGGACGTTCGATCGTTGGACGCCGCCGCATACGACGGAGCGTTGCACTCCGGAGGTCTTCCGCTTGCCCTCTTTTCTTGGACTGCGACCTTCGCCGATCCCCTCGATTCAGTCATGCCATTCCTTCGGACCGGGAGTCCGTTTCCCATGTGGATCCGTTACGGCAACGCGACCTTGGACGCGCTCATCGACGCCGCGACCAGCGAGTTGAACGAGACCACGCGAGTCCAAGATTTTCTCGATCTGTCCGCCCGCGCTGTCCTTGACGACGTGCCGTACCTGTGGGTCTTTCAAGCGACGAGCTTTCACGTCGAGCGCGCCTGGGTCACCGGCTACTACTTCAACCCGATGCTGTGGGGCCTGGACTACTATCGCTTGTCCAAAGCCTAGGCGCGTCCTCGCGGCGTCAGGATCGCTCCGATTCATCCTCGACGACATCCGGCAGAGAGTTCTTCGAACGGACTCGCCGAATCTATATATGCGGGTACGGACTGGCGCGTCGGATGGCGGATCTGAAGACGATTACGGACACGGTTCATGGGACGATTCGCCTTGATCCGCTGACCCTCGACCTCCTCGAAACGCTCGAACTTCAGCGACTGAATTCAATCCGCCAGCTCGGCCTCACGTATCTCGTGTTCCCCGGGGCGAACCATTCACGCGTGGAACACTGCCTCGGGGTCGGCCATGTCGCGGGGGAGATGGCGCGAGCCCTCGGCCTCTCGGACGACGAACGAAAACTCGTCCAAGCCGCGGGCCTCTTGCACGACGTGGGCCACGGTCCCTTCTCCCATACGCTCGAGCATGTCCTGAGCCGCGAGCTCGCCGTGGATCACATGCACCTCACCCAGCGGATCATCACCGGTCACGACGACAACGTGTCCCCGGAGGACCGGCGCGCCTTCCCGGACGTCAAGCGGATCCACGAGGTCCTCGAGACGCACCGCGTGGATCCCGAAGAGGTCGCCGCACTGATCCGCGGGCCCTCGGAACGAGGCGCGGGCCTGCTGGTGCCGGGGGGCCGGAAGGAAACGAAGCGCTACCTGGCGCAGATCATCCACAGCCCGATGGATGCGGATCAGATCGACTACCTCATGCGGGACGCGCACTACACCGGTGCCACCCACGGGACGATTGACTTCTCGCGGCTCCTGCAAACGCTCCGCACCCACCAAGGCGAGCTCGCGCTGGACCGCAAAGGCCTGCCGGCGCTGGAGGGAATGCTCGTCGCGCGGGGCCTCATGTACTCCTCCGTATACTTCCACAAGACGGTCCGCATCGCGGAGGAGATGCTCGCACGCGCGGTCGAACGCTCCGATGCGCCGATCGCGGATATCCAGAAGATGGTGGACCACGAACTCCTGAACTGGCTCGTGCATCAAGGACCTCTCCAGCGGGAGATCGCGCTGCGTCTGAAGTACCGCAAGCTCTACAAGCGCGTCCTCGCATCGGACCGGGACGACCTGACCGATGCGACTCGGGCCGTGCTCGCGTCGTTCAAGGACCCGGACGAGCGCCGTCGCGTCGAGGACCGCATCGCGCGTCGAGCTGGCGTGAAGCCGGGTCAGGTCATCGTGGACGTCCCGCTACCCGAACTCCTCCTGAGCGAACCGCGAATCGCGAAGACCGAAGTCCCGATCCTCGACGACGGGGACGTGAAGCCCTTTTCGAAGGTGAGTCCGCTGGGCCGCGCCCTCCAAGTCCGCCAGGTCGTCGACTGGGTCGTCATGGTCGCGGCGCCGGCCGAGTCCGTCGACGGAGTCCGAAAGGCGTCGATGTCGGCGCTCTTCGGGTGAAGGCCTCCCATCAACGACGATTCCCGCGCGTTTGTCAACGCGGCGGACGTTCGTCCGACAACTTTTAAATAGCGTCGGCCGGATACGCGGCCATCTTGCGGGATGGGATGAACTCGCAGGCTCTGCAGGTGTCGCAATGAACTCGATGTTAGAGGACGTACTCGCTCGGGAAGGGAGTGCCCCCGCATTTGAAGACAGCCGGGTCGACGCCGAGCTCGAAGAGATGCTCAGCAAGATGCGGACGAATATCAAGATCATCGGCCTGGGTGGTGGAGGCTGCAACACGATCGGCCGCGTCTACAACGAAGGGATCGTCGGGGCCGAGCTGTTCGCATGCAACACGGACGCGCAACACTTGCTGCATATCGCCTCCCCCAAGAAGGTCCTTCTCGGTCGACGCATCACGAAGGGCCTCGGCGCGGGTGCGCTACCGCAGATCGGCGAAGAGGCCGCCCGCGAGGCCGAAGAGGAACTCCGGGCCATCGTCCAAGGTGCGGACATCGTCTTCGTGACGTGCGGCCTCGGCGGCGGGACCGGCACGGGCAGCTGCGGTTATGTCGCGCGTCTCGCGAAGGAGATGGGTGCCCTGACCATCGCGGTCGTCACCTTGCCCTTCCGCGGCGAAGGCAAGCTCCGAATGGAGAGCGCCGAATGGGGGCTCGAACGGCTCCGTGACGCGGCCGACACGGTCATCACGATCCCGAACGACAAATTGCTCGACCTCGTGCCGCGGCAGTCGCTGAACCTCGCGTTCAAGTTCGCCGACGAGGTCCTGATGCGGTCGATCAAGGGGCTCACCGAGATCATCACGAAGCCCGGCCTCGTGAACCTCGACTTCAACGATGTCAAGACGATCATGAAAGGCGGCGGGGTCGCAATGATCGGCCTTGGCGAGAGCCAGGCCGTCGGAGACAACCGCGCTGTCGAGGCGATCGAGGAGGCCATCAACTCTCCGCTCCTCGAGGTCGATGTCTCGACCGCCCATGGGGTGCTGATCAACGTCACGGGCGGGAACGACATGACGATTTCCGAAGCGGAACGCGTCGCCGAGGTCGTCCAATCGAAGGTTTCCCCTACCGCGCGGATCATCTGGGGCGCGACGGTCGATGCATCCCTTGAACACACGCTGCGCGTGATGCTCGTCGCGACCGGCGTCAAATCGAAACAGATTGTCGGGCGACGAGACCCATCGGAGGAGAAGGCCCGCGTCGGCGTCGACGTGATCCGCTGAACGCCGCGCCGTGGCCATTCCACGGGAGGCGGGGCGGCTGGAGCGAACCCGGAAACATTTATTAATCATCCTCCTTTACGTGAATGTCGCGGTTGCTTCATTCGCTTCCTCGGGCAGCCGGAGGCCGAAAAATGGATTCCATTGTCAGGGAAGTCGTGAGTCGCTCGGGCGTTCAGCCGCGGCTCCCTGAGTCCCCCACGCAGACGATGGGCGTCGGCGCGGAAGACGCCGAACTCGAGCGGATCCTCGCGAGCCTGAGGACGAACATCAAGATCGTCGGGATTGGGGGCGGCGGCTGCAACACGATCGACCGCCTCGTCGAATCGGGCATCGTCGGGGCGGAGTTGTTCGCCGCGAACACGGACGCCCAGCATCTCCTCATCATCCGCTCTCCCCACAAGCTCCTGCTCGGACGCCGCGTCACGCGCGGCCTCGGAGCCGGCGCGCTCCCCCAGGTCGGCGAGGAGTCGGCCCGCGAGGCCGCGGACGAACTGCGGTCCGTCGTCCAGGGTGCGGACATGGTCTTCATCACGTGCGGCCTCGGAGGCGGCACGGGGACGGGCGGCGCGCCGGTCCTCGCGCAGCTTTCGAAAGAGGCGGGCGCCCTGACGATCGCGATCTGCACGTTCCCGTTCCGGGCGGAGGGCGCGATCCGCGCGGAGAACGCGGAGTACGGCCTCGAGAAGCTCCGGAACTTTGCGGACACGGTCGTCGTGATCCCGAATGACAAACTCCTTGAGCTCGTCCCGCGTCTGGCCCTGAATGCGGCGTTCAAGGTCGCGGACGACGTGCTGATGCGCGCCATCAAGGGGATCACGGAGATCATCACGAAGCCGGGCCTCGTGAACCTCGATTTCAATGACATCAAGACGATCATGAAGGGGGGCGGGGTCGCGATGATCGGCCTCGGCGAGTCGGATCGGGACAACCGCTCGGAGGAGGCGATCGAAGAGGCGATCAACTCGCCCTTGATCGACGTGGACATCAGCGCGGCGACCGGAGCCCTCGTGAACGTCACGGGCGGAAACGACATGAGCGTGGCCGAGGCGGAGAAGGTCGCCGAGATCGTCCAAGGTCGAATCGCCCCGAACGCCCGGATCATCTGGGGAGCGGCGGTCGACCCGAGCCTGGAGCACAAGCTTCGGGTCATGCTCATCTTGACCGGAGTGAGATCGAAGCAGATCCTCGGGCCGGGAGAGCACGTGCGTACCCACGGCGGCGTCGACATCGTACGGTGAGGTTCATGGCGGACATCGTGGACAAGAGCTGGGAGGTCCAACGGCGGATCGAGGAGCGCGCGAAGCGTCTCGGCAAGGGGCGGTACGGCCGCGTCCTGAAGATGGCGCGCAGGCCCACGCCGGACGAGTACTCGAAGGTCGTGCTGATCACCGGCCTCGGCATCGCCGCGATCGGTGCCCTGGGCTTCGTGATCTACCTGGTCATGCGATACGGTCCCGGCGTCTTCCATGGGATTTTCGGGTCCCTGGGGATGTGAACGATGGGTCTCCTGGACGATTTCTCGAGGCGCGAGGCGAAGGCGGAGCCCAAGTCCGAGCCGCCCGCGGTCGGCCACTACGGCGTCAAGCTGGACCTGAAAGAGGAGAAGGTCTCCCTCACCGCCGGTCAGACGAAAGAATACCCGGTCATCGTCACGAACTCGGGGACCGAGGATGACACGATCCGGATCAAGGTGGACCTCGTCTACAACTCCGAGCTTCCGGATCCGCCGGAGTGGACCGTCAAGCTCTATGGCGTCGAGGACAAAGTGTGGGACGTCACCTTCACGAAAGTCACGGAGAAGGAGTTCCGGCTCATTGCCGATGGCCAGCGAGAGATTACCCTGACCGTCACGTGTCCGAAAGGCGCACGGTACGGGGACCGCCTGAACGTCGTCGTGAACGCGATTTCGAAGGGCGACCCGGGGGCGTTCGACGCAAAGACCTTGAGCTTCAGCGCGCGGCAGGCGGTCCTGGCCGTAAAGTCATCGATCGGTCACGAACGCGCGGTGGCCGACGCGATCTACGCGCGGGCCAGGGCAAAAGACGTCGGCGTGTTCTCGATCCTCGTGCCGGCGAACTTCCGCGGTTACGTCTACGTGGAGAGCATGAACCCCGACCGCTTGGAGGAGGTCGTCCGCGGCCTCCGGCGGGCGCGCGGCGTCGTGAAAGGCGAGGGAGAGTCGACCGGAATCGCGTTCTCGGAAATCGAGGCATACCTCACCCCGAAGCCGATTGTCAGCGGCATCATGGAGGGCGACATCGTCGAGCTAGTCGCCGGGCCGTTCAAAGGCGAGAAGGCCCGCGTGATGAAGATCGACGAGACGAAGGAAGAGATCACCGTCGAACTGTTCGAGGCGATGGTTCGAATCCCCGTGACCGTGCGCGGAGATAGCGTCCGGGTCCTCCAGAAAGAAGAGGAGAAGTGAGTCCCGCCATGGTTGAGAGACTCAGCGTGCTCGTCGATGGCGGCAAGGCCACCCCCGGGCCTCCGCTGGGACCGGCGCTCGGCCCGCTCGGCCTGAACATCGTCGAAATCATCAAGGCTATCAACGAGAAGACGAAGAGCTTCGAAGGGATGAAGGTCCCCGTCACCCTGCTCGTCGATCCAAAATCGAAAGCCTTCACAATCGAGGTCGGGACCCCACCGACGTCCGCGCTGATTGCCAAAGAGCTCAAGGTCGAGAAAGGCTCCGGCGACCCGGGCAAGACGCGCGTCGGTAACTTGACCCTGGCGCAGGCGATCAAGATCGCGAACATGAAGGCGGACGCGATGCAGGCGAAATCCTTGAAGACGCGCGTCCTCGAGGTCGTCGGCACGTGTGTCTCGATGGGCGTCACCGTCGAAGGGAAACCCGCGAAAGAGTTCTCGAAAGAAATCCAGGCCGGCAAGTACGACAAACAGCTCGCGGGCTGATTCAGCGGGCCTTTGGAAACGCCTTGCGCTCCCGAGCGGTCGGTTGCGACAGGTCCAGGAGCATCGCCTCGAGCTGAATCCGGACAAAGTCCATGTCGCCGACCCACAGGCCCTGGAGCTTGTCCGCCGCGAGGCCCCCGTCGCGGTAGAATGAATTCAGGATGAAGACCTCCTGGTCGCTCGGGAACACGTAGGTGTGGGCGAGACGCGTCGCAGAGAGCGGCCGTGCGGGGAAATGGAACTGCACGCGCATGTTCCGCCCGAGGAGGCTTCCGAGCTCCGCGAGGTCCGCGCGGTTCGCCTCGTTCAAGACGACCCGGACGACGCGGCGGGATCGCCCGAGCGCATCGAACAGGAGGCGCAGGATCTCGGGGGCGACGGGAAACGGACTCACGCACAGGATCTGCCCGCTGCTCGAGAGGACCACCTCGCGGAGCTTGCGTCCGATCGACTCGGTCCCTTTGTAGATCCAGAGGTCCGTCTCGGTCTCCCGGACTTTCGGTACCGCGCTCTCCCTCAACCCGCCCACCATTTCGGCGGCCGCAACCAGATCATCGCCTTTCGATTGGCGCGCTTCTTCCGCGACGATTCGAGGCGCGCGGGCCCGATACCGATTCGGCCGCTCCCGGGATACCTCGATCCAGCCTTTCGTCTGCAGGGACTGCAAGATCCGATACACGGCGGGATACTGGACCCCGAGGAGTTGGCTCACTTGCTGAGCGGTCGCGACTCCGTTCTGTAGCAGGCTCAGGTACGCCCGCGATTCCTTGCCGGTGAGCCCGAGGGTCTCGAGGGCACGCGCGACGTCCTCCTCCCGCACGCATCGGGCTACGAGCGATTCCTACAAAAGGATTATGCAGTTATCATCGTCCGACTGATAATTCACCGTCCAGTGTCCAGGACGGAATCCCAACCGCGAACCCGTCCCCGCCGGTTTCCCTCTCCCGTGAACCGTACCGCGGCCGTGTGTCCGCAAAGCCTTATTAGGGGCACGCTCTTTCGCCGGCTCTCCTCTGCAGGAGGCCCCACGGCTGCACGCACTGCAGGAGGCGATCTCCCTTGGCGGACAAGCATTCGGTCGAGACAATCAAGAAGCTGCTCGAGGCCGCCAAGCCCCGCGCGTTCAAAGAGTCCGTCGAGGTCGCCGTGAACCTCCGCGATGTCGATCTCTCGGTCCCGAAGAATCGCGTCGAAGAAGACATCGTCCTGCCGAAGGGACGCGGGAAGCCGATTCGCGTCTGCGTCTTTGCCTCCGGTGAGCTCGCGCTCAAGGCGAGGAACGTCGCGGACCTCGTGATCCAGCCGCAAGAGATCGAAGAGTACGCCAGCGACAAGCGAAAGGCAAGGGCCCTCGCGACGTCGTACGACTTCTTCATCGCGGAAGCGCCCCTCATGCCCGTCATCGGGAAGCGCCTCGGCGTCGTCCTCGGACCGCGAGGGAGGATGCCTCGTCCCGTGCCGCCGACGGCGGACCCGACAAACTTGATCAACTCGTTGCGGAACACGGTTCGCGTGCGGAGCCGCGACAAGCGGACGTTCCATGCGGCGATCGGGACCCGGGACATGCCCCCGGAGGATCTCGCGGAGAATCTCGATGCCCTCATGCGGCGGGTCGTCGGCAAGCTCGAACGCGGACGCTTCAACATTCAGTCGGCCTATGTCAAGACGACGATGGGCCCGGCGGTGAAGTACCTCTGAGGTGGTCCCATGACGCACGTCGCTCCCTATAAGAAGCAGCTCGTCGAGGCGCTCGCGACGCGCTGCGCGCAGGCCCGCGTCGTCGGGATCGCGAACATCCACGGGATCCCCGCGCCGCAATTCCAGGCGATCCGGAAGAAGCTCTCCGGACGAGCCACGATCACGGTCGCGAAGAACAACCTGCTCCGCCTCGCGCTGCAGCAGGCGAGTGAGAAGAAGCCGGAGCTGGTCAAGCTCAGCGACACGATTGAGGGGCAGACGGCTGTAGTGACGGCGGACATCAATCCCTTCCGGCTTTTCAAGGAACTCGAGGCGACGAAGACGCGCGCTCCGGCCCGCGGCGGCGAGATCGCGCCCGAGGACCTCTGGGTCCGCGCCGGGGAGACGCCCTTCAAGCCCGGCCCCGTCGTTGGCGAGTTCCAGAAAGCCGGGATCCCCGCCGCGATTGAACGGGGAAAAGTCATGATCCGGCAAGACAAGCTCATGGTGAAAGCGGGTCAGCGCATCCCGAGGGACGTCGCCCAGCAGCTGGCGCGCCTCGAGATTTTCCCGCTCGTTGTCGGACTCGACTTGCGGGGCGCCTACGAGGACGGCACCGTGTTCCGCCGTGAGGTTCTCTCCGTGGACGACACGGTCGTCCGGGGCCAGATCGCCCAGGCTTGGCGGGAGGCTCTCGCGCTCGCGCTCGAGATCGGGTACCCGACGAAAGAAACGATCCGTCCGCTCCTCGCGAAGGCCCACGCGCAGGCGTTGGGGCTCGCGGTGGAATCCGAGTTCCCGACGAAGGAGTCGATCAAGTTTCTCCTGGCCAAGGCGTATGCTCAGATGCTCGCCCTCGTCGCACGCGCGCCCGGCGCGGCCGACGAGGCGCTTCGCGCGATGACCGGGTGATTAAGAACAAGGAGGTGACGACGAATGGAATATGTGTACGGGGCGTTGGTCTTGCACGCGGCCGGGAAGCCGGTGAACGAGGAGAACCTGAAGAAGGTGCTCACGGCCGCCGGAGTGAAGGTCGACGAGACTCGCGTGAAGGCCCTGACCGCTGCGTTGGAAGGCGTGAACATCGACGAGGCCCTGAAGGCCGCCGTCGCGATGCCGACCGCCGCTCCCGCGGCAGCCCCGCCCGCCGAGAAGAAAAAAGAGGAGAAGAAAGAGGAAAAGAAGGAAGAAGAGAAAGTCTCCGAGGAAGAGGCGGCCGCGGGCTTGGGTGCGCTCTTCGGCTAGGCCGAGGGCCCGCCCGCACCCCTCTTCCATTTCTTCGAGCGCGGGCGGGAGCGCCGGTCCGTCAGGCGGCGCCTCTCTTCGCGGCTTCCTGCGCTCGCTTGCTCCGCTCTTTCGCCGTGAGGCCGGTCGCCCGCTCGAGGAACCTGTTGTACGCCTTGATCGTGTCCGTGGCGATGTGGTCCGCCACACCGGCCTTCATCGATGTGTCGACGAAGAGTTTCTTGCCGTCGGTCCACGCGACCATCTTCTCGAGGGCCCCGTACGACACGATCACCTTCGCGCCATCCGTCCCGACATCGCCGAACACTTCCGCGGCGATCTTTCTCAGGCCGTCGCCCTCAAGGATCTTCCCCGTGCCCCTCTTCAGCTCGTAGTCGCGCATTCGGATCGAGATTCCCGAACCTCGGGCCTCGCATCAACGTTACGCTTCGAGGACCGCAAGCGGGTCGGACGACGTCAGCATGAACGGCTGGGCCTCGCAATAGGTACGCCACACGTCCTGGCAGGGGCACGACAGGTCGGCGAAATCGTCCCGAAGGCCGAGAGAGAATTCCTCGATCGCGTTCACGACACGGCGATCGCAGATCCCGCAATTGTGCGCCCCGCGGACCATTCCGCCGGCGGTCGGGTGGCTCTTCACGTGCGCGTTCAGGTCCCGCGTCCGTTCGAGGACCTCGACGACGGACCAGAGCCACGGGGGGCGGTACTCGCCGCGGCGGAACAGGCGGTCGACGATCGTGCGGCTCTGCACGTTCACCGGGTTGAAGGAGACCGTGTCGCTGTACGGATCCGCCTCGTGTCCCGATCGGACCGCATCCTCGATTGCCTCTCGCTCTGTCAAGAACGGCGGCTTGATCAGGAGGTACGTCTTCACGGTCGCGCCGAGCTCGTGAGCGATCGACGCGGCCCGCGCATGCTCCTTGAGGCCCCACACTTTGTTGACGGCGTACTTGAGGACGTTCTCGTTCGTCGATTCGAGCCCGAGCGCGATTTCGAGTTCGTCGACGAAACGCATGGCGTGTTCGAGCTGGTCTCGGCGCAACAGATGAGCGAGCGTCTCGACGATGACCTTGTCGCAACGGTCACCGAGTTCCTTCAAGATTCGCTCCCTGACATCGGGGGAGACCTCGTGGTCGTCGAAGAAGTTCCCGGACGTGTAGACCTTCACTAGGGGCTGCCCGTGGTGTTCCTTGAGGACGACGTCGAGCTGATGGCTGATGTCCTCGGGGGCGACCTCCTGGGCCACATCGTTCACGTAGCCGCACATCGAGCAACCGCTGGCGCGCGCCCAGTAGCAGCCGCGGGTTCGGAAGATGATTACCCATGCATCCGCGACCTTGCCGTGGAGGAGATCTTTCTCTGTCCACGTGGAGATGTATTCCCGCGGGTCGAACTCGCGGGGGCGCCGTTCGTCCTTCACGATCTGCTGGAGCCGCATGGCCCGGCGTCGAACGTCGGGGCGGGGAAAAACCTTTGCCGGCTCAGCGCCGGTCGCGCACCGCGGACAAGCCCATGATCGCGCCGAGCGCGACGAAGACGAAGGCGAAGAACCGGAGGCCGAACGCGAGGTCCGGCGCAACCGCTATTCCCGTGGTGTAGGAGAGGACCCCGGGCAGGTCCACGAGGAGCTCGTACAACACGAACAGAATGATGCCAAACCCCACGAGGCCGATTCCGCTCCCGGGGCTCCGGTGGCGATGCGTGATCGTGCTCGTCGAGTAGGCGGTCGCGTAGGTGAGCGGTTTCGCGACCTCGGCGGGCGTCGCGGTGGCGACCGTTGCGGACTCGGGCTTTGGGAGGTCCGCGGGAGCATACCGTCGGCAGGAGTCACACCACCATCGTTCGTACTGCCCGATCCAACGCAGGGCCGCGCCGCAGTTCGGGCAGGCGTATTTCGACTGGCTGACCGGCGCGTACGCGCGACAGTGATAGCAGTACCACCGGCGGTATCGGGCGATGTACGTGAGTTCGCGGCCACACGTCGGGCACGGATGGAGGGCCCTCGTCGCCTCGACCGCGGGAGCGGCGGCAATGTCGGGCTGAGATTCCGGGACCGCGACGAGTACGGGCGTGTCAATCCTTTCCACGACGGATTCCTGCAAGGGCCGTGTTTCGATGACCTCCGGGGTGACCGCCGGCGGGGAGGCGGCTCCTCTTGCCGGTTCCTCCTCGACGGGCTGCGCTTCGACGATCTCTCGCGAAGTCGGCCAGGATTCCCTCTCGACCTCGCCAGCGGGCTCGGTCGTAGCCGGTTCGGCACTCGATTCCGGTTCCTCGACGCTTTGCTCCACCTCGGCCTCGCCTTCGAGCGTGTCGAGATAACTCAGCAATCGCTCCCGGAGTTGCTCTTTCGTCCCTGTCGGATCGAGATTGTACGCTTTGCACAGATCCATGAGGGCAGGCTTCTTGGCCTGAAAGACCTTCAGACGAACGATTGGCGGTCTCGGTCGCGGCTCCGTCGCCCCGTGTTGAGGAGGCTCCTCTTCCACGATTTCTTCGGGCTGCGGAATCGGTGTTGCCGGCCCCCCGGCCACGGTGACCAACGGCTCCACCGACGGCTCCGCGGGCTTCTCAGGGTCGACCCTCCTCTCAACCTCGACCGTCTTCTCGGCCACCTCTGTCTTCTCGGGTTCTGTCACGGGAATGCTGGGCTCGCTCGCTTCGGGTGCGGGCCGAATGTCGACGGGCATGGTGGCTTCGAGCGATTGAAGGACCGCGTCGTCCGCCGGGTACGCGTTGCACCGATAGCAATAGTGGCGGTCGTACTGGGCCACATAGGACAGGATTCCCCGGCACGTCGGACAGATGTTCGCGCCCCGGTCTCCGTACCCCTCCGGCGCATAGTTTCCGCACGTGTAGCAGTAGTGCCGCTGGTGTTGCTCGAGGAAAGCGAGCTCGCTACCGCAGGTTGGACAAGGAAGGCTGATCACGCAAACCGGGCGGAGGCCGAGTGGCGCGAATAAAGGCTTTTCCATGATTTCCAAAAATGAGACTCTTCACATGGCGGCAGCGCCTGACTCGCGCGGAAACCCTTTTACCGGAAGGGACAATGGGCTGCGGGCGCCACCATAGCTCAGTCGGTAGAGCAGCCGCCTTGTAAGCGGCAGGTCGGGAGTTCAATTCTCCCTGGTGGCTATCGGCGGACTCGAACTCTTTTTCCAATTCCTGTGGTCAACTTCGAACTCTCGTGGACACTCGGACAACCGAACGTACACCTGATTTGCAACGGCAGTTTGAAGACCGAGCTGTAGACGGATCAACCTACCCTACCGGTGGTCTATTCCATCGCTTGAGACCAAAGTATCGCTGGAATCCTCGCCATTTCTGCCCGCCTGGGAGACTGCTCGCGCCCCCTAGCGCATCGTCTTCCCGGTCGTTGGCCTCCAAAGGTACGCGGATGTGGCGAAGATCCAAAGCAGGAGGAGCACGAAGGCGACAACAAACAAGAAGGTCCCGATCACCGGCACCGGGGTCCCGAGGGACAAAAGGGCTGCTAAAATCCCGGCGAATCCGAGCCAACGCGGGAAGCGCCGGCCCTTGATGGCGACGAACCCGTACACAGCAACACCGGCGAAGAGGACAAGGAGGCCGAATATGGCCACCGCCCCGAAGCCGATCACGGCTTGGGCGACGACGACCGCAGCATTTCTGGATGCGCCTCCGGCGGCGTATGGCCCCGAGAGCGTGTCGAGCGTGATCGACTCGCCGATGACCACGGTCGCCGTGACGACGAAACCGATGATCGAGAAGAGAGTCGCGGTTCCGATCAAGAGATCGTCCTTGCCGTTGAAGCTGCTCCTCAGCGCGGTGTAGAATGGGATTGCGAAAACCACCACGAGTCCGAGGAAGACGTCCGCGGCGAGGAAAGAGGCCCGCAACGAATCGAAGCCGGCGAGGGTCGAATCGGCCCGGGACGGACTATCGGGCAAGTTGTACCCGACCGCAAACGTCGCGATGAAGAGGAGCCCCGTCAGGACCCCGCAAATGCCTCCCAATTTCGAGACTGCGTCGCTCGAATTGCTACGCATCGATGCCCCTTCGGCCAAGTCCCCGCCCCCATGGTCTCCTGTCAGTGGCCTACGGGGTGAGGCCGAGCTGGGTCATCAGCGCCAACTGGTCAAGGTACATGTGGACCTCCGTCCCCTTGCCGCCCTCGACCTTGAGCGTGGCGGCCACGTTCAGTCGAATCGGTTTGTTCGTGGCGGGAATCATTCGGCCACCGGGTCCCGGCAGGGGTCCCTTGTGCGTGCCGACGATCGTACCTTCCACACAGATCCAATCGCCTTGCCCAAAGCTCCGTTCCTTCCGGATGCGCACGTCCGGGAACGCGGTCATGAACGTCTTGTTCCACTCGCGGACCGCGGCACGGCCCTTGAGTGGCTCGGCGAGGCCCGTCGAATAAAAAATGATGGACTCCGCATTGACTTGGTCCAAACGATCGGGGTCGTGGGCATTGAACGCTTCGAGCACACTGTCTAGTAGCCGCAGACTCTCCTCCACACTCACTTGGGCAACCTCCTCAATTCCGAAGGCCATTGAGACCGTAAGTCGGTTCCCTTAGCCTCATTACCGAGATTGATGAACCGAGAGCCCCAACTGTGCGTTCTGCGAAACGCTTTTCAGCGAATTGTCGATGAATCCCTGGGGGAGGAATGGACAGCCTTGATGTTCGGATTCTCCGGTCAGTGGTCAGCGACCGCTCGGCTCTCCCGCTCCCCTGGAACCTCCGACCGTCGTACGGTTCGATTGCGAAATCGGTGGGGGCGGACGAAGGAACCGTTCGGAACCGAATTCGCAAGCTCCGGGACTCGGGCTTTCTCGCCGATTGGCGCGCGATGGTAAACCCCCGCCTGACCGGTCGAAGCGACGCCATCGCGTGGTTCGACGTTCCCCCTTACGTCTTGAAAAGTGAGTTGATCGCGGAACTCCGCCTCTTGGATGGAGTGATGGTCATCGGGAGTGGCTACGGGAGTTTCCTGTACATCGCTTTCCGGTACGGGCGTGCTTCGTCGCGCCAACGGCAGGTCGAGCTAATCCGACGGCTCGCGAGAACGGACCAAGTGAACCTCGGAGGCATTCCGTATCCGGAGTGCAAGATTCCGGAGTGCAAGATTCGGTTAGCTCCCTCCGATTGGGCCGTGCTCGAGGCGATCCAAAAGGATCCGCGACGATCGTACAAGGCCGTCGCTTCCGAAGTGGGCCTTTCGAGCCAAACGGTGAAGCGAAAGCTCCACCGGATGATGCACGGGAACGCGGTATTTGGGTTTGCAGCACACGATCCGAAGAAGTTGCATGGCGCGGTTTGGGCCTTGTTGGTCGTCTCGTGCGCCGAGGAGCAGTGGAACGAGCTAGACCGTCGTTTGTTCGGCAAGTTCGGCGAACACATATGGCAAGTAACTCCGTTAGTTCCTTTCGGTCCGGGAGAACCTATGTTTTGCGGCTACAACTTGATGCTTGCCAACGTCCCGAACGGCTTGGCGATCCTCGGTGTGGTGAAACAAATGCCCGCCGTGCAGGACGCCCGACTCGAACTAATGGTTGAGGCTCACGTCTTGTTTAATCCGCTCGAGGAGGAAGTCGAGGATCACACCCGCGGGTCGCGAACTGGTCCAGAATGAATGATTCTGAGCTGCTTGAAATTCATCTATGGTTTCGCAATCGACCTCGCCCGTCCGCCCCTGAAGACCCTCAAGAAGGGTTGAGGGAACGTCTCTCCCCCGGGGTGCACGAGCAGTTCGGGCCCGAACCGGACGGACCTGACGATTCGTTGAGAGGGCTACCAATACCCATCGCGGGGGCCACAACTCCGTTCGGCCTGACAGAAGGCAGCAAGTCCAAGCCAACTCGATATTCGCCTGGCGTTGCCTGGGATGTGTGTATGGGTCGAATTCGGGAGGATTTCAACTCTTTCTGACTAGCCCCCTGGTGGATCTGCCAAGAACTCGAGGTCGATGCAAGTAGTGGCCTCCGATTGGTTCAATCGCGATCCCCACGTGTGCGTCGTAAGCGATCCACCGCATAAACGATTACGCCTATTGCGGTGACGATTATGATCGAAGTCGACACGTCCGCGAGGAAAAGTAGCGTCTTCGTCTGGGTCGAGACGGGGTTTTGCCTATTCGGAGGCGGCGGTGGCACAGCGGTAACCGAAACCACGCGGGACCTGCTCGCGGCGAGGCCGCCCGAGTCGATTGCTCGCACGACGACCGTGTAATCGCCCGCAGAGCTGAAAGTGTGCGTGGCCGTCTTCGTCGTCGACCAATCCGTATCCCATGTTCCGTCGCCGGTCCAGTCCCACCGAACCTGGATCGCGTTCGGCTGATCCTGGGCGTCGGTCACCTGGGCCGTGAACGTGAACACGGTGCTCGCGTCGCCCGACATGGGAGTCCAACCGAAGTCTGCCGTTGGCGGTGAGTTCGCCGGTGGAGGTGGCGGCGGGGCGGTAACCGAGAGGACGTGAGAAATGTTCGCGGTAAGTCCACCCGAGTCCATCGCCTGCACGACGACCGGATGGTCTCCCGCGGAAGCGAACGAATGCTCTGCCGTCCTCGTCGTCGACCATGACGTATCCCACGTCTCATCTCCACCCCAGTCCCACCGGACTTGAATCGCGCTGGGCGGATCCCGGTCGTCACTCACCTGTGCGGTGAACGCGAATACGGTGCTTGTGTCGCCCGATGTCGGCGTCCAAACGAAATCTGCGGTGGGCGGAGCATTCGGGGGAAGCAGCGGCCCCACGAGACGGTAGCTGGTGAGGTTGGTGGCATTGGTACGCGGCTGCGTGACGTCGACGAAACCGACTCCGGCAGCGGTCGTCGCGAAAGACGCGTTCACGGTGGTCGTACCGTTCATCGCACTGAGGTTATATTCCGCCGACTGAGCCAGATGTGTCCAAGACCAGTGGATTGGTATCGCCTCCGTCGGCGCTCGAATGCGGACCGGAGACGCCAAGTCCGTCAGCGTCAGGTTCCGGGGGGCACCTCCCTCTCCATTCAGGTTCAACTCCTGAAGTCCAACATTCGCAAAGGTCGTGTTGATAACTTGAGTGCCGCTCACGTTTCCGATCTGAATGCCACTGGTCACATTCGAGATGATGTTGTCACGGATCGTCGTATTGTTCGCGCTGGTCAGCGATCCATAAATGTCCCAGCCACCTGTCGCCGCCCCAATGACGATTCCTGTGAGTTCGACTCGGATCGCGTTGTGAATCAGGCTCGCGTTCAGTGCGCTCTCGCGGACGGTGATAGCCCGTGGCCAGCCGTAGGCGAGGCTGTTGAGGTTTGTCCGATACACAGTATTGTCCTGGACCAACGTGAACCTGGAAGACTCGACATGGATCCCACCAGCTGCATCGATCACGGTGTTGTTTCGGGCGACAAGTTGGGACGCCCGGCGCTGCTCGCTCACGTAGTAGTCGCTCAAATGGATGCCGATCGTGATGTACAGGCTGCTCGCGGCGTTGACCACATTATCCTCGATTGTGACGACGTGGGTATTCCGGGCCACGTTAATCCCGTAGATCCAGTCGCGGCCGCTGACGTTGTCCGGATGGATCGTGATATGATTCCCCTTCGCAAGGATGTTCGAAGAGCCCTCCGCAATCTGAATGCCGTATCCGTAGCGACTGTCAATGTCGTTGTCCAGGAACGTCACATTACTCGTCAGGTCGATCGTTGGGGGCCCAATGATCGGCGTCCTGTTTTCGCCCGGATATTTGCCCACATAGAATGCCTGGAACTGTTCTCCGACGGTGTCGAGGTGGATGACTTGGCAGTTCTGCACGATCACGTGCCTGTCGGTGTTTTCGAGCCAGATCATCGCGCTGGAGTTCGGATAGAGGGCGGCGTCGAACAGCCAGTCGGAGATGAGATACGGGTCCGCAGCGGTGCCGGTCCCGTTGCGAATCCCGTTTGAGGCGTTGAACCCGTCGTCGCTCGTGATGTGAATGGGCCCATGGGGCTCAAGAGCGACGGGATTGGCCAGGTCCTCCGAATGGGCGTCGACATTGAAGCTGGCACGCGGAGCCCTTGGACCCAACGCCAACAACGCTGACGCCATCAGCAGCAAGACCAGCACAAGCGCTGAATGCTTGCCGAAGTTCCGCAAACGACCTCCACGACCCATTCGCCGAGAGTCAATTCCCCTCCCGCTCAAGAATTTGGCGCAAACATAGTGTTCACTTGTGCACCGTTGTAACCGAGCAGTTAGCATCGACTACTCCCGACATCGCTCTCTATTCCAGGAGGAATCCGGCGCGGTTCCTCTCGCGGGGGACCTCGCGGAATTCGACATCCAGGTCCGATGAAAGGCGCAAAGCCTCGGCATGTAGGGGCACCAGGTGCGGCGTGCGCACGCGGTACTCCCCGCGCATCTGGCGGATCACGAGTTGAGAGTCGCCACAGATGAGATAGGCCCCTTTCGAACCTCGTTCGCGGTCGAGATCGCGCAAGTGCCGCAGCAGAAAGATCAGGCCGTGATACTCCGCAAGATTGTTGCTCCGGATCGGGCCGTCAGGCGTTTGCAAGTCCCGTACGTCGCGGACAAATTCCTCCTCTCCGACGACGAAGGCAGCTTTCATCGGCCCCTTTTGGGCGAACTGATTGCCGGGGCAAGCCCCGTCGAAGAAGCATAAGATTCGCGGCGGGTTGCGAGATGGGGTCGTGATGACCGGAAAGCGCCAGCGCAGCACTTGAGGATTGGCCGCGGAGACTGCAGAGACCCAATTCGTTCCGGCAACTTGCCCCTCAGTTCGCTCCGCGATAACTGGCCGAAAAGGGTTACGTACCACCCGTGGCGGTACGCCGTCCCGTGATCCATCCGATGCGATTCCCTTGGCGCAAGATGAAGGTCGCAGAGTTGGGCCGAACTCCAACCTCGGATTCGCTCCATATTCTGACGGAATACATCCTTCACATGTCGGTCACGTGCCTCGGGGACGAGGACGTCACCCCGCTCTACGAGGAGTACATCCAGGATTCTCGACTGGGCGATGCGGAGAGGGCGGAGCTGACCGCGATCTACCGAAGTTTGCATTCCATCCCCTCGATTGTCGTCCCGAGCTGAGTCGCGGGGTCCGGGTGTCGTAGTCGGAAAGACGAGGCGACCTCGTCCCGAGATCGCCCTCTGATGCGTCGGTTCTCAGCTGCCACCGTCGCAACAGTCGCCGCAGCACGGCGCGCCCCCGCAGCAGCTCTCTTCCCGGAGGTCCTCCGCGAGCGCTTTCGCCAGCGTTATTTCCATCGGAATCACGTTCTCACCTCCCGGTCTGGTTTTCTCGCGATGAGAGTTACCGCGGATGCGTCGATCCCGTTTGGTCCCGCCCGCCACGGTCGGTCTTCCACGATTCGGAGTTCCACGAATCCCGCGGCTCGGATTGTCTCGAGGTATTGTGCTCGGACCATCGCGTTTCCCACACAGCCGCAATCATCTTCGATGGCTCCCAAGTCCCGTTCTTGGACGATATCCGAGATGACGAGTCGTCCGCCCGGTTTGAGGATCCGAAACGCTTCCGCAAAGACGGCCGGCTTGTCGGGGCTCAGATTGATGACGCAGTTGCTCAGGACCACGTCGGCGTGGGCATCCGGGAAGGGCAGTTTTTCGATGGGCGCGAGAACGAACGAAGCGTTTCGGATATCGTGAGATGCCCCCGCGGTCGATGCGCGCGCGACCATCTTTGGAGTCATGTCAATCCCGGTGGCGGTTCCCCCAGGACCGACGAGGCTGCTAGCCAGAAACACATCGATTCCGGCGCCGCTTCCCAAGTCGACAACGGTCTCGCCGGGCCTGAGTCGCGCGTGTCGCACCGGATTCCCACTCCCAAGCCCGAGCACCGATTCGGCCGGGATCCGCGCGAGCTCCGCCGAGGAATATCCGCTCGCGCAACATCCGTCGTTCTGGCAAGATCCGACGCCGGTCGCCGCGATCGAGTATCGCTCACGTACTTTCGTACGGATTGCTTCTCCGTCAGCTCCCATGGTATCTACTACCGAACAGTAGTAGCCAACATCAAATAGTCTCTCTCCCTTCGCCTACCCGATGTCGGAAGTCAAGGCGAGGGCAAACGCCCTTCTCCAGGAAACACTCGGACCTTCGGCCGAGAGAATTCGCAGTACCCTCCGTGATCTCGGGTTCTCGGGCTACGCCGCGGATGCATTTTCTGCGCTGGTCCGGGTCAGCGATACGACCGCGGGCGATCTGGTGGCCAAGACCGGGATCCCGGACTCGAAGATCTACTACGCTCTCGGCGAGCTGGCCGAGAAGGGGCTCGTCGAGGTCCAAGATGGAAAGCCGAAGACGTACCGGGTCGTCCCGACGAAAGAAGTGGAGATTCGTCTGAACCGTCTCGTCGAGGCCGAATACGATCGGCGAAGGGCCGCGACCACGCGTCTGGGCTCCCTGCTCGAGCCCCTCCGTGCGGCGACGAAGTCCCCCGGGACGGACGTGGCATATATCGTGAAAGGCCTTCCGAACATTGTCGCGCGGGCGAAGGCGCTCGTCTCCTCGGCGCGAAAGGAGGTCGTGGTCCTCGCCTCCGACGAGGAGATCTTCCGGAAGCTCGAGGACGACCTCGCTCGGTCCGCCCGGCGCCGGGTCCGCATCCGGCTCGCGGTGCCGGAGATTCCCGTCGTGAAAGATCTTGAGAAAGCCGCCGAGATCCGAGCGATCGTCTGTGGGTGTGTCCTTGTGGTGGTCGATGGCCAACAGGTCTTGACGATGTCCCGGACGGCGGACGGCGACGCCTATGCGATTACGTCGACCGACCCGACGCTGGTCCAGCTAGGTCTCGACTATTGGGAGAGTCCGCGCTGCTGCGTCACGTGATTCTGGCCTCCCATGCGAATCATTCCCTCCATAGAAAATGCAATTCTACGCAAACCGGGAATTATCGCGAGGAGGAGGAAAAGGGACACGGTTAAATACCGTGTTATACTGTATTCACTCCGGTCCCAGACGGGCCGGGCGCGCCGAATGCTTCAACCCCAAGAACTCGTGGTCGCTAGGCTGCTTCCCACGATCCGCGCGAGGTTGGCTCGGGAGTTGCTGCACACCTACAAGAAGAAGCAGGTCGATGTCGCGCGGTCGATGGGGATCACGCAGGCGGCGGTGAGCCACTACAACACGCAGAGCCGCGGCGTGGACCAAGAGATGCTCCGCCTCTTCCCGGAGATCAAACCGTATGTGCATGAGCTCTCCGAGCAGATCGCCCACGGGATGACCCTCTCTGACCAGATTGCGAGCGTGAACGAGTTCTGTTCTGGCCTCATGCTCACGGCCCGATTCTGTGAGTACCACAAGAGCATGGGGGACATCGACCCCCACTGCACGGCGTGCTTCCCGTCTCCACCCCGGCCGTAGCGAGTCATTTCGGCTTGCGGGATCCGTTGAGGCTCTCGATGTCCGCGTCGACCATGATTTTCGCGAGGTCCTTGAACTTGGTCTTCGGTTGCCATCCGAGGACGCGCTTCGCCTTCCGCGCGTCCCCGCGAAGGTTGTAGATCTCCGAGGGGCGGAAGTGCTTCTCGTCGATCTTCACGTGCGCCTCCCAATCCGAGATGCCGGCGACGCGGAACGCCTCTTCCACGAACTCGCGAACGGAATGGGCCTCGCCCGTCGATCCGACGAAGTCATCCGGTTGCTCGTGCTGGAGGATCCGCCACATCAGGTCGACGAACTCCGACGCGTACCCCCAGTCCCGCCTCGCATCTAGGTTCCCGAGGGTGATCGTTTTCGCCAGGCCGTGATGGATTTTCGCCACGCCATTGCTCACCTTGCGTGTCAAGAATTCGAGACCGCGTCTCTCGGATTCGTGGTTGAACAGGATGCCGTTGGAAACCGACAGGCCATGGGCCTCCCGGTAGTTCACACAGGCCCAGTACGCGTAGACCTTGGCGACGCCGTACGGACTTCGAGGATGA
>WNGR01001610.1_pt1 | contig 25113 bp, 34 predicted proteins | sample 5407581 | NCBI WGS metagenome assembly WNGR01 (sample SAMN13153383, study PRJNA577476) | soil metagenome | isolation source: 80 cm soil or saprolite under Garry oak tree replicate 2 | place: USA:California | collected 2016-06-15
GCGGTTGACAACATCGACGAGACGCTTGACCGGCTTCGCAAGCGCGGCGCCCAGCTCGTAGGCGAAGTAGTCCAGTATCAGGATTCGTATCGGCTCTGCTACATCCGCGGGCCTGAAGGGCTTCTCATCGGCCTCGCCCGGAACTCAACTGAGCGCGATGCGCCCGGCTATTCGAAAGTGAGCCGGATCAGTCCTCGGAAGTCGGGTTATCGTCAGCCAACTTCCTGCTGACGGGAACGGCGTTGGTCGTTGCCTAAGGGCGGACCGTTCGAGAGCGAGCCAGATCGGCACGGCGGAAATATTCGGTAGGAGTTACGCCCGCGAGCTTTCGAAAATCGTTGATCAGGTGTGCCTGGTCGGCATATCCGAGCTCAAGCGCGAGTTGAGCACCATCCACCTCTTCGCCCGAATGAAAACGTTCCAGCAGCTCATGCAGCCGAAATCGGCGAACAACCCACTTGGGAGATGCGCCCACGTACTCCCTAAACAACCTCTGCAGAGATCGAATGCTTTGGCCGCTGTGTTTGGAAAGGGCCTTGACACTGAGGATGGTGGGATCATGCAAGATTCTGTTAACGAGCGCTGTCGCGAGTTCGGTATTGGAGTCGAGCGCGGGCAGGTGTTGTGCGAAGTAAGCGGCGGTGGCCGCGGCCATTTCCTCTGGACTGTCGAGGCAGCGGACTTGTTTCGCGAGGGCCAGAATGTCCGGGCCAAAGACCTCCGAAGCATGAACAACGCAATTCGTGAGCACGGAGGCGGAGGTATGGAAGAACGGTCTCAGGCCTCCCGGTTGGAACTTCAGGCCGAACACCCTGCCATAGCCTTCCATACTGCGTGAGAACTTCCCGGTGGTCACGCCGGATACCTCGGCGCGTCGCAGCACGCTCGGATCATCGACGCCCCGTTCCAGGTCATGTTCAAACACGAGATAGCAGTTCGGATGAGGAAAGGTTTCGGCCCGGCTCGGCTTGTCGTCGCGCAAATCCCACAGAACAAACCAGAAATGCTGCACGAAAGGCGCGAGTTCTGGCGGCGGCGCGAGCCGCTGATGAAAGAAAGAGCTGCCGCGATCCTCTGCTGCATGTAAGACACCACGCGGTGGCGCAACGGTCGGCTGAAAACACGCAGGCTCGCGTCGCGTTTTTCCAATCCAAACGTCTCGCGACATCCTAGTTTGGTCAACAGGAGACATCAAGATGCACCTGTTCTTCAGACTACTAGCAGCGGGCGTCATGATCACGCAGATCGGCGGTCATACCGTCCCAGGAGGGAAGCATATGAAAGCAACGGGAACATTTGACGTGAAAGTCACGCCGGCGGAAACAACCACGTTCGAAAAGGCGTTCAATGTGGGCCGATATGAGATCGAGAAAGAGTGGAGTGGTGATTTCTCAGGAACGTCGAAAGGCGAGATGCTGACTAGCTTCACCGAGAGCAGCGGCTCGATGGCATACGTCGCGATGGAGCAGGTGACAGGCAAGCTCAACGGGAGGAGCGGTAGCTTCTATCTGGCGCACAAGGCAACGATGACGAAGGGCGACACCGCCTCGGGCGAAATGCACATTGTCGTCGTCAAGGGGTCGGGGATAGGAGAACTGGTCGGGTTATCCGGCGAACTCACCATCATCATCGACACTTCCGGCAAGCACTCTTATGTCTTTGAATACGAGCTCCCATGAACAGTAATTATTTATGAACGAGTACTGACCATCGAAGTGTCCATCGTGTTTTAGATAGGTAACGATAAGTCCTAGTGCTGTATCAGAAGCGCCCGCTTCGAAAGCAATCCTTCGCGCACTTTTACGTGCAGGGCGCTCCAGATACAGCACTAGGACTTCAGGGGAGTAATCTTCTCTCTACTTTTCGTTGAAGGCGTCAAAATAGTGATTTTCGCCAGCGTCTTCGTATTCCTCCGCGACTGCTATCCCGGCGCCGGCGAGCACCTTCCTGTATTCATTGGACCCTAAAGAGATCGATTCCAACCCTGTCATTGCATCCGCCCAAACATGAGGTCTTTCAGTTGACGTGAATAAAAGACGGCCACCCGGAACTAAGATATCGGAGCTTCTCCTAATCAAGCGATGTTGATCTTCAGCCTTGAGAAGAAACATCAGTCCAACAGACAGAACAGCATCGAAGCTTCGATCAAAGAAACTCGATTCGAGGACGGATTCGCAAGCGATCGGAGTGCCCGGCAAGTTGCGTTGGAATGCCTTCACAAAAGATGGCGAACCGTCGATCCCGAAAACATCAAGTCCTTCGTCGACTAATACAACAGTGATGGGTAGGCCAGGCCCGCAACCCAAATCAATGACGCTGCTGCCGGGTGGAAGCGTTTTCGCCCATCGCCGTACCTCCTTGACCCCGATCGCGTTTGCACGAGTTTTATCACTGCCGCGACGTGCGAGAAACTCTGCGGAAATCGATTCGTACCCAGTGGATGCATCCATCTGGTGATGGTAGCAAGTTCCAAACTTTTCCTAAATCTGATCTTCAGGCAAAGCGGGTATCCCGACCAGTTTTTGCGGCGGCCAAATAGCTAGGAGATCGATCCCACAGCTCTGCCGGAGTGGTAGTAGAACTTTGAGAATTCCGGGAGTATGTTCACCCTCGAATTGCGTGTGCTGCCGCTGCCGGACCGTGTCCCGTTTGTCAGCCAAACTCGCAGAAAGTGGCGGAAATCCTGACTTGCTCGAAGCTCTGCGTATCCTGGGGCTGGGTATGGTTGGCTGGCAAACGAAGAAGCGCGCAATTTCCCGGCGAAGAGTAGACCGACAAACCCTCAATAACAGTTATGGGCCGGTCGAAGTGGCCAGCCGTGCTGATTTCAAAGAACTCGCCCACCAGATGAGGTCGTCGATCAACAAGTTCCCGGTGCGATTATGTTCGGCAAGTGCTGTTTCGACATCACCACCCTGAAAATGCGTGAACACTGTGGACATAGAAAGGTGGACCGATGATCGGATCGGCGCCATCTGAAGTTCGATTACAATTTCGCGAAGCTGTTGAACGCTGCGGGCGCCGCCGACTCCCCCGTAGCTTACAAATGCCGCGGGTTTGCGATTCCACTCCTTATAGAGCCAGTCAAGCGCGTTCTTTAATACAGCGGGTGGGCCGTAGTTGTATTCCGGGCTGACAAAGATAAAGCCATCTCCATCTCCCACCGCAGCCGACCACCGCCACACCACGTCGTTTCCGTAGGTTCCAGGAATAGCTCGTGCAGGAGACATGTTCTCATCAAAGAATGGCATCGGAAAGTTGCGCAGGTCGAGGAGTTGGGCTGCGACGTCGAGCCGTTCTTTCAGTAAGTGGACGATCCAATGGGCTGGCTTTTCGGAAAAGCGGCCCTGTCGTGTGCTTCCGACAACGACTGAGATGTTGATCATCGCTGACTCCCTACCGTCGTGATCTGAAATCCAGAAGCATGCTCAAGCGCCCACTGATGGAATGTAGATGGAAAATGTCCGGTGATCTCCTCAACAACACTCGAGACCGGCCCTGGACTTTCAACCATTCGAGCCCAAATATCCAGGAGCCGATCGACAACGAAGGGCGGCATGACAGCGCTCATTTCTTTCTTCGCATGGTCCGGAGAAAGTTCTTGGTACGTCAGTGTCCGGCCGATGGCGTCTCCAATTGCTCGTAACTGTTCTTCCTGAGTGAGCACCTGTCCACCGGTAAGAAAGTACGTCGTTCCTTCATGCCCGCTTTCGGTAAGAGCCCTCGCGGCGACTGCGGCAATGTCCCGCTCATGTATGGGGGCCCACGCAGCTCTCGCATAGGGCCAGCGCAGGAGATCGCTTCTGCCAAGCTGGGGGGCCCACCAGGACAATGCATTTGCGGCGAACGCTCCGGGACGCAGGAAGGTCCATTTCACTCCCGAGCGTCGGATTGCCTGCTCGACGTCGAGGTGGATTCTGCCGATGGGATTGGTCTGCACTGGCAGGTCGTCCTGAATCGCGGAGGAGGAAAGGAACACGATTTCACGCACGTGTCTCGCCAGCATCTCAACCAATGCCGGAATCTCCGCGAGAGAATATCCGCGGCAGAGAAGAAACACTTTTTCGATGTTGCCCAGAGAGGGTTCCAGAGCGGCAGCAGCAGACAAGTCGCCCTGGACGACCTCAGTTTCGCTCGGTAACTTTGCGGTCTCTGGATTCCGGCTGAGAGCACGAACCGGTAAGCCCAACTCCAATAGTTGTGAAACGACGTTGCGCCCAACATTGCCTGTGGCGCCTGTTACCAAAATTGCAGGTTGCGAGCTGAGAGCCACTGAACTCCTCCTGTTTGCAGGCAAATTTGCCTCCTGAATCCAAAATACAAGTTCAAGTTAACTTGAAGTAAAGCCCCCCGGCGGTGTTAATTTTTATCCCATGACTGAAATGCTCACGATAACCGAAGTCGCCCGACGCAGCGGAGTGGCTGCATCGGCTTTGAGATTCTATGAAGAGCGGGGTCTCATCCGCTCCGAACGAGCCGGATCGGGGCACAGGCGATTTCACAGGTCTGTCCTGCGCCGCATCGCGTTCATCGTATTCGCTCAGCGAGTCGGCCTGGCCCTAAGCGAAATCGAAGAGGAACTCGGAAAGCTGCCAATCGACCACACGCCAGAGGGCGAGGACTGGGCCCGGCTCTCAAGCGGATGGACGGCGCGGATCGAAGAGCGGATCGCATTACTCGAGCGTATGAAAGGCGGGCTGATGAAGTGCATTGGTTGCGGGTGTCTGTCGCTCGATCAATGCAGGTTTGCCAATCCAGGCGATCGCGCAGCGCGATCCGGTCCGGGGCCGCGATATTGGATCACCAAGGCCTGCAGTGAAATCGGATAGTTCCTACGAAGGGTCCGCTCCGACACTACCCGTAACTCCTGCGACGACGAACATGCTAGTTCTCCTCTTCTGACTGCTGACTGCCTTTATGGGTGCGCCTTATCGTGGGGTCAGTCCACGGGTGTAAGTCCGTTGGCAGTGACACGGTAGGCGCCGGAATCGAATTCGCTTCCAGTTGCCAACGCGGCGATTTCCTGACCGACTCGCTCGGGGGTCAGTGTGGGATCGAGGCGCTGCAAGAAGCGGTCCAGCGAAATTCCCTCGCGCTGAGCATGTGCGGTAGCCGCGGCGCGTCCCAGAGCTGTGCCCGCGTTGAGCCCCGGCACTGCCGAAACGAATCTGATGCCGAGCTTCCCACGGTTCGATTCCTCCGCTGCGAATCCCATCATGAACAGGATGGTCGCCTTTGCTCCGGAGTATCCGCCGCCGATCGAGGACCCCCGAAGTGCGGCACCGCTGGAGACAGCAACCACCACGCTCCCCGGATCCAGGGGAGCCAGCAGCGCCTCACGTGTCCAGTTGAATACGTGGCGGACGTCGACCTCCCAGTTGCTGCTGAACGTCTCCCAACTGTATTTGTGCAGCGGCCGAAGCAGCGGGTGCGCACCTGCGTTCAAGACCAAGATGTCGGGGCGATAGGTGTCGATGAGTCGACCAGCGATGACCGGGTCTGCGGCGTCGGCCGCAACGGGCGTGAACTCCGTCCCAACCTCGTCCCGCACGGCATCCAGCCGTTCCCGGTCACGAGCAACCCCGATCACGTGAATACCCGCTTTGACCAGGGCGAGTGCCGTCGCACACCCGAATCCACGGCTTGCTCCGGTGACTATGGCGGTTCGGGTGGACATTGTCTCCTCCAAAGGTGGGTGTTTATCGGTGTCTCAGAGGTACTGATCCCGCCGGCGTGGAAAACTCATCGCCGGAGAAGTCGCGCGCGATCCTGCCAGGTGCGGGCGTGAGCACGTGGAGCGCGTGAGCATGATAGGAACCGTCACTGCCTGATTCCGTACACCAGGCTCAGCCGGCCGTCCGGCAACTGCTCGACCTTGTGCAGCTTCATCGCGTGCCGCGCCGACGACGAGAACAACGCCTTGCCCTCCCCCACGATCAGCGGATAGACGATCAGGCGTAGCTCGTCCAACAAATCCGCGTCGATGGCGGCACCCACAAGCGCCGAGCCGCCCATCAGGTAAATGCCCTTGCCCTGTTCCCGCTTCATCGCCGCCACGGCGTCCAGGTCCGCCAGGATCCGGGTGTTCGGCCAGGTCACCGACTTCAGCGTGCTCGACACCACGTAATGCGGGGTCTTCGCCGCGAACCTAGACCATTCGACTTCCGCCGTCGTGGGCACGTGCCCGGTCAGCGGGTGAATCTCGCCGGGCGCGGCCGCGACCTGCGTCCAGAACTGCTCGTACAGCGGATACATCCGCCCACCGAGCACACACACATCGATCTGTGTCGTCAGCCACGAACCGTAGTCGTCCGGAAAGCCGTTCACCCAGTCCGGGTATCCCTCCGGCCCTGCATACTTCCCATCAGCCGAGATCTTGAAAGCCGCGATGACCTTACGCATGGTTGTTGTCTCCTGTTCCTGTACCCTAAGAACGATTGGCAGCGCCGAAACGGTGTGGCGTCCGGCAAACTTTTTCTTCTCTCGGGCTTGGCTTCATGAGCGCGAGCACGGCGCCGAGGGTATCGCGGATCACGGTGAACCGTGCGATGCCGGCGATGTCTTCGGGCCTCATGACGATCGTCGCGCCGAGTCGCTCCGCGCGACGCCGTCGCATCGAGGTCGTCGACCCTCACGTACGGCAGCCAATGCGGCGCTGCGCCCTTCGGCAGGTGACTCGTGATGCCGCCGCGGCCGACGCCGCCGCGCAACACGACGTGGTACGCGTCGGCGCCCGCGGGTCCCGGCATCGTCTCGTGAGAGAATCAGGCCTTTTGCCCCGGTGACGAGGATCATGGCAGCTCCTTCAGCCCCCGGCCGGGGCTCACTCTAAGGACGATCGAGAGGCCTGAAACAGTGCGGAAGCGGATGGAGGCGTAGGGCCAGAGCGCGGTATCGAAGATCGTACACATCGAAGATCGTACCGTTTTCACATCCTCAATCGTCCTTTAGAATAGGGAGACCGGAGACCTGAGCCCGATATCATCTAACCCCATCGCGTCAGCTGCAGAAGAGTCTCGCGATCGCTTCCTTGCGCTCGTTAGTGAGTTGCGACCCGAGCTCCATCGATATTGCGCCCGGATGACCGGTTCCATCATCGATGGGGAGGACATCGTGCAGGACACTCTCGCTCGCGCCTACTTCGCCCTGCCGGAGCTCGAAGAGCTCCCACCTCTACGGGCGTGGCTCTTCCGCATCGCACACAACCGCGCGGTCGACTTTCTGCGAAGCTATGAGCGGCGGATGAGCGAGCCCCTTGACCGTGTGCTCGACGAGGTTCCTGGCATCGACCTGACGGACGACGCTTTGGCACGAGACGAGGCGGTCCGCGCCAGCGTTTCTCGATTTCTCGAGCTCCCACCGTTACAACGTAGCTGCGTCATTCTCAAAGACTTCCTCGAGCATTCGGCCGACGAGATCGCGAGCCTGCTCGCGCTCAGCGTGCCAGCCGTGCGTGCCGCGCTTCATCGCGGTCGAGCAAGTCTCCGCGAGCTCGCAAAGGACGAACCTCAGTCCGATGCAGGCGCTTCACAGGTTTCACCCACTGTCGCGCGCTACGCGGCGTTGTTCAACGCTCGGGATTGGGACGGAGTTCGTGCGATGCTCGCGGAAGACGTACGGCTCGACGTCGTCTCGCGCAAACAGCGCTCACGCCGCAGCGGCGTCGAGAAGTACTTCACCTACTACGCGAAGACTGCCACTTGGCACGTTGTTCCAGGTTGGCTGGAGGGCCGCGAGATCCTCGTCGCGTACCTTCGCGAGGAGGACGTCCTGCCGCACCATCTGGTCCTCGTGACCGGCGACGGCGGCTACGTGAAGCACATTCGAGATTACATGCACGTCGAATATCTCCTCGCCGAAGCGCGCTTCTCGGGCACCCGTAGCGTCAAACAAGGCGATACGATCCGATCGTGAGAAGGGCTCGGTTGAGTGGCTGCTCCTCGCAGCGGTCTTTCGCCGTAGCGGTCGTTGACCTCCTCGAAACCATCGAGGTCGATGTAGAACAGCGCAAGCGTTCGACTGGTCCCGTTCACCCGCTCTGGAATCGGAAGAATTACGCCGGTCGCGACGGTCGGTGAGGTGCTCTTCGACGAGATCTTCGCGACGAACACGCGCGGCGCCTTCTTCACCATGCAGAGAGCGCTTCCGCACATGAATGATGGCGCAGCCATCGTGTTCAACGCGGTCGCCTCGGTCGCACCGGCATGGCGACGGCCCGGCCCGAGCGTATAGTCGACTGGCCCCTTCATGCTCTCTGCAAGGCGTTCCTCTTTGGTTTTCTTTCTCAAAAAAGGAGGCTTGTGAGAATGTCGACATTGGCCTCGACGATAAAGGTCTCGACGGGCAGATCAACACTAGCCAAAACCCAGCAGTTCGCCAGAATCTACCTGCGGATGGGCTCGTCGCCCGGATTCCCAAGGATGCCATCGGGAAGTTACGATGCCCATGCGGCCGCCCTCGCCGCGAAGTGGCTTCCGAATTCTGGATGGTGATCTTTGCCTCAGCGTGCGTATGCTAATGTGACTGCGTACGAGATTCCTCACGTTCGCGAATAGAGTTTCGGTCAACTACACGCTGAAGCGATGGACGGAGCTGACGCGCTTCCTCGACCTTCCTGTCATCGAGCTGTCGACGAACTGGGCGGAGAATTCAATGAGGCCCATTGCAATTGGAAGGCGCAACTGGCTGCACTTGGGAAGCAAAGAGGCTGGACCCAAAATCGCCGCTATCTTCTCCGTCGTCGAAACCTGCCGCAAACTTGGCGACCCCATCCGCAAATACATGGCTGAGGTGCTGCCCGGCCTGGCCGAACGCTCCATCCAGCAGTTGGCCGCCCTCACCCCCGCGGCACACACCGCCAACATCGCCAAGTAACCTACCCCGCTTACCACAACCCGTCAACTATGGCGTTGCCCGAACGGCTACAATTCACAGCCCTGCTCCCAGACTGGTGTAAAGGTGAAGCTCCCGCAAACTGACAGCTGGAAAATGCCGAAAGCAAACGCGTGCTTGGCGCGTTTGGGTAAGATATGACGCATGGATGATCAGACAGCTCTGACTCAATTGCATTACGAAATGGTCCACACTCTGATCGAGAACGGTGCTTGCCCAACCAATCAGGAGTTCCAGGACCGAATGCACGTATCGCAAGACGAATTGGAGCTGCTCCTACGCGGTCTTTCCAACATTCACGGAATGGTGCTGCATCCTCATGAGTGCAGACCCTGGATCGTCCATCCGTTTTCGCTTACCCCTACCCTCAATTGCATCGAGGGCAGAGGATGTATGTGGTGGGCACCTTGCGTGTGGTGCGCTCTGGGCGTGGCAACGTTGGCTGGAGGAACAGTTCACATTCACACCAGGCTTGGCGCGGAGAGCAAGCCATTGAAGATCACCGTGCAGGACGGATCGCCGATTGATGTTGATGGACTCTTCGTACACTTCGCGATACCTCCGGCGCAGGCGTGGGATAACGTTCATGAACATTGCTCCATGGTTTTGCCTTTTCGATCTTCGGCCGAGATTCAGCACTGGTGTTCACGTCACCGATTGCCCTTCGGAGAGCCGGTTCCGATCTCTCAGGTCGCGCAACTGGCGAAGTACTGGTACGGATCCCATGCTGATCCTGATTGGCACAAATGGACTATCGATGAGGCGCAGGAAATCTTCCGGCGAGCGGGACTCACATCGTCATTCTGGACTATACGCAACCGATCTGGGAGATTTTGAAGACGCTCAGTTCATCAACCTCCACAAAGCTCGTTTATCAGGTCGGTTGTTGTGGCCGCTCAAGGTGAAACTGGCAATCTATTCAGAAGACGTGTCCACTACATCGTTCCCGCCGGCGGCCTGGCTCTCGACGGTTCCGGATGGATCGATTCCTCACGCCGCTTCTTCCTGCCTGTTCACGCACTGAGCCGAGTCTTCCGCGGCAAGTTTTCGGAGCAACTCCGCGAACTGTTCCAGCAGGACAGACTGCGGTTCCACGGCTCACTCGAACAACTTGCCTCGCCCGGCGCATTCAGCAACTTCCTTCGGCAACTGTTCAGGCAGGACTGGGTGGTCTACGCCAAGCCACCGTTCGGCGGCGCCGAACATGTGCTCAACTACCTGGCGCGCTACACCCATCGCGTCGCCATCTCGAACCATCGGCTCGTGGGTTTTGAAAACGATCGCGTCTCCTTCCGCTGGCGAGACTATGCTCACGGCGGCAAGAAGAAGGTCATGACCGTTTCCGCCCATGAGTTCCTGCGCCGCTTCCTGCTTCATGTCCTGCCTGGCGGCCTGGTTCGCATCCGCCACTTCGGACTCTTCGCCAACCGCAGACGAAGTGCTGCGCTGGAACGTTGCCGCGCTCTGCTCGGTATGGTGGCAGCTGTCGATCCGCCCGAGCCACCCAACCTGCGCTGTCCAGCATGCTCCGGCATCATGCTCGTTGTCGAACGGCTCACCCGCGGCCAGCTTTACTTCCACCCGAGTCTGTTCCCGGCCGAGCCAGGGAGGTACAGCGTTGATAGTTCATGAGAGCCTCACCGCGCCCCGAGTCGTTATCCACCCTCCACGCTGTCGTGCTTGCGCACGCAAAAGCCGGCGTGCGCTCTGGCTGGGCCCACGACCCTCACGAAGCACACCTGCAATCGTCGCGACGGACTCCATTTTCGCCAAGACCAGGGTCCGCCCAGCACCATTGCTCCCGCCTCGCCGATCCAACACCAACAAACGCCATCTGGCGCCCATTCAAATCCCATAGGTAGATCACCGCGTCCGTCGCGCCAGCGACTTAGTTCAAACGACCCTATCGAAACTGTCCCGACAGAAGATCCTGTCAGAACACACCCTCGTCGCGCCGGGACAGTCCCGATAGGGACCTAACGTTTATGAGGCGTTCGTCGCGCAGCTGAAGGATTCGCCGCGACGCGCTTTTTCGGAATTCCGCTTTCTTCCCTTCTATCGCGATGCATTCCGCACGCTGGCGCTCCGAAAGAGCCCGGATGAACTCTCCAGAATGAACGGTTGGCTCTGCCATACAGACGGGGTCCATCTGAATAGCCGCGGTGGGTTGATTGTGGCCGATCTTGTCGGCACATTTATTGAGAAATGAGCGCCGAAAGCGCGAAAGGGAATCACTGTTGACACGGGGATAATCGTGCGGTTTTTCCCAACCGTCGCCTTCAGGGCCATGCGCGCAGCGCTCTGGCTGAAGGCGGCTACTGTCGCAGTAGTCGCGCGGTTGCCGTCAGCAGAATTACGCAGATTACCGAAAAAGAAAGAAACGGCGGTATGTAGAAAAAACGAAAGGAGAGATACGCGCCGACCATGCATGTCGCAGACATGATTCCGGTAATGACGCCTACGCGACGTGGAGCAAGACGAGCAAGATCTGACAAAGGCCAGAGGATAATCGCCAATGCGAGCAGAAGAACAGCGACTAGGACGCCCCATCCAAAATAGAGATTCCAATAGGTTGAATGCTCTCCCATGAATACAAAGTCGACAGATTTCATCGTATCGCCGAGCTGCGTTTCTCGGAGGCTGTGGGCCGAGGTCCAAGGATACGCCGATGTATGTCCGGCCATTAATAAAGCAGTCAGAACGGAGCTGATGCGAATCAATACGACTGGTGAGACGAGAAAGCCTAATCGTCGCTTATTGTTTGATTTGTTTGCAAACATCTAAGATTCCTCCATTTTTCAGCGCTCCGAACACACTTGAATTCTCTGTAGATTTGCCGGCGCTCGTAATCGTAGTCATTGAAACTTCTCCTCGTTTTCTTCGTTTCTAGTTTCGCGATGTTCGAAAATACGGCAGAGTGCATCTATATCGACCATCCTAACGATCCAATCCCGTCAACCTTCCTTCGTCGGCGCGGTCCGCTGTCGCCCGCGATCGCGTTCAGAAGATTCATCGCTAATAGCTATTGGAAACGTCGAACCTGCCTGTTTATCAGTAGCAGCGTGAACAAGCGACTCGGCGGCCTCCGCGCAAGCCTTCATTCGGCTGAGCCCGGCTTCCCAGAATTCGCTCAACGCCTTGATATCGAAGGAGTCTCCGCAAGGTGATCCAAAGTGGTTCTGCAAGATGTCTCCTCCCCCAATTTTGAGCTTTCACACTAGAGACGTTTGAAGGGCAGGACCGCGGACATCTATTTTGAACGGAAAAATGGGGCGGGAGCCCGCCGATCCTGTTAGCAATGAGGAACAAACGGCCTCAATATATTTGATTCAGTAATGGCGGATTCGATTATTGTCACGGACTACAATCCCTGGTGGATCGAACGCTTCCAGTACCTCCGAAGGAGGATTGCCACAGCGTTCGGCAGCATGGTGGTTGCATTGTAGGCAAAACTTCTCTCCCGGATAGAAGAAGGTATGTCCGTGATGGAGGAGTTTGCGGCGGGATGAATTAGAGCTTTTCCAGAGCCCCCGATTTTATGACGAGATTACCCTGTTCGATCGCAGGCACTTAATCGTTGCTTTAGGAATCGCCGCTCCATTTCATTCCGTGCTAAGCCGATTGCAGTCAGGAAGTGTACAGATGCCGAGTCATAATGGCCTCGGCGGAGCTCAAGCTCGCCCAAGGCAGCGGCATAGAAGGGATAAGACCGCAAACGATCCGCATCCGCGATGGAATCTATCTCCTCCAACCCACGTTCCGGCCCGTCTCGCTGCGCAATTGCAATGGCACGATTAAGAGCTACGATCGGTGATGGATGTGTGGTCATCAGCCTGTCATAAAGCAACACAATCTCATCCCAATCCGTATCCTCCAGTCGGGTTGCGATTGCATGAACCGATGAGATCGCCGCTTCGATGTGGTACTCGGTGATACTAGGACCGGAAGCTGCGAGATCAAGATAGTTGAGTCCTTCGCTTATCAGCTTCCGGTCCCATTTCGACCGGTCCTGATCTGCCAGCGAATTCAGATCACCCGCAGCATCGATTCTCCCCGGCAAACGTGCTGCTCCAAGGTACATCAGCGCTGTGAGAGCATAGGTTCCAGGCGTTGCGCCAAGCGGATGTTCCAGTAGCAATCGAGCGAGCCGGATCGCTTCATGGCAAAGTTCAGCGCGAACCGCGAACTCGGCCGATGCCCCGTGATAGCCCTCATTAAAGAGCAAATAAAGCGCCCGCTGGACGGCAGGGAGTCGAGTGGCGAATTCGGCCGGAGCCCGCGTGTCGAAAAGCTTCTTCGAGCCCGCAAGAATTTTCTTCGCCCGCGGTATTCGTTTTTCCACCGCCGTGTAGGTGGTCACGAAGGCGTTCGCGGCCTCATCCACGCCGAATCCGCACAAAATATTAAGGATGAGCATGATCTGGGCTTCCTCTGGCAAGCGAGGATGGCAGCACGAGAACATCACGCGGAGTTGGTCATCTTTAATGACCTTATCGGCAAACATTTCTTCTATTTCGGGAGCGAGTGTCCACTCACCTCCGAGAAATCTGCTTAACTCCAGCTCGTAGGTTCGCGCCGTACGCTCGCGACGCAGGACGTCGAGCGCACGATTCTTCGCAGCAGCCATGAGCCAGGCGGATGGGTTCTCGGGCACTCCACGGAAAGCCCAAACCTCGAGCGCTCGACAGAAAGCGTCCTGGACTACGTCTTCTGCGAGCGCAAGGTTATGGATTCCAAAGATGCGCGTGAGCACGGCCACCATCCGGCCCGCCTCATGCCTGAAGAGGTGGTCTGTGAGTTCCATTTACATGTTCAAGACCTGAATCGGCCGCACTTCCACCGAGCCGCCGACTTCGAGAATCGGGCAGCTTTTCGAGATTTCGACTGCCTGCTCCAAGTCGCGGGCCTGGACCAAGGTGAAGCCGCCAACGACATCTTTGGCTTCGGCAAATGGGCCGTCGATGACTGCTTTTTGCGTGCCCTTGACCACCTTACCGGCATTGCCCAGCGGATGTCCGATGTCCTTGAGATGGCCCTGCTCGCCGAGTTCTTTAAACCAGGAGCGCCATTTCTGCATGGTTTTCTGCATCTGCTCAAGTGAAGCGCTCGTTTCCAGGCCGCGGTACAAAAACGTAAAGTCGCTCATTGGTTTCTCCTAGGGGATTGTTTACTTCCACATAAAGACGCTAGTCATCGAGAATGCCCATGGTCAGATTAACGCTTGTTCCCGTCATTCCACTTGCCTTGTCGGACGCCATGAAGACTGCCATGTTTGCCACTTCTTCAAGCACCATGACCCGTTGCGTGTGGGGCGTGTTTGCAAGATACTGCTTGAACTGTTCCCATGTCACGCCCATTGCCTTACCTTTAATATCGAAGATTTCCCTCAGCGTGCCTGTCTCCGGTATGGCATAAGATCGCAGGCCAACCACGCGGATGCCATGGGGCGCAAGTTCGGCGGATAGATCGCGGGTCAGCGCTTCCTTGGCAGCCTGCGACGCACCGTACCCCCCGTTCCCCGCATGTCCCTTACGCGAGGTAAGCGCGGTGATCGTCATGATAACTCCTGACTTATTTTGAACCATGCGCCTTGCCGCCAGGCGCGCAGTCAGAAAGTAGGACCTCGTGTAATTTGCAATGGGCAGCAAGAACTTCTCAGCATCCATCTCGATCAGCGGGGCGCCCGTGACGATTGTTTTAATCGGGACGTCGATCGCGTTGAACGAGATATCGACGCGACCCGCCTTGTCAATTACAGACTGCAGATGATTATCCACCGCTTTCTCATCAAGAGCGTCTACCTCCGCCACTTCGGCCGATCCACCAGCCGATAAGATTTCCTTGGCGACCGCTTCCAGGGGCGCACGCTGCCGCCCGGTAAGAAAAAGCTTTCCACCCTCGAGTGCAAAAGCGCGCGCGACGGCGCCGCCAATTGCGCCTGCGGCTCCGTAAATGACCGCAACCTTGCTTTTCAGCAACATATCGTTTCCCTTCATGTCAATCGAGAACTCCAATCTTTGGAGGTTCCAATCTCATGACGTTCGATGAACCATGCACCGGACATTTTTCTTTCATGCTCCAAATACCGGCTCGGACCGCCGCGCGCAGAGATGCCTCGCATGAGGCGGAGAACTGGGCTCAATGCGTCAGAAAGGAAGGCCCTTTAGAGAAATTTTGCGAACGATTAAATGATGTTCAGATATGGACTTTTGATGAGATCTATAAACGTATTGTGGGATTGCTCGCGATCTTTACAGACTCTTTCGGGGTCAGTCGACGACCCAGCGGCGGGGCAGCAGCACAAAGCCGCGTTTGGCCTCGGTAGGCTTGACGACCTCCAAACGAACGCGGTGTCTTTCGGCAGCCTGTGCAGCGTTTTCCCCGGTGTAGCCTTGATCGACCCAAGCCAGTTCCACATGCTCGCCGGTGATCTGTTGCACCGCCTCGGCCAGCACGCCAACCTGGGCACGATCCTGCTCGTCGGCCGCAGTCACATGCAACGCCAGCAGGTGGCCCAACGTATCGACAGCCGCATGCACCTTGGATCCCTTGCGGCGCTTGGCCCCATCGTAGCCAGCGCGCGCCCCCGACTCGGGCGTCGATTGCAGGGTGCGGCTATGGAGGATCATCGCCGTGGGCTGCGGCTTGCGCCCCGCGTATTCGCGCAGCAACTTGCGCAGATCCTCGACCATCGTCTCGAAGCAGCGCGCGTCGATCCAGCGACGCATCTGTTGATAGACCACATACCACGGCGGCAAGTCGTTCGGCAGCATGCGCCACGGACAGCCGCTCTTGGCCACATAGCGCACCGCGTTGAAGACCGCGCGCAGTGGATAATCGCGCTGCGTGGCATCCTCCCGGCACAACGCCAAATAGGGAGCCACAAACGCCCACTCCTCGTCCGTCACATCCGTCTGATAGCCCTTATCTGGCGCATCGCAATCTCTATCCACATACAAGTTTATGCAAGATGGCTGTGGAGATTCGACTTGTTCAGAGGTTCCTTGGCCTGTTCTCGCTAATTGAGATCAGAACAGCAAACATTCAGCGGCCTGTTGATGCCATTTTGAATTCCATTGCGTCTATGTTAAGTGCCGCTTGCTGTTGCTTTCCGACGACTGCCACTATAAGTGACTACACCGAGACGAACAAACCTTCGGTCCCCGAAAGGTGGGCTCATGACCCTCCGTACTATGCCGCTTCTTTTCTGTATCTGCTTTGCCGTTTTCGCGGCTGATGCCAGAGCCGACTGCGCTCGTCCCGCGCTTGCTCATGAGCGGCGAGATGCTGCCACCATTCAGAGACTGGAAAGTGCATGGACGCTTGCCTACTTAAGTGGCGACGCCGAGTTTGAGGCATGCCTTCTGACGCCGGACTTCACCGAAATCATGAGCAACGGAAGCATCAATCATCTCAGTGAGGAGCTGGAGCTTGCGGAAAAGAATAGAGGTAAGGCAGTGACGGCTCCCAATATCTCCCCGATTACCATACATATTCACGGCGACGTGGCAGTGGCTTACGGAATCTCCTCCGAGAAGCTGATCGAGGGCAAGCCGCACAAGTCTTCTTTTGCCGACTACTACGTCTGGAAAAACGGGGTATGGCACGTGTATTTCGCACGGCAGACGTCCTTCGCAGTGTGAAGCTTTTAGAACTCGTATTCTCGCCGGGTGCCGGGACGCAGAGTACGCTCAGCCCTGATGCGGCTCTAACCGAACTGATGGACGGCAACAAACGGTTCACCACGGCCGCTCACTAGCATGACCTTTCACCGTGCCGTCATCTTCGGTCGCTGGTGGCGTCTCTCGCCTAGCCTAAGTCGAGTCGCAGGACTGTAGCAGCCCTCAACTCTGCATTGGACCGCAGAATCCGCGCAAACGTTTTGTCCTGCTCGGCGTCAGAATCAGAATTCCTTTCTCACGCTGAATAGCAACGAAGAAAACGAGGATAGGTTCCGGGCTTCGGCATTCTGAAGCGGTGAATCGTTTCGTGGACCTACGTACTTGCTGATGACCCAATCATAACGTTGCCGGAAGAGGTTATTTCCTTCGAAGTGCACCGACAGTCCCTTTCCAACTCGTAATTCTCCAAACGCATTAATCGCCGGCGTTGCGCGATATGCGTCAATCTCGTTAAAGCGATAGGTCGTCTGAGTACATCCTTTTATTGTGCTTGATTTGGCACATGGGCTCAGAAACGAGCCTCCCCACTTCATATGCCACGCTGGCAGGTCTTGATGAAAGTCAAGCGAGTATTCGAATGGATCAAGGTCGCTAATCGGCCGGAGGGCTCCTGTTGTCGGATCCGTAACGCTAGACCATTGCCGCACTCCCGTCAGCTTGATCTGAGCATTCTTGACATGAATACGATCAAGCGATGCGGTGAGATTTACAGTCATTGCGTCTTCCGAACCGTCCCCAATGTTTCCTGCGGCATCAAAGGGTGCGGTGGGGTTCGACGCATTTGATAGGGCAACACGGTCGAGCACATCGCCGAGTAGAAAATGACGATATGTCGCGACTACGTCGCCATCAGACCAGAAATGATGCTCGTATAAGCCTTCGAAGACCCAGTCCTGCTGAGGAACGATATTGGTATTCCCGGAGCGAACGCTTCCTGTGTTCAATGAGGACGCTGCGACAAAGTTCGTGAAATCCAGCTGAGTAACCTCGTGTTCCACCCGGAAGCGAAAGTGATTTGCGGCGTTGGGCGTCAGACTTGCGACAAAGCGAGGCTTCAAGTACGTCAGACCCTTGGACCGCCGCGCATCGGCCGCTGATCTGATGGCCGAATTCTCCATCTGAGCGCCCAATTCGATCTGAACGGACTTACTCATTGACCAGATGACATTCCCAGATATTTGGTCGCGCAACTCTGAAACCTGCACAATTGAGTTCGGCAGAGGCACAGGAATGGAATTGTATGTAAAGCTGTTTGATGTATCCAGCCAGTTATATGCTCCCTCCGCGCCGAATTCGGCGGCAACCGCCTCATTCGAGGCGAAGCGAAGATCGGTGCGGACCAACGTTTCGCCAACGTGTTCGCGGAGGAAGAACTGTTCCTCTACGCCTGGAGCGATAAGCAGTGACGAGTACATCTTGCTCATATAATCCCCGAGGGCATTAGATTCGCTTGTCCATTTCTCGCCAATCTGACGGGTGAAATGAACACCGAGTTCATTCTGCAACTGTCCGCCAAGTGGTCCACCAAGGTGCTCGTGGAGGTCACTCGATGAAGATCCTGGGAAGGTTGTAGTGTCATGTTCTCGATAGTTGTAATCCGTACGAGACGAGCTTCCGTTGATCGCTAGTACTCCTCGCCACGCGGGCGATAAATAGGTACCGTAACCATAAGCAGTCAACCCTCCAGCCGCACTCTTCACTGACGTTTCGTTAAGAACGCCTCCCTGGGGATCTCTTGTGACCTGAGGACCATCGCCCTCGGCAAGTTCCACATATTTACTGGCGGATACCGCAGATGACAGGCTCCTGCCCCCGGACCAGTGGTGGGTCAACTCAACAGTGCCACCTGGAATATTCCTTCCATCATCGAAGATGGCGTTTGAAAGCGTGAGTACGATTTTGTTGCTCGCTTGTTTCTTTCGAATTATGTTCGCCACGATCGACTGGCCCAGCATCTCCACGCCTGGCGCTCCGCCCTCAATGACCTCAATGTGGTCTACCTCTCCGGCGGGGATGTGCTGCAAAACGTTACTCAGGGTGAATTGCTTGTTGGACACGCGTTGACTGTCGATCAGAACGTTACCGGCTGCCGCTGCATATCCGCGAATTGTCGTGTCCCCTGCTGAAAACGCGAAACCGGGCAGAAGATTGACCATATCGAAGGCAGTGAATGGATTCTTGTCCGCGAAGAACTCCGAATCATAGCGAACTGTTGATTCCTGGCCGCCGTTGGGTGCTGACCGTGCTTGAGCGCCTAGTGGCGGAGAGATCGAAAGGCTTAGCACTAGCCATACCACGCACAATTCCAGAATCGTTCTAACTCTCTCCGAGCTGCCTCCCTTCACTTTGTTGCATTGAGGCGATCTCAGTCTGCTGTCGCATTCATAATCCAAAGAGCGGTTTGGAGCATGAGGCTTTTCGATGTCGCCGCCATCACGGCGATTGAGGAGGCACTTCTTTCGGGAGATGTCGCGACCCTGAAAGGAGAGCGGGAGTCCTTGAAACAGATGAAGCGCATCAGGACGGTGAGAGCGGACTACTGGAGCACGAAACTGGAAGTCCATAATGAGTCACGATAAGTCGCCTTCTCCGGCAGGGAGATTAAGTTTTGTACTGTGAACTGACCCCGATGGAGGAGCTTACGCAAGGTCCGCACCATTCCAGCCGGAAAGAGAAAAGCCATGCCGACGACAACAAGGCCGGCATGGCAAGATGCGCTTCAGGTAGGTGCCATGAGAAGAGCGAAGCACCAAACAATCCTCATGCTCGCAAGTGCCGCGCCCGTCGTTCACGTCCGCGACGATGGGTGCAACCTCACACGCCCTTGCTTCCCCACCTTTGCCTCCCCGAAAATTAAGAATTATTGCGGATTCAAAGTGGCACTCAGCTTGCGCGTAAAATGAGGTCGCAACCCGATATGTTCCTCGCGCAGATTTGCAGGAGCGATCTCAATGGAAACGGACCGCAAGCGTCGGCAGCTTTCACTGTTGCTTGTTGACGACGACGCAGAGCTAGCCAGCATGATGAAAAATTATTTTGCGCGGCAGGGGCATCATCTCGAGTGCGTGTACAACGGACGAGAGGGACTATCCCGGGCTCTAAATGGAGCATATGACCTTGTAGTCCTCGACGTCATGTTGCCCATCCTCGACGGCCTCGCGCTATTGCAACAGTTGCGACGCTGGAAAAACGTTCCGCTGATCATGCTGACTGCCCGTGCTCAGCAACAGGACAGAATTACCGGCCTGAACTGTGGGGCGGATGATTATCTGCCGAAACCGTTTGACCTTGACGAATTGCACGCGCGGATTCACGCCGTCCTGCGACGCTCGTCCACTTCGCAGGAGATCTCAGAACCCATTACTGTGGGAAACATTCGGCTGGATGGCACGACCCGTGGGGTATTTGTTTCTGGAAAGCGAGTTGATCTGACAACCATGGAGTTTGAGATTCTCGATCTCTTCATGCGGTCTCCGGCTCGGGTTGTGTCGCGAGACGAAATAACGAACCTTCTCTTTGACCGGGAGGCATCACCCTATGATCGGTTCCTCGACGTTCATATTAGCCGCCTTCGAAAGAAGTTGGAATCTGGCGGAGCCGTCATTCGGGCTGTCCGCGGCGTCGGATATGTCTTTGCAGCCGTTGAACAGGAGAACCGTCAATGAGATCACTATATGTCGCTGTCGCGCTCGTGATGCTCAGCACTCTTCTGCTCTCTTTGGTCATTTTTCAAGCTATCTCCGGCCACATGGAAAGAACATTTTTCAATCCGGTCTTTGACGCCATAGACGAGCTGGAACTTGAGGACGCACGCTCCATGCTGGAGAGCAACGGGCCCGCTGCGTTGTCCCCATTCATGGATAAACTGAATCGTCTCTTTGGAGGAGACCACTATCTGCTCAACGCTCAGGGAGTTGACGTGTTGTCCGGAACGAACAGGGCTGACCTTCTTCCTCGGTCGCCGTTGATGAAATCGCGCGGCACGTGGAATGGCCAGGTGCTCGTCACGCGGAAATCAGCGGATGGTCGCTTCTGGTTTGTGGCTCTCGCTCCATTTGCCCGATCTGTGGACTGGGCGGTGTTTCCGTATTACGGTTTGGTTGCCTTTGTAGCTGGCTTGCTCTGCTGGCTCGTCTCCGCGGGAGTGATATCGCCAATCCGAAAAATCGCGTTTACAGTTGCCTCATTCGGGCGTGGAGAATTGGACGCCCGCGTCGATTCCCGCCGACGAGACGAAATCGGGCAGTTGGCGGTCTCCTTCAACCAAACAGCAGATCGTCTACAGCGATTAATTCTCACGGAGCGCAGGTTGTTGGAGGACATCTCTCATGAACTTAGGTCACCACTTACGCGGCTCAAGTGCGCGGTCAGGCTCGCACAGCCATCCCCGGGCCAAGATGCGGTTCTGGAGCAGATTGAGCGAGATGTCGATCGAATGACGTCCCTTGTCGCGGATATCATTCAGATCAATCGCAATGAAAGCGATCCGGCTACTGGTAAGATTGCGCCGGTAGATCTTGCTTCGATTGTCGATGAAGTGGTTGATGATTGCAGGATCGAAGCTCGGGTGAGGCGGTGCAAAATCGAAGTGCACGGCGCACTCTCTCGCCATGTTTCTGGTGACAATGAGTTGCTTCGCCGCGCATTTGAGAATCTGCTTCGAAACGCCATTCGCTTTTCCCCTGAGTATGCCAGTATCGACGTATCCCTTACGGACGCAAAAGGCGCGACAACCATTGTGGTACGCGACTACGGACCAGGAGTTCCTGAAAACTCTTTGGTCCGTATATTTGATCCTTTTTTTCGAATTGAAGAGGCACGTGACAAGGATAGTGGTGGCGTTGGACTTGGATTATCGATCGCAAAGCGAGCGGTAGAAGTACATCATGGCGTGATTGTTGCCGAGAATACCTGGCCGGGACTTTCGGTTCGGATGACACTTCCGTTTCTCGAGTCGCCTCAGGAATCTTAACCATCTGGAATCGAGAGACTCTCGGCAAGATGCGACCGCAGTTCTCTATTGCGCTTTCGAACCGCGACGGGGGATCGCAGCCAGATTACATGCCAGCATGGCCGATTCGTGCATAGGGGCTTGATCGAGATTTCTCATACGTTCAGCGTATGACTTAAAGTCGACTTTAAGTCAAGCGATCCGCGAAGCGACGGAAAAACAATATGATTGATTCCGTGATGACCATTGGCGAACCCGCGTTATCTACGGGAATAGCCGGTTCAACTTTGCGCTATTGGGAACTTATGAAGGTCCTTCCAAAGCCAGTGCGCGTAAGCGGCCAGCGCCGTTATGCGGCTGAGGCCGTGGATCTCGTTGCAGTTTTGATGTTGGCACAGGCTTGTGGCTTTTCTCTGCCCGAGATGCAGCGCCTGGTCCAGGGTTTTCAGCCAGGGACAGCACCGTCTGCGCGTTGGCGGGCTGCGGCCGGTGATCATCGTGGAATCCTGGAGGAACAGATTGCGAGACTGAAGGCAATGAGCCAGTTGCTTCACCGCGTTGAACGACGTGATTGCCCTGATCTGGCCTCGTGCAGTCGAATCGCGAAAACTCTGCTCGCTTCTGGGACCTCAAGGAAGAGCCGCCTGACCGTAAACGGGTAACTCCCTGACAGTCCGTGATCTGGGCACAATCTCAAGAGGAGCCAAACCGCTCCGCTCTTATGTTCTGCAGTGCTTGCATTCTCATTCTGGCAGCTCGCGAAGTCGTCGTTCGAGAAAGTGCCGCGTCGATTCCTGCCTCGCGAGGCTCAGGGCGCGACTGTACGAAATGCGGCCTCCGCTGGTCCAGAATCTGGAGGTCGGAGATCCGATCCGCCTCGATCCATCGCCAGTTGGGAAGCTTGCGGCTAGTGGCGCCGCCAATCTGAAAGCCCAAAAGCTTGATCGCATCGTGGGTCAGTCCACGGGTGTAAGTCCGTTGGCCGTGACACGGTAGGCACCGGAATCGAATTCGCTTCCAGTTGCCAAGGCGGCGATTTCCTGACCGACTCGCTCCGGGGTCAGTGTGGGATCGAGGCGCCGCAAGAAGCGGTCGAGCGAAACTCCTTCGCGCTGGGCATGTGCGGTAGCCGCGGCGCGTCCCAGAGCTGTGCCCGCGTTGAGCCCCGGCACTGCCGAAACGAATCTGATGCCGAGCTTCCCACGGTTCGATTCCTCGGCTGCGAATCCCATCATGAACAGGATGGTCGCCTTTGCTCCGGAGTGCCACGGCAGCGATCCTGCTGATGCAGGCTGAAGAAGTGGAGATCAACTTCCGCAGCGTCGCTGCGCGTGCGAAAGTATCGACGGCCTGGCTCTACGGAACGAAACCCCTCCGGGACAAGATCGTGAAGATCCGTAATACCTCGCCGGTACAAAAGATCGGGCAGGCCAGATTCCATCGAGACGATCGGTCTTCCTGATATCACTCCCGAGTTGGCCCGCGCGTCAGGATTCATGGGCGTTGTCGATCTCCTCAAGGTAGCCAATCACGGCCGCGGCAGTAACATTTATCTGGTGCGGTTTCACTACGTGCGACCGCGTCGCAAGGGAGCGTGAGGTGATTTGGTTCTCGATTACTCAACCTCTCGGGGTCTTGTCCATCCAGATGTCCCACGTGAGTTGACCGATCTTCTCATCATCGAAAGGGCGCCCCGCTACCTTGAGTGCTAGCTTGATCTGACCGTGATGATAGCCCTCGTGCCAGATCATGTGCTGAAGAAACAACAGGGGATGGTCATAGTGGAGGTTCATCTCCCTGCCTGACCGGATGCGGCTTTCAACCGCGCCGCGCACGGCTCCGGCACTCCTCTCCAGTTCCTCGGCGATGCGGTCAGAACTCCCCTCCCGAACCCACTCTCGCTCAGGCAGCGGCACGGCGCATTCAGGAACATCCTCGGAGAGAAAGATGAGCCGGACAAAGTGCATATGGGTGAACATCTCCGCGACAGTTGGGCTCCCGGACGTGACTCTCGCCGCCAACCCGCCGTCTGGCAACGCGCGGAGCAAGTTGACCAAAATGCGATTATTCCGATCCCAGGAATCCAAAACGATCTCCAGCAGGTTCTTCTCATCGGCGTCAAGCACCTGATCTCCTTTTATCGCAGCGCGCGCTAACTTCGAGTCTCTCACGGACAAAGAAATTGTAGCTGTGCTTTGCGATATGGAAAACGGAGGGCTCGCAGCGGTGCAGTGGGTAGGTTTAATGCCGATGAATGAGTGATAAGGCCTGTGGGTGTTGAAAAAGTCTGTGTCTTTTTTGGTGTTCTGGGGCTGATGTGTTCGTGGGGAGCGGGGCATTCTCCTTTCCCTCTTCCTAAGCGGTGGCAGGTACCGGTGATGTTGTTGTCCGGCTGAGGAACCGTACCAGACGTTTGATGTTCTGGGCAGTGGCCGCCAGGAAGAACTGCTCTCGGACGAACTTCAACCTGCGTAGGCGCAGGCGACGAAGACCGATGTGACTCTTTAGTTCCGCGAACAGCGCCTCGACCTTCTTCCGCTGTCGTTGGGCATGTTCGAACTCCGGTGTCGTCCGGAGATCTCGCGCTCGTTGTCGAGCTGTTTCGTTCATGTGGATTGCAAGATACCGGAACGGTCCGGTTGTGCACTGGGACCCCTGTTGGCACGGACCGCACTTCTTGCGCGTTCCTATATATGAGCCGCAGTACTGAGACCTGCACCTTGTAGCGGCGGAATATCTGCGATGCGATGATTTATGTCCGGTTTCGCGCTGTTCAAACGTCTTGAGTTTAGAAGCGCGAAATCAGCGATCTCTGCACCTCTTGACACAGGGAGCGGAAGAAAGCAGACGAGACCACTAACAGAGAGGAATCTTTGATGTCCGAAGACAAATCAAACAACAAACGACGATTAGGCTTTTTCGTCTCACCATTCGTATTGCTTCGCCTCAACTCCATTCTGTTTGTTTTACTAATGGCCGGACATATGTCGGCATATCCTTGGGCGACCCACGGCCTCCAGGAAACACAACTCGTCAATTCGATGAAATCTCTCCAATTTGTATTCATGGGAGAGCGTTCCTCCTATTGGAGTCTTTATTTTGGATGGGGCCTCTGGATGGGGGTTTCTCTGCTGACATTGGCAATTATCCTCTGGTTTTTGGCGGATCTTGCCCGTCTTGCCTCGCGACGCGTGGGCGTCATTACTGGAGTCTTCTCCGCGAGGAGATTCCTCTGCCTTGCTGCTTGAGACATCGTGCCCCTGAGTCGCAGGATGAAAGTGTTGATTAATGCGACACCATATTATATGGTGTCGGTATGAGATTAGAACAGCCAGCAGCCGATGATCCCTGCTCCTTCAGATTTCGCGGAGGTTGTCCCTGCCTGAACCTTGTCGCGACTGTGGGTTGGCGAGGCGCATCGAAGCCTGTGGAACGACTGCGGTCAACAGGTGACCTTGCGGATTGGTTGATTGCTGTGCAGCTTGTGACAGTTCGGCCAAAGGTTATGCCAGACGAACTTACAAGCGCGCGCCGATTGCGCGAGGCTGTCTATCGTCTCGTCATGGCAACGATAAAGCACCGGTTGCC
>WNGR01010147.1_pt1 | contig 25102 bp, 29 predicted proteins | sample 5407581 | NCBI WGS metagenome assembly WNGR01 (sample SAMN13153383, study PRJNA577476) | soil metagenome | isolation source: 80 cm soil or saprolite under Garry oak tree replicate 2 | place: USA:California | collected 2016-06-15
GCGGAGCGGCTCTTCGAGATTGCGGTTGATGTCGTTCGCGAGCGCCTTCAGAGGCGAGACGTACAGGCAGTAGATGCGGTCCTCGAGTTCCCCACGGAGTTGCTTCGCGTACAGCTCGTTGATAATGGACAAGAAAGCCGTGAGCGTCTTGCCGCTTCCCGTCGGTGAGGAAACGAGGACGCTCTTCCTCGCATGGATGAGGGGCACGGCATACGCCTCGGGCTCCGTGAGGCCCTTGAACTTCGCTCCGAACCAGTCGCCGACCAAGGGCTCCATGAGGCTGAGGACCTCTTCTTTGGTTGCGGCGGTACGAACCTTATGTAACAAGCGCAATTCCTCGCGTAGTGTCGGAAATCATGGGGGATAGTGGCGGGTACTAAAAGAGTTTGCGGGACGGGTCGCTGAAACGAGCGAGAACGCGGTCGTTACGGTCGTTCAACGATCATCGAGACCGCGTTGCCGCCACCGAGGCACAGGGTCGCGAGTCCGCGCTTCGCGCCGCGATCCTTCATTGCGTGAATGAGAGTCGTCAGCACGCGCGCACCACTGCAGCCGATCGGGTGTCCGAGCGCCACGGCACCCCCGTTTACGTTGAGCTTCTCGTGCGGAATCCCCAGCTCCCGCATGACCGCGAGGCTCGCCGCGGCGTACGCCTCGTTGTGCTCGAAGAGGTCGATGTCGTCGACGGACAGCTCCGTCTTCTTCAGGAGCTTCCGGACCCCTGGGATCGGAGCCTCCATCACCCATTCCGGCTTGACGCCGGCCGTGTTGTATGCCACCACCCGGGCGAGCGGCGTGACGCCGTGTCGGTCCGCGGCCTCCCGGGACATCACGACCATCGCGGCGCCGCCGTCGCTCAACTGGGACGCGTTCCCGGCGGTCACCTGTCCGCCCTCTCGGAAGACGGGTGGGAGCTTCGCGAGCTTGTCGAGCGACGTGTCCATGCGGATTCCCTCGTCGACCTCGACCCGGCCGGCGCCAGGGACGTCCACGGGGATGATCTGCGCCTTGAACCGACCGTCCTGGGTCGCGGCCGCGGCGCGTCGATGGCTCTCGAGGGCGAATCGGTCCATGTCTTCCCGCGAGATTTTAAACCGTTCCGCGACAATCTCGCCGGTGACGCCCATGTGGAACTGATTGTAGGCGTCCCACAGGCCATCCTGGATCATCGCGTCGATGAAGGGGACGTTGTTGATCCCGATTCCCCATCGGGCCTCTTTGACCAGGTATGGAGCGCGACTCATCGACTCCATGCCTCCTGCAAGGATGACGTCCGCCGAACCCGCTCGGATCATGTCCGAAGCGAACATCACCGCCTGCAATCCGGAACCGCACGCCTTGTTGACCGTCACCGCGCCGACGCGGTGCGGGAGACCCGCGAACAGAGCGGCCTGACGCGCCGGATTCTGCCCGAGGCCGGTGGAGATCACATTGCCCATGATGACCTCCTCGATGTCGGCGGGGACGAGGCCCGCCCGCTTCGACGTTCCGGAAAGCGCGCCCGTATTTGCCCACGGGAGTGCGACAGGCGCCCGCCAGAATTACATCCGTCACCGCAGGAACCTCCGCAACGGATCTCAAGAGGATGCCGCGGTATTAAGCTCTTGTCCGATGGGTGCGGAACCACTCCAATGTCCGCGGCACACCCTCCTCGTATGGCGTCGCCGGATGCGGGCTTCCTGTGAGTGATCGATAGAGCGATCCATCCAGCAGAACCGGATCGTCGAAGAGGTAGGCCATCTCGAACGCCGCCCGCGCCATTGGGTTGACGAGACCGACCAGACGGTACATCCCGCGGCCGAAGACACGGACGGAGGGCTCGCCCGACCCCGCGGCCGCGTAGGCGAGCCGGATGAAATCCCTCGACACGATCGGATGTGGTCCCGGGACGTGGACCGCACGGCCGTGCGCCGCAGGCGTCCGGATGAGCCTCAGCATCGCCTCGACGGCGTCGTCGTTGAGGATGAATTCGTGGAGCGCGTCCGCATCGAGGGGCCAGCGGCACGGCCGCCCGGTGAGGGCGCCCTGGAAGACCGGGCGGAAGTCCGGGTGCATCCCACCGGGGCCGTAGACGTCCGGGTATCGGGGAAGGACGAGGTCCACGCGTCCGTCCTGGTGGGCGTTGAGGAGCTGCCGTTCGACGTCCAGGCGAATCCGTCCCTTCACCGTGTGCGGTTCTTGCGGATGGTCTTCCGTCACGGACCGGGATCGTGGACGGCCGTACACGTACACGTTGCCGGGAAAGACCAGGGTGGCGCCCGAGGCTTCCGCGGCGGCAAGCGCGTTTTCCGCAAGGAGCGGGACGAATCGCGGCCACTCGGGGTACGGGACCGTCGCCGCATGGACGACGACATCCATGCCGCGGACCGCCTCGACGACGGATTCGCGCGAGCGAAGGTCTGCGGGGACGACCTCAATCCCCGCCGGGAATCCGCCGGTATCTCGGCCCGGCCGGACTACCGCGCGGACCTGGTGGCCCGAGAAACGGGCTCGGCGCGCGACAGCGCCTCCGATCAACCCCCTCGCACCGAGGATCGCAAACCGCACGTACATAGGACGATCGCCCGCAGAGAAAAAGATGGCGCCTCCACGGTGCCCGCCGCCTACGTGCACGATGCATGCACCAGCCCGCCTTATGCCCGCGAGGCGACGGTGAGCCGTCGACCCGCCTCGGTGAGGCGGGCGAGGTGCGAACGATGGGAAACGGAATAAAACTGGGGCCGCGCGCGACGATCCTCCTGGTCGTCCTGTTGGCGGCCAGCGCGGTGGGCATCTTGACGCCCACCTTGAGCAACACGGTGTCGAAGGATGTGCAGGTGACGGGCTTTGCCGTCACGGTGACCGTCGACGGCGTACCGGAAACGGTCGCGCCCGGCGACGTGTTCCGAGTGACGGCGACGCTGGCGAACAACGCGAACCGACCGATCCCGGCGGTCTTGCGGATGGAAGTCCGGAACCCGAACAACACGGTCCCCAACGAACTGACCGTCTACGCGGGCTGCGGCGCGGAGGAAGTGGTCTCCGGAACACGGCTGATCTATTATATCGGCTGGCACGGACCGCTCCTCGCGCCAAAGGGCACGAGTTTCGCGGCAGGAACCAGCCTGGCCACGGTGAACGGCGCGATCGGATCGGCGGAATACTGGCCCGCGGTCCTCCACGAGATCCAGGAACGAGACCCCGCCGGGTATGCGTCCCTCGTGGTCCCGGGCCTGAACGCCTCGGCCGGCGTGCGGAACTCCGGATCGGCGCTGCTCAAGGCGCTGAACTACTACGCGATGGTGGCCTCGGCGAACGGCGACAGCCCGAACCTGGCGGACTGGACCCTCAGCTCGGTCTTCTCGGAGCGGTATGTCGCATTCGGCAGCGCGGCTCAGGACGGCTTCTTGGTGGAAGTCCACGCGCAGTCCCGCGGGAGCTTCATCTTCAAGTTCTGGGCCGAGCGACCGGACGGACTCGGGATCCCCGACCACCCCACCTACACCTGCGGGCCGCTCTGAGCGGCCCGACTTTTATTTTTCATATGCAATAGAGATAGGCCTAAGGTTCATAGGTTGGCGGACCATCCGCTCGTTGCGATGGACTTTCCTCCCTTCGAGCATCTCCTGTACTACGAGAAGGTGCACGGCGCCCGTCTGAACATCTCGTACTCCAACATTCGCGAGTTCCACCTCGACGGCTTCGGGCGAAGGTTGCCGAGGGACCTCGACCTGAACTGGACCTTCCGAAACGGGACACCCGAACTTCGGCGCTTGATTGCGAGACGACATCACGCGAACTCGCAGCAGGTCCTCGTGACCACCGGGGCCACGGAAGGCAATTTCCTGGTCAACGCAAGTCTCGTCCACCCACGGGATCGAGTCCTCGTGGACGTTCCGATCTATTCTCCGCTCCGCGATGTGCCGCGGGGAGTCGGTGCGAATGTCATCGAGATCCCGCGAGATTGTCGGAATGGATGGCGACTCGACTTGGACCGCTGGCGGAAGTTGGCGGCACGAAAGGCGCCGTTCCGCGAGCTTGCGTTCGATGACACGTCCCCGAGCGTCGCGGAGTTCGGTCCTCGAATGATCGCCCTCTCCACCGTCACGAAAGTGTGCGGCCTGGGAACGCTCCGCGTCGGATGGATCGTCGGGGCGCCCGACCTGCTCGACCGATTCGCTGGCGTGAAAGACTACACCACCGGAGGCGGATCGGTCCTGTCGCAGACAATCGCGACTTGGGCCCTGGGCCGATGGGATTTCTTCCTTCGGCGGGCGAAGCGGATCCTCGATGTGAACCGGAGGATCGCCATGGAGGCGCTGCGCGAGACGCCGGCGCTCCAAGGGGCCGTCCCCTCGTGCGGGAGCGTGCTGTTCCCCCACAGCACGGTGAACGTCGCCAAACTCGCAAATCGACTGCTGAAGCAGCACCGGACCGTCATCGCGGAAGGTCGGTTCTTCGGGGTGCCAGACCATTTCCGATTGGGGCTTGGAGGCGAGACCCAGGATCTCAAAAGAGGTCTCGCAAACCTTCGTCGGCTCTTGAGATCCGCATTCTAGGAAACGGGGACACACGGTGCCGCGGTGGCCTGACTTCGCTCAAGCTCAATAGGCGCATGCTCCAGCCAGGCTTTGACCCCGACCGCTGGATTGGTTCACGAGGTTGGCAGAGTCTCGAAATCGACTTGCGGAATCTTCTTGTCGAAGAAAATGCTCTTGTGGGACACACTCATCGAAAGTGCGACCGCGAGGTCCGAGTGAATGATTCCAAGGTGCCTCGCCGCGGCGGCGACTCGGGTCTGACAACGGGTGTCAACGTTGTTCATGCTCGCAAGTTTCGCCGCGGATCCTACTGCAATACCGAGGTCGATGCAACGAATCTGGCAAATGGGTCCGAGGAATTCCCAGTCCTGGTACTCTCCTGTGTGATGCGCGGGACTCGCGCGCAGAAATTCGTTGCAGGTGCCGTACCCGCAAGCGCCGCAGTCGTACATCGGCGGATACCACTTCTCGAGCCCGATGAACAAGATGAGGTCCACCTTCTCAGCCGTGTCGGCGTCGCGGAAAAAGATCGGGTTCTTGAGTTTCGTCCCTCGCGCTCGGAGCCATTCCGCGAGGCGATGAAGCGTTTCCTTGTCCTTGACGATCGTGGTCTCGATGAAAGGCTTGGACCCTTTGAGGAAGAGCTGCCCTCCGCTCTTCGGAGCGGTCATTGCACTGACGGCGCACATCTTCGCAACGTTTTCTACGACTTCCGTAAACATCTCGTGCTGATCCATCACTCACAACTCCACATGTCAGTCGTCTTGAAAGACAGCCGCTCGGTGGGTGGCAGGTAGCAAGGCGTAGACCTTGTTCTTACGATGATCGAAGGCGAGCGTGTGGGCTCCTTTCTCCGTCGGGACGGTTTCGAGGACCTTCATTCGCCCCACGTCAAAGACGTCAACCACTCCGGGAGATCCGACGGCGACATAGGCACGCCGCAGCGCCCTATTGAAGAAGATAACATCGGGCGGGCCACTGAGGTTACCGATCAAACGGACCTCCCCGGTATCCAAGTGGACCGCCACCAACTTCCCCTCGTCACAGGCACAGAAGAGTTGTCTCGCACGGGAGTCCAGATCAAGGCCATGGGGTCCCTTGGAAGGAATCGCGAAGGTCTCCCGAATTTCCGAGGGATGGTTGGCATCGATCCCCACGATGAGCGGTGGATCCGCGATATTCACGTAGAACGCGGCCTTGACCTCGTCGTAAACGGCCCAGCGAGGGCGCCCCGGAAGGACCACGGTGCCGGTCACGGCCTTCTGGTCCATGTCGACTAGTGATACGGTCGAAGAGTTCGGGACATCGGGATCGCCGACATTAGCCACGAGCAGCAGCCCAAGGGAGGGGTCGAAAGCGAGTCCGTTAGGACGAATGCCAACGGAGAGCCTCGCCATTTGTTGTTCCCCGCCAGCCGCGAAGATGCCGATCGTGTTCTCGCCGCGATTCGCCGTGAAGAGGAGATCGCGTTCGTCCGAGACGAGTACGCCCGCGACGCCCTTCAGTCCGTGCATGGAGTGACGGAAACGGTCGGAGGCGGAGTCCACGACGTCGACATCATCGTTAGACGTATGGGCGATGTAGAGCCGAGAAGATCCATGATGAACCGCAGCGTGATCGAAACCGCCCTCCTTTGCATGCGCGGGAAGATCGATGGAGCCGAGCAACCGGAGGCTCATCAGGTCGCATGCTCCAACTTGGCTTTCCCTTCGACCTTGAGTCTGCAGTAGGTGTAGAGCGCGTCATATGCGGGGAACTGGAGTCGCATGTTCTCGAAATCGTCTTTTGCGTTCGCCCGGAACCCGAGGGCCATCGCCTCGAGCCCCGCGCCTTCGGCACGCCGCACTCGCGGGGCCGCATCCGCGGTGCGCACGATTTCGGCCATGTCGAGCAACGCTGGGTCCGTGAGCTTGTACGTCTTGATAATCGCATCGAAGCTGCACCGCTCGTCGCCACCCTCCTTGTAGTGGAACAGCTCGGCGCCAGGGCTGTCGTACGGGATCGCGCCCTGTTCCTTCGCCACGTCCAAGACCTTTTCTCGCGGCACGAACAGGAACTCCGCTTTCGGATCGACGAATTTCTTGACGAGCCACGGGCACGCAATCCGGTCCACCTTCGCTTTCTCTCGGGTTACCCATTTCATTGAAGTCCTCCTTGAGTAGAGTCTCTACGCAGGTAGTATATCTATGTATATTAAGCATTCCGACGGTCGGTCGATATCGACCACTGAGTAGGATATCTACGCATATAAACCAGGACGCGATTGGCCCGACACGGGGTGAGTTGATGACCGCGACCAGACCGCGAGGCATGAAGATTGGAGCCGTCTCGCTTTGGCTGCTCCTGCTCTTGTCGGAGAAGCCGATGTACGGGTACGAGGTGATCCGGGAACTGGAGAAGCGGTTCTCCGGCTACTGGCGTCCCAAGACCGGGACGATTTACCCGGCTTTCGAGAAGCTCGAGGAAGGCGGTCTCGTGACGAGCCGCATCGAGTTCCGCGATGAGGGGCTCGATCGGAAGCACTATGCGCTCACGGAGAAAGGACGGACCGAGCTCGTTCAGACCATGAGCCATTGGACCAAGATGATGGAAGTCTTGGAAAACTACCGCGAGGTTCACGAATCGATCTTCCGGTACAAGGAAAGGCTCAGCAAGGAGGACCTCTCAAAGGCCCTGGTGGCCCTGGGGGAAGGTATGGGTCGGCGTTCGGTCGATCTCTCCAAGGTCCTGCCGGGACACCAGAAGAAGATTCTGGTCCAGCCGACCGATCCGGTCACCTTCAAGCTCCTCTACGCCAAGGAAGAGGACGAACTCGAAATCCACATGGAACTGAAGTGGACTCCGACCCGCCCTGCACGACCAGGCACCAAACCCGCACCGCGTCCGAAGCGCCCGAGACCGAACCGATGAGCGGGGTGGATCTACGCGTTTCGGGGACTGGATCGATCGGGACGGGAAACTCATCTTCCTCGAGAAGACCGTCCGAACGGTTCCCTACGGTTTCCTCGGAGTGATTTTCGGCGTCTACCTCGCCCAACTGGCTTTCACTCCCGTCGCCATCGGAATTGTCCTGACCGCGACCGTGCTCAGCAGCGCACTCTACACGCTCGTCATCAGCTTCCTCGCGGATCGAATTGGCCGGAGGAAAACGCTCGTCTTCTTCGCACTCACCGATCTCGTCGCGGGAACCTTGCTCTTGGTCTCGAGGGATTGGTGGGCCCCGGTCCTGGCGGGCATCGTCGGGAACATGACCGTCGGAGCCGGAGAAGTCGGGCCGTTTCTGTCGCTCGAACAAGCCATTCTCCCGAAGACCTGTCGACCCGATCGCAGGACCCTGGCATTCAGTGTGTACAACCTGGTCGGATACGGAGCGTCTTCGGCCGGAGCGCTCCTTGCGGGCCTTCCCAATTACATCGGATATTCGCCGCTCTTCCTGGGCTACATGATTTCGGGACTCCTTGGCGCCGCGCTCTACTCGAACCTGTCGGGCAACGTCGAACCGGACCCCGGCGCCGCGAAACGCTCGGCGCTGTCCCTGCGCGGTCGGCCCATCGTGGCGAAGCTGTCGGCCCTTTTCGCAATCGACTCATTCGGCGGCGGTTTCATCGGTCAGAGCATCCTCTCCTACTACTTCTATCTCCGATTTGGGTTGGATCTGTCCACCCTCGGCGTCATCTTCTTTGCAACACAGCTCGTGACCGCGTTGTCATTTCTCCTGGCCGAGCGAATCGCGAGGAGGATCGGTCTCTTGCGGACGATGGTCTTCACGCACGTGCCTTCGAACGTGCTGCTCATCGCCGTGGCGTTCGCTCCGACGGCCTTGAGCGCGGTCGTCCTTCTCCTGTGTCGTCAGTCGTTGTCTCAGATGGACGTGCCGACGAGGCAATCGTACGTCATGTCGATCGTGGACGAGGAGGACCGGACCGCGGCGGCGGGCCTCACGAGCTCCACGCGGACGGTCTCGTCGTCGATCAGTCCGTCACTGGCGGGTTACGCCCTCGCAAATCTGTGGCTCGGAACGCCGTTGGTGGCTGCGGGGTCCTTCAAGTTGGCGTACGACCTGTTGATTTACCGGAACTTCCGGAAGGTACGTCCTCCAGAGGAGCTCGAGGTCGACGCGAAGTGAGTGGCGCGCCGGCCGTGACCTCGAGAAGAGCGGGCACGGAGGGATTCGAACCCCCGTCTTAGGCTCCGAAGGCCCATAGCCTAGTCCAAACTAGCCGACGTGCCCGGCGGTCGAACCATACGCCGTGATAAAAGGGTTCTCAAATAGATGGTCCGCTCAGTCACCGATGTGCTTTCGGTACGCCGTCGGATCCATCAGGGCGTTGGCTTGCGCAGGCTCCGCGACATCGAGGACGACCATCCATCCTTCGCCGTAGGAATCTTTGTTCACCAGCTCAGGCTTGTCCACCAGAGCCTTGTTCACATCGACGACGGTTCCGCTGATCGGCGCGAAAATCTCGCTCACGGCCTTCACGGATTCGACGGTCCCAATCGGCTCTCCTTGCTTGACGGTCTTCCCGATCGGCGGTAGCTCGACGTACACGACGTCCGTCAGCTGATCCTGAGCAAAGTCCGTAATCCCAATCCGGGCCCGCTTGCCTTCGAGCTTCGCCCATTCGTGGTCCTTCGTGTAGCGCAGCCCCTCCGGGACGTTCGACAAATTGACTCCAACCGGGCCGCCTCGATGCGGCCGTGCAGATATGAGAGTTTCGCGCGCTACCGGCCTTTCCAGTTCGCGCCCCAGGCCTGGTGGACGAAAATCTCTTCGCTGTGAATCTTGTGGATGTGGTGGGCCACCACCAGGAGGGCGAAGAGTGCCAGCCCGCCGATCGTGAGCAGCAGGTACACAGGATTCCCCAGGATCGTGGAGAAGAAGCCGTTCACAGTACCGAGCGGATCAGCCATTCGATCGTGCCTGAGCGAACCAGTTCCCGGCGCCGGGGAAAAACCTTTCTCCGTGAAGCCCCGATCCGATAATTAATCGCTCCAGCTCACCTTTTTGGAACAGATGGTAGAACCGCGGAACGACGGTCTTGTCGGGCATCGTCCACGGCACTTCGACATTCGCATCGACCTCGAGCGCGGCGGGCATGGATTGAAAGCGCGGCTGCTCTCGCGCCCACACGCTCACGAACACTGGGGCCCGTCGACGTAGGACGCGTCGGAGCTCCATCAACGCCGTGATGCGATCCGACTCGACCGGGAGATGGTGCAAGACCGCAATGCACAGGCCCGCGTCGAACGATGCATCTCGGAACGGCAGTTTCGTCGCTTCGCCGCCGACCCAATCGATGCGGAGGGCACCTCCCGTTCGCGGTTCACCGGCGCGCCCTATTAACAGGAGGCGCCGGGAGAAGTCGAGCGCCACGGCGCGATGGCCTTGGCCCGCGAGGACCGTCGTGTGTCGACCATGGCCGGCTCCGACATCGAGGACCCGCGCCCCATCAGGCAAGGACTCGATGAACAACCGGACCTCGGGCCAAGGTTCTCGGCGGCGGGCCGCGTACGATTCGGCGATGCGATCGTACGTCGCGCGGATGTCCGCCTTCGTTCGGACCATTCGAGCTGCAGACGCGAGGGCCGCAGGATAAAGGCTCGCTCACGCCTCGAGAGAGGCCCGCTCCGCCTCGCGGATCGCCCGCTCGCGGATCGCATCGAGGGTCGGCAACGGCGTCGTCACCCGACCATGGTCCAAGTGCTGAGTGTACGCCGGGGCCATCTTGGCGCCGCACACCGGACACGCCCGCATGCCCACATCGTAGGTGCCGTCCTTCGGGCAGCGCTGAAGGTCTTTGCGACCGCCGAACTTGCCCCGCTTCGCCGCCGGCTTGCCATCGACCTCGACGAGGTCCAAGGCGAAATCGATCGTCGGAGCATTGCTCAAACTCGTGCCCACGCCGAAGCCATCGACGCCGGCTTCGAGGAGGGCGGGAATCGACTTTTCGTCCACGGAGCCCGACACGAAAATCTTCACGTCCCGGTGGCCGCGGAGGTCCAGCTCCCAACGGACTTCGCGGACGATCGCGGCGAAGTTGCCGCGGCGCGAGGCCGGCGTGTCGAGCCGGACGCCCGAGAGGTCCGGAATCGCTTCGACGGCCATCAGCGCCTCCGTCTTCTCGTCGTAGTATGTGTCGACGAGGGCGATCCGCGGAATCTTCGCTTCGAGATACTTGTGCACTGCCGCGAATGCCTCGCGCGGCCCGCCCATCACGATGACGAGGGCGTGGGGCATCGTACCCATGGCGGGGACGCCGAGGAGATCGGCGCCCAAGGGCGTCGTGATCGCGTCGAGCCCGCCGATCGTGACAGACCGTTCGATGAGCGGCGCGATTCCGGGATGCATGCGGCGGACGCCGAACGAGAGGACTTGCTTTCCGTTCGCGAGCTTTCGGATCCGCGCCGCTTTCGTCGCGATGCCGCTCGCCTGACAGATCATCCCGAGGACCGGCGTCTCGTACAATGCCCACTCTTCGTACGGGCCTTCGAGGATCATGACGGGGAGCGGGATGCCTCGGTGCGTCTTCGGTGGGAAGACGCTGCCTTCCGGGAGAGCCCACAGGCTCACGCCCTTTCCCTCCAGAAGATGCACGACCTCCTCGAGCCCGCAGAAGATCCCCCACGGCCAGTCGTTCGGCAAGGCACCGGTCGTGACCTCGGCGACGACATTGGCGCGGCTCCGACCCGCCTTCTTCAGGATGTCGAGCGTCCGCACGAAGTAGAGGTCCGTCGTCCGTCCCGCCCGGATCTCGTCCGCGGTGGCGATGTAGAAGTCTCGACCCGGTACGGGCTTGGGCATTTCTCCCGAAGCGGCTACTTTCTCCCTTTATTAGAGCTTTTGGTCGTTGGTGGCAGATGTGGCTCCCGCGGTCGCGCGGGTCACACGCGTCTCCGATCGAGTTCGTTCTGAAGGATCGCGATTGCATGGTCCGTGTGCAGCGCCAGTTGCCCAAGTCCGACGACGAGCGCGCCACGCTCGGTCAGGACGCGTTCTTCGGCCGCCATGAGATCCTGGTTGTCCGAGAACACGAAGGTGGCGTCCGCGGGGAGACTCGCTTGGCGAATGTCTTTGCCGCCTTCTTTGGCGTAGACGAATACGGGGCCGAAACGATCGAGCGCCTCCTCGAAATTGGTCTGCGATCCGAAGACACCCGGAGAACTCTCCCGTTCGATTCGGGAGACATCCACGAGCGCCCGGCGGACGAGTGCGGCATTGCTTCGGATGTCGGGCTGGTAGTTCCGGAGTCGGAAGCCTTCGAAGCGCACGAACCGCGGCGGGTTGGGAGGCCCGAGAAGGAGGAGACCGACCTCGACATCCCGTCGAAGGTCATGGGCGAGGTGGAGGGCGGCGTTCGCCGCGTTCAGCAGGATGTCCATGCGGCCCGCTCCTCCCGCTAAGTCGTCCAGAGGAAAAGCCGGATCCGTGGAGGCCCGATGCCCGACGATTAAGAAGCGTCGCACACCGGTCCGATGGCTCGTTCCCGCTTAAGGATTCGGCCCGGACTTTTATCGGTTGAGGTGGATATTATCAGCTCTCGAATGACTCGAGTCCTGCGAGAGCCTTGATCGCGTCGCGATGGAACGGCACCAGAGGAAGCGACAACGCCTCCTCCCGGGGAACCCAGCGGACCGAATCGGTCTCTTTCGGACGCCGGACTGGGGAGCAGCGGTAAATCGACCCGGACCACGTCCGGTGGGAGAAGGTGCGGTCCACGCGCGACCATCGCGGGCCGACACGAACCTCGATCCCCGCCTGAGACCGAATCGATCCCTTGAGATCTGCGCTCTCCGAAGGCCCGTTCCGTTCTCCGCCCGGAAGGGCCCACAGCCCGCCGAGCAGTTGCCCCTTCGGTCGCCGGACGAGGAGGACCCGCCCGTTCGCGGTTACGAGGCCGAAGACAACGGTGACCGAACGCGGAGAACGAGGGCGAGTCGAGATGGGCAGCTCTCGTTCCTCGCCGGCCGCACGCGCCAGGCAAGACCGTTCGACAGGACAGCTCTCGCACGCCGGCGCCATGGGCGTGCAAACCGTGGCACCGAGTTCCATCAACGCTTGATTGAAGGCACCCGGCCGCTCGGGGGAGACGAGTCGCGCGGCAATTTCCGCGATCCGCCTTCGGACACGTCCCGCCGTCACATTCTCGCGAATCCGAAACAAGCGAGCAACCACGCGTACGACGTTTCCGTCCACGGCGGGCACCGGAATCCCGAAGGCAATGCTGGCCACCGCACCGGCGGTGTACGGCCCGATTCCCGGGAGCAACGCCAGCTCGTCGTAGGAGCGAGGGACCTCCCCGCCATGCCGCTGGACGATCGACTGAGCCGCCGCGTGCAGGTTCCGAGCCCGGCCGTAGAAGCCCAGGCCCTCCCAGACGGCGAGGACGTCATCGAGCGGGGCGGCCGCAAGATCGCGGACCGTGGGGAACCGTTCGAGGAACCGCTCGTAGTACGGTGTTCCGCTTGCAATCCGAGTCCGCTGGAGAAGATATTCGGCAACCAAGATTCGATAGGGGTCTCGCGTGCGCCGCCAGGGTAGGTCCCGGCGATTTGCATCATACCACGCGAGCAGCGGCATGCGAACCTCGGTCGGGTAGGGGTCACCCATCGCCGGCGCGATGCGCCGGGAGATACATCAGGATTCGGACCACGCCGGCTCTCTGGCGAGTCTCGCGGACTAAGCTTGAATAAGGTTGAGCGTACCGCGCCGCCGCGAACGCGGTCTTGAATGCCTTCGCGGGCTCACTTGAATATCTCGCCCGTCTCCCGGCTCCAGAACAGCAGATCGAGGGCCGACATCGGAATTCCAATCTCGTTCGAGAACTGCTCGGTTCGCGCCTCGATGTCCAGGTACCGCCTCGCGGTCAAGGTCCGCGGCATGCGCCGCACGACTCCATGGCGAATCAGGTTCCGGAGGATATGACGGTCCAAAATCGCGAGGTCTTCCCCTCGGCCCGTGTTCCGAAGGAAGTGACTTGCCTCCTTCAGGCCCAAGCCATGGATCTCGCGGACGAGCCAATTGCGAGCGTCCTTCGAGGAGGAGAACGAATCCAACGTCTTCGCGATTTCGCCACGGCCTTCCGGAAACAAACGATCTCGCGCGCGAACGATATACGCGGCTTTGTGGTTGTGGAAGCGCGTGCGATGACGCAGGAACGCCGCAATCTCCGCGGCTTCACCGGACCAGAGGAGTTCGGTCTCTCTCAGAGCGACGACGGCCGCGTCGGACGCTCGGGCCTTCGACTGAATGGCCACGACGCCAAACGTCCCGCGCGGCGGAAGTGCTCCAGCCGGGCCTCGATGGCGGGACGTTTCGCCTTGTACTCGGTCCGCAGTTCCCCGACGTTCCGATAGCCAGGCTTCAAGGAAGACGCTAAGCGAATTGCGGAATGATAAGATTGGCGGGATTCCCCGTCTGCCGCCTCCGAGATCGGAGCCCGCCGCACGTTTAAATAACCGAATCCGCTACGAGGCGACTATGTCACTGCTGTACTTGCTGGCCCGCTGGCTCGACCGGATTTCTCCGGCTCCGATCGCGTACGCGCATTGCGACATCCCGTGCGGCATCTACGATCCGCACCATGCGCAACTCGCCGCCCACACGGTCGTCCGAATGGTCGACCTGATCAACCAACTCGAGAAGCCCGGTGCTAGTGCGACGCCGGAGCAGCGCCAGGAGTATACGAACAAGCTCGCGCGGTACATCGCCACGAAAGAGCAGCACTCGGAGATCGCGAAGAATGAGCTTCGCATCCTCTGGGCCGACTACTTCAAGCCGGAGCACCTGAAGACGTTCCCAGAACTCCACGATCTCGTGTGGAAGGCGCTCAAGACCGGTTCGAAGGCGCGCCAGGAGATCAACCTCCAGGCGGCCGAGGACCTCCTGAAGGCGACGAACGACATCGCGTCCATCTTCTGGAAGACGAAGGGATTCGAGACGATCACCGCGAAGGCGCCGTACCCCACGGAGCGCCTGACCGTCTACCCGAAGTTCAAGTGATTCCGTCCGCGATGTTCCCTCTCCGCCGCTTCCGGGTCGAGGACGACAGCATGCGGCCTGCCTTGGAACCGGGCGATTACGTCCTGGTGAACCGGTGGGCCTACAAGTTCCACCCACCTGTGAAAGGTGATCTGGTCGTCGTGCAGGATCCGGAGACGCCCCAGCGATTCCTGGTGAAACGAGTTTCCGATGTCCCCGATGCTACGCAGATCCGTGTGGCGGGCGACAACGCCGATCGTAGCCGAGACAGTCGTGCATTCGGACCGGTCTCATTGAGGGAAATCGTTGGGAAGGTCTGGATCCGGCTGCGATAGCGAGACCGGTCTCAGTCCCACTTCTCGAATCGAACGTACGCGAATCCGAGGCGCTGGCAGAGGTTCTTCACGTCCTCGACCATGTCGTGCAAGCCGCAGATGAAGACTTGCTTGTTCCCGTAGTCGTGGATGTCGTTCTCGATGACCTTCTGGACGTAACCCACGCGGCCTTTCCAGTCTGGCGTTTCGGGACGCGAAATCGTCGGGTAGAAGTGGAAATTTGGATGCTCCCGCTCCCACTTCTCGATGAGGCTGCGGTAGATCAGGTCGTGCACATATCGCACGCCGAACACGACGTGGAACTCATGGCCCACGTCGAGACGGTTCGCCCAGATGTGGCCCAACATCGAGACGAACGGCGCGACCCCGGTCCCCGTGGCGACGAAGACGGTATCGTACCGGATCGGCTCGGGGATCACGAAACGCCCCAGTGGGCCGATCGACTGGAGCTTCGTCCCCGGGGAGACGTGGTAGAGGTAGTTCGACATGAACCCGCCCTCGACGATTTTGATGCAGAGCTCGAGGTAGTCCTTGTTCTCCGGCCATGACGCGATCGAATACGGGCGGGAGATGCGCTTGCCGTCCTTCTCCGCGAAAATCGAGATGAACTGCCCCGGCTCGAAGTCGAACACGGGCTCATTTTCGAAGGTGAACCGGATCAGGTACGTCTGCGGAAACTTCGGGGCGATGTCGAAAACTTCCTTCACGATCGCGGTGTGCTTGCCGGACCGGAACTTGACGGGGGACTCTTGAACGGTGGGTTTTGGGACCGCCACCGCCTTCGCCGGAGCCGTCCCGCGAATCATACCAAGTTGGGCACCCAGCAATCCAATTTAAACATTTCTTACGTAATGTGAAAGTGCGCGAGTCAGCGTTACGCGGCGTGACCGCAGGGCGCTTATCGAGGCTTCTCGAGGAACACGTTGGCGTACAACAGGCCCGCGACGATCGCGCCGATGAACGGCCCGATCCAATAGACGTACCAGTTGTCGAAGAACTGCGCGACGATGGCCGGCCCGAACCACCGCGCGGGATTCATCGCCGCACCCGTCAAGGGTCCGCCCATCATGATGTCGAGCGCGATGGTCAGCCCGATCGCCAGGCCCCCGACCGCATTGAAAGAGCCTTTGGGATCGATCCCCGTGCCGTATACAACGGAGACCAGGAAGAACGTCAGGATGGCCTCGACCAGGATGGCCGTTCCCCAGCCGACCGCCGGTCCGAGGGCCGGAGTGCCGAGGTGGTACGTCTGCCACTCCTCAGCCGGAAACACTCCGAGGAGGGCGACCGCGGCGACCGTCGCGCCGAGCAGTTGCGAGGCCCAGTAGAGGAGGGCCAGGCGCAGAGAGATTTGCCGACCGACGAGGGCCCCGAGCGTGACGGCCGGATTGAAATGCCCGCCGGAGATGTGCGCGAACGCGGACGCCATCACGCCGATCGCGAGTCCGTGCGCAAGGGCGATGAGCAGGAGATCCTTCCCGCCCGTGGAGATGATCGCCCCCGCGCCGATGAAAATCAGCGTAAAGGCGCCGACGAATTCCGCGACTCCCTTCCGCCACGCGGCGATCGCCATCTCGCGCCTCCCCCGGCGGCGTAGCGGCGCCGTCTATTTGTAGTTTATTCGGCGGGCCGACGGAACGGCCTCATCTGATGTAAGACGCGGAGCCTCGGTCGAACCCGGGGACGAACTCGAGGGCCAGCTGAGACGGCTGCCACGCCGCGTCCGGGAACACGAGGTTCGGGAAGAACCGCGCGGTGTCGGCAGAGATCTGTGTGACGAGGTGGTCGATCCCGAACAAGGTCTCGAGGACTCGATGCGCCTGCTCGCGGCACACGCGCTCGTCGACGAAGCCGACCGAGTGCAGGTACTCGTGCAGGAGGACGTAGAACGCGTAGGGCTTGTAGAGCTGCGGGTTCGTCTCCTGAATTCGAAGGAGCGGAACTTTGTTCATCACGATCACGTTGGTCGCAATCGGATAGAAGGCGCCGAGGAATCCCTGCGGATGATTCCCGAGGTCGGCCAAGGCCAGCATGAGGCCCGCTCGCGTGCGCCCGAGGACGGCCTCGACGGCACGCTTCACGAGCTCGAAGACGTCGGCGAGGGTCCGCGCCTGGTCCAGCTTCGCGCTGAAGTCCATCGGTCGTCGAACTCGTTCGTCCGTCTTAAGACATTGCTCGAGGGCTTTCGCCAGAGGAATCACGGGAGCGCGTCCGTTCAGGTCGACGTTGGGGTGAGCGGCGCGCATGAATACCACGGGTGGGAAAACCGATGAAACATTTATCCGAACGCATACCGACGGCGGTCCGAAGCCCACCGGACAATCAGGACTCCCCCATGGTCGCGCCCTCGCCGTATTACGCCGCATCGCCCGTCCGACGATCCGCTCCGGGCCTCCCGTTCGGCTGGGGCGCCGTCACGGTCCTCCTGGTCGGAGCCGCTCTCCTGATCCTCGGTATCCTGTTGATCCTCTACGGGTTCCTCAGTTTCCTCACGGGGACGATCGGCCAAGCGACCAGCTCGTCCTTCTCGGTGACCGCATTCTTCCAGTCGTTCTTCGGCGCGGTCATGCTGTTCGTCATCGGAGGCGTCCTCGCGGGCATCGGAGGATGGCTGGTCCGCCTCTGGTGGATCTTCCTCCTCGTCGGCGTCGTGACCGGCGCCGGCAATGTGGCCAACACGGCCCGCGGTCGGGCCGAGCAAACGTCGGATGTCCGCGTGCGCTGCCGCAACTGCGGCCGCCTGAACCCGGAGTTCGTCCAGTTCTGCATGGCCTGCCAGCAGCCCGTGTGACCGGTCCTCAGCGGCGGTTCGGAACCTATTTGAGCCGGCGGCGGAGTTCGCGCGGACCGATGGGGCTCGTCACCCGGTTCGCCCGGCAGTGGGTCGCTGGGGAGACGATGGCCGACGCGATTCGGGTCGCGAAAGAGGCGAACGCTCGCGGGCTCGACGCGCTCGTGAACCACCTCGGCGAGCACTACCGCGAGAAAGCGCCCGTCGAGTCGACGAGACGCGAATATCTGAGCTTGCTCGCGACGATGCAGTCCGAGGGAGTCCGCGGCGAGGTGAGCATCAAGCCGACCCAGTTCGGAGTGTTGATCGATCGGGCCTACGCACTCTCCGAGATGATCCCTATCCTTGAGGCGACGAAGGCGCTGGGACGCGTCCTCTGGCTCGATATGGAAAGCGCGCACACGACCGACGACACGATCTGGATCGGTGAGCGGCTCCTCGACCAGTACGACCGCGTCGGAATCTGCCTCCAGGCGAACCTGAAGAGGACGGCCGATGACTTGGACCGACTCCTCGAGGCCCACGCCCGTGTCCGCCTCGTGAAAGGCGCGTACCAAGAGACGCCGGACATCGCCTACCGGACGAGGTCGGAGATCGACCGCGCATACCTCGCGCACCTGGAGACGCTCTTCACGAAAGGCCAGGATTTTGCGGTGGCCAGCCACGACGGTCGAATGATCGAACGCGCCCTTGCCTTGGCGAAGGTGCACCCCACCCCGTTCGAGTTCGCGATGCTCCAGGGAGTGCGCGATCCGCTCAAGATCGAGCTCGTGCGATCGGGACACCGCGTCGCCGAATACATCCCCTACGGCCCGAACTGGCTCCCGTACTTCACCCGGCGACTCCGCGAGCGCCCGCGCAACGTGATCACGATGATCCGCTCCTTTGTGAGCGGGTGACACATCCTTTTCTCCCGTCGCCCCTTTCGAGCGCGTGAACCGTCGCGCCTTCACGCGGACGATGCGGATCCTCGAGTCCCGGTACCCGGTCGAAGATTGGAGCCGCGGGATGACGTCGTTCGAGGTCCTCATCTCGACGATCCTGTCGCAGAGCACGACCGTCGCCAACGAACGCCGCGGTTTCAAGGACCTCCGGTCGCGGGTCGGGATGATCACTCCGCAACGAATCGCAGGGACCCCGGAGGCGGAGATTGCAACGGCGATATGGCACGCGGGTCTCGCGAAGCAGAAGGCGCCACGAATCTCCGCGGTCGCCCGAGCGCTCCAAGAGGGTCGCGGTGATCGTCTCAGACGGATTCTCGAGTTGCCGACCGACCGCGCGCGGCTGGAACTGATGGCCCTCTCCGGTGTGGGTCCTAAAACGGCCGACGTCGTCCTCGCGATGGCCGCCGGCCATCCGACGTTCCCGGTCGACACCCACATCGCCCGCATTGCCCGAAGGTGGAACCTAGTTCGCCGAACGGATTATGAGACCATCCGGGCGGCCCTGGAACGATGGACGCCTCCGGGAAAACGGAAGGCCTGGCACCTCGCGATCATCGCCCATGGTCGAGCGCTCTGCAAGGCCCGGAATCCGCGGTGCGGCGAGTGTCCGGTTCGACGCGATTGTGATTGGTACCGGCGCAGGAGGACCCGAGCACAACGATCACGCCGCGGCACGTCGCCGCGAGCGACAAAGGATTAAGAGCGTCGTGAGATTAGCGCGCGAAGGCGTTCTCGTTGGCCGTCGTCTCGGACTATGTCCATTTGATGAAGCTCCGCATCGACGCCTTGCTGCTGCTCGTGGCCGCCGCCGGGTACGTCGCCACGAGCGGCATCGCCGTGGACCTCTGGCGTTTCAGCCTCCTGATGATCGCCGGCCTTCTCGGGGCCGGAGGGGCCAGCGCGACGAACCATTACCTGGACCGGGACATCGACTCGGTCATGCACCGCACGCGGGGCCGGCCCTTGCCGCAGCACCGCATTGAGCCGCCAGCCGGTGCCCTCGCGTTCGGCGTGGGATTGCTCGGGTTGAGCCTCGCAATCGCAGGATTCGGAATCAACCCCTTGACGGCCGTCATGATCGGCCTCGGGTATGCGGTCTACATCGGGGTGTACACGGTCGGACTCAAGCGCACCCATATGAGCAACATCGTAATCGGCGGGCTCGCGGGCTCGTTCCCCGCGCTCGCGGGGTCGGCCGCCGCGGCGAATTCGCTCAGCCTCCAAGCGGTCCTCATCGCCCTGCTGGTGTTCCTGTGGACGCCGGGACACTTCTGGGCCCTCGCGTATCGAAGTCGCGAGGACTACCGCCGCGCGCGCCTGCCGATGCTCCCTGCGGTTTGGGACGAGCGCCGGTCGGCCATAGCGATCGCCGGCTCCACTGCGATCGTCGCCCTCACGAGCATCGCGTTCTTCTTCACGTCAGCCTTCGACGCCATCTACCTCGTCGTCGCCATCGTCCTGGGCGTCGCCCTCCTCGCGCTCACCGCGAAGTTCATCGCGCATCCCAGCGCCGAGACCGCCTGGGCCGGTTACAAGTTCTCGGGAATCTACCTCGCCCTTCTCCTGATCGGGATGATGGCGGATGCGATCCTCCGGATTCCCCTCTGACGTTCTCCCGTCGACGGACAACGTTCACCTTTAATATTGCACCGACCTTAGCATGCCCCATCCTCTCGGGAAGCCGTTCCTGGAGGCGACGAAAATGGTCTCCCCCCTGAAGGCGGACCTCGCCGGCCCGCGAATCGACAAGGGCCTCGACGACGTCTACGTGAAGGAGACGTCAATCTGCTTCGTCGACGGCCAACGAGGGCGCCTCCTGTACCGCGGGTACGACATCCGCGATCTCGCCGCGCACTCGTCGTTCGAGGAGACCGTCTTCCTCCTCCTGGAGGGACATCTCCCGAATCGGGAAGAGCTCGAGAAGGCGAAGGCCGACTTGGGGACCGCGCGGACCCTTCCCCCGTCCGTCCTGCGGTTGCTCCGTTCGATGCCCGAGCACGCGCCACCGATGGATGTCCTCCGGACGGCCGTCTCGTACATGTACAGTTTCGACCCCGAACGGGACGACATGACGCGCGCGGCGAACATGCGCAAGGCCCGTCGACTCGTCGCCCAGTTCGGGACGATCGTGGCCACGTACGAGCGGATCCGTAAGGGACAACGCGTCGTCCGTCCCGACCCGAGGCTTGGTCACGCGGAGGATTTCCTTCGGATGATGACGGGCCGGCGGCCCGATTCGGTCCATGCGCGGATGATGGACGTGGCGATGATCCTCTACGCGGACCACGCGATGAACGCGTCGACCTTTGCCGCGACGGTCGCGGCGTCGACGCTCGCGGACCTGTACAGCACGATCGTCGCCGCAATCTCGACGCTCAAAGGCCCGCTCCATGGCGGCGCGATCGAGGCGTCCCTGAACACAATCGAGCGGATCGGTCGTCCGGAGGCCGCAGAGGAGTTCGTCCTGAACACATTGCGGAACAAGGAGAAAGTCTTCGGGTTCGGACATCGCGTCTACAAGACGTACGACCCGCGGGCGCTCATCCTCAAGGATTACGCGCATCGCCTCGCGGAGATGAGCGGAGACGACACGTACTACCGGATCGCGACGATCATCGAGGACACGGTCGTGCGGGCGCTCGCGTCGAAACACATCTACCCGAACGTGGACTTCTATTCGGGCCTCGTCTTCCACGACCTGGGGATCCCGACGGACCTGTTCACCCCGGTCTTCGCCGTCGCCCGGATTGCCGGCTGGACGGCTCAGGTCATCGAGTATTGGGAGGACAATCGCCTCCTGAGGCCGCTCGACTGGTATGCGGGCCCGAAAGACCTCGAGTACGTGCCCATCGACGAGCGTCCTTGAGGCGAAGGGCATGCCGTCGGAACGCCTCGTCCTCCGGCCCCCCGACGTGGGCCACAAGATCCTGATCGCGGAGAGCGGGCTGCGCGTGCCGGACGACCCCATCATCCCGCTGATCGAGGGCGACGGCATCGGTCCGGAGGTCGTGCGGGCGGCCCGGACCGCGATCGATGCCGCGGTCGCAGGCGCCTTTGGAGGCCGTCGACGAATCGGCTGGTATCCGGTCCCCGCCGGAGAGCGAGCGATGTTCCAGTACGGCGACATGCTCCCGGAGGCAACCCTTGGCGCGATCCGAGAGTATGTCGTCGGGCTGAAAGGACCGCTGACCACGCCCGTAAGCGTCGGCTTCCGATCCTTGAATGTGGCGTTGCGGAAGGCACTCGATCTGTACGCCAACGTGAGGCCGGTCTACTGGATTCCCGGCGTCCCGAGCCCCGTCACGCATCCGGAACGGCTCGATATCGTCATCTTCCGCGAGGGCACGGAAGACGTCTACGCCGGGATCGAATGGGAGAAAGGGTCTCCGGAAGCGAGGCGGATGATTGAGGTCCTCGACAAAGAGTTCCACGCCCAGGTGCGTCCGGACAGCGGGATTGGCCTCAAACCCGTGAGCGAGACGGGCTCGAAGCGTCTGGTCCGAAAGGCGATCCGGTACGCGATCGACAACGGCCGGAAGTCCGTGACCCTCGTGCACAAGGGAAACATCATGAAGTACACCGAGGGCGCGTTCCGCACGTGGGGTTACGATGTCGCGAGGGACGAGTTCCGCGAGTCGACGATCCCCTGGGACGACGTCATGAAGTCGTACGGCGGAAAAGCGCCGAAGGGCAAGGTCGTGATCAAGGACGTCATCGCAGACAACATGTTCCAGCAACTCCTCTTGCGGCCGGAAGAATACGACATCCTCGCGACGACGAATCTGAACGGCGACTACTTGAGCGACGCGGCCGCGGCGCAGATCGGCGGGTTGGGCGTGGCAGCCGGCGGGAACATTGGGGACACCCGCGCGCTGTTCGAGCCCGTCCATGGGAGCGCCCCGAAGTACGCGGGGTTGGACAAGGTCAACCCCACCGCGGAAATCCTCGCGGGCGTGATGATGCTTGACTACCTGGGATGGCGCGAAGCGGCCGGTCGGCTCCGGGCCGCGGTGAAAGCGGTCGTCGGATCGAAGGTCGTCACGTACGACCTTGCGCGCCTCATGCCCGGGGCCAAGGAAGTCCCAAGTCCCCACCTCCGCGTTTACTCGGGCGATCGTCGATGCGATGGACGGAGAGGGCCGGTGAGGAGCCGCGCCGGCCATGCGTGCCGCACGAGACTCGAGACCGCTGTCTGCCAAGAGATGGACCGCCAGGGGCTCCCGCATGAACATCGCTCTCTGCGTTTTCGGGTGCACGATGCCCGGGGAGGCTCGGCGAAATACGAGCCGGCCATCGTCGCGCGCCGCGGTCCAATCCTGTTCCTCGTCGAGCCGGTCGAGTCGGCGCGAAGTGGCACCGTCCGACGCTTCACCGGATTCTTGGAGCAGCACTCGCCGGAAATCGTCCTGGTTCTCGCGACGACCGACGCGGCGGTGCACGAGATTCCTCCCGAGGCATACGACGAGATTTATGGAGCATCCGAGATCGGAAGATTGACCGCGCGAATCCGCGAGCAAGACCCGGAGGGAATCGTGCAGCCGTTCCACAAGTCGCAACGGCGCGTCACGCGGCCCCGCGACACCGCCAAATAAGACAAGGAACATCGCGAGCCGATGGCCGTCACCCATTGGACCGAAGACCTGTTCCTCCGCTATCCGGAGGTGTTCCTCGCGGTTCACGAGAACGCGTGGTCCACCGGCGAGAAGCAAGCGCGCGACCTTCACGCGCTCCTGGAGCGGTTTGGCGTCCCCTCCGGCGGCCGGATTCTCGATGCGCCCTGCGGCATCGGACGGCATTCGACGCGCCTGGCGAAGATGGGCTACCGGACCGTAGGCGTAGACCTGTCCCCGGTGTTCGTCGCGCGCGCGACCGAACTCGCGCGCCAGGAGGGTGTGTCGGATCGCGCGACGTACCGCATCGGAGACCTCCGGAGTCTCACGGAAACGGTGCCGGTGACCGAAGGGCCGTTCGACGCGGCCCTCAACCTCTGGACGTCGCTCGGGTATTACGACGAAGAGACCGATATCCGGATCCTCCAGGAGTACGGGAAGCTCGTCCGCCCGGGAGGGATCCTGGTCGTCTACATCGTGAACCGAGACTTTGTCGTCCGGCATTTCGAGCCGCAGGGCTACGAGGCATTCGGCGACCTCGTGCACATCGAGCAGCGGCACTTGGACCTCGTGACCTCGCGAATGAGGAACGTATGGCGGTTCTTCCGCCGAAACGGGGAGGACTTGGATCACGTTCTGACCGTGCCGATCGAGCACTGCATCTACAGCCTTCATGAGCTTCGCCGCCTCCTCGTGCGCGGCGGATGGCATCCGATGGAGGCGTTCGGCGGGTTCAAGATGGACGCGCCTTCGATCGACAGCCCGACCCAGATCGCCGTCGGGAGGCGATGAATGGCCGCTGGAATCGTTCGCCCGCCACTGGAGGACGTCGAGGCGATTCGGATGTTCCTTCAGGAGGAAGGCATCGCGCTCGGTGCGCACCTGCTCGATGCGCCATGCGGGATCGGTCGACGAGCGATTGGGCTGGCCGAATCCGGATACGAGATCACCGCAATCGATACGAACGAGATCGGAATCGCGGCGGCAAAGGAACGGATCCCCGCTGCAATTGCCAATCGCCTCCACCTCGCGGCAGTCCCCCGCGACGCGATGCCCGGAATTTCCGCGGGCACCCGGTTCGACGCAATCCTCTGCTTGGACCACGCGCTGGGTCGGAGGTCCACGGCGGACGATGTCGCCTTCCTTCGTCGCCTCGAGGCTCATGCTCGCCCCGGAGGGAAGCTGATCTTGGACTTCTTGAACCGCGACTTCTTCGCATCCCGACCGCGGCCGTTCGCGTTCCACACGATTGGCTCGCTGGAGCAACACGAGTTCCGATCGTTCGACCCGGTGACCAGCGCGCTGCGATTGGAGTGGAAATTCTATGAACGTGTGGGCGAAAACTTGAAGCACCGCACCGATTCGTCCGCAGAGCTCGTCCTCCTCACGCCGCGGGACCTCGCTGCGATTCTCGGGCAATCGGGTTGGCGGATGGTCGGCGTCTGGGGCGGATGGCACCGGGAGGCGGTGACCGCGGACCACCGCAAGCTGATCGTCCTCGCAACACCCGCGGGTTGAAAAGGGAACGCGCGTTCCTCGAGAGCGCATGGCGCTGACCGCCCTCGACACGGTTGCGGTGACCGCCTTCCTCGCGGTCTCCCTTTCGATCTTCGGGCGGAAGATGTATCTCCGCCTTCGGTACCTGTTCACCGCGCAGCGGAAAGAACCGCGGTGGGACCACCTCCCGACCCGTGTGAAGAACTTCGTCGTATACGGGATCTTTCAGCGGAAGGTCGCGCGGGAGTGGTACGCGGGCGTCCTTCACTCGTTCATCTTCTGGGCGTTCGTCATCCTCGGGGCGAGCGTCGTCGAGATCACGGCCCAGGCGTACGCCCCCGGATGGCGGGTCCCCACCCCGACGATCGCGGGGTTCTCGCTCAGCGGTCCGCTCTACCTCGCTGAGGAGGGCATCGCCGCCCTCGC
>WNGR01004112.1_pt2 | contig 25097 bp, 18 predicted proteins | sample 5407581 | NCBI WGS metagenome assembly WNGR01 (sample SAMN13153383, study PRJNA577476) | soil metagenome | isolation source: 80 cm soil or saprolite under Garry oak tree replicate 2 | place: USA:California | collected 2016-06-15
TGCTGCGCGAGGAAGATCCGGAACACCGCGGCTTCGAGTTCGGGCGAGCGCTCCAACTCGGTCACGCCGTAGTGCCCGAGTGCCTTGCCGAGCTTGGTCTGGAACGCCTCGGGCAGCCCGGCCCGCTCGACGTCGAGGCTCTGCAGGTAGGTGTGGAAGTGCTCGCGGGCGCTGTACACATGGCCGGCACCGCTGCTGTCTTCACCGGCCGGCTGGTTGCGGCTCAGTTCGGCGAGGTCGGCGAACACGTCGACGAGTTCGACCTCCCCGGCCAGCGGCCGGTGGCCGTCCTCGCTGGCCGCCCGGCGGGCGGCGAGGTAGTCGTCGAGCACCCGGCTCTCGTCGTGCGGGTCCACGTCGAAGCCCAACAGCAGGCTGCGCAGGTCCTCCTGGCCACGCGTGGTGCGCTCCCGCGCCGGGATCGGCCCGGGCGCCTCGGGCAGGTCCAGCTCCACCGACTCGGCGACCGAAGTGTCCTCGGCCTCGACGTCTACCAGCGGTTCCAGCCGCAGCAGCGGCGCACCGGTCTGCACCTGGCTGCCCACGGACACGACGCATTCCTTCAGCCGCGCCCTGAACGGCGCCCGCAACACCGTCTCCATCTTCATGCTCTCCAACACCAACACCGGCGCGCCCGCCTCGACCTCGGCGCCGACGGCCAGCGGCGTCGCGACGACCAACGCGGGTGCCGGCGATCGGACGACGCCGCCCTCGTCCAGGCTGACCCGGTGCGTCACGCCGTCCACCTCGACCAGGTGGATCGGCCCGTGCGTGCCGGTGAGCAGGCGATACCGGGTGCCGTTGACGACGATCCGCCCGGTGTGCCGGTCGAAGCGGTCCAACTCGACGTCGGCGGCGCGGACAGCGTTGTCGGCGATGCCACCCGCCGCCGCTGCCGATTCAATGCCGACACGGAACCGATGCGCGCCGACCCGCGCGACGCGCACCCGGTAGCCGACGCCACGCAGCTTGAGATCCAGCGGTCGGCCGCTCTCGTGCTGCACCTGCGGGCGGCCGCCGAACGCCGTGGACAGCAGCCGCTGCCGCTCGACGCGTTCCTCCTCCTCGTACGCCTCGATAGCGGCGGCCGCCAGCGCGACGGCCGAATGCCGGTGCGACACGAGCCTGCCCTCACCGCGAACGCGGTCGATCCAGCCGGTGTCCGCGCTGCCGTCGATCACCTCGGGCTGGTCGAGCAGGTCGAGCACGAAGCTCTTGTTCGTCGCGCCACCCTCGATGATCACCGTGGTCTGCGCCATCGCCCGGCGCAGCCTACCCAAAGCCTCGGCACGGTCGCGGCCGTAGGCGATGATCTTCGCGATCATCGAGTCGAAGTCCGCGGGGATGGTGTCGCCCTCGCTGACCCCGGTGTCCACCCGGATGCCCGGCCCGGCGGGCAGGTCCAGCCGAGCGATGCGGCCCGGCGCGGGCGCGAAGTCGCGGTCGGGGTCCTCGGCGTTCAGCCGGGCCTCGATCGCGTGCCCACGCTCCACCGGCGGCTCACCGTCCAGCGAGTCGCCCCATGCCACCCGCAGCTGCGCCTTGACCAGGTCGAACCCGGTGGTCGACTCGGTGATCGGATGCTCGACCTGCAGGCGGGTGTTCACCTCGAGGAACGCGAACGTCTTGTCACCGGGGTGGTAGAGGAACTCGACGGTCGCCGCACCGCTGTAGCCCACCGCGACGGCCAGCCGCTCGGCCGACGCCTTGAGCTCGGCTGCCTGTACCGCGCTGAGCACCGGCGACGCCGACTCCTCGATCACCTTCTGGTTGCGCCGCTGTACCGAGCAGTCGCGAACGCCCAGCGCCCACGCCGTGCCCTTGCCGTCCGCGATCACCTGGACCTCGACGTGCCGGGCACCGGTGACCAGGCGCTCCAGGAACACGACGCCGCTGCCGAACGCCCGCGCCGCCTCCTGGCTGGTGCGCTCGTAGGCGTCGGCGAGCTCGGCCTCGTTCGTGATCACGCGGATGCCGCGCCCGCCGCCGCCAGCGGTCGCCTTCAGCATCAGCGGGTAGCCGATCTCGGCCGCCGACGCCAGCGCCGCGTCCAAGGTCTCGACCGCACCACGGCTCCACGGCGCGACCGGCATGCCGACCTGCTCGGCGATCAGCTTCGCGCCGATCTTGTCGCCGAGCTTGCGCATGGCATCCGCACTCGGCCCGACGAAGGTGACGCCGACCCTCTCGCACAACTCGGCGAACGCCGGATCCTCCGCGACGAAGCCCCAGCCGACCCAGGCGGCGTCGGCCCCGGTGTCCACCAGCGCGCGCTCCAGCAGCTTCAGGTCCAGGTACGGGCGCGCGGACGCGGGACCGAGGTCGTAGGCGATGTCGGCCTCGCGCACGAACGTGGCGGTGCGGTCGACGTCGGTGTGCAGGGCGACGGTTTCGATTGGTGTCGCGGTCTCCGCGGCCAGGTCCCGGACAGCGTGGATGAGCCGCATCGCGGCCTCACCACGGTTGACGATGACGACACGACTGAACACCCGACCAAGCCCTCCTGTTGACGCAGAGTGGAGCATGACACGGCTCGCCAACAACTCTGAGGATTTCACGCCACACGGAGCTGTATCTACCTGACCAGTGCGTCAGGTCAGCCTGTGACGGGCCTCACGCGTCGTGCGGGCGCAGCAGATCCTGGTGTTTGCCCAGCGCCACCAGCAGGCGGTCGATGTCCTCGTCGGTGTTGTAACAGTGCGTGGACACCCGCAGGTTGCCCGCACGCGACGACGTCACGATGCCGTCCTCACCGAGTCGGCCGACGAGTTGCTCGGCGTCGGTCGAGGGCACCGCGATCAGTGGCCCGCGGCGGGCCGGATCGCGTGGTGTCGCGATGACACCACCGAGTCCGATGACCTCGTCGATCAGCCGGTCGTTGAGCCTGCGGACGTGGGCCGCGGTGGCTTCGACGCCGATCTCCAGCATCAGTTCCACGCCCGCGGTCGCCGCGTACACCGACGGGATCGGTGGCGTACCGGACTCGAACCGCCGGGCGGTGCGTGCCGGGCGGTAGGCGTCGATCCGCATTGCGAAGATGTCCTCGTCTGCGAACCAACCGGTCGAGGTCGGTACCAGGTGGTTGGTGGTCGCTGGATTCGCGTACAGGTAGCCGACGCCGGGTGAGGCGAGCAGGTATTTCAGTGCGCCGCCGACGACGAAATCGGCGCCGAGCGTGCTGACGTCGATCGGGATCGCGCCTGCTGCTTGGTATGAGTCGACCAGCAGCAGTGCGCCCTGGTCATGCGTCAGCTGTGCGATCGCTGCGATGTCGGGTCGGCTTCCGTTGCGGTAGCAGACATGGGTGGCCGATACGATCGCGGTTCGGTCGTCGATCGTCTCGGCGAGTTGGTCGAGCGGGACGTGCACGACTCGTGCGCCACGGCGTTCCTGGGCGTGCCAGATCTGGCCGATCGTCGGGAACTCGAGGTCGGTGGTGACTACGGTGTTCCGTTCACCGAAGTCGAGTGCGGACGCGATCGACGCGACACCTGCCGATGCGGATGTGGTTACGGCGATGCTGTCTGGGGCGGCGTGTAGTAGCTGGGCGTATGCGCGTCGCAGTTGCTCGGTTCGGTCGACCCACTCGCCCCATAGTGAGCCTTCTGCTTCCAGTGTGCCCAGGTAGGACTCGTATGCGGCGCGTACCGCGTCGGATAGGGCTCCTTGTGAGCAGCTGTTCAGGTAGGTGCGGTGCTCGAACACGGGAAATCGGTGCCGGATGGTCTCGCCGAGCGTCATCAGCCACTCCTCGCCTCGTCGCCGGACCTCCATCGTCACCGGCCCGCCGGATTCTGGGAAGGTTCGGCTACGGCTGACCCACGCGGTCGGCCGGTCAGGCCGTCGCCATCGCCTTGGCGTGTGTGCTGAGCAGTTGTGCGGTGCTGTTGGAGGAATTGGCCGGTTCGTTGTCCCAGTAGATCCGGTAGCCGTCGAAGTCGGGATAGTACGAGCCGTCGTCGATTCGTGAGGTGAGCAGCCAGAACTGGTCGCCCGCGCCGCCCATGGCCTGCACCGTCCGGGTCCAGGTCTGGTACGCCGCGTCCCGCGCGGCGACATCCGGGAAGCCCTGTGCGGCGTTGATCGACACGCCGTACTCCTCGATCACCACCGGCTTGCCCAGCGCCCGGCCGTCCCGGATGTGGTCGGTGATCCACTGCGCGCCCCAGGCAACCGGGTCGGTGCCCGGCTTGCTCGCCGGATTCTCGCCCCACGCCTGCGGATACAGGTGCGCGGTGCCGTAGTCGATGGTGGGCAGCGCAACGAACTTCTTCCACTGGTCGCCCTCGAACGTCGAGTACGGGTAGTCGAAGTTGTTCGGGTCGCCGTAGAAGCCCTCGTCGCCCACGGCCACCAACTGTCGTGGTGCCAGGGACTTCAGGTAGGCGCTCATCTCGGTGATCCAGGCCAGCAGCCGGGCCCCGGTCTTCTCGCTGCGGCTGCGTGGTTCGTTCGCCAACTCGAAGGTCATGATCGTCGGATCTTCGTTGTACCGCAGGCCGGTGTAGCGGTTTCGCCGGTGGGTCACGAACCTGACGTACGCCCGGTAGCAGTCCTTGATCGACTGGGTGTCGTAGAAGAGGTCGTGGTTGGTGCCGTCACCGAAGGTGTCGTCGGGCAGGTCGAGGAACCACCGCACGTACTGCTGCATACCGCCGTAGTCGGGCCAGTTGTTCACCAGCGCGAGCACCAGCCGGACGCCCAGCTGACCGGCCCGGAACACGGCATAGTCCAGCGAGTCGAACGCCGCCTCGTCGTAGACGAACGGCTCGGGCTGCAATGCGGTGTAGCCGTGGCCGGACCCGTCGGCGAAGGCCCAGGCGCGCACCACTGGCAGGGACATCGCGGCCGCGTCGTTGAGTGCGTTGTCGATCATGTAGTGCGACCGCTGGTGCAGGTAGTACGTGTTGGTGCCACCGAACCGCAGCGGCTTGCCGTCCAGCCAGAACTGGCCATTGTGGACGGTGACGAACGACGAGTGCCGGTTGGACGTGACGACCGGCACCGCGGCGGCCGGTAGGGCGCGGCGGCCGGTAGGGCGGTCACGGTGGCCAGTCCGATGGCACCGGCGGCGGTGCCGGTGAGCAGGGCGCGACGGCTGGTGCCCGGACTGGCCTGGTGCGGATCGGGGATGGGCCTGACAGTCATGTCAAACCTCCTGATAGCGGGATTCTCCTCAGCCCCGGAATACAAGCACTATACCGGTTAAGCGTCGACAACGCTGGTGAGCATGTTGCCGGCGACGCTTGACACTTAACCGATATAGGAAGACGCTGATTCGCTATGACCGTGTTCCGTCGTAGGCGATTAATGGCGATCATCGCGGCCGTTGTGTGCACCGTCCTTGGGGCGACAACGGCGTCGGCGTCCATCGGCCCAGGTAGGCCGGATATGGACAACTGGACGGCAAGTTGGGGCGCGAGCCCGGTGGTCGGGTCGGATATCCCCGGATCAACCTGCCCGGCAGGCGCCGGGCTGACCAATCAGACCGTACGCGATGTAATTTTCCTCAGCATCGGCGGCGATCACATTCGTATTCGGCTGACCAACACCTTCGGCACCACGCCGATGTCCATCAGCGGGGCCTCGGTGGCCGTACAGGCGAGCGGCGCGGACGCGGCCCCCGGCACCCTTCGTGAACTGACCTTCCACGGCCGGCACGCGGTCACCATCGCCGCAGGCGGCCGCGAGTTCAGCGACCCGGTCGCGCTGCGGGTGGCGCCGCTGTCCACGATCCTGGTCAGCGTCTACGCCAACGGCCCAACCGGCCCGGTGACCAACCACCCGTTCACCGCCCAGGGCAACTACCTGGCCACCGGTGACGCCACCCGGCAGGACAGCGGCGCCGGTTACTCGGACACGCCGTGCTGGATGTTCGTGGACGGCATCGATGTCACCGCCGCGCGCCGGGTGGCCGGCACCGTCGTCGCCTTCGGTGACTCCATCACCGACACCGCGAACACCACCGGGAACGCCAACCGCCGCTGGCCCGACTTCCTGGCCCGCCGGCTGAATGCGGTGCGCGGCCCGACCCTGTCCGTGGTCAACGCGGGCCTGGGCGGCAACCGGTTGCTGGCCGACCGCGAGGGCTCGCCGTACTACGGCGTCGCCGGCCTGACCAGGTTCGGCCGGGACGCGCTGGACCAGACCGGCGTGCGCGCGGTGATCCTGCTGGAGGGCATCAACGACATCGGCTTCAGCGCGCCGGCCGCCGATATCATCGCCGGCTACCAGCAGGTGATCGCGGCGGCGCACGCCCGCCGGGTGCCGGTCTTCGGCGCCACGCTCACTCCGATGCGCGGTTCCATCATCTTCACCGACGACCGGCTGCGAACCTGGCTGGACGTCAACACGTGGATCCGCACCAGCGGAGCGTTCGACGGGGTGATCGACTTCGCGGCCGCCACCGCCGACCCGGCCGACCCGACCACGCTCAACCCGGCCTACGACAGCGGCGACCACCTGCACCCCGACGACGCCGGGACGCTGGCGATGGCCGATGCGATCAACCTGCGGATGCTGCTGCGCGGCTGCTGCCGGATGATTGCCTGAGGACAGTATCCGGTCCAGGTGTCGATTCGCGTCGGGTTGGTTCGTCGTACCGATTGAGCGGGTCGACGGGACCCGACAGGCGAGGAGGCATCGACATGGCGCAGTACCTGGTTCTCATCTACGGCAACGAGCAGCGGTGGCACAACCTGTCAGCGGCAGAAAGGCGGCAGATCGACGCCGGGCACCAAGCGCTCCAGACCAAGGCCGGCACGGCGGTCCTCGCGACCGGCGAACTGCAGCAGACCGGCGCGGCCACCTGCCTGCGCGCCGGGCCCGGCGGCCGTCCCACGGTCACCGACGGGCCCTTCCTGGAGACGAAAGAAGTGGTCGGCGGCTTCTATGTGCTGGAAGCCGCCGACCGGGACGAGGCCGTCTCGCTCGTCGCCGGCCTGGCCGAGGCCGCGCACGACCACAGCGGGGTGGAGATTCGGCCGTTGGTCGACCACGGCTGACCAGCGTCACATGGTGTGGCAGGTCAGCGTGGGCCGCGTGGGGCTCGCGGTTGGTGGAGTGGCGGCGATCAGGCCGAACGTGGTCATCGACGCGGCGTCGAGGTGGGCGTTCCAGGTCGCGCTGTCCACGGTCACGGCGGAGCCGCGCACAGTCCACGAACCGTTCCACAGCCCTTCGATGTGGTGGCCGCCCGGCAGTGTCCAGCTGACCTGCCAGCCGGAAAGGCTGGTGCGGCTGGTGTTCCGCACGGTCACCTGAACCTGGTAGCCGCCCGGCCAGGAATTGGTCACGTCGTACCGCACGGTGCACCCGGCGGCGGGCGTTGTCGGCGCGACCTTGGCATGCGCGGGCGCCGGGCCGGCCGTGACGACGGGGTCCGCGCGGGGAGCAAGGGCGATGCCGATCACGACGCCCAGTGCCAACAGCACGGCACCGACGACCCCGGCCGTGGCCAGTCGCCGCCGGGAAGGCCGAACACGGATCAGGCGGGTCGCGGCCTTCGGGGTGTGCGGCCGGGGTGGTGGCAGCGGGCGGTTGTCCAGGACGGCATCGAGTAGGTCCTGGACTTCGGCCATGGTCGGGCGCTGTGCCGGCTCGCGGTGCAGCATCCGGGCGAGTACGTCCGCCAGCGGCCCGGTGTGCTGAAGCGGGGCGATCTGGTGATGGGCGGCCCGCATGAGGACGACGATCGGGTTGTCGTCGGTGCCGAACGGCGGTGTGCCCTCCAGCGCGTGGTACAGCGTGGCGCCGAGGGAGAACACGTCGGCGGGATAGCCGGCCGCTCCCCCGTTGGCGACTTCCGGGGCCAGGTAGGCAGGGGTGCCGGCGATGATCCCGCCACCGGTGATCGTGCCTTGGCCACGAGCGTGGGCGATACCGAAATCGGCGATCTTGGCGACGCCCGACGACGTGATCAGGACGTTGCCCGGCGTGACGTCCCGGTGCACGATCCCTTCGCCGTGCGCGGCCGCCAACGCGGACGCCAGCTGACCGCCGATGGTGGCCACGTCCCGCGCGGGCAGCGTCTCGCGGTCGAGCAGGAGGTCCGCGAGACTGCGCGACGGCAGGTACTCCATGACCAGGTACAGCGTGTCGTCCTGGCCGACGATGTCGTGCACGGTCACCGCGTGCGGATGTCGTAACCGCGCGGCGAGTTGGGCCTCGCGTAGTGCGCGTGCCGCCGGCTGGTCCGTGTCCGGCTTGAGTTGTTTGACCGCGACGGCACGATCCAGCCGTTCGTCCCGCGCGCGCCAGACCACGCCCATCGCGCCGCGACCGACCTCGCCCTGCAGCCGGTATCGGCCGGCAATCAGCGTCCCTTCGCCGGTCACCACGACCTCCGCACTCGACGGCGCTACCGGTCAAGCCTAGCCCGCGGTGAGTTCACTGATCCGGAGGAAACCGGCCGCGGTGCCCGGTGTCGGGCTGGTCATCGTGAGCCGGATCTGACCGGTGCGCACCGAATCGAAGGTGAGTGTGGTCGGCTGGTCCGACGCGGTGGCCCAGGTGATGCGCTGGTTGCCGACCGGCGCGAAGCCATTGTCGGTGCGGTAACTGACCTCGATGGTGGCCGGCAGGCTGAACCTGGTGCTGGTGGTGAACGACGCGGAGACGGCGTTGACCGTGCGCGCCGCAGGCCAGGACAGCGAGACCCAGTCCTGCGGCCGGGACTGGCTGACCGCATTCAGTATCGCGGTCGCCGACTTGACGTAGTAGTTCGACCATGCCGTCGTGGGATCGCCGTCCAGCATCGCGGCCGGCACGGTGGCCGGCGCGCCCGAGTAACTTGCATCGGCGGGCGGCATGTCGACCGTCGTGGCGTTCGCCTGTGTGCCGGGGCCGTTGCGCCGTCCTGCGGCGCTGCCCGGCAGTGTCGTTCTTGCCGATGCCAGGCCCGGCGAGGTCGCCGTCACGGTGATGGTGCCCCGTGATCCGGTTGCCGCGATGACGGCCACCGCCATACCGTTGAACGCGGGCACGGCCGGTTCCTGGTAGCCCTGCGGGTTTTCCTGCCGGCCGTTGTCGACACCGGCGAGCCGGCCAGGGCCGGTGACGGCGAACCGGATGGTGTTCGCGGCACCGGGCACCACAACGCCGTGCTTGTCCACAATGGACGTGGTCAGGAACGACATCGATCCTCCAGGCCGGTTGGGCGCCAGGGAGATGGCGTGCGGCGTGCCGGCCGTGACGAGTTCGTCGCGGGCGACCTGCTGCCCGTTGACGGTCGCGACCGCGACCAGCCGGCCGGGCCGGAACGGCACGGTCCAGGTCAGGTGCAGCTTGCCGGTGCCGCCGTTCGGGCTGGTGTAGCTGCCGGACGGGTAGTTCCGGTCGTCCCCGGTCGGCTCGGTGGTCTCCAGGTACGGCCGGCCGTAGCGAAACCCCGTTGAGCAGCAGTTCGACGGTCTGGACGTTGGCGTAGACCCAGATCGGGACGTCCTCGCCCGGCTCGTGGTTCGTCCAGTCCATCGGCGTGATGTGCACCATCGGCTCGGCCGACCACTGACTGCGGAACAGGTGGAACGCGTCCTTGGGCAGGCCTGCGGTGTCCGTCGCGCCGAAGAACGACGCCTTGACCGGGAACACGTCGTACGGGGTCGGTTCGCCGATGTAGTCCTGACCGGACCACAGGAACTGGCCAAGGAAGAACTGCCGGTCGCGGTCCTTCTTCAGCGAATACTCCCCGCTCATCGTCCACGACGCGAGATTGTTGTCATAGGACGACGTGGCGCGCCGGCCCGGCGTGTAGTTCTCGCCGGTGTTCAACAACTGCGGTTCCTGGTAGACGCCGCGTGTCGACGTTTCCGACGACGATTCCGATTCGAAGAAGAACTTGTCCGGGTAGGCGGCGTGCAGCCCGTCGATGGACATCGCGGTGTTGTAGTTCAGGCCGAGGCCGTCGAGTTGGCGCAGGATCTGGTCCGCGGGTGAACCCGGCTTCGGCACGCTGCGGTACCGGTCCGAGCCCATGACGATCGGGCGCGTCGGGTCGGCCGCCCTGACCGCGGCGATCAGTCGCCCCGCGATCGCCGGGCCGGCCGGCAGCCCGGTGTCCGGTGTCTCGTTGCCGATCGACCACAGCACGACCGCCGGCGAATTCCGGTGCGCGTTGACCATTTCGGTGATATCGGACTGGCTCCACTGGTCGAAATAGACGTGGTAGTCGAAAGCGACTTTCCCGGTGTGCCAGCAGTCGAACGCCTCGACCATCATCACGATGCCCAGTCGTTCGCAGACACCGACCAGTTCCGGCGCGGGCGGATTGTGCGCGGTCCGCAGCGCGTTGACGCCCATGCTCCGCATCAGCCGCATTTGGCGCTCCAGCGCGTCGGCATTGATGACCGCGCCCAGCGGGCCCTGCGTGGCGTGCAGGTCGACGCCGTACAGCTTCGTCGGGCGGCCATTGAGCGAGAATCCCGCGTTCGGATCGAACGCGGTGTAGCGGAGGCCGAAGGTCGTCGTTGTCGTGTCGGCGGGGTGTCCCGCCACCACGATGTCCGTGCGCAACCGGTAGAGGTGCGGGTTGTCGGTGGACCACAGGGTCGGGTGCGTGAGCCGCATGGTGATCGTCCCGGTCCCGGTTGCCCCGCCGGGCACGGCGAGCGGCGTTGCGCCATGCGCGACCACGCGGCCGGACGCGTCGCTGACGGTGGTGCGCACTTCGGCCGCCGCCGACGACGCGGTGTCGTTCGCGACCTGGGTGTCGACCCGGACGTTCGCGTAGCCGGCGCCGATCGTGGTGGCCAGGTCGGGCGTGGTGACGAACGTGCCGGAACGGGCGACGTGCACCGGGTCGGTCACGATGAGATGGACGTTGCGGTAGATGCCGCTGCCCGAGTACCACCGACTGCTCGGCAACGGATTCTGCGCCTGGACCGCGATCACGTTGGCGGTGACACCGTCGGTGTGCACGTGTCCGGTGATGTCGTAGTGGAAACCCGTGTACGCGTACGGGTGATTGCCGAGCAAGTGGCCGTTGACGTAGACGAAGGAGTTCGAGTAGACGCCGTCGAATTCGATCGACACGCGCTTGCCCGCCACGGCCGGCGGCAGCGTGAACGTCTTGCGGTACCAGCCCAAGCCGCCCTGGAAGAAGCCGCTGGAACTGCTGGTGTTGGCTCGTTGCACCGGCGGCCGTTCGATGCTCCAGTCGTGCGGCAGGTCGACCGTCCGCCAGCCGGAGTCGTCGAATCCGGGGTCCGGCGCGTTGGCGTACGCGCCGGTCGGATCGGTGATGTCGTCCGCGTTGACCAGCACGAACTTCCACTCCGCGCCGATGTCGGTCGATCGACGAATCGGACCCGCGGCCAGCGCGCCCAGTGCGTCGGCCGCTCGTGCTGCCGGCGCGAGGACCGACGCCAACGCGGCCGCCCCGACGCCGACGCCGACCCCGCTCAACACCTGCCGGCGAGTGGGTCCGCTGGCAGCGATGATCGATTCATTGAACGATTCGTTGATCGACGTCGAGTCCATGGCTTCCTCAACAGGGGGACTAGATCAGACAGGGGTGCGCAGAGTAGAACAAGACCGAACAGCAAGGAACATACCTATCCTGACCCAGGCACTCCGCTTGTCAAGAGGCCAGCCAGCCGATCCGCCGTCGCGGCAAGCAACTACCCGCGCAGTTCGCCGACCCCGCACCAGGCCAGCGGGCGCGCGGTGTCGGACAGGTCCGGCGGAACGACCGGCCGCCAGTCCGGGATGAACACCACACCGGGATCGAGCAGGTCCCACCCGTCGAAGAACTCGGTGACCTCGACGCGATCCCGGCAGTAGAGCGGATTGCTGGTGTCCTTGTACGCGTCGCAGAAGGCCAGCACCTGCTCGCGTTCCGCCGGCGGCGCCGCGTCACAGGCGATGTGGGTCAGCGCCAGTCGCGAACCGGGCGCCAGCCGGTCCCGGTAGGCGGCGAGGATCTCCTTCGGGTGATCGGCGTCGCTGATGAAGTGGAGCAGCGCGACGGTGAGCAGGCAGACCGGTTCGTCGAAGTTCAGCAGCCGCCGTGTTTCCGGGTGGTCGAGGATGGCCGCCGGCTCGCGCAGGTCCTCCTGGATGACGGCGGCGCGGTGCCCGCTGCCCTGTTCCTCCAGCAGCACCTGCCCGGCCGCGAACGCGATCGGTTCGTAGTCGACGTAGACCACGTGCGCGGGTGGCTGGGCGGCAGCAGCCACCTCGTGCACGTTGCCCGCGGTCGGCACCCCGGAGCCGATGTCCAGGAACTGCCGAATGCCGGCGTCGATGCTGTCCAGGACGACGCGCTGCAGGAAGGCGCGGTTGTGTCGGGCCACCGGCTTGATGTTCGGCCAGATCGCCTCGACACGTCGGCCGAACTCGCGGTCGACCTCGAAGTTGTGGCCGCCACCGAGATACCAGTCGTACATCCGGGCCGCATTCGGCTTGGTGGTGTCCACCACCGCCGGCTCGTCCCACGGGAATACGTTGGCTGTCACGGCTACTCCCAACGGCCGACTCGTCGCCCCGCAGCCTAACGGCCGACACGACCGCCCGCGACTCGTCTCATGTGCTGACGCGGCGGTTGGCCCGGCCGGTGTGGAGATAGAGCGCACGGCCGGTGCCGTCGTCGCCGACGAACACGTACCGCGAGTACACGCCGTCCTCCGGTTCGGCGTTGATCAGCGCGTCGTCGCCGAGCACGACCAACTCCCAGCGCTCGACCTGCCGGCCGAGCTCCGCATTCAGAGCCTTCGGTATGACGGTGAGCCAGATTCGACCGTCCTCGTCCTGGGTGACCGTCAGGTCGTTGACCTGGGACGAATACGTGCCGATGTACCGGCTCGCGTCGATGCGCGGCGGATCGACCGGCGGGAGCCGCAACGCCGGCAACTCGACGTCGGCCAGCTCAGCCAACACATGACCGACGACCTCGTGGTAGAGCCGGACGGTGTCGCCCCCGTTGGTCAGCAGTGCCACGGCCACGCCGCGCTCGGGAACCATGCGCAGGAACGCCGACTGCCCGATCGTCCCGCCGTTGTGGCCGATGACCGTGGCGCCGGGAGTCTCGTCGAAGATGATCCAACCCAGGCCCCACGCGTCGGCCCGCAACCCGAGGTCCGGCGGCAGGCCCACCTGCCGTTCCTGCATCGCCAGCACACTCCCTGGACTGAGCACCGACGTGCCGTCCGGCGTCGTGCCGGAATTCATGTGCATCCGCGCGAACACCAGCAGGTCGCGCGGCCGCATGGTCAGCATCGAGCCGGCGGGGGCGTTGGAGCGCACGAGTGACCACACCGGCGCGGGCTCGGGCTCGGCGTCCGTCTCCGTTCTGATATGGCCGACCGCAGCTCGATACATGATCGCCTCGTATGGTCCGTTCGCCGCATGGGTGAGGCCGAGCGGCGTGAACAGGTACTCCCGCAGGCAGTCGTCGAACGGCTTGCCGCGCAGCACCTCGACAATCCGCCCGAGCACGCAGAACCCGGCATTGTTGTACGAGAACCGCTCCCCCGGTGGGAACAGTTGCGGCACGTCCGCGAGCACCGCCATGTACTTCTCGAGGCAGTCGTCCCCCTTCCCGGTGTCGGTGAAGATGTCCCCCTCGAACCCCGCCGTGTGGCAGAGCAGTTGCCGCACCGTGATCACCGCGGCCGCCGCCTCATCCACCAGCGCGAACTCCGGCAGGTACTCGCGCACAGCAGCGTCGATGTCAACGAGCCCCTCATCGACAAGCTGCATCACCAGGGTCGACGTCCACGGCTTGGTGATCGAACCGACCTGGAACACCGAATCCGCGGTGGCCTCGACACCGGTCGCCTTGCTCAACACGCCAGCAGCGTGGTCGACCACGTCGTCGCCGACGGAGACGGCGATCGCCGCGCCGGGCACCTGGTACTTGGCAATCAGTTCGGGCAGCCGATCCTCGATCCACACCTTGACGTCGTTCAGGTTAGCCATGCCGTCACCGTAGAGAATTTGAGTCACATTTGGGACGAAATCCGACCATCTCATGCATCCGCTCGGGCAAATCCATCGTTCAACGTCCGGTATATGCAGCTAACGCCATGTGAGACGAGCAGACTGACCAGGTCTTCTGCTGGTCGCACCGGTAGCAGCACTGCCAACTTCTGATGATCAACATACCGCGCATAGTCCAACACCTGCCCAAGTGCATGCCGGACGTTGTCCCGAACCGCACTAGATTTCGCCTCCACGACCTCTTGGCGCTGCACATCGAACAGATCGGTATAGAGCGGTCTCGCGTGTTCGGGCAGTTGGATCATGTTGCGGCAACTGTCACGACCTTGCTGGGCCAGCCAAGTCCGATAGTGGTCCACCAATTTCGTCTCACGCCGCTCGGCAACGGTCGTACCACTTGGTGGGGTCACCGGGTAGGTTGACGCAGTGTTCGATTCGAAGGGCACCAGCGTGGACTTCGGTTGGTCGACGTTGACAGCAATGGCTGGCCGGTGCGGTACATCGGTAATCGGTCGTAGGCGGAACACCAGCACCGTACGAGGTTGTTGGAATTGGTCCCAACCATCCTCGCGGCGATATGGCTGCTCCTCGTCCGGCCGGAACTCGCCCAAGTACCGCAGAATAGTGCGGTCAGTACCTTCGAAAATGTGTATGCGTCGCAGCGGGTCGATGATTGCTGCGTTGACACCATGCAGGACCTGGTCTCCTTCTGTGCCCTGGCCGGTGTAGTCGAACGCGCCGTCAGGTGTCCAGCCATCCTGGTACCCGTACCGTTCACCGGTCGATCCCGTGAACAAGAAGACCAGATTATTTGTGCTCGGTGTCGAGATACCACCCTGTTGTTGGCCGCCGAATCGGCTGTGCAGTTCTTTTCTTCTGATGAGATCGCCAGGCGACAGCTCCCAGGTGCCGGATTGCGCACCGTTGAGTCCAACCGCAGTAAGCAATGCGTGGATTGGCTCTTGCGGAAAGAACCTCTCCATTAGGGCACTCACTACTGCGACGCGAATCTCGTCCTCAGCGAGCCGCTGGTAGGCGTTCTGGCTCAAGCCACCAAGAGGATCATGCTCGACCAGCCATCTGCGAGCACCGCTACTGTGTGCGGGCGGTACATCCGATTCGCTCAATTCCCACAGTGCGCGGCGCCGGGCCAGCGCGACAAACGGATACTCAGGTGTCGCTTTGTTTTCCGGCCGGCTGTACGTGTCCAGGAGGTCTTTAAGCTCGTTCTCCGCAGCCGACCAGTGCGTCATCCGCGGCAACTGTCCTTGTGTTCTGCCGATGGCCCACAGCAGCACAAGTGCCTGATGGCGAACTGGGCGATCGGCAGTCCCGCCCGTGCGTAGACGGCCTATCTCCGCCACCAGGTCGGTGTCCTCCATCACGTGTCTCCCATCGTCGTCGCACCAGGTTGTCAGACGGGATCACCAGCCTGTCAGTGTGTCGGCAGCCGTGCGCCTTCTGCGGTCAGGACTCGCTCGGCGGTCGCGATGAACTCGGCTCGTAGTTGGGCGATCTGGGTGCCAGGACCGGCCAGTTCCTCGGCCAGTTCGTCGACCGGCCACGTGAGTTGTAGGCCGTGGCGGGCGAAATAGAGGGCGACCGAGTCGATGCCCCATCGGTTGGTGACGTCGAGCCAGGCGTAGCCGAGGATTTGCCACAGCCATCGTTCGGTGCGTTGGGGATGGTCGACCCGCAGTACGGTCTTGACGTCGACCAAGGTGTGGCCGCCGGCAGTGGCGGGCCGGCCGATCAGTAGGTCGCCGTCGGCCCAGTTGTCGACGATGACCGGGGCGGCCACGCCGAGTGGGTGGCCGGGTGCGGGGCGGCCCGCGGCGTCGCGCCACTGTTGCAGTACGCCGGAAGTTCGGGTCAGGGTCAGCAGGCGTAGCAGTTCGGTGATCGCCGGCTCGGGTGCGAGGGCGCGGAGTTCCTCCATGTGGTAGCTGCCGCGTTCGTGCAGAGCCAGCAGGGTGTCGACGAGTGTGCCCGACCGGTAGATGTCCTCCCAACGCGACAACACGTAACACGCGCGCAGCAGGCCGGCTTCCACGGTCGGTGTGGCCAACTGGCCGGGCGCGGCGTGTTCTTCCAGGCTGCGGACCGTGCGGTCGAAGAAATCCGACAGCAGTCGCTCTTGGCTGGTGTCGTCGCTTCCGGGGTCGATGCCGGGGCCCAGGTCCGCCCAACCGGTCGGGGTGGGGCGCAACTGCAGGGCGCGGGCCTGTTGGGCGGCGGGTAGCCGGCGATGGGTGGGCCAGGTCGCGGCGGTCCGGTCGGCCCACCGACGGGTGACGATGCCGCCGCCTGCCAAGCCCAGCAGGCCGTAGTACGGCGGTGCGTGCTGCACGAGAAACGCAAGGCGCACGCCCAGCGTGCCACCGACCGCGGCCCAGTGCTGCCGGCCGACCTCGCCGACGGGGCGGATCGGCTGGTGGCCGGCGCCGGCTCTGGCCACGGCTGCCACCACGGCTGTGGTGCCCGGCAGCCGGGCCGCGCACCAGCGGGACAGCTCACCGTCGTGCAGTTGGGTGGTCAACGACATGACCGCAAGCCTTGCCGACGTCAACCGCGGGCCGGGCGGCGGGTCGGGGTGGCCGTCGTCGGGTCGGGCGGCCAGGCGTGCTTCGGGTAGCGGCCGCGTAGTTCGGTTCTGGCCTGTTGGTAGCCGGTTCGCCAGAACGACGCCAGGTCCCTGGTCACGGCGACCGGGCGGCCGGCTGGCGATAGCAGGTGCAGCAGGACCGGTACCCGGCCGTCGGCGATCGTCGGGGTGTCGGTCCAGCCGAACGCCTCCTGGACCCGGACCGGCAGCACCGGCTCGTCGGCGGAGTAGTCCAGCCTGATCCGCGAGCCGGACGGCACCGGCAGCCGGTCGGGCGCCAACTCGTCGAACCTGGCCGCCGCCGGCCACGGCAGCAGCCGGGACAGCGCGTCATGCGTGGCGACGCGGGCCATGTCCGACCGCCTGCGCGCCCTACCCAACTCCGGCCCCAGCCAGGTCTCCACACTGTCGAGCAGAGCGCCGTCGTCGACGGCGGGCCACGGGCGGCCGATGGCCCGGTGCAGGAACGCCATTCGGTCGCGCAGCCGAACGGCTTCGGCCGGCCAGCGCAGTAGGCCGATACCCTCGGCGCGCAGGCCGGCCACGAGGGCGCGGCGGACGTCGTCGCGGGCGGGCTCGACGAGTGGCTTCTCCTGCAACACGATCGCGCCGAGCCGCGTCACGCTGCGGGCCACGACGTCGCCGTCGGCCCACTTCACCTCGTCTACTGTGGACAGAAGTGCCGGTGCGGCCCGTTCGGCCAGCTGCTGGTCGGCGCGGGCCGCCAGCCTGATCCGGCCCTGGGCACTGCCGGGCGTACGGTCGGCGCTCGCGATCGCCAGCCACTCCGAGTCGGTCCCGGCGGCCGCTTCGACCGCGGTGCCGCCGGCCATCAGGTACACCCGCGACCCGGCCGCACGCCGTCGAGCCAGGCGCTCCGGATGTGCCAGGCCGACCACCAGGGCCGCGTCGGGCCGGGTGCCGGCCGGCTGGTCGGCGACCAGGCCGGACAGCCTGCGGACCTCCTTGCGCCAGCGGCGGGCACCATCGCTGTGGTGGTCGGCGCGCAGTCGCCGCAACGCGTCGTCGACGTCCTGGCCGACGGCGAGCGTGTCGTCGTCCAACAGCGCCACCACCTCCGCGGCCGCCGTGGTACCCACCGCCTCGGCACCGTCCAGCAGTGCCCTCGCCAGTCGCGGATGCAGGCCGACACCGGCGATCCGCCTGCCCCGCTCGGTGACCCGACCAGCCCGGTCCAGCGCGCCCAGCGCGGTCAACACCTCCCGCCCGGCGGACAGCGGGCCTGGTGGCGGTGGATCCCACCAGACGAGCCCGTCCCCGTCCGGCGTGCCCCAGCAGGCCAGTTCCAGCGCGAGCCTGGTCAGGTCCGTGGTCCGGATCTCCGGTTCCGGAAACCGCGGCAGCGTCGCCTGTTCACGCTCGGGCCAACACCGGTACGCGCGGCCGGGCGCCTGCCGACCCGCGCGGCCGGCGCGCTGCTCGGCCACCGCCGCCGAGACCCTGGTGGTGACCAGTCCGGCGAGGCCACGGCGGTGGTCCATCCTGGGCACCCTGGCCAGGCCGGCGTCCACCACCGCCCGCACACCGGGCACGGTCAGGCTGGACTCGGCGATCGCGGTCGCCAGCACCACCCGCCGCTCCCGACCGGGCCGCAGGGCCGCGTCCTGCTCCCCCGCGGGCAGGCGTCCGTGCAGTGGCAGCACGGTCACGCCGCCGAGCAGCGCGGTGACCCGGCGGATCTCCCCGACGCCAGGCACGAACGCGAGCACGTCACCGTCCGTTTCGGACAGTGCCGCGCGGACGTTCCTGGCCACGCAGTTCTCGATCCGCTCGGCGCGGGCCGGCGGCGCGTACACCAAGTCGACCGGGTACGTCCTCGTGGTCGCGTGCACCAGCGGCGTGCCGGGGCCGAGCAACTCGGCGAGCCGTTCGCCGGCCACGGTGGCCGACGCGGCCAGCAACCGCAGGTCCGGGCGTAGCCCGGCGCGCGCGTCCAACAGCAGAGTCAGCAGCAGATCCGCGTCCAGGTGTCGTTCGTGGCACTCGTCGAGCAGGACGGCGGTGGTGCCGGCAAGTTCCGGGTCCGATTGGAGCCGGCGCACCAGCAGCCCGCTGGTGACCACTTCGATCCGGGTCGCCCTGGACGTACGCCGGTCGCCGCGCACGGCGTAGCCGACGGTGGCACCGACCGGCTCGCCGAGCAGTTCGGCCATCCGGCTCGCGGCGGCCCTGGTCGCCAGCCGCCTCGGTTCGGCGACCACGATCCGGCCGGCCATGGCGGCGGCCATGGCCAGCGGGACGATCGTGGTCTTGCCGGTACCCGGCGGAGCGACCAGGACGGCCGTGCCGTGGTCGGCCAGCGCCGCCGTGACCTCCGCCAGCACCGCACGAACCGGCAGGTCGGGTAGGTCGGCGGGCAGGTCCACGGACCGAGTGTGCCGTACCGCGGCGACACCCGGCCCGTGGCGGTTCGGGCTACGGCAGAAGATCCTCGATCACGATCGGGATGTGCCGGACCCGGATACCGGTGGCGTTGTAGACGGCATTGGCGACCGCCGCCGCCATGCCCACCGTGCCGATCTCGCCGATTCCCTTGGCGCCCAAGGCGTTGTGCAGGGTGTCCGGGTACTCCACGAAGTAGACGTCGACGTCGGGGATGTCGGCGTTCACCGGGAGCAGGTAGCCCGCGAAGTCACCGTTGGCCAGCCGGCCGTTGGCCTCGATCTCCAGGCCCTCGTGCAGGGCCGCGGACACGCCCCAGATCATGCCGCCCATGATCTGGCTGCGGGCCGCCTTCGTGTTGATGATCCGGCCTGCGTCGAAGACACCGAGCATCCGGGACACGCGGGTTTCGCGCGTCCACTTGTGCACCCGGACTTCGCAGAACTGGACGCCGAAGGAGCTGAACGAGTGCTTCGTCATTTCCTCACCGGGCGCGGCCGAGCCGGTTGCCGAGATCGACGGACGATGCACCGCCTTGAGCAGTTCGCCGAAGGTCATCGACCGGCCGGCCGCCAACACCCGACCGTCCGCGTACGAGACGTCCAGACCGTCGAACGGCGCGCCCGGTGCCGACGCCACGGCCAGCAGGTCGTCGATCGCCTGCGTCGCGGCGACCATGATCGCCGAGCCCGCGCTGGCCGTGCCGCTGGAACCGCCGGACATGCCGCCCGGTGGCAACGCCGAGTCACCCAGCCGCGGTGTGACCTGTTCCGGCGCGATGTCCAGCGATTCGGCGCCCACCAGGGACAGCACCGTCAACAGGCCGGTTCCCGGGTCCGCGCCGCTGGTCGCGACCACTGCCGTGTCGTCGTCCCGCAACGTGACCCCGATCGACGCCGGGAAGCGGATCGCGGGAAACATGGCACCGGCCATACCGAGGCCGACCAGCCAGTCGCCGTCCATGTGACCACGGGGCGAGCGGTTGGCCCAGCCGAACCGGGCCGCGCCGATGCGGTAGCACTCGTCAAGGTGCTTGCTCGACCACATCAGGTCCTTGCCAGGCGGCGCGGTCGAGTTGTTCCGGATGCGCAGCTCGATCGGGTCCATGTTCAGCGCGACGGCCAGTTCGTCCATCGCGCTCTCCAGTGCGAAGGAACCGGGGGCCTCCCCCGGTGCTCGCATGAAGGTGGTCCGCGGAATGTTCAGCGGCACGATCTTCTGGGTGATCGCCAGGTTCTGGGTGGCATACCACTCCCTGGACGTGCCGTGCGACGTCGGTTCGACGAACGACCGGTCCATCGGCGTGCTGCACCACGAGTCGTGCCGTACCGCGAGCAGTGTGCCGTCCTCGGCCGCGCCGAGGGTGATCTTCTGCACGGTCGCGGCGCGGGTCGCGGTCGCGGTGAAGACCTGTTCCCGGCTCAGCACGGCCTTGACCGGCCGGTTGAGGGCCTTGGCCGCCGCGGCGGCCAGGAACGCCGGGGCGGACGTGCGTGCCTTGCCGCCGAACGCGCCGCCCACGTACGGGTTGACCGAGTGCACCGCCGACTGATCCATGTCCAGCGCGTCGGCCAGCTCCATCGCCTGGAGGTGGGCGCCCTGGTTGCCGCTGTAGATCGTCAGGCCGTCGACGTCCCACACGGCGACGGCCGAATGCGGCTCCATCGCGGCGTGGTTCTGGGTCGCGGTGGTGTACGTGGCCTCGACCACCGTCGGGCTGGCGGCCAGGACGTCCTCTATGGACTCGACGCCGGGCGCGAGCACGCTGAGGGTCGCCGGCGCCCCGTCCCGTGCCGGCGGCGCATCTTCGGCGGACGCGAGCCCGTCCTGCAACGAGGTCAGGGCCGGACGCCGGTGGTAGGAGACGTCGACCAGCATCGCCGCGTCCCGGGCCTGCTCGAAGGTCTCGGCAACGACGAACCCGATGGGCTGGCCGTAGTAGACGACTTCCTTGTCCTGCAAGGGAACCCACGTCTCGCCGAACATCGGGAGGTGCGCCGTGCGCAGGTCGAGCGGGTCGAACGGCGAGTACACACCGATCACGCCGGGAGCGCTCTTGGCCGCCGTCACGTCCATGGCCTGGATCTCGCCGTTGGCGATCGTGCTGACCACGACGTAGCCGTACACCATGCCGGGAAAGTTGTGGTCCGCCCCGTATTTGGCCTGGCCGGTGACCTTCGGCGGACCGTCCACCCGGCTGGTCATGAACGACTCCCCTCGATCAGCGCGCGAACGACGGTCCGCTTCAGCAAGGACACTTTGAAACCGTTGTCGGACAACGGCCTGGCCCCGTCGGCCGCCACGGACGCGGCGTCTTCGAAACTCGCCTCGGTCGCGGGCGCACCGCGCAGGGCGACCTCGACCGCCTGCAGTCGCCACGGCCTGGTCGCCACGCCGCCGACGGCCACCCGTGCGTCGACGACGCGCTCGTCCTGGATGTCCAGCGCGACCGCGGCGGAGCAGAGCGCGAACTCGTAGGACTGCCGGTCGCGCACCTTCACGTAGGTGGAGCGTTGCGCCCAGTCCAGCCGGGGGACCACGACCTCGGTGATCAGCTCGCCGGGCCGCAGGTCGTTCTCCACCTCCGGCGTGTCACCCGGCAGGCGGTAGAAGTCGGCCAGCCGGACCGTCCGGGTGCCATCCGCACCGGCCAGTCGGACCTCCGCGTCCAGCGCGACGAGGGCGACCGCGACGTCGCTGGCGTGCGTCGCCACACACGAGTCGCTCGTGCCCAGCACGGCGTGCATCCGGTTGGCCCCGGAGATGGCCGGGCAGCCGCTGCCGGGCGCACGCTTGTTGCAGGGCGTGTTGACGTCGCGGAAGTAGCCGCAACGGGTGCGCTGCAACAGGTTCCCGCCGATACTGGCCATGTTCCGCAGTTGCTGGGAAGCACTCAGCAGCAAGGCTTGCGAGATGGCCGGGTACACGCCGGTATGCCGGGCGATGTCGCTCATCCGCTCCAGCGCGCCGATCCGTAGGCCGTCGCTGGTGTCGATGCCGCGCAACGGAAGCCCGTTGATGTCCAGGACATGTTGCGGCGTCAGGACGTTGAGCTTCATCAGGTCGACAAGGGTGGTTCCGCCGGCCAGGAAGGTCCCCGGCAACGCGATGGCGGCTTCGACGGTCGCCGGTGCCGTCAGGTCAAAGGGTCGCATCGGCCCGCCTCACCTGGTCGACGGCGGCGACGATGTTCGGGTAGGCCGAGCACCGGCAGATGTTGCCGGACATGAACTCCCGGACATCCTCGACGCCCTGCTCAAGAGCGGCGACCGCCGACATGATCTGGCCGGACGTGCAGAATCCGCACTGCAGGGCGTCCTGATCGACGAACGCCCGCTGGACCGGGTGCAACGGATCCCCGGTGGACAGTCCTTCCACCGTGGTCACCGGCTGCCGCACGATGGCGGCCAGCGTGAGGCACGAGAGCACGGGCCTGCCGTCGACGTGCACGGTGCAGGCGCCACATTGACCGCGGTCACAGCCCTTTTTGGGGCCGGTGATGCCGAGGCGTTCACGCAACGCGTCCAGCAGCGTCACGCCGGGATCGACACTCAGCTGTTCGGTCCTGCCATTGATTTCGAGGGTGATGTCCACCAAATCTCTTTCCCGCAGGTCGTCCGTAGTATGCTCCGTACGCTATCGGATTCTTATCCGCTTCGCAACGCTGGAGTGACACCAGGCCGGCATGTCGGTGCACTAAAGTTCGCGTGGGCAAGCGACCGGGGAAGGGACGATGACGACGGGATCGGTCAACCCCAGACGCGCGGACACGCGGCGCAACCACGAGCGCATCCTCGCGGCCGCGTTCGCGTCGCTGACCACGTCGGGCGAGGTCTCGTTCAACGCCATCGCGAAGCAGGCCGAAGTGGGTGTCGGCACCGTCTACCGGCATTTCCCCACACCGGAGGCGCTCATCCTGGCCGTCTACCGGCGCGAGGTGGAGCACCTCGTCGACATCGTGCCGACCCTGCTCAAGACGAAGACGCCGGAGCAGGCCTTCCGGGCGTGGACCGGTCACCTGGCGCGGTACATGATGACCAAGCGAGGCCTGGCCAACGCCCTGCGCACTGCCACGACCTCCCAGGAGGAACTGTTCGCGAAGGCCTACGAATCCATGCTCGGCGCGGTCGCCACGCTGTTGTCGGCCAATGTCCACGCCGGCACGATTCGAGCCGACCTTGACCCGTCGATCGTGCTGCGCGCGCTGAGCGGCCTGATGCACCTCAACCCCGACGGAGACTGGCGGCGCGAGACGGAGAGTCTCACCGACCTGCTCTGGACCGGCATGCGCGCGGACAAGTGCGACTGAACGTTTCGGTCCGTCAGCAGCCGATCCGGCTGGTCCCCAGTGCGACGTCGTCGAACCAGAGATTGTCCGGGCCACCGCCGCCGTAGCTTTCCCAGCCCAGTTTCAGGTCGGTGAGGTTGGGCCGCCAACTCGCGCCGCTGCCGGCCAGCCACTGGTCGTCGACGTTCTGGGTCGGCACGCCATCCTCGGTGAGGCCGGGGACCGCCGTGCCGTCGACCCAGGTCTGGATCTGACCCGTGGCGCCGCTGACCGAGAACTCCACGCACGTCCACGTGTTCACCGGCAACGGCACGCTCTGTGCGACGCCGGCCGGGCTCTGGTCGGGCAGGGTGGCGTCGTCGGACTGCCGGTTCCACATCAGCGCGCCGTTCTGGCCGCCGAGGCGTAGATCTGTGTTGCCGGCCGCGGAGTTGTTCATCGCGAGGAACGTCACATGTCCGGTGGGCAGCGCGGTGGTGTGCCTGATCCAGAAGCGCACGAACCAGGTCGGGGCGGCGGCCGGCGGGTCGGTGGGGTCGGCCGCGAACACGTGGTTGCAGAAGCCGTCCGTGCCGACGATCTTCAGTGACTTCGATCCCGTGTGCGCGACGGTGCCGTCGATCGACGCGGTGCCGGTACCGGAGCAGTTCGGCGTGGCCACGCTCCACCGCCCGGACGGCGTGGCGCCGGCCTGGTCGTCGAAGCCGTCGCAGAAGATCGCCGAACCCGCGGTGCAGCCGGAACCGACCGGAGTGGTGGTCGGTGGCGTCGTGGTCGGTGTGCCTGTGCCGTTGCACGGTTGGCCGTTGACCGCGAAGTCGGCCGGCGTGCCGTTCGCCCCGGAATACGTTGCCTGGAAACCGAAACTCACCGAGCCGCCGGTCGGCAGCACGCCGTTGAAGGACGCGTTGGTCGCGGTGACCCCACTGCCGGCCTGCGTCACCTGGGCGTTCCACGCGGACGTCACCTGCTGGTTGCCGCCGAACGTCCAGGTCACCGTCCACGTGGTGAGCGCGGGACCGTTGTTGGTGACCGTGAGGTTCGACGTGAACCCGGTGCTCCACTGGTTGACCTGATCGGTGACCTGGCACAACGGCCCACCCGCTGCGGGCGCCGAGTTCGGCACCACGATCGCGACGAGCGCGAGTGCGCTGAGTGCGCCGCAGAACACGGCGAGTTGGGTACGCATAGGGCCGATGATCACCGCTGGTGAACGCACCTGGCAACGTTTCGAAACAACGCCGACGACGAAGCGCAGGTGCGGACCGCACAGCGCCACGAAAATTACCTCGGGCACTAATGCGTTTGGCAGCTCGCACACGGTGTGCGCATACTCGGCCGTCCCGTCGCCCACCGAAGGACATGTCGTGCGCCCGCTCGCCCCGGCCGAGATCCGTGCCTCGTTCGTAAACTGTTCACAGGGAGAGGCGCGGAAACTGTCCCTGCCGGCCGGGCTGGACAACGTGCGGTGGGACGAACTGGAGTTTCTCGGCTGGGTCGATCCGCGTGCCGTCAACAACGCGTACCTGGTCCTGCCGCGGGCCGATCGCGTCGTGGGCTTGTCGCTGCGGGCCGCGCCGCCGCCGAGGAGCCGGCTGAAGTCCACGATGTGCGGCCTGTGCGTGACGACCCACGCGGCCGCCGACGTCGCCCTGTTCTCCGCTCGTCGGGCGGGCGCTGCCGGGCGGGACGGCAACACGCTGGGCATTTATGCCTGCGGTGATCTGGGCTGCTGCCAGTACGTCCGGGCACGGCGCAAGCCGTCGGTGCCGCAGCCGGCGGAGACGATCACGACCGACGAACGCATCGCGCGACTTCAGCACAAGGTGACCCGATTCGTCGATCAGGTCCTGGCGATCACCA
>WNGR01001616.1_pt1 | contig 25090 bp, 31 predicted proteins | sample 5407581 | NCBI WGS metagenome assembly WNGR01 (sample SAMN13153383, study PRJNA577476) | soil metagenome | isolation source: 80 cm soil or saprolite under Garry oak tree replicate 2 | place: USA:California | collected 2016-06-15
CATCACCGCCGTCGACGTACAGTCTACCGCTGCCTCCTGCGCCGATAACGGGGTGATAGGCGTTCCCCGCTGTCACAGCAAGTGCGGTTTCTTCGGCAAACTCACCGCCACCGCCACCACCGCCAGTGCCACCGCCATCAATGCCCAGGGCAGCGCCGCCGCCGCCCGCCCCGCCGCCCCAGACGCGGCAGTCAACGGTGCCTGTGATAGGAGCCACCCAGGTGTAGGTGCCCGGGGTGGTGTAAATGTCGTCACCGGAGCTGGCGAACGAGCCGGTCAGCCCATCCCAGGTGGAGTTGTTCAGTACACCGATCGGGCCAGAGCCGTTGAAGTCGCTAATCGCCTTCCACTTAGGTGTTCCGGTCGTGACGGTCATGTTCTGACCGCCCTGAGTACCGGAACCGATCAAGGTGGTAAACGGATCTTCCTCGGCGGGCCAATAAGCTATCGGTGAGAAACTGCCAGTCAAAGCAGCGTAGTACCTAGCCAGTGCTGAGCCTTTGCCGCCACCAGAACGAGCTCGACGCAACGGACCTGAAGCAGTGATAGTGACGAAGACGTCCTTGCCCGAAAGATCTGCCAGCGGTGGCCACTTAGATACTTCGCCCCAGAAGCGGAGGCCGCTGTAGTAGTTCCCAGTAACGGAGGTAGCAGTATGCCAAACGCGAAGCTGAGTGTTACGCAACAAGTACGGGTAGTATGCACCACCCGTGTAGGAAGGAGAGAACCTGCCGTCTCGGTTGTTCAGTGTCAATGTTGCCTGTGCCGGGTTCGGTTTGTCGCCTTCTTGACCTCTATCGCCCGTAATATGAATCTTGTCCCGATTGTAAACGTAGGAGCTAATGTCGGTCCAAGTTCCGTTGACGAGCAGTTCAACCCCTGGCCTCATAGGAAATATCGACAAAGGACTTGCAGGTGGAGCAGCTTCATCAAGCAGCTGGGCTCCACCCTCATCCGTGATGGGGTTGCCAGCCTCGTCAAGAAGGACTGCCATGTCCAGTCATCCCTTCCTTACGAGATCTCCAGTGCCGTGAAGGAGATGCTGACCAGTTGCGCCGTGTCGGCGGGAGTGGCGGTCGCGAGCGCCAGGTCGAACCAGTACGCGGTACCCGGGGTGAGGGTGAGCAGGTCCGTGAGCGCCCACGGTACCTTCACCGCGGCCGTCGCGGTCTGAGTGTTGTAGTCCGCGGCGCCGCCGAAACGGGTTCCGGTGACCGCGGCGCCGTTGACGGGTGCGGTACCGGTGCCGAACCGACCACCCCATGTGGCCAGGATGTTAGCTGCGGTGTTGACGAGCACTGTGCCGGTGACCGTGACCAGTACCTTCCCCGACGACCCGGGGGTGATCTTGCAGGTGCCGCCCACACCCATCATCAGCAAAGAAGCGCTTCCGCTGGCGGCCGGGTTGGCGGGCAGCGAGTTCGCGAACGCCGGACCAGTCTTCACATAGGTCTTCAGTGCCGTTAGCGTCAGTGACTTGGTTGTACCGTTCGCTGACATCGAGGTATCGGAAATGTCAACGCTAGCGAGCAAGTCAGCATCTGCCGGAGCGCTGTTAGCTGCGTACGATTCAAACTTGCCTGCCATCAGTAACTCCCAAATGCGACTTCGACGCTGCCGCCACCTTGTGTGCGAACAGCTTCCTTAACCATGTCAACGACAGCACCGCTTATCTTTCTGCCGTCGAGGTAGATGTTGATCACTGTCGGCCGACCGTCAGCCGGTCCCACAGGGCCGGTGGCGCCATGCGGGTATACATAACTCCCCTGTGGGACTCGCAGCAGTTCCGAGCCGTGTTCGCCAACGCGAATGAGCCCACCGGCAATTCCACCGGAAGCGTAGCCGCGCCCAGAACCTATACCCATTCCACCTGACATCAACGACGGGCCGTACACGTTCCTGGCATAGTTCAGCGCGGCGGCGATGTTGGCCAGCGGGTTATAGATGTCCCACGAAGTCCCAGCCCAGTGGTAGCGTGCGAAGGTGGAACCAATAACCTGCATGAGACCTTTGGACGGGTCGCCCATCATCGCGTTGATGTCAGTAAGATTAATGGCGCGAGGATTGCCCCCGGACTCGGTCTGCATCTGGTACAGCACTCGATTAGCCAAAGACCCAGACAGGCCCTCCATACTAAGAGCCTTCATTACCAAGCCACGCCATCGTTCTACACCGCCACCGACGGCACCTCCCATGCCCAGGCTGATGTTTGCCATCCGGGTCAGCAATTCGTGCTTGCGGCTCATGACGCCATGCAGGAGTCCGCCCATGATGTGCTTGCCTGCTTGGATCGCCCAGTCCGGAGGCGAGTGGATCCCGATCGCGTGCAGCAGTAGTCTCGGCAGGGACTTGAACCAGTTCCACACGTCGTTGAACACATTCTTCAAGCCGTTCCACATCTTGGTCAGCGCCATGTGCCCGAAGTTGTAGAGCATGGTGCCGAGCCCTTCAAGGCCGTTTAGAATGCGGCCGGGGAGCAGCTTCACCCAGCCGATGATGTTGTTCCAAGCGGTCTTCGCACCGTTCCAGATACGGTCCCACATTGTGTGGAAGAAGTTAACGACGTCGTTCCAGATTTTTTTCCAGCCACGAACTTCGCTGTCCCAGAAGTTGTGGAACCAGTTGGAGATAGCGTTCCATACACTTTTGATGTCGCCCCAGATTTTGTCCCACGTCTTCTTGAAGAAGTTGATAACCTTATTCCAGATAGCTTCCCAGCCATGAATTTCGTTGTGCCAGAAGGTGGAGAACCAGCCGGAGATAGCGTTCCATGCACCTTTGATGTCGTTCCAGATTTTGTCCCATGCCTTCTTGAAGAAGTCGATAACCTTATTCCAGATCCGCTGGATGAACTGCCAGATTTCGTTGTGGTACTTGACGATTACACCTGCGGGACCTAGCAAAAGGATCATCCACTGCTTGGCGAAGGTAACGACGTCGTTCCAGATTCGCTTGACGAACTTGTAGACGTCGTTCCAGATGCGCTGGATGAAGTCCCAGATCTGCTTGTGGTACTTGATGATGACAGCGGCCAGCAGAATGACAGCTAGCACCACACCACCGGTGAGTGCAGTCCAGAAGCTCATGGCAGCAATCGAGGCGGCAATAAACCCAGCAGCCAACGCTGCAACCACTCCGATGAGCAGGGGCATAAGCAAGTGGGACTTCTGCAGGGCGTCGACCACCTTCAGGGTCTTGTCCGCCAGCTTCGTCAGGGCAGGAAGCAGAGCCGTTCCGACCTTAGCGGCCAAGTTCGAGAAAGAAGCCTTCGCGATGTCAACCTTACCTGCTAGCGTCTTACCGTAGTCGTCGGCCTGACCCTTGATCTTCTGATGGATCATGTCCAGGATGCCGCCAGCATTCTTCTGGATCGAACCGACCTTGACCATCTTGACACCGAAGGCATCGATCGCGTCCTTGTCACCGGCGGCGGCCTTAGTAAGCAAGATATGGGCTGCAGCGAGCTTCATGTGGTGTTCTTTGGCCCAAACGGTGATGCCACCCTCTTGTGCGATCTTGGAATGAACATCGTGCATCGTTGCACTTAGTGCCTGAGCCGATGTAAGGACCTTCGGGAACGCATTAAGGCCAAGTTCATGGGCTGCCTTGGAGCTTCCCTCCATTGCCTTGCTTACGAGCGCAGTGGCTGCTTGCAGGGAGATATGCTTGAACCGGGCGAAGTCTGCAGCGTCCGCCATTGCCTTAACTGCAGTCTTAGTGCTACCCGTGATGGTAGTCATCGTACCCAAGGAGGTAGCAGTGTCAATACTGTCAAAGCCGAGCTTCTGCATGCGGGAGGTGACCCTGGCCAGAATAGGCTGGAATTTCTCCCAGGAACCTCCAGAGTTATCCACAGCCACCTTGAGGCGCCCAGTCACATCCTGGAGTTCCATGCCCTTATCGACTGCGATAGACAGACCAGCAGCAAGAGCTCCGCCGGCAGCGGCACCAGCAACCGAGAGGATGCTCTTCATATGAGAGCCGTGCTTCTTGGCACCCTCTTCGGACTTCTTGAAGCCCTCGCCAGTCTTGTTTGCGGCCTCAACGACGATTTCCACAATGTTTACCATCGATGGCACCTACAAGTCTTGTAGCCACAGTTCTGGCAAACACCTGCGTATCCGTAATTGTCCCGGAGCCATCGGTGGACGCTGGAGTAGGTTGACGTCTGGCTGACCGCACTCCAGTACCTCTCTGGTACTTCAATAGCCGCACTAACTATATTCACCAAGGTCTGGTTCCACCTCCTCTGCTGATTGCTCCCTGGAGCCGAGCTTCTCTATCTGCAGCAGACGTAGCAGGCTGGCGTCTTCACGTTCGACTTGTGACGGTAGGCACTTGAACCTGTCGCACAGGCCGAGAATGAGTTCTGCCTGGTCTAGCTCACTGGGCTTGTCGATAGACTCGCCAGTTGAAGTTGTTCCTCCAGCGAAGTCTCGCCAGAGTTCGAGTCTTTTCCCAGGCCTTTTGTGACTCCTGCGACTCCATCCATCCAGGCCATCAGGATCTGAAGGATGAAGTCTAGCTCCTGGTCCTCGATGCCTTCGGCCGTGGCAGGAACAGGATTGCCGTCTTCGTCTTCCAGGTTCCAGGAGACAAGCTTCTTGGCCATCGTCCCGAACAGACTGTCAAGCGCATCCTCTGCCCCCTCTGCCCCGCTCTTGAACTCGTCAGACATGTTGGCAAGTCTCTTGAACTGCTTGATGGTCAGAGACTTCATGACACATTCGAAGCCCCCGAAACCAGGATCTTGGAACTTGAGCCGGTACAGCGTTGCTTCCTTCTTATACCCCATGTCATCGCGCTTTCTGGATGCCGGAGGGATCAAGACCAAGCCGGAACGGTACCGTCGGCGAGCACTCCAGGCGCAACCCAGACCAGCGAGCCATCTTGTGCACGGTTAACCTGATAGTCGGTGTACAGGACCTCGTTCGGCAGCGTTGCAGCCGGAGTAGTTCCGGTCACGATAGTTGTCGTACGGTTGATCGACGATGATGGTACGGTCCTGAACACTGCATGCGAAGAAGTTGTTGCCGTTGGGTTGAACACGCCATTCAACGTGATCGAGAAGTCAGCCAGGAGCAGCAGTCGCTCGATCGCGGACTTGTCCACACCGGTCACGTCCTGCACCCCACGCGGAGTAGCGATCTGGAAGTTCGTGATGTCGTTCTTGATTGCCTGTGGAGTCCCAGCGCTGTCGTCTACCGACAGGGTCGTGAGACCAAGCCCAGTGGTTTTAGACACGACTATCCTTTCTCTTGTTCATCGGCGAGATTTTCAAGGTGCTCGCCGAAGTCGTCTTTCCAGTCCTGCTGACTGAGTATCTGTTTGCGCCCTGTGGGATTGCCTCTGAAGTCGCCGTCCTTCTTGACGAAGATTTCAGGGCGAATCTGAACCTGATGCTGGTGACCGAAGCCCGTCTGTCCGGGTTCGAAGATGAATTCGGTCAGTGTCGAATCGATAGTTCTGATCTCTTCGTGCCTTCTTGAACGGTCATGCCTGATGTAGTGAGCCTGCTTCTGCCCCAGCTCAGTGTGCTCATCTACTGTCACCACGAAGCCGAGCAGGTACTCCTGGCACTCAACCTCTTCACATGTTGCAGGTCGGAAGTGTGAAGCCTTGGGAGCGAGCCACTGGTACGTCTGGTAGGCCCTAGGATCTGTCAAGGGCTGAATTCGATTGATCTGTTGTCCGAACATTAGAAGCTCACAGCCGTAAGGTTGCGCACGAGGACGACGGCGAAGGCGCAACTTGTGAAAGTTCCCACAGTCGCTACTCTGGTCCACCGCCGAAGCACTGCGTTACCTGCAAGTTGGATCCTTTGAGCCTGCGGAGCCTGGCCAGGAGTAACAGCGGTCGTGGTCAGACCCGTCACGTCGGTATAGGAGGCCGGCGTGTCTGAAGTGAAGTCCTGAATCTTCACCGTGCAAGAAGTTCCGACAACGGAGAAGAAGTGAACGTACAGCTGGGCACCAAAGGCTGTCTGCGCGAGACCGTCCATGCCAGCCGAGTTGGTCGCCGCAACATCGGTCTGGATACCAGCCGTGTGTTGAGTTCCCCACTCAAGACCGAAACCGTTCGACTGAGCTTCCAGGGTGAACACCATGCTACCATCCTGGCCACGGTTCGGGTCGTAGTTGGCCTGCTTCCCAACCAGAGAAGCACTCTCGTTCCCGACTGCGTGTCCCTGGAAGTAGGAGCAGATCACATCAGCCGTTGGCAAGGCAGACAACTTGGCGTGAGTCAGCCCGGCACCAGGGTTGAAGTAGCTGATCCAGCTAAGGCCGCCGTCACGCTCACCTCCCTGCCTTGCGAAGCCAAGGTTACTAATGGCGGTCATGTCCAGAGCAGCAGGGCCACCATGAATGTTGTTGATTGCCTGAGTGTCACCTGATACGTCAACGCCGTCAACGTAAAAGTTGTCTCCTAGGCCTGCTGTCTTAGGCATGATGCCTCCTTAAGGTGCCTGATTGAAAACGTCAACGAGGATTACAGGACATACGATTTCCGAAATCCGATACAATCTGCTGTCCTGGTTGATGTACCCCTTCTTAGACGACAATGGCGTACCGTAGGCTCCAAGGAGGTCCACCTCGAACGCCAAACCGCCTAGCGTGAACCCAGCCGACCAGGCACCCTTCAATGCGAAATCTGCTTCTAGTAGGTCCACTTCTATGCTGTCCTGAGGCTCAGTCAGCATGGGAATATAGATGCGAGCATTGAACTCCTGTCGAATAGACGTGCTCGCTAGTCCCGACAGCTGAGGTATCGACGTGTCATCGCCAGCCCAGATAGCAAGACTACGTCCATCTCCCGGCGCTGATTTTGGCTCATGCTGAATAATTCGGTCGAACATACCAAGTTGCTGCGCCGAGGAAACTATTGTGGAGAAGAGCGCACGCACGTCTGCAGCCGAAATGCCCATCAGTTCATCTTCTTCACGTATCTTGGCAGCTCGGCTTCGGCAATAGGCTTCGCGGCTGCTTCAAGCGCCTGGCCTACCTTGCGGAAGGTGGCGTAGCCCTTGAATCTTGTCGTCTTGTTACGACTACCTACACCTTCCAGCCACGGACCATAGATGACGCCGCCGTCAGTAACAACCGTGCCACTCGGATGGCGTTCGACCTGAACCTGACTCTCGTAGTAGCCTGTCGGGTTCTGCAGTACCTGGTGCAGCCGCTCATGGATCATCCTAACGGCCTTCTCGCCCAAGGACTCCTCGACACGCAAGCAGTAGTCCTTGGCAGCCTTCTCAGCCTGGTCATCGAACAATGGACCGGAAGTCTTGACTTCGTTCATATCGGCCTGCTCCTTGCCTTGCGTCCGACATCGGCGTAGCACACGGCACGAATGTCTGCTAGACCACCGCCACCAGCATTGCGGACATTGTCACCAGAGCCGACAGTGCGTGCATAGGCTGAAGTCTCTTGCTCGATCGTATTGATCGCTTCTGCAATGGCGAGGGACCGAACGGTGCCTGGGATGGCATACTTCGAAATCGGAGCCGAGTTCGAATGTGTCGCCGCTGTTGAACCCAGGTCACCCCTTGTCACGGTGCACAACCGCGCGGCGAAGATCGTTGCACCGGAGTGGGTTGCCAGCGTCGTGCCATCCCAGGCACGTATGACGGTCAGGTTGTTGCCCGCTATGTCAACGATGAGCATGCGCTCACTGTTGAGAAGCAGAACCTCCCCGACTGTAAATTGCGTTCCGTCAGTAACTGCTAGAGTCTGGTCGCTCTTGACTGCTGTTCCGACTCCGCCACCTTGCTGTGTCTGCCCTGTGGTAACCATGCTCTTCTCAGTTACCAGGAAGCGCTCAGCGTCAATCAGGAGGATGTCACCAACACCGATTCCCGAGCCGGGCGAGGCACCGTTGCTAACCTGGATGGTGGCAGCGGAAGTGCTTACAACGGCTGCTCCGAGGGTTCCACAGGGCGAAGTTTTTGTCCAGTAACCGAACGTGCCCGTAATAGCTACGTCCCGCTGCGGTGTGGAACTGTTTCCGAACGTAGATGACTTGTCTCGCCGCAGCTCGATCCTGGTGTACGGCGGACCATAGTTGTTCGGCTCAAAGTTGACGTTCGCAATCGGAATGTTAACCGAGCCAGAGAGAATCGCGGTCGCCGGAGCCGCTAGTTCGTTGGCATCAAGGTAGAGCTTCCAAGGCCACGTGCGCCGAAAGTTTGGCCAGTCAAACGTCCGAGTAGCGTCTGTGGGATAAAAGACACGGTTGCAAAGCTGCTCAACCGAGCGAGAGCTATTCTCGATCGCCCGGTCAACTTGTGCGTTGTTACGTGCAACCTCTTTGAAGTCTGAAGCAGACTTCACTTCTTCTCTTGTCGCGTACCAAACACCCACGGTCTCGACTGCTTTCTACGTTAGCCTGATGGGCACAAACTTATTCAGTTGGTTCCTGACGACTTGTTTCACTGAGCTTCAAAGCTCTTGAGTTAGCTCGTTAAAATCGTTAGTTAGACTTAGTTAGAGCTCACCAAACTACTTTAAAGCGGCAGCTAAGTCTTCGTATGTAGAGCTGACGCCCTGAGCGTCTATCTATCTTACGATTCGATGAACTTGGCGGAACTGCAAGCGGGTTCCACAGGGCCCGTGGGTGGCCCTGCCTCTGTTTTAGATGTCGTTTTAGTTGGGCGAGAGCCGCGGCCGAGCTGCTAAGCAGTCCCAGGGCTGGTGTACTACGACCTTCCCTGAATTTCAGCTCGGACACGGCTCTCACGTCTACTTGTCCTTCTTGACTTCGGTCGACTTCAGAGGAGCCTCGATCTGAGGCTCCAAAGTCACCGTCTTCTTCCGGTAGCGTTCCTTCAGACAGTTGGGACAGACGCTCTCAGTCAGATTCCCTTTGCTGCCGCACTGCTCGCAGTCCCACATCGCCTACCTCTTAGAACCCTGCGTCGACTTCCGGGTCGTAGTCCCTTGGGTACTCCCACCCGTCCCACTTGCACTTGAGGATTCCGCCCTGTCCTCCGACGAGTGGCTCTCCGCATCCTGGTCTGGGACAGGCACGTGGGATTTGCTGTCGCTGCTGTCTGAGGTGCTCTTCAGCGTCTTCTCTGAAGGCGCTGAGCTCTCGTCCCATGACGATGGCTGATCACCCTCTTCTTGCTCCGGACCCTCTTCTTGCTCCGGAAATGGCTCGTAGTCGGGGTCCTTGTCTGATCCGTCGGAGTATCCCGCCACGGTGTTCTTCGCCACGGTGTTCTACCTACTCCTTCCTGGCTACGCAGCCACCACCTGAGCGCCGACATCGAGCGGGACGTAAGTCAGGTCCCACTTCAGTGCTCCAGTCTGGGTTGCGGAGCCAGTGAGTGTAATGGTTCCGATCGCAGCGACCCACGCTGCCTGCTTGGCAATCACACCACCAGCGTTGCCGGAAACCAGAGCGGTCGCAGCAGCAGCAGGTAGAGTGACCTTGCCCCCGACCTGCAGCGATGCGAGCGATCCTGAGACTGCTGACCAGTCAACAGCAGATCCTGTAGTCGGGGCACCAGAAACCTTGAGGGTGTATGCAGTACCGTCGAACACGGTTGTGACCTCACCGATCAGCGAGACCACGATGATGCGGCCACCGCTAATCGTGAAGATGTTCTGTGGCGACTGGGCTACAGTCGGTGCAACCGCAGCTGCCCTCGAAACGTTGATACCGAGTGCGATGGTGCGAACGTCCTTGTTAGCAATTAGGGTTGTCATCAGGCGCTCACAATCGCAAGGTTCTCGGGCACCCGCTGCTCCAGAAGATCGTACTGGACGGCGAACACCAGACCGGATGCACCGACGGATACCTTGATGTAGTTCTTCACGTCAGGCAGCTGCGTCGCAAGTACGTGGAATGCTACAGACCCTGAAGCGATAACCACTGCGTTGGATGCTGCCTGGACCGCCTTGACCCATGCAGCTGAACCGTTGGTTGCAGTGTTGGTCCACGTCCTCGTGATAATGTTACCCGGAGTTGCATACGAGCCCGCAAATCCGTTGGCTACCGTCACCGTGAACGTGTCGTTTCCGGTGCACACGAACAGGTACCCGGAGCACTTGTCGAACCGGAGACCGCGACCAGCTGCAATCGGAACCACGTTGTTCAGGCGACCGAGCGCCTCTACTCCTGCCACTTTTTACCTACTTCCCGGCCGGGGCGCTACTGCCGGCCATTGAGTCCGTCTGGACGGGATTAATTACTTTTTCTTCCATTGCCTTTGATCGGTCATGCCTCCAGCAGGTGTAGTAACACTCTGTTGGGTCGTGCGAGAAGTGGAGCAGGTACTTCTCCTTCTTGTCGATCTCCACGGCGATCGGAAGCACAGTGGCGAATGGCCTTTCGTCCATTGTGAGAAGAGTCGTCTCCTCGCGGCTGAGCACTTCCAGGAGCTTACGTTCGATAGCTACCTTGATAGCGTCACCGTACGTCTTGACATCGACGGTGCCGTTCGGAACCTTGACGTCAACTGCGGTAAGCTCGTGGATGTCTGTCGTATTCATCGTTACGGCCTCGCGGCGAGCTGGACGTAGGGAGAGACGAGCTGACCGTTCTTCAGCGTCAGGGTCTGCGCCACTGTCGGACGACCATCGTTGCGAACAGTGATCTTGAACCCAATCATGTCCTGATCCCAGTAGCGGTCGTTCGAGGTCGATACCGCAAGCGTCTGCCGATCGCCGATGGCGTAGTAGTTGAGGTCTACGAAGTTGACGTCACCTACGAGGCCTAGAGCGCTGCACTTCTCGGATATGATGACAGGACGACCATAGATCGAGAGGTTGGGGGCGTCCTGGATGCCACCGTTAACGAGGAACACCGGAGAGCCACCAGTACCGACCGACAGTGCCATCGTGAGCAGCTGCTTCACCGTAGCGCCCTGTGAGACAATCCATACGGCGCTGCCCATCGACGACGGAAGCATGTGGGCGTACATGTCCGCCAGGTTCTCCACCACAATCGTAGCGGAAGGCTGGCCTGCTTCAGCTGCCGAGCTGTACGCTGCAGGACAGTTGATGAACCCGAGCGGACCACCGACTCCGTCGCCGAGCATGAAGTCAACGTCCTCGAACCACGCCAGCGCACCTGGCAGGTTGTTGTCGAGCCACGACGTGAGACCCACTGCGTCTGCCATCGTCTCGTTGGGAATCTTGAAGAGGCCAGCAAGCTTCGTGGCATCAAGGACGATGCGCCGGAACTTGGCCTGGCTCTCTGCGATGGCAATTCCTTCTTCCGAACGGGCCAGCGTAATGCCACCGAATAGTGAAGAAGCGTGACTAGTGTCGTCAGTACCAGGAAGCACAAGTCGAGAACCTGCGCCGATCGCGTACACCTGTGCACGTGGTCGCACAACTGCCTGCTCGACTGCCTGCGTCATGATCTGAGACCTGTAAGACTCTGGGAACAGGAAGCCGCCTGCTCCAGGGTCTTCACCGCCAAAACTGTTCCGTACTTCTTGCGACGCCATGAACTTCTTGACCAGGGCGAGCTTGGCCATCAGCGCATCACGGTTTACAGAACCACTAGCTGAGTGATGCTCCTTAACAGCCTGAAGATACTCACCGGTAGACGTGAATCTGTCGTCGCCTGTCACCCTGTTCTCCAGGATGGCACCAAGAGCTGCCTTGTTATACGCAGCACCCTTACTGCGACTCGGAGAAAGACTGCCCCCGACCTGCAGCTGGCCGTTAGAGGACATATCTACCTTGACGCTGCGTGCGTCAACACGAAAAGCGTCAGCGAGGGTAGCCTGGGTCTGCTCCGTCACCTGCTGAATCAGAGTTGGATCGTTAATCATCACCTTGTTCTTGTACGCCTTGACGAACTCCTGAAACGGGCCAGCGTTACCCTTCTGGAGCTGAGCGAACAGCGGCGCCATCCGCTTGTTGTCGCTGAGCATCTCCTCCAGTTCTTCGGCCGTCTCTGGAATAGTAGTTATCGTCGTCATGCTTCAGCCCCTTCCAGGCCAGATCGGAGGATATCCGATACGGTTGACCAGTCGGTCTCGTCATCAGCGCCGGACCGGAAACCTTCGGGGTCCACAGGGCCCTTGTTCTTCCTGTTCCCGATTGGGTCGAATTTGGAAAGATCACCCAAGAACTCTTCTTCTAGCTGCCCCTGCGGCGACTTTGCAGAGTTTTGTGGTACAGGCTCAGTGCTATCGCCATCGTCCAGCACCTTGTCAGCCAGACCGGCGTCTACTGCTTCCTGGTCATAGAACCAGGTCTCAGCACGCATTAGGTCACGCATCTCGGAAGCTGTTTTACCGGAACGGTCGGCGTAGATGTTGGCGATATTGTCTGATGCCCTGTTCAGCTCTTCTGCCTGCTTCACAAAGGCCGCAGCGTTGCCGTACAAGAAAGCTTCACCGTCATGGATCATCATGGCACTGTACGAGGCCATCGAGAGCTCACCAGGATCGGCGGCCTGTGCAATGAAGCTAGCAGCAGAGGCAGCAAGCCCATCGATAATGACGGCTGTAGCTCCCTTGTATTGCTTCAGGGTGTTATAGATCGCAATGCCTTCGAACGCACTCCCACCAGGAGAGTCGATATGCACCTCAATGGGGCCCTTAACGTCCGACAGCTCCTTGGCAAAGTCTTTAGAGGTAATGCCCCACAAACCGATCTCGTCAAAGATCAACACCTGAGTAGGACCATCAGACTTGGCAACAATCTCAAAGCCCGATTCTGTAGGTCGCTGAAATGCGCTGACACCCCGACGCCAGCGATCATAGGTCTGGCGTGGCGATCTACTCACTGGACACCAACCCATCTCTTTTCTTATGGCCGTTAAGCATTGCGCTGCGGAAGGTCTCCGACATCAGGTCTTCAAGCTTTGCTATCTCTTCCTGACGTAGTGCATTGGTAATTGTGGCTAGCTCTTCAGCCGTGGGATCAGGAGCTGGGAGAGCTGGAACACTGTCAGGTGATGGAAGAGCTGTAGGGGCCGGAGCGGTAGCCTTCATCTTGATTGATGGGAGTCCCACCATCTCTGCAGCAGAGTCAGGATCTGCACCAGCTCCTACAGCTGCGACCCAAGCGTTGACCTTAGCCGTCAGCTCCGCGTTGTCAGCTTCTCGGTTGTCAGGAACCGGATCTTCGTAATCAAACTCGTACAGCTCAACGTTCTGCGCACCCCATAGTGAGAGGTACTGGTGATTCAGTACGTCCTTGATCCGGTCTAGCCTGTCAGTGACAAGCCAGCGCGCGAAGTCCTCCTGAGCCGTCTCAGCGTTAGCACGATTCACATCCTCGACAAGACCCAGCATCGATGAGTGCATCCGCCATGCGCTACGGATCTCATTCCGGGATACCTGACGAAGCTCTGCAAATTGCATATCATGCATAGTCTGCGTAACGTTATTCCACTTGGCACCGTTCTCAAGTGTGGCTACAACTCCAGCAGCACTTACACCTCGGTGACTCTCTCTCCAACTGTCAACAAAGGTATCCCATTCGCCATCGTTCCAATTACCAGGAACTTCAATGATGCCGCCAGGAGTTGCATTGTTCGCGAAGTAGTTCATCGACCACTGACCCGCATACTGTGCATTACGAATTGCCGTCAGCACACTAGCAACAGGAGAGAGACCATGATACGGATCTTCAGGATTTGGAAATGCAAGACTCGGTGGCCCGATGCACTCCCACGTTTCGAGCGGTATCTGCTCGCCCTGTGGCCCGTAGTAAATGTAACCCGAAAGGAAGTTATCAGGATCAGGAACAGGCTCTAGTCGATCAGGGCGTACGGGCCACATACTCAGCGGGAGGCTCTTCGTAGGGTTCATGATCACCCACGCTCCCTCACCCGCTAGTTCAAGATGCTGTGAGAACCTCTCGACAAAGCTTCGCTGTGTAAACCAATCGTTAGGCCTGTTCCATAGATCGAGTGCCGGATGGCGAGTAACTTCGACTCGCTCATCAGGACCGGTATCTCCAGTTGCATAACGCCTACGACCGTCAACAGTCTGCTTACGGTACAAACACCAGTTGACCCGAGCAGTGGACGACGCACAGAGACTAACGATGCCGAACATCTCACCGATAGAGCTCATCATCCGGAGCTGAGTAGTACGATTCTGTGAGTAGTAGTGCTGCATGATGCCCTGAACTCCGACCCGCGTAGCAAACGGAACAGGAGTCTGTGACTGCTTCGACCGATCGCCGATGGCGTACCTAAGACGTTCTAGACCACTCCTCACTGGACATCATCTGAAATCTGTCGCTCAAGAAGCATCAGACAAACTCCACTGGCAGCAAGCCCGACAATTGTGTTCAGCTCGAAGGCTGCAGTAGAGAGGAAGCACCAACCTGCAACTGTCAATGGCATATCGGTAAGGCGCTTCAAACTCGCCCGGTGCGGACGTACAAAAGCGGAAAGAACGGAACCTGTCAGGTTCCACAGGGCTTTGGTGCGATCGTACTGGCGACGTTTACCTGTACCAAACGCAATCCTGTGCGTAATCTCAGTCATAGCCGCAACACCCTTCCGCCGTACCCTCCACCACGCAGGTCACGATGTGCAACAACGTAACGCATTGCATCCATGCCGTGATCATCTTCCTTAACGGGTACTTCCTTTGCGGTAGCACCCCCCGTGCCAGGCTTTACGGCCCAGATATAACCAGGCAGCTCCTCTTCGGTGCATGTCGGCTTCTTAGCCTCAGCGAGTTCGTTGTCACGCCGTAGCAAGGCGCCCCTCAGAATAAACAGTCTTGGACGCCCATCTCCGGCTGGCTTAAGACGTACCTGGACTGCCTGTATACCCTCGCTTACTGCCTTGTGTGCTGGCACGGTAGAAAGTTCCAGCTCGCGCTCTAGCACGGCACGACCCTCAGCATCGTGATCGCACACAACGGCTCGAGGTCGAGGCTCTGTCCAGGTACGCCCGCTGCGGCTTGAACCCTCGGTCTGTACGGGGGCTACAGCGTCGAGAATAACGGCCGCATGTCCATCTACCGTCCGCTTTGTTTGATACAGTTCACGGTAGAGATACAAACGGCCATCAGGATCTTCTGCCCAGAATTGGCAAACGAACGGATTGGTGAAACCGAAATCTACACCCCAATACCTGGGCCAGCTTTCCCAACCGTCAGGCATGCAATCTATCAGGTGAATAGTGGAATCAAAGTCCTCGTAGATCAGACCCTCGGCAGCAGCCCACTTACCCTTCCTGAGCCGCTGATACCGCACACCCGTTAGCGCGTCCAAGACTGACAGGTAAGAGCTGCCCTTTGTCGTTAGTTTGCCATTTGGGTCAACAAGAACTGGATTGTCCTCGTGTCGTGATTCGAGCAGTACCGTCGATTTAGTATCACAACGAGCCTTGAGCCAGTGTGTAGGGGCTGAAGGGTTACAGTCGGCAATGAGCTGCTGAAAACTGACCCTACCGTTCCTGAGCCTTGTTGTAAGGTGCTCCCAATCATCTTCGCTAAGTTCGGTTGCCTCTTGTATATAAATGATATCGTATTCTGACGACATGATACGCGAGGCCTTGTCCATACCACCAAGCTGAACAGTAGATCCGTTTCTAAAGTCGTAACGGCTATCGGCTACCTTGTAGGTTACTTCGCCCGCCAGAAGCAGTTCGTTCGCGACATGTTCTCGCCAGGTCTTGTCCGCCGTGGTCTTAAGGGATGTTGCCGTCTTGCGAACGATCAGGGCCCGCATGCCTGGATTCAGCAGGCACATTGCGCAAATCTTTTCCAGGCAGGCTCTCGACTTACCTGTGCCAGCCGGACCAGAAATCAGAACCTCAGGCTGGCGAGCAGTAAGAATACCGGCACAGGCGCCCCTGGGCCGGTACGTGTGCTCGACAACTTGGGCCGTCATGTTAGGCAAGCGGGTTCCACAGGGTCGGTGGGTGGCCCGGCCTCTGTTCCGTGAAGTTTGTCATGTTAGGGCCTGACTATCGTCTACTTTGACTATGTAGTGAACAACCGAGCTATTGTCTCGCTCCGCCGTGGGACGAGTCGGCAAGCTCCCTAGCTCTTCGGCGACAGCCCTAAGCGCGGCATGCTTAAGGCGTACAAGCTTGGGATCAAGCTCATTCGGATGAGCAAGAGCCTTGTCTAGACGAGTAATATCTTCCTGGTACTCGAAGAGGCGCCTTGTCTTGTCGGTTATCCACAGGGCCTTGGATGTCGGGTCGGGGTGGCCTTCGGCAATAGCGTCCCGCATCGCTTCGATTTCGCGAGCACGCTCCAGCTTGACCGCGTATATGTACGCGCCGGAAACGTTGAACTGCCGAGCAAGTGCCTCTGCGACATGGAACGGAAGTTCCATGTCGACATCGACAGCAGCAGCGATCTGCAGCATATGATCGAGCAGATCTTGTGCCACGTTCTTGTCCACCAATCTCTAGTTGGCTTCACATCAAGTTTATAGCAAGATCCTTAAGAAGTCAATAGTTTCCCATCCAGTTTAATTTCTTTGGATGCTCTTTGATACTAATGGGGTAAAAAGAACTTTTAAAATGCTGAGGACATTATAAGAGGTATAGAAGTTGTTTGCGTAAAAACCACATAATAGCATCCACACATGATCATTGTCATTGTCTCTTTCATTGTCTCATTCAGGAGCAGGTTTTAATTCTGAACCATTTGACACGTGGCTGACGATTTGGATGGTACCAGCGAACACTCTGACTTTCCAGTGCCTCGTAAAAGGTGTTTCGGCCCAACTCAGCAAACTTGTTCTGACTGGCCCAGTAGTTGAAGTCTTCAAGCAGTTCTGAGCCAGGCGTACCTTGTACACGGTCTGCGTTCTTCGTCCACCCATCCTGTGGAACCGAGAGTGGCTTAGTTTCCTCGTCAAGCCATTGTGTTACACGGTTGCTCTTCCTGGCGAAGTCCTGCCGAAACTCCTCTGGCACATCCTCGCAAGGTACCTTTTGGTAGGCCTCTACTAGGCGACGTAGAATACCTGGTAGCTCATTCTCTATAATATCGCGCTCTATTGTTGAGTCCTCGTGGCCCTCGAACGTTTTGTTGAACGGGAATGGTCGGCACCTGTTGTAGTATTCGCGACTCCTGGATGAAGAGACCGTTGGTGGGATGTTCATGGAGAACAGCAGAAGTGCTTGATTATAGAAGTCAAAAGCGTTCTTGTACTTGTGCTGTGCCGTGATGGTGTCGGAACCGCCAGTTAGTTTTAGGAACATACTCAGGTCTTTGACATCCTCACTACTCAGGTCGGCAGTAACGTTGAGCGTTTTACCGTATAGTTGCGCAGGAAGGAACGTGCTGGTGCAGAGATCATGCAACGACACACTACTTCGGTTCTTGTATCCGAGAATGTGTTCCATGATCCTGATGAACGTACTCTTGCCTGTTCGAGACCTGCCGTAAAGCATGAGCGCCCAGTTAATCGGTCGAGAAGGATCGAGAGCCTGTGCTATGTGCTGTTCTAGGATGGGTAGGAACTCAATAACGCCAATACTCTCTGCCCAGGCTAGGTACCTCGGGCAAGGCACCTGTGGATCCCAGTCTATCGGGATTTTGTTCATACTAAAGTGATCAGGCGTCCATTCTCGCAACGTGCCAGTCGCAAGTTCGAGTATTCCATTGTTAACCACAGCGAAACCTGGAACACCTATGACGCCGCTGCTCAGTGTTCGGTTAAGCTTTGTAAGCTCGTACAGAACACAGTCCTCGACAGTAGGTACGTGAGATCGTTTGTACTTGTCGCCAATACGATCCTTCATTGCGAACTTTATAGTGTGCTCGTCGAACTCATATATACCCTTGTTGTAGACGTAGATTCGACCATCAGCGCCCAAAGCAAGAGGCACATTAGCGACTATGTCGAGCGCTAGTTGCTCGGACAGCAAGTTGGACTTGTTGAAGAACCGTGCAGGTCCCAACTTAGGCGCCGAGTCCTTACTACAGATTCGAGCGATATCGGTCCATGCACGTTCTGGGTGACCATCGAGAGCCCACTTGTTACACTGAGCACCTTGTACAACACTGTAAATCTCGGTGCGTGTCAGACCAGCCTCAGCTAGTAGTCTGACTAGCTCGAAGAACACCCGGGACCTGTCACCACCCCCTACCTGCCCCTCTGTCTGACCGTCGCGCAGCTCCAGAGCACGCTTCGGAACCTTGCCCTTGTAGCGAAAGAGAATAACATCAGCCGAGCCTACATCTTGGAGCTCAGTAACAGTGGGAGAAGGCACACTACTAGTCTGAGCTACTTCGGGATATTCAGAAAAGTCCGTCAGCCTGTAGTTCCCGGCACCGATTGGTAGCAGTCGTACCAGAGGCTTATCTGGGTACTTGTGATTGTGCGTCCCAGGAATTCGCAGAACCTGAGTAAGATCCCAGCCACTATGGTCGGCGCCTTCATGGTAAGCAATTCGTTTCGAAAGGCCCTCGGCTTCCACAGGGGCGATGGGCGCCTCGAAAGTCCAGAACGCATGATAACGTCCGGGGCTAGTCTCGAGCACAATCGTAGGCGCCACTAGCAGCCCTGTGGGAGCGCAACCGTCTAGATCTGCCCAGGCATTCGGGCATGACAGAACGAATTTCTTCTGTCGCTTCTCCTCTGACAACAGTTGCGGACAGAAGTAGCAGTCTGCACCGTTGTCGTCGTGGTGCGAAATGCGCTCCTGAATCTTGCTTAGATCGTCTGGCCAGTTCCAGAACTCCTCTAGAAACGCTCCGCTTGTTCGGTACTTGAAGCAGAGGCAGAGCTTGCCTCTGCCGCTTCCCAAGACCGTCCTGAAGAACTTTGAATCCACATTGGTCACATTGGTCGTCATGGCGTCGGCACTCATGGCATCGGGTCTTCGGTGGGCTCGGGACGGAACCTTACTAGGATAAACTCGTTGTCTTCCCAGACGTCATAAGCTGGTCGCATACCGCCGACAAGGGCCTTGAATCCATCTACCCTTATTCGGTGATGGTAGCCACACTGCCTACATGCCATTATCAACTCACGGTTGGGGTGAAGTTGATGCCACTGTAGGTACTCTCGGGCGTTGTTTGCTGATTCGGGACTGTTATAACACCTCAGACCGAATACTGGACAAAGTCCTACGTCCCCGCCTACCTCGAGCTTGCGAAGTTTGTTATAGGCATATCGATGTTTCTTACAGTGACCTTGAACACCCGACTCACTAGTATTGTCAGTGTAGAACTCACTCCTAAGTCCTTGGTGCTTACCATAACTACACCAATAAAGCGAGCCATAGTCAACACCCTCGACATACGTAGTCATACTCATGACATCTCTTCCCTCTCTTCTCTAGGCCTGCCTATTGGTTCCATTAGCTCTCTTGCACCATCTCATCTGGGTCTACAGATACGGCTGCATGCTTCATTAGCTCTCTTGCACCATCTCTATGGCGAAACTCCGATGGTGAGCCCTTATAGCCTCGACAGTGACGTAGGAACAGGTAGTGAATGCGCTCGTTATCCCAGTCCTCGGCCGCACTTATAGCTCTGTCTAGCTCGCGCCTGTTCGTAATATGGCCCTTAAGGATTTTTGGCCAGTAGACAAAGAGCTTGAACTCGTTACAGTAGTTGTGCGCCAGCCGTAGGTTAGAGAGCTCATGGGGGCCGCCCCAGCCGTAAGGAATAACGTGGTCTCGAACAGGACCTTCGGGATCCGGATAGTGTTTGTTTCTATCGATTGGTTCAGTACATATGTTGCAGTTCCAGCCATATGCCTCTCCCACCTCAGCTACTGGAGGAAGACTATCATTACGGGTCCAGCAAACAGATGTTGCTTCCCTCTCTGACATATGTACGACAATGCCCATGTCGGCGATATTGTCTGATGCCCTATTCAGCTCGTCAGTCATCTTTGTCCCCTCATCGAATTTACTTTGTGGACCTTATAAGTCTATTATATAGCAAGATCCTTAAGAAAGCAACGATCCGCATTCCCACGTGTTACAACGTATACCCTACACCTAACAACCTTCAAAATTCAAAAAGATTCTAGTATAGGAACCCTTGCTTTTCAAGAGGAGTCCATATATAATTAAAGTATATAAGAAAGAGGTGCCAAGGGAATGCTACCAATTAGCGTGCCAATCGAACTCGAACTTCGAGTTCGAAATCTAGCAAAGAAGAAGGGTAAGAACGTATCGGCAACCGTTCGCGAGATGATAGAGGCAGCCATAGACCAATACGAAGATGCGCCGGACAAATTCGTTCTAACGGAGTCCCACAATGACGACTGACTCGTCATCTGACCTGACAACACCGCGCCCTGCAAGAAGTGCAAGAAGTGCAAGAAAAGAGGAAGGTAATGGCAGTAGTGAGAGACGGGGTTACGTACCCTCATAAGCCGGGGGACTACCCCAAGGACTGCGGACTGTGTCAGGCCCAGAACCAAAAATGAACCAAAAATAAATACTAGCAACTCCCCTGGTTACCAGATATAATTAATTTAAAGAAAGAGGTGATAAAGGTGAATCGGGGGAATCTAGTTAAAATCGAAGACAACCTAACAGCAACAGTTTGGCAGGGCTACGTTCGGATAGACATGCCGTCGGACAGCGTACCGGATCTAGAGTACCCGGTGTTTGTGACCAACGACCTCGTACTGTGTGGCTGCCCGGGATTCAAGTATTACGGGAAGTGCAAGCACGCAAGCCACGTCAAGGAAATACTCGACCGAAGGTCAGGAGAGAGAAGGCAAAGATGATGGGCCCAATATGGTTCACAGTAGAAGAGAAAGTGATACTAAAGGAGGGCTTGCCGTTCCCGATGAGCTTTCCTATGGGATTTCGGCACTATGAGATCCAGTCCGTCAAGGAGCAGCCAATAAACAAGAGCTATCGTGATTGAGTACGAACAGCTCAGCTAGAACCAAAGCTCCATTTCTGGTAAGAAAGGTAAGTAATGAACAATAAACGTATTATCGTGGTGCTCCTGGCTATAGTTATACTAGTTATACTAGGTATAACTATGTCAGCCTGCGGAAGTAACAAGTCCCCCGGCGCCAGTGACGTCAACAACACCAGGGTGTGTGCACACTTTCGTGCGCAGCAGCACTGGAAGCAGAACCTGGTATACCCCACGATGGCTGACGTAGCCAAGGTGATGATCTATACAGCAGCTGATGACGCTGAAGCGACTCCGGGAAGTAAACTGAGGCGCGACCTTGACCAGATGCTGCTTGACATGCAGGGCAAGCCCAATCACTACAAGAATGGTACAGTCTCCGCGGACTGCGGGATCAAGAGCTAAAAGGAGGAAGGTAATGACAGAACCCGAAGCAGTCCTGCAGGCCATCAAGGAGGCCGTCGGCAAGCACGAGCCGATCGAGGGATTTCGGTACTCAGGCGTTCAGTGGTACGTGGACGAATTCATAATTGACTGCGACGCAGATGAGTTCTGGGCAGTAGTCAAAAGGGTCCTAGAACAGGAACTACAGAAACAGTCCTAGCAACGACCGGAACACCGACCTAGAAAGTTAGAATTCTAGAGGAGGAAAAGTAAGATGGGATTCAGAACGAATGTCAAGGCCAGGCATGCAGACGAAGACGCCAAGCGTGCGATGGATGAAGGCCACTCGGTCTACGTACACAAGCTCGGCATACCCAATGTGGGCTCCGCAGGTAGTACTTCGGTGTCAGGCGCAGCCGAAGTGATCGAGGCAATCGAAGCCGCAGGCTGGCATCTAGAACACATGGCCGCTGTTGCCAGCAACATGGTCATGGTGTTCCGCGCTTAGTGAACCCGTTGCAAGATGCCGATCAGCAGGCCGAGAATCGTAACGAGGACACTGATCGCTATGAAGGAGGTTCCGATTAGCCAACGACGACCTACGATTCGCTCCATCCGCTGTTTCTCGAACCTGTCGTCAACCAGGCCGAACTTGGTATTCATCTCAACCTTCATCTCGACAACATCCTTGACGAGATCAACTAGCTGAACCTGAATAGCTCCGACGCCACGAGAACCGTGATCATCGAGGCGATGAACTTCGTCGCGGAGGACGTCCATCTCCCTCAGCGTGACGAACTTCTGCTCATCCATCACTCTCCGAGTCATGCCCTTGGTTGGGAATTATTTTTTTCAATAACTCCAGGCTTACCGAATCCCAAATTGGGATACCTAACCTACCTTAACCTACCTTAACCCCTAATCATTGCTGTCTGCATCGAGGTAGCTGCCATCAACATGAACTCCCTGGCTGATCAGCCAGTCCACCAGGTCCGCGTCATTGCTGTCGCTATCATTCATGTGCCGTTCGCCCCCCTCCCTGACAACTAGAAACACGAGCTAAGAAACATGAGCTAAGAGCTCAGTAATTCCGTAGGTTAGACGCATACAGACGTTCATATGCCATGTAAATCGCGCTGTTCAGATATAACCACTTAGAGCAAAAGCTTCTTTAGTTAGACTCTATTAGACGCTTGATCACTAGGCTGGACAACCAACCACCCTGTGGAACCCGCTTAGATGGCGCTTATGTGGACAGGGACATTGAGACATTGAGTTAAGGCTCGCTGTTCGGGGTGGGCTCACTGCGCCGGCGGTTCCACAGGGCCCGTTGGTTGCGCCAGCGACCACGTAGAACGATGATCAGAGCCCTGGTTGGGTTGAAGAACGTGTACATAGCTATTGGCCAGCCCAGAGCTGGGACAGTTCGTTGTCGAAGTTGAAGAGGATCGCCCCGGTACCGCCTGTGCCGCCTTGCTGGACGGTACCGAAGTAGCAGCCGGACACGTTGGCGAGGTAGTTGGCCTGCGCCAGGATCGCGGTGGCGTCAGCGGCTGAGAGCCCGAGTGCGACCAGGCCCGCGGAGCCGAGGCTGGTCACATAGGACTGGTAGTTGCGAATGTCGTCGCACACGTCTCGCAGCCGCAGCGCCAGCGACGTGAGAACCGCGTTGACGGACTGGGATGTGGCTTGCTGACCTACGGCCATGCCTGTCTCCTAACTGACCGGAAAGATTTCGAGGTAGGTACCGACTTGGAGGGTGTTGCCGTTCGCGGCAGCAGCCTGTGACACCTGAATGTTGAGGGTGCCGGGTGTGCTCACGGTCATGATGCCGTCAAAGGTGGTTATACGACTGTTCCCGCTGCCAGGAGCCGAGCCTGTGAGGGTGACGTCAAGCAAGGCGTAATCGGTCAAGACGGGAGCGCCGGGGAATAGTTCAACGATAGAGCACCGCCCGCTGGACTGGACCAGCCCATTAGTGGCGTGCGTGCGGTAACTTATGGCACCCCCAGCGCTTACCGGGTTGATTAGCAGCTGCGCCCGGAAGTGGTAGGTGCCCAGGCCAAGCGCTGCGGACAGGCCAGGCACTGTGACCATGGACGTTGTCAGGGTCAGCTGCCCGGTGGCAGGCAGGGTGAGCCGCTGGACGTCGTAGGTGTTGGTGTCCTGCCCGGAGGTGGTGTTGATGCGCCCGGTGTAGGCGATCAGGTTCGCGGAGCCGATGGTGATGATCTCGCTCATCCGGTCTACTAGACCACGCAGCTCGGCGATTTCCTCTTCTGCCTGCTCTAGCGTATAACCCTCTATAGCCATTTTTCTACTTCACCCTTCAGCCCCTACCACCTTCGTATATTCGTAGCCGTGATCTCATAAGGCGATTCAGGAGTGCAGTTCCAAGTGATTTCCCACTCGTCCTGAGCGAGCGTCTCCGTGTAACCGATCACGAGCTGCTTGGCTGTCGCTTGCGGGTACCAGAACGGCAAGTTGATGATCTTGATGAAGTCACCGACCTCGACGCCGGCAATAGCGGACATGAGATCGGCAACCGCAGTACGCATCAGGTTGACCGTGACTGTCGGATACCGTTCATCAGTGGTCGTGCCAAGGTTCAGCAGATGCGTAGCCAATGCCAGAAGCTGTGCGTCTTCCTCAGCAATAACCCTCAGGAGCTTCTTCATCCGACCTGCACCAGCAGGAGGCTCCAGGACAGACATCGTGCCAGTGTTCAGCGTGGCCGTGACCTTAGAGCCTTTGTGCCGGTGCACGACGATATGGTTCTTTGTCTTCTGGTCATCTATAACAGGCAAGGGTCTCGGATCGGCAAAGTGTTTCAGGTTGTTATCGAGAGTCAGCACCGGAGTCTGGTTGATCAGACGAATGCGAGTACGATACTTGAAACCCCACAGCTCCTTGGCTTCCTTCAGAATGCCCTGGTCAAGGTCTTCGATCTCTTCCAGGAACTTGTGGTATTCCTTCCTGGTCTGCGGGCCCATCCTGGGATGGGTGCGGAAGTTGTCGCAGAACAACTGAGTGCCCAGCGCATCAGTAGCGTGATCCCCGAATCTGACGTTGTAGAAAGCGGCCCCTGTGGGTGCGGTGGTCTTGAAGGTGAATGTGGTGGGTGTGTTCGCGGACAGCACCGTATCAGGGCCAGTGACAATCGCTAGCGCACCGCCACCGGAGTCAAAGAACCGGCACCCAATGTAGGCATTACTGAGCTGCACAGGGGCGAATAGTTCCGCTGCAAGGGGCAGAATATCACCCGGGCTGATGGGCTGCCCACTGGTCCCGTTGGGGGAGACCGCGAGCGGCTGTCCCTCCCCCGTAGCTGTGAGCAGCAGCGAATGGTCACCGCTGAAAGGCCAGTCCTTCACCCCGGCAGTGGAATGGGTGAACGTGGAAGATGTCAGAGCACCGTTAGTCGCCGACCAGCCCTGTACACCGTTCTCGAACCCGTAGTGGTCGGCCTCTTCCGCGAACTCCGTTGCGTTGTCAAGGGCCTGTTCGTTGGCCAGCCTGATGAATCGATCGATGCCCATTTCGGTATGGTGCCCGTGCAGCGCGTGCGACACCTGCCGCAGCGGGATCAGGGCGTACTGCACGCTGATATGACCTATCGCGGTCTTCGTGATGTCCGCGTTCGGAGCCACAATGACTTCGGTGACGTTGCCGAGGGTGGCGGTGGTCTGGGTGCCCGAGACGGTGCCGATCACGTTATCGTTGCCAGGGATGATCGCCATCAGCTTGTACGCCACGTTCGCCCCGGACGGCGCCAGCTCAGCGGACACCATGAGGGTCTGCCCGTCCCCCACGGTGAGCGTGGAGCTGGTGAACAGCAGGGTGCCGACTGAGTTGTAGCCCTTCAGCAGGATCTTCCCCACGGCCTGGTAGAGGACGTCGAGCTGGTGGATGGTGCCG
>WNGR01002130.1_pt1 | contig 25084 bp, 27 predicted proteins | sample 5407581 | NCBI WGS metagenome assembly WNGR01 (sample SAMN13153383, study PRJNA577476) | soil metagenome | isolation source: 80 cm soil or saprolite under Garry oak tree replicate 2 | place: USA:California | collected 2016-06-15
CCATGTCATGTCACCGGCGGGTGGCAATGGCATTAACTATGCCATCATGGATTCCGTAGCCGCGGCCAATCTCCTCACCGCCCCACTTCAGGCAGGGCGGGTGACCGTTGCCGATCTCGCCCGCGTCCAACGCCGCCGCGAATGGCCCACGCGAGTCATCCAGGCCCTCGTCAATGTCATGCAAGATCGCCTGCTGAAAGCCGCGCTCGACCCGAAGGGTTCCTTTACCTTTCCCAGCTTTCTGGGCTGGCCCCTCGTACGCAAGCTGCCACCGCTCCTCTTTGGCTTTGGCATCCTGCCAGAGCATGTGAAGGACGAAGCGAGACGCGGACAAACACAGGCACTTGTGGGCAGGTGGGGAGCGGCGCTCGTTGTCACACTCGCCGCAGGGTGGGTCATCCGCCAACTTCTTCGCAAATTCTAGACGAGCAAGAGGGAACTAGCCTGTCTCTCTCCGATGTCCTCTGCCTGGAAATTGTGGATGACGGGCTTGGCCTGCCACAGGATTACCGTGCGGGAGTGGGCATGACCTCAATGCGCGAAAGGGCGGCAGAACTTGGAGGATCCTGTGTGGTTGAAGCGGCAACCCCATCCGGGACGCGCGTGTGTGCTCGCCTGCCTTTCTTGAAGGAGGACTTGTAATGCATTATTACCTGTCCCCCAGACAGGGTCTCACGTTCGGCTACGCCTCCTTGTGGCTAATGTAAGGAGTGACCGATGGAAGCGATCCGCGTGCTCATTGCTGATGACCATCTCTTCTTCCGCGAAGGCGTACGGGTGCTGCTCGATTCGGTCCCGGAGACGGAGGTCGTGGGCGAAGCGTCCACTGGAGATGAGGTCATCGCTAAAGCCGCGACGCTGCAACCGGATGTCATTCTGATGGATCTGCACATGCCGGGTCCAATGGCATTGAGGCGACCCGTCATATCCTGCGCACCAGCCCACACATCGGTGTTCTGGTCGTCACGATGTATGAAGATGATCACTCAGTGTTCGCGGCCATGCGTGCAGGAGCACGTGGCTATCTCCTGAAAGGAGCGGACCAGGCGGTCAGTCGCGGCGAGGCCATCTTCAGCCCAACCATTGCAGGACGATTGATGCAGGTCTTCCCCGAACTCACCGACCGCGAACGTGAAGTCCTGGCCCTGATTGCAGAGGGCCGCAGCAACACGGAGATCGCGGGACGCCTGGTCCTGAGCCCGAAGACGGTACGTAACCATATCTCCAACATCTTCGACAAGCTGCAGGTGGTCGACCGGGCACAGGCCATCATCCGCGCAAGAGACGCTGGTCTGGGAAAAGAGAAGTAGTTGGCACCCACGAAATCTCCTCCCTGGCGCTTGTTCAATCAGGGATGATGCTGTGAAGCAACCAGGAATTGGTCCTCTTGACACTCACTTCTTATTCAAGTATTCTATTGAATAAGAAGTAATGGATAAGGAGAGATGATACTTTCTTCTTGTTTTCATGCCACTCAGGAAAGGATCTATGAACACCAACGAGAAGCGCATCTTTAAGAATCAGTTGTATGAGCAGTTTGCCCGCATTGGCAAGGCGCTGGCCAGTCCCCATCGCCTCGAACTCCTTGATGTGCTGGCTCAATGTGAACGTACCGTGGAAGCGCTGGCACAGGAAACGGGCATGTCGGTCGCCAATGCCTCGCAGCACTTGCAGGTACTGCGCACGGCACGCCTGGTCGAGACCCGACGCGAGGGCACGTCTATCTTCTATCGCCTGGCTTCGGAGGGCGTCTCCACTCTCTGGCTGTCTCTACGAGCGGTCGGTGAAGCGCACCTGGCCGAGATCGACCGGGTGGTCGAGACCTTCTTGCAGGATCGGGCACAGTGGCAGCCCATCACCGCTGAGGCATTACTGGAGGAACTGCGCAGCGACCAGGTGATGCTGCTCGATGTGCGACCTGCCGAGGAATATCAGGCGGGGCACCTGCCCCAGGCGCTGTCCATCCCGGTCGCGGAACTGGAGGCGCGTCTAGCTGAGGTGCCTTTGGACAAAGAGATCGTCGCCTATTGTCGCGGTCCCTATTGCGTCTTTGCCGATGAAGCCGTGGCACTCTTACGCGCGCATGGGTACCGCGCCCGTCGGCTCGAAGAGGGCGTCGCTGACTGGCGTAAGCTTGCACTTCCTGTCGAAGTGTAGAAAGAGAGACTCGCATGGACCTGATTGATGTTGAGACATTGCGAACGTGGCTTGAAGAGGGTCGGCCGGTCACGATTCTGGATGTGCGTCCAACTGACCAGCGGGCGGAATGGGCCATTCCTGGCAGCATGCATATTGATGCCTACCGTGCCCTCAATGAACACGATCCCCACGCGCTCGACGCAGTGGATGTGGCCACTAATGCACCCGTGGTCACAGTCTGTGCTGCTGGCAGAACCAGTCAACTTGCCGCCGAGCAACTTGCTGCGCGGGGCGTTCCTGCACGCTCCCTTGAGGGAGGGATGAAGGCGTGGAGCCTGGCGTGGAATACTGCTGTGGTCCCTCTCGAAGATCGTTCGGCGCGTGTCATCCAGGTACGGCGCACCGGCAAAGGCTGCCTCTCCTACCTCATTGGCGCAGGTGAGGAAGCTTTTGTGATCGATGCCTCGCTTGATCCGCACATCTATCTCGACCTGGCGAGGAGCCATGGTTGGCAGATTACCAGCGTCTTCGACACGCACATCCACGCCGATCATCTCTCGCGCTCGCGCCAGCTTGCACAGATGAGCGGAGCCGAGCTCTTTCTGCCGGATCAGCAGCGCGTGTCATTTCCCTTTACGGCCATACGCGATGGCGACACGCTCGCCACCCCACACCTGAGGCTGACCGCGCTGCGTACGCCGGGACACACGCCGGAGAGCACCTGTTACCTGCTCAACAACACCATCCTCTTTACGGGTGACACCCTCTTTCCCACCGGCATCGGGCGTCCTGACCTGCACGCGGATGAGCAGGAAACGCGAGCGCGCTCCTCCTCTCTCTACCACAGTCTGAACAAGCTCCTCGCGCTGCCGTCGGAGACGCTCGTCCTGCCAGGACACACGAGTCAGCCCGTGCCATTCGATGGCGAGCCGGTCGGCGCGCGGCTTTCCGAGATCGACGAGCACGTCGGTCTCCTGCATGCGACGCGGACGAAGTTTGTTGAGACCCTCTTGAGCCTGCTACCCCCAACCCCGCCCAACTACGAACGGATCACGAGGCTCAACGAAGCGGGCCTCTTTCCTGATCACGACGTGATCGAGCTAGAAGCAGGAGCGAACCGCTGTGCCATCTCCTGACGCGAAGATAGTTTCCCCGAGAGCGGCACCATCGGCTGTGCAACTTGGCCTGCGCGCCAACTGGCAGCAGTTCACGCTGCTGGTAATCGTCAATGCCTTCGTTGGTGGCATGGTGGGACTCGAGCGCAGTATTGTGCCGCTGCTTGGGCAGCGCGCATTCGGCCTGGCTTCGACGATAGCGGTGCTCTCCTTCATCGTGAGCTTCGGCGTCGTGAAAGCGGCTTCCAATCTCTTCGCGGGCCGACTCAGTGATCGCATCGGGCGCAAGGGCGTGCTGGTGGTCGGCTGGTTGGTCGGGCTGCCGGTACCGTTCCTCATCATCCTCGCCCCGTCCTGGGGATGGGTGGTCTTTGCGAACGTGCTGTTGGGCATCAACCAGGGCTTGTGTTGGTCCACCACCGTCATTATGAAGATTGACCTGGTGGGGCCCGCGCGACGTGGACTGGCGATGGGACTCAACGAAGCGGCAGGCTATGGAGCGGTCTCCCTGGCGGCTATTGCTGCTGGCTACCTCGCCGCCACGTATGCGCTGCGACCCCAGCCGTTCTTGCTCGGCATAGGGTTTGCCCTGGCAGGTCTGCTGCTCTCGCTCTTCTTCGTGCGCGAGTCCCATGGGCATGCCCGTCACGAGGCAGCACTGCTGGCACATGCCTCCGGGCAAACGGAAGGCTCAGCACAATCGGCTATGGATGCCACCGCTGATAGGCCCAAATCACCATCATTCAAAGACATCTTCCTGCTTACCTCCTGGAAGAATCGGACGCTCTTCGGAGTCAGCCAGGCGGGACTGGTGAACAACCTGAATGATGGTCTGGCATGGGGGGTGTTCCCGCTCTTTTTTGCCGCAGGCGGTCTGAGTATCGCGCAGATCGGTCTGCTGGCGGGCATCTATCCGGGCGTGTGGGGAGCGACGCAGTTGCTGACAGGCGCGCTCTCAGACCGCGTTGGGCGCAAGGGCATGATTGTAGGAGGGATGCTGCTCCAGGGCGTCGCCATCGGATTGTTGCCGCTGCTCCACGGGTTTGGGTCGTGGGCAATCACGATGACCATGCTTGGGCTGGGGACGGCCCTGGTCTACCCGACGCTGCTCGCGGCGGTCGCCGATGTCGCCCACCCGGACTGGCGTGCCTCGGCAGTGGGCGTCTACCGCCTCTGGCGCGATAGTGGATACGCTATCGGTGCGCTATTGGCCGGAGTGCTGGCAGACCTGTTTGGCGTATCCTGGGCTATTGGCGTGATTGCCGGATTGACGGCGCTCTCCGGTGTCCTGGCGCAGGCGGTGATGGCTGAAACGCTGCCCGCACGCCGGGAATCCCTTCGTTCCACGCTCCATACCCTCTCATGAGGGAACACGACGAAACTCTCTGCTCGCCGGAAACGACTGTAACCTTTTGCGAAGGAAGGGAGTAGTACCGTTCATCACCAGAACGCGCGCAGAGTCGCGCACGCTGAAAGGATGAAAGAGCAAGCACGAGCAAGGGCACGACAACTCGCCCAGGAGTTTGCGCAGTGGGGAGATGCCACGGGCTGGTTTGAAAAACTGTACTCACAAGCTCAGGGAAATGAGCAGGCCATCCACTGGGCTGACATGGAAGTCAATCCCAACCTCGTCGGGTGGCTGGATCGCCAAAATGTTGAGGGCACAGGCCGGCGGGCTCTCGTGGTAGGGTGTGGGCTGGGTGATGATGCCGAGGAGCTGGCGCAGCGAGACTTTGAGGTGGTCGCCTGTGATATTGCTCCGACGGCCATTGCCTGGTGCCGGCAGCGCTTTCCTCATTCACCAGTAGAGTATGTGGTGGCGGATGTGTTTGATCCTCTCTTAGCCTGGCAAGGAGGCTTCGACTTCGTCCTGGAAGCCTACACGCTACAGGTCTTGCCTGCTGATGTGCGCAGCAAAGCCATCACTTGTATCGCGGGCTTGCTCGCGAAAGAAGGCACGCTGCTCGTGATCTGCCGTGGGCGTTCTCCCCAAGAACCCCCTGGGACCTTGCCCTGGCCTTTGACAACGAAAGAGCTGGAGGTATTCAAAGGCGCCGGGCTCCAGCAAGTGCAGTTAGAAGACTACTTCGACCAGGAAGAGCCACCAACGAGGAGATTCCGGGTGGAGTACCAGCGAGCATTCTCCTCTGAAAGCTGAAATGGGAGATGACCTCGCGGCTGGTGACAGCTTGTGTGGATGCTCAGCCATGAGAGGCGCAAAGAAGTTCACGCTTGTTCGTGTTATAAGCGATATCTATTGATACCACATTCTAGATGGGAGCACTGATGTTATGAGTATTTCGTCGCCTGCGCCCAAGCCGCAAAGGGGGGTAGCCACCGCCGCGGGGGAGGGAGATATGGCTCCTCCAATCACGTTGAGCGAACGCAGCGGCATCGGCCTGTCGCTGCTGCGCTTTTTTGTGGGCTATCTCTGGTTCCAGCAATTGTTCAGGCGTCTTGCCCTCACAGGAACCAAACGATGGCATGGAGACGCTCGAGCGTCTCTTTCGCGCTTTCTGGATACTCTTGAGATAACTTACACTTCACGGTGGGAAAAGGAGATACGATATGGATCACGACGGCGGTCCGGAAGCTGCGCCTCTCTTCGCGCCCAGGGACTATGAAGCCCCCTCGATGTTCACGCCGCAGAACCTGCTGCGCGAGGCGCGGCGGCAGAAGGGGCTGCCTCCTGGGACGGTTCCGGATGTCTGCGTGCTTGATCCCGACGGCGACCTCGTCGATCACCTGCGGGCCTCCGACCGTCTCTCGCCGCACCACACCTGGGCCTGTTACCATACGCGCCTGGATACGTTCGCGCATGAGGACATGTCCTACGGCATTATTGGCCGGGTGGTGGGCGCTCCTTTTGCGGTGCTGGTGGCCGAGGAACTGTTCGCTTCAGGCTGCCGACTGCTGATCAGCATCACCTCCGCGGGCCAGATTCTCCCGTTGGGCCAGCCTCCCTACGTGATCCTCATTGACAAAGCCCTGCGCGACGAGGGGACAAGCTGCCATTATGTGCCGCCCTCACCGTACAGCCACCTGCATCCCGCCCTGGGGAAGAGGGTCTGCGCAACTTGGGACCAGGGGCGGCTTCCCCTGCACGTTGGTGCCAGTTGGACGACCGATGCGCCGTTTCGGGAGACGGAAGCGATGATCGGGCGGTGTCGCGCAAAAGGCATCCTGGCGGTGGAAATGGAGGCCGCCGCCCTCTACGCGCTGGCACAGGCCAGGCAGTTTCAGATCATCTGTTTTGCCCATGTGACGAACCAGATGGGGCAGGCCGAAGGGGATTTTGAAAAGGGGGAAGCCTCGGGAAGCGCGACCGCTCTCTATGTGGTCAGCCAGACGGCTCATGCCTGGAGACACAGACAGACTGAACCGACAAGGCCGGTCTGAGTGGTGTCAAAGTCATCATTGCTCTCTTCACTCTCCTGCAAAACAAGATACTGTATGGCCTATGAGGCCCCAGAAGAAATTTACAACGCTCCGCTTGATGTCAGAACAGTGGTGTCGCGGTCCACAGGGGAGGGCCGCGCTCCATCGCATTTACCAAATTGTTACCTGAAATTGAGCTTCTGTTGAGGAAGATCGACTATCTTGAGAATAGGATCCAGGGGCGGCTTACTGGACTCGCGTTCTGCGATCGTGCTGGTGTTCATCCGGTACTGAAGAAGGTCTTCTGAAGAGGCTTCGTCTCACCACGGAACGGGAACACCCGACCGAGCCAGAGACCGTCGCGTCCGCCAGCCGACCGGTGTGCCACTCATCAGATGGCCCTATTTCTTTCTTCCGGAGGAGGACATTCAAGATGGAAATTCCGAAACGTTCATTCTTCGCGGTCAGCGGACTTGTTCTGCTCGTGGTCGTCAGCGCATGCGGGAGCAGCACGAGTACCGGATCTACTTCGAGCACTCCCGCTGCTACGCCGACCACTGCCAGTACTTCCACTGTGCGGACAGCGAAGGTCACGGTGAACGGGAAAGCCTTGACGATTTTAACCGACACTCAAGGAAGGACCCTGTACTATTTCGCCCCCGATACGGCGGCGAAGGCCGCCTGCACCAGCGCTTGCGCCAAGGCCTGGCCCCCGCTGCTCTTCACCGGCTCAGGCGCACCTACCAGCTCAACATCCCTCTCTGGCACACTGAGTACCTTGGGCGATGCCAATGGCACCCAGGTGGAGTACAGTGGGTACCTGCTCTACACCTACTCAGGGGACCCCGCTGCCGGCCAGACCAAGGGGGAAGGTTTGTTCGGCAAATGGTACGTCGCCACCCCCGACCTGGCTTCATTCGCGGTCAGGCTAGCCACAGCCATGGTGAAAGGCAAAGTGGTGACGATTCTCGCCACTCCACGGGGCCTGACGCTGTACTACTTCACTCCTGATACGGCGGCGAAGGCCGCCTGCACCGGCGGGTGCGCCAAGGTTTGGCCACCGTTGCTCTCTACCGGTTCTGGGACCTCTCTAGGTGATGCTTCCCTCCCTGGCATGCTGAAAGTGCTCACTGACGCGAATGGCAATCAGGTGCAGTACAATGGTCATTTGCTCTATACCTACTCAGGAGATACCGCTGCTGGCCAGACCACCGGTGAGGGGCCCTTCGGCAAGTGGTTCGTCTGCACGCCTGACCTGGCCGCGCTGACCGCATAAGGGGCGGGTCGTCCAGTGGCGGCTCTGGCTGGGAGCATACCTGGCCCGTGGAATTTGACGCTTAAAATGAAGTAGCGCATCGGTATATCCTTCACTGGTTGGTGATTCACGAGAGCTGCAATGCTGCGCAAAAAGACAGGGATTCCCTGGAGGAAGGCATGCATTCCGACCCTCGTCCACGTTGGTGTAACCGAGCAATGTATGTAATGTACAGGGGATTGTTCACCTTGAAGGCAGCACAATGAAAGCCCGTGTCCCGGGGAGGTGGGCATTGACAGCAAGCTCACTGCAAAGCCAGGGAGCAGATTCCCCTTGCAGCTACAAGCACACGAGCAGTTCTGCGCTCCTGCATGTCTAAGTACCCTCAGCGATCCACTGGCTGGAAGCGCAGCGGATCGTTGCAAGGGCCTGATCGTCGCGCTGGTAGGGGGGAATGGCGCCGCCATGACGGCCTGTTGCGGCCTGCCGCACAGTAAGCTGCTCTTCCAAAGAGCAGGAGAGAGTGAGGAGTAGCATGAATCGTTTGAAGGACCATCTCTTTGTAGGTGTGGTCTGAGCGGTGCTGCTCGCCCTGCTGCTGGCGCCTGCGGTGGCGGAGGCGCAGGCCGCCTGGAGCGTCGTCGCCAGCCCCGGGCCGGTCAACGATCTCAAAGGGGCAGCCAGCGTCTCCGCTAACGATGTCTGGGTGGTGGGGGAGTTCGTGGATCCCAATACCGGTGCCACGACGACGGTGGTCGAGCAGCGGAACGGCACCGCGTGGAGTGTTGTCACCGGCCCTAACCCCAGCGCGAGCGAAAACATCCTGGACGCGGCGGCGGACCCGAGCTCGGGCCAGGCTTGGGCCGTGGGAGCATTCTTCAACACCACCAACAAGGTCCTGGAGACGCTCACCGAGTTCAATCCCTAGCCGGAGCGGAGTGTCCTGGGTGGAGGCACATCACCTGCCGTGCAGTCGTGTGTCCTCCCATCCGCTTTCGCAAGCCGCTCCGACGCACAAGGGAGGGTCTGCCGGGTGCAATGTGGCGACACAAGACCATCCTTCCGGCAGACCCCTTAGGCCGTAACTGATGAAACGGAGCCTCGTTCCATGAACAGGGAGAACGATCACACGAAAGGTGAGGTGGATTAGCGAGGCACCTGTGGTGCAAGGTGCCTTGCGGTGCTTACCGGGAATGCCTCAGTGGACGGAGCCTCCCATCGCGGCTGGTTCATTGGTCACTTCCCGGCGAACACCTGCGGTTTGCGTGCCACTCGCCTGGTCGTAGTCAAGTGGGGCGTCTGCTCGGCTGGAGAAGAACGATCCTCGTGGGGCACAAGCGGGTGGGCGACCACGCTCTGCATCCTGCTCAAGGGACGCATGCAGATCAGCTTTCCCCAGGAAGCCCATTTCCTTGCGCACGAGGGCAACTACCTCCTCTGGCCTGGTGGCCTCCCGCATCACTGGAAAGCCTTGGCAGCGAGCTGTGCTCACGGTCAGGTGGCCTTCCGTCCCAGAGGCGGAACCGACCCCAGGACCTGGCCATGTGATACGATAGAGCGGTAGCGCCGACGCTCCTCGGTGAGGAGGTGAGGCGCTGGTCAAGGCATTGCTGGTCAGACACAGCATAAACAACGAAGGTGCGAGTGTGACAACCCGTGTCCTGGTGATCGACGATGATCTGCAGATTCTCCCCCTCCTGCAGAAAGGGCTCTCGTTTGAGGGGTTCGAGGTGTATACCGCCGTGGATGGCCAGACCGGTCTGGCCGCCGCCAAACAGTATCAGCCGCACCTCGTCCTGCTGGATCTCGCCATGCCGGGCCTCGATGGCTTCGAGGTGTGCCGCCGCCTGCGGCTCCAGGAGGAGATGGCTATCATCATGCTCACCGCGCGCGACGAGGTCACCGATAAGGTGAGCGCGCTGAACCTGGGAGCGGATGACTACGTGCCCAAGCCCTTCGCCTTCGATGAGCTGGTGGCGCGCATGCGGGCGGTGCTGCGCCGTCACAAGGCCGGAGGGGAACCGCTGGTCTACGCCGACCTGGAACTCGATCAGGCGACCAGGGAAGTCCAACGGGCGGGGCATCCGATCGAATTGACCACCCAGGAGTACAATCTCCTCGTGCTCTTTCTGCGTCACCCCCGCCAGGTCCTGGGTCGCGAGCAGATCCTGGAGCGCATCTGGGGCTAGAGCAGCGAGATCGACTCCCACGTGCTTGAGGTCTACATTGGGCATCTGCGCCAGAAGCTCGAGGCGCACGGCGGGACGCGCCTGCTCCAGACGATCCGGGGCTACGGCTATGCGTTGAGGGAATAAGCTGATGTACATTCGCACCCGCTTGACCTTCTGGTTCCTGCTCATCGTGCTGCTGCTGCTGGCCGCCTTTAGTGTGACGATCTACCAGCTTACCAAGCGGAAGCTGGTGGCGGCAATTGACCAGGATGTGCGCCATCAGGCCGCGATTCTGCAGACCGCCATCCACCCGTGTCCGGCAAGCACGACGCTCTGCGTGCCGGAACTCGATGTCTTCACCTCGCCCGATACCTTCCTGCAGATGCAGGATCAGCGAGGCACCATCCTGGCCCGGTCGGGCAATCTCGGGAAGTGGAAGCTGCCCCTGCTGCCTGCGGCCATCGCCGCGAACCAGGTGCAGGAGGTGCAAGTCGAGAAGACGCTACTCTTCGTGTACGGCCAACCCATCAGGATCAACCATCAGGTGCGGGGCTATATCATCGTGGCCCATTCCCCCCAGGCTATCTATCTGGCGCTCAATCAACTGCTGTACCTGCTCTATCCAGGGTTGCCGTGGCCTTAGGGCTGGCGGCGCTGGCGATCTGGCTGCTGGCGCGCCAGGCGATGCGTCCCCTGGAGCAGCTCGCGACCGTCGCCGCCGAGATTGCAGCCACCAAAGATCACTCCCGCCGGCTCGCTCCCCGCCCACGCGCCGATGAAATCGGCCGCCTGACGCAGACGATCAACGGCATGCTGCAGGCGCTGGAGGGGGCCTATCAAGAGGTGCGGAAGGTCAACGACCTGCAGCAGCAGTTTCTGCTCGACGTGTCGCATGAACTGCGCACGCCCCTGACGGTCATGCTCTCCTCCCTCGATCTGATCAGGAAGGTCGGAGCCACCGACCCGGAGTTCCAGGCCAGTTCCCTGCAGCGCGTGCGCGCAGAAGCCGACCGTATGGCGCGCATGGTCACCCAATTGCTTATCCTGGTCCGCTCGGATGCCCAGGTCACCGCGGCCTACGAACCGGTCCTGCTGCGAGATCTCCTCACCGACCTCTGCAGCCTGCGGCATGCCACGGAGCGTGAACCCGCGCTGGAATGCCGTGAGCTGGAAGGTCTGGAGGGGGTGCTGGTCTGAGGCAATCCCGACTACCTCAGGCAGCTGTTTCTGATCCTGCTGGACAACGCCTGCAAATATACGCCCGCCGGGCGACCTCCCCAGCATTTTCGAGCGCTTCTACCGGGGGGAAAATGCGCGCTCCCAACCTGGCGCGGGCCTGGGCCTGGCCATTGCCCACCGCATCGCAGAGCAGCACGGGGGGAAGATCGAGGTCGAAAGCGCATTGGGTCAGGGCAGTCGCTTTCTCGTCACGCTCCCCTGCTTGTGAGGAGCCACCCAACGACGAACTCGGTCAGCTCTGAAAGCACTGCCCACGAGGTTCGAGCGAAGGAACATTCTCCGCTCGCAAGAACAGGAGAAACACACAAGAGAGCAGGGAAGTCGCCTTCATCAGGAAGGATCATCCCGCTTGCATTGCTCACTGCCGGGAACGCTAACGCCCTTGTTTACCAAGAAGCGGTGGTATGGGAGTGGAGCGTGGTACATTTCGTCTGTGGGTCTATGAGACCGTATTGAATTTCGACCCTCTTCAATGCGATGGTATACCCAGTACACACAAGCACTGAAAAGGGTTGGCGATCAAGCGGCAGGAACGTACGGCGTCTAAGCTGGGTCCTTTGCCATGACCAGGGTCTCAGACGTGTCGGTCCAGGGGATCGGGATGGTCCTGAGCGCTCCACTCAGGTGCCCGTGGACTTGCTGGTGTAACCTCCTGACGTATTACCCGTAGAGGGGTGGGATACCTCTCATGGCTCGTGAGCTACGTCGTCCTATGAGGAGGTGGTGAGCACCACCTGAGCGCACACACCTGGGGTGGGACACAAGGGCGAGCACATGGCGTATGCTGGGGGTACTCAAGCGAGCATGTCCGAAACAGGCTTTCTTCGTCCTCAGCGGTCTGGCGCTGGTGCTGGCAGTCAGTGCGTGCAGCAACACGAGCAGTACCGGGTCCACTGCGAGCGCTCCGTCTGAAGTGCAGCAGTACGCCCGACTAGCTCCGCATGAAAAGGAGGCGTTCATGTCAAAATGGCTTCACAGAGTCTTTCATACACCCTGTGCCTGTGAACTTGCTCGTGTAACCTCCTGACGTATTACCTGAAGAGGGGCAAATCTGCACGATGACGAGTGAGTTACGTAACTGATACAGAGGGGGTGAGCACCACTTCGTCGCACACGTATGGGGTGGGACTCACCAGGCGAGCACCTTGCTTACGCAGGAGGACGCTCATGAGGATATTTCCACTCCGTGCTTTCTTCGTGGTCAGCGGTCTCGTACTGGTGATGGGAGTCAGTGCGTGCGGTAGCACGACCAGTACCGGGTCAACTGCGAGCACCCCCACGACCGCCCCGACGACGGCTCCCACTCCCACACCCACTACGGCCAGTGCTTTCACCGTGCAGACCGCGCAAGCCACGGTGAGCGGGAAAACCACCACGATCTTGACCAACGCGCAAGGACTGACCCTCTACTACTTCACCCCAGATACGGCCTCAAAGACGGTCTGCACCGGCAGTTGTGCCCAGACATGGCCGCCCCTGCTCTTCACCGGCACAGGCAAACCCACGGCCTCCACCGCACTGCCAGGGGAAGTAGAGGTGTATAAGAATGCCAATGGCAATCAGGTCATCTATAATGACCATCCCTTGTACATCTACAACGGAGACAGCGCAGCCGGACAAACGAGCGGTGAAGGACTTTTTGGCAAATGGTTCGTAGCGACACCTGATCTGGCAAAGAACAAACCCTAACCAGCACTGGTGTGACTGTAGCGCATGTGTGGATGCGCTTCTGGATCGAGTATGGGTGGAAGCGACTGCCATGCGCGGTGGCTGCGACTTCCCTCAGACCAAGATGGAGCGACACTGGCTCGTCCTGCTGGTGACCCCCTGGTGGATGCTCCACAGATGAGGTGCATCCGTTGTTGTTGGAGCACACGGGCCCAGACCCGTGTGCCTCTCGATGGACGAGAGCCACGATCAGGAAACGATCATGGCACAGCACACACAGAAAGGAAAGCTCATGGAACACAGCGTACAACCATCGAAACATCTTAGCAGCCGCCGGTCGTTTTTGCGCAAGGGACTGGCGGTAGGAGCAGCAGGAACCCTCGGCGCCGGGCTATTGGCCACTGGGGTACCGGCCTTCGCACAAAGTGGCGGGCTCACACCGGGAGACGCGGCCATACTCCGGTTCCTGGCTGCGCTCGAGACCCTCGAAACCGATTTCTGGCAACAATACAACGAACTGGGAGGCGTCCAGGACAGCGAAGTCCCAGGCGGGAGCGGGAGTGCCGCCTACACCGCTGCCCTTGCAGTGCTGGATAGTGACATGGCCCAGTATATCCACGACAATACCGAGGATGAGTTCACCCACTTCACGTTCATCAACGCCTACCTGGTGTCCAAGGGCGCCGCGCCTGCCAATCTGGATCAGTTTCGCACCTTGCCGAGCAGTAAAGCAACAGGCGCCCAGAAAATCAAACGGCTCACCAACCTCATGCAGCTGACCGTGGACACCAGTTACTGGACGAAGTACCGCAGCCGCACGCAGAACCCCGATTTTGGTGACACGTTCCCCCCAGCCGTCCCGGGGTTGCTGCAAGGGCAGTTTCCGGCCATTCCCAGATCCGATAAGGACTTGTCCCCGCCGGACCACATCCAGGCGATCGCCAACACTGCGGGCTTCCACTTCGCGTTTATCGAGCAGGGGGGCACCAGCGTCTACCCCTCGCTGGCTCAGCGAGTCACCGATCCGGAAGTGCTGCGCATCTTGCTCAGTATCGGCCCCACCGAGACCATGCACTTTCAGACCTGGCAAGACAAGGCAGGCAATGCGCCTCCCCTGACCGATCCCACCAATGGATTGGTGTTTCCGAATCTCAATGCCCCACCTTTTGACGGGGAGGACTTTAACACCAACCTGATTATGCCCGAGCCCACCATCTTCCTCAGCCGCACGTTCCCGGTCTGTTCGATCATTCGCCCGACCGAGACAGAGGGGGCAGCCATGGGCGCGCTCAAGGCCTTGACCGACGATGGGCTGTTTATCGGCCAATCGAAGGCGTTCTTTACCTTCATGCACGATCTGGCAGCGGCAGCAGATGCAGCTCGACCCGGGGGATAAGCGACGAGCGAGCCAGCCATTGGCGCACGGACGAACGGTGCTGCTGGAGCAGAGCAGGGCCTCTGCTCTCTCATGATCCGACGCCAAAGGCGTGAGCGGGCAGACAGGGCCGGGCTACGGCGTTCTCTGCCCGACCCTGCCTGCCCGCACCCCTGGGAGCCGCGTCCCAGTGCGAAAGCATGGCAGGGGATGATGCTAGCCCCGGTCGTGGGCCTGAACTTTGCCTGTTCCGCCGAGGGGAACTCGCCTCCTCCTGAGGCTATAGGTAACGTCGGTTTATTTTTTGCTCCTGCTCTCTGGAAAGAGCAGGAGATGGAGGCAGGACTAGGAACACTGTAAAAATCTATCACAGGCAAGCCTGCACCCGGCTTTAGCAAAGGAGTACCCACAATGCAGAACTGGAAAGACTCGGTAACCTCGACGATTTACCTGGCAAACGGCGGGCGCCTGATCGCCAATGTGAATGGCATCTCACCTGAAGATGGCAGCGGCTATGTGATGGTGCATGATCACGAAATCAAGGTTGGCCCGCTGCCAGACGCTTGGAGCGCTTTGGGCTATGGAGAGATCGTTGCTATCACCTTGCAGACCGGCGAGGTGATCGAAGCCGTGTTGACGCCAGACGGCTACACCAATCATGTTGCGTACCTCTCCCCCGATGAAAGCAGCGATGCGACGATTTGCCTGTTTGACAAGCAGAGCGGTACCTGGCACGAAATGACTGAGCAGGAATATGAAAAAGAACGCCGCACCTGGTCGGAGGATGCGAAGGACATGCAGTAAATCAAGCAGGACTGGCAAGAGTACCGGGAGTTATAGTCCGCTATGCCCAGGACTGATTTGAACAAGCGACAACAAAAGTACCTGCAAGCGATTTACGACCAAGACCAGGAAAACGAACGCTATGAAAAAGGGCAATGATCGCGAGGAGACAGGCCTCGCCCTGCTACTGTTAGAGTAGGGTAGGCAGAAAGCCGGGTGCCAATGCTGGTCCTTTTCCAACTGCCTCCCTCCAAACGGGAAATGCTAGACGGCCAGCCTGGCATCATCCGAGAGAATAAGTGGGTAGGCGGCTAAGGCTTTGGAACAGTACTGGCATGGTTTCGAGTGCCTCCCAATCCCAGACTGCTCGCGCGTTGTTCGTCGTTCACGATGAGCATCTGGTCTTCCTCCTACACCAGAAACGTCAAAAGAGGTTCTGTTGTGAGTGTAGAAGACTGCCGGGAGAATGGCAAGTGGGTTAGCCACGGCTCACTGCCCAACTACGTGAAGGATGATATGAGACGGTCTCAGGATGCCAGCCTCGGTCGAGTGCCTGAACGCTAGCTGTTCCGCCGAGGAGAACTGGCCTGCTCCTGAGGCGACACGTCACGTCGATGTATTTTTTATTGCTGCTCTCTCGAAAGAGCAGGAGAAAGTGAGGAGTATCATGAAGCGTTTGAAGGTCCATCTCTTTGTCTGTGTGGTCGGAGCGGTGCTGATCCCCCTGCTCCTGGCCCCCACAGTGGCGCAAGCTGCCGCCTGGACCGTCGTCTCCAGCCCGAATCCCGGGGCGGGCAACGGACTCTTTGGGGTGGCCAGCATCTCCGCCAACGATGTCTGGGCCGTGGGGAACTTCTCTAATATTGGATCTCTCGAGCAGACGCTGACCCTGCACTGGAACGGCAAGAAGTGGAGCCACATCAAAAGCCCCAACGTCTCCTCGCAGGATAGCGAACTCATGGCGGTGGCCGCCGTCTCCCCCACCGATGTGTGGGCTGTGGGTGATTCCCATACGACCAGCTTTCAGACCCTCACCCAACATTGGGACGGCCACAAGTGGAGCGTCGTGTCCAGCCCCAACCCCGGCGCGCAGTTTAACGAACTCTTTGGAGTGGCCGCCGTCTCCACCACCGATGTGTGGGCCGTGGGAAGCTTTGCTCCCCAGGGTTTTAGTCCTTCACAAACCCTCATCGAGCACTGGAACGGCACCAGCTGGAGCGTCGTGGCCAGCCCCAACGTCGGCACGCAGCTCAACGGACTGAATGGGGTCACCGCCGTCTCCACCAGTGACATCTGGGCCGTGGGGCAGTTCAACAATGGCACCGGCCAGCAGACGCTGATCGAGCACTGGAACGGCACCAGTTGGAGCGTCGTCTCCAGCCCCAACGTCAGCGGGGCATCCAACGAACTCCTGGCGGTGGCCGCCGTCTCCCCCACCGATGTGTGGGCCGTGGGCGACTCCAATACCAGTGGTAGCGAGCAGACGCTGATCGAGCACTGGAACGGCACCAGCTGGAGCATCGTCTCCAGCCCGAACCCCGGGGCGGGCGGACTCAACGGGGTGGCCATCATCTCCGCCACCGACATCTGGGCCGTGGGAGCATTCTTCAACACCACCAACAACGTCACGCAGACCCTCATCGAACAGTGGAACGGCACCAGTTGGAGCGTTGTCACCAGCCCCAACCCCAGCTCGACCACCAACCTCCTTGAGGCAGCTGCGGCAGACAAGAGCTCCGGCCAGGCCTGGGCCGTGGGGGAGTTCACGGCTGCCAGTGGCGCAACGCAGACGCTCACCGAGTTCAATCCCTAAGTACAATCAAATAACTTTCGCGGCATTGTGCGCTCTTAATGAGAGGATCTTATCCCGCAGAGGTTCCGTGATTGTACTTAGTGCAGATTCAGGGAACCACTTGTGCAATTAACCCAGTGGTCTGTGACTACTCCGGCTATGAATGAGTCCACTCATCTTGCACAAAATGTTCTTTGAACCTGCACTAGGCGCCAGGGGGTTCTTGGCTGATGTTGATCAAGCCTGCTGGCTGTTAACTCTAGCGCTGGCAGTAAGCGCACTGCAAAGCACAGGAGCAGATGCCTCCTGCATCGACGGGTACAACAGGAGTTCTGCTCTCAGAAATGTCTAGACCCCCTCAGCGATCCGCTGGCTGGAAGCCGAGCCTCGGGTCGGGGCTTCGGCATGATCGTCGTGCTGGCAGGAGGCCATGGCGTCTTGATGATGGCCCTGGTCGGCCTGCCGCAAAGTGACCTGCTCTAGGAGAGCAGGAGATTGAGAGGAGTATCATGAAGCGTTTGAAGGTCAATCTCTTTTTGTGCATAGTCGGAGCGGTGCTGCTCGCCCTGCTGCTGGCACCAGCGGTGGCGCAGGCACAGGCCGCCTGGAGCGTCGTGCCCAGCCCAAGCCCCGGGCCATCGGTCAACGATCTCAACGGGGTGGCCAGCGTCTCGGCCAACGATGTGTGGGCCGTGGGGGATTTCATCAATGCCAGCGGGAGCAAGCAGACGCTGATCGAGCACTGGGATGGCACCAGTTGGAGCGTGGTCGCCAGCCCTAACCCCAGTGTGTCCATGAATGTCCTCCAGGCAGTCACGGCCATCGCAACGAACGATGTCTGGGCGGTCGGATGGTTCGATAATGCCCAGAATATCCCTCGGACGCTGACCCTGCACTGGAACGGCACCAACTGGAGCGTCGTGACCAGTGCGAACAGCGGCACAGGCAGCAACTTCCTGTTTGGAGTCACCGCCGTCTCTTCCAGCGATGTCTGGGCCGTGGGAGAGTTCAATAATACCAGTACGCTCACCGAGCACTGGAACGGGAGGAAGTGGAGCGTCGTGACCAGTGCGAACCCCACGGGGTCGAACACCCTGAATGCCGTCCAGGCCTTCTCCGCTACCGATATCTGGGCGGTGGGACAGGCCTCTACTCAGACGCTGATCGAACAGTGGAACGGGATGCAGTGGAGCGTCGTGCCCAGTCCGAACCTCACGGGGAACAACCTCCTGAGAGGAGTCGCCATCGTCTCCGCCACCGACATCTGGGCGGTGGGATTTGTGATCTCAAGCACAGGCGAGCAGACGCTCATTGAGCAGTGGAACGGCAGCAGTTGGAGTATCGTCACCAGTCCCAACCCCAGCTCGCTCCAAAATATCTTGGACGCGGCGGCGGCAGACCCGAGCTCCGGCCAGGCCTGGGCCGTGGGGAATTTCGTCAACGACACCACGAGCGTCCAACAGACGCTCACCGAGTTCAATCCCTAGACGAAAGATGGGTGATCCGAAGCCTCAGAGGCATGGCAGGCTGAGGCACAAAGAGGAAGGAACGGGAAGACAGTGGGGTGATGCACCAAGGTCGTTGGTTGTGGATGGGTGAGCCCTCCTCCCTCTTTGCTCGGACAGCGCGGGCCCGTTCCTCAGTCACGGAGGAGACAAGCAAGCGACTCTGCCCACACATGCACGCAGGAGGACGTGTTGCAGGAGTGTGTGGTATCATAGGTGAGCACGTTTGCTCGCCGCAAGCTGCAGAGAGGAGGACAGGATGAATCCAGTTTTTGAAGATGTGTTTCTTGGTCCTTTGGCCTCGCCCTCATTCAGCCAGGGGTTGCGCTTTCGCTGGGAAGACAGCCGCCGGCGCGTGCGTGTGGTCTTCGGTGGCATCACCGTTGCCGAGAGCACCCATGTCATGCTGTTGCATGAATTTGGGCGGTTGCCGGTCTTCTACTTTCCGCTGGAAGACGTGCGCATGGATGTGATGGAGGCGACTGACCGCCGCAGCCACTCTCCCTTGAAAGGGGAAGCGTCGTACTGGACGATTCGCACAGGCTCCCGCGTGGCCGAAGATGCGGCCTGGAGCTATGCGCGTCCCTTGCCCGACGGGCCACCGATCAAAGGCTACCTGGCCTTCTACTGGCACCTGATGGACGCCTGGTACGAAGAGGATGAGCAGGTCTTCGCGCACGCGCGCGATCCCTATAAGCGCGTGGATATTCTGCCCAGTTCCCGCCATGTGCGGGTCGTGCTCGCGGGCGTGACGATCGCAGACAGTCGGCGTCCCCGGCTATTGCTCGAAACTGGTCTGCCGACCCGCTATTACCTGCCGGAGCAGGACATCCGCATGGACCTCTTAGAGCCGACCGAGACCGCCACCAGGTGTCCCTATAAGGGCCAGGCGTCGTATTGGTCTGCGCAGATCGGTGAGCGGGTGTTCAAAGACATCGTGTGGAGCTACCGCGACCCGCTGCCCGCCTGTTCGCCGATCAGCAGCCGGCTTTGCTTTTTCAACGAGCGGGTGGATGCCATCTACGTGGACGACGAACGGCAAGCGGTGCCCAGCACTCCGTGGTCCGACGCTCGAGGAGAGACAGGCGGTTTTCCTGACACCGCGAAGGAGCTGTCCAATCAGCAGAGCCTGGAAAAGCGATTTCGTGCAATTCAGTTTATTCATTAGAAAGAGACCCTATCATGGCAAAGTCCATCCAGGAAAGTGCACTCAGCACCCAGTCCGCTTCCAAAGAGTATTTTGTAGAGCAGTACCAGAGCGTTCGCCGCTTCACTGAGCACTTGTGCGAACCACTTGCCACTGAAGATTATGTCATTCAATCCATGGCAGACGTGAGTCCGACCAAATGGCATATTGCCCACGTGACCTGGTTTTGGGAGACCTTTCTCCTCTTCCCCGCGAGGCCCGCGTACCAGTCCCTTCATCCGCAATACGCCTATCTCTTCAACTCGTATTACAACACGCTAGGACAACGGCACTGCCGGCCGAGACGCGGGTTGATCTCTCGCCCGACCGTGAAGGAGACCTATACCTACCGCCGCTATGTCGATGAGCATGTCCTTGACCTCGTCGAGCAGCTCGATGAGGGGCAGCTGACAGCGTTAGCGCCCATCATGACCCTTGGCCTGCATCATGAGCAACAGCACCAAGAGCTGATGGTCACCGACATCAAGCACGTCTTCTCCTGCAACCCACTCTACCCGGCCTATGTCGAGCGAGTCCCCACCAGTACTGCCAGCATCCCGGCAGTGGAATGGGTGTCATTTCCGGAAGGAGTCTATTGGCTCGGGCATGAGGGAGAAGGGTTTGCCTTTGACAATGAGGGACCCCGGCACCGGCAGTTCGTGCAGTCGTTCCAACTGGCCTCACGCCTGGTCACCAATGGGGAATACCTGGAGTTCATGGAGGATGGAGGCTATGACAACCCCCTCTTGTGGCTCTCGGAGGGCTGGGCCACCGTGCAGCAGGAGGAATGGCAAGCTCCTTTCTACTGGGAAAAACGTGATGGACAGTGGTGGATGATGACGCTCTCCGGCTTGCGTGAGGTCGACCTGGCTGAGCCAGTCTGTCATGTGAGCTACTTTGAGGCTGATGCCTATGCGCGCTGGGCCGATGCACGCCTGCCGACGGAAGCCGAGTGGGAGGTGGCAGCGCAAGGAGTTCCGGTCGAAGGGAATTTCGTGGAGAGCGGTTTGTACCACCCGGCCCCACTCAACGCCTCCACCAGCGGTGGGAAACTGGCGCAGATGTATGGCGACGTCTGGCAATGGACACAAAGCTCCTACGCGCCCTATCCGAACTTCAAGCCAGGTCCGGGGGCGGTCGGGGAATACAATGGGAAGTTCATGTGCAACCAGTACGTCCTGCGTGGGGGCTCTTGCGCCACCTCCCGTTCACACACCCGTTCCACCTACCGCAACTTCTTCCCGGCCAATGCCCAATGGCAATTCATGGGCATCCGCTTAGCCAAGGGGGTGTGACATAAAGCAGCCGAGGCCGAGGCCGAGCCCACGCGGGCTCTACGACTTTGAGCCGCAGCGCAAGACCTTTCGCGACGAGGTGCTGCAAGGCTTACAAGATGCGCGCAAAGAACTGCCGAGTAAGTACTTCTACGATGACGTCGGTTCGCAGCTGTTCGAGCAGATTTGTGAGCTGGACGAGTACTACCTTACGCGTACCGAGCTGGGCATCATGCAGGCGCACATGCAGGAGATGGCCGCGCTGCTCGGGCCGCAGTGCTTGCTGATCGAATACGGCAGCGGCAGCAGCACGAAGGTGTGCATGCTGCTGGATGCCCTGCACGAACCAGCTGGCTACGTGCCGATCGACATTGCCAAAGAGCAGCTGCTGCGCTCAGTGGCAGCACTGGCCCGAGCGTATCCCGAGCTGGAAGTGCTGCCGGTCTGTGCCGACTACACGAGCGACTTCGAGCTGCCCGTGCCAGGCAAACCCGTCTTGCGGAGAGTCGCCTACTTTCCGGGATCGACCATCGGCAACTTTGACCGTGAGCCCGCCACGCGCTTTCTGCACCAGATTGCCAGGGTCTGTCAGGGTGGTGGTCTGCTCATCGGCGTGGACTTGAAGAAGGACTTCAACATCCTGCATCGGGCCTACAATGATTCGCAAGGGCTGACCGCCCAGTTCAATAAGCACTTGCTGGTGCGCATGAACCAGGAACTGGACGCCGACTTCCAGCTGAATCAATTTGGGCACTATGCCTTCTACAATCCGGGGCAGAGTCGCATCGAGATGCACCTGGTCAGTCTGAAAAACCAGACGGTTCGCATTGGGGAGCGTGAAATTTCCTTCAAACTGGGCGAAAGCATCTGGACGGAGAGTTCGTACAAATATACGCTCGAGGAGTTTGCCCACCTGGCGGCAACTGCTGGCTTTACCGTCGAGCGATGCTCGATGCTCGCCGTGATCTCCTGCTGGCCCAGCAGGAGATCACGATGACGCGAGGAATGGCCTACCATGCTTTGAGCAGCTTGCGGAAGACATGATTTCCATCTGAACATTTTACCAACGAGAGCTCGCTACACCCATCGTCGTCTGCCCCAGATGATGACATGCATTTGCGGTAAGACCCGGACGTAGTACTTGTCCCAGAAGGGATCGCGCACGCGTTTAGCCAGGTCTTCAAGCGCCGATGGATAATCCCGTGTGGCGGTAGCGCCTTCCGGCTGTAAAATCACGGGAAGGCGGCGCTCCGCGAAGGCTGGGTAGCGGGTCAACAAAGCCCGTAGAGCTTGTTCATCAGCATCGTCCTGGATGACAAATTTCCATTGTTGTTGATCTGATCGAAGTCCTTCGAGAAACCGTTCAATGACCGGATAGCGCAGATAGTTCTCACCCGCACTGGAGAGCTTCGGCGATAAACTCCAAAGATCGATCAGGGGAACGGCGGCCGCAGGAAAGATGGTGGTATTTGTCTCAACGGTCAGGTGATGCCCTCGATCTTTGAGGAATTGCGCGAGCTGAGCGAGTTCCTTTTGTAAGGTCGGTTCGCCCCCAGTGAGGACGACATGCCGGGCCCCAAGTGCTCCAACGCGTTCTGCCACTTCCTGCGCCGCAAGAGACTCCCACGTCCCGCCCTCACGTACGCTCCACGAATACTTCGTGTCACACCAGGAGCAGCGCAGGTTGCAGGCGAAAAAGCGCACGAAGGTCGTGGGAACTCCCATCAGTGTACCTTCCCCCTGAAGCGAACGGTAGATTTCCATGACATTCATCTAATGGCGCTCCTGTTGTGTGATTTCTACGAAGCAACTCTCGGTTTCCCACAGACGGATCCGATAGAGCAGCGCTTCGGAAAGGCCATTGGCCGTTAACTCATCCCATATCCAGTGCGCTAGATTCTCAGCGGTTGTGTGAAGCCCTGTTACCGCATTCAGATCTTGGTGGTCGAGGCGCTCTATGACCGAATTGTTCACCGTATGTGAGAGCCCACCAAAATCCATCACCATGCCATGGTCAGATTCTCCTGGCGCATCCTTGATGGGACCACTGATAGTAACCTCTAGCCGATAAGAATGACCATGGGGACGAGCGCATTTGCCCTGGTGCCCTGGGAGATGATGCGCTGCCTCGAAGCGAAAAATTTTCGTAATGCTCGCGTACCTCATTCAAGCAGACCTCTCCTCATGTTGGTGATCATGATGATGGTGAGTAGCGTCTTCATCTTTCTCCCCAATGGGTGAAATACACTCATTTCGTCTCTTCGCATCCTCGAAGCTTCCAAGCATTGCTCTCGTGACCATCCGTGCATGGATCTTCTCTGCACCTCGTACCATGGTACACATGTGTTTGGCCTCGACGATGAGGCCTACACCTTTGGGTTCCAGAATGCGTTGGAGGGTATGGGCAATTTCTACAGTCATGCGCTCCTGCATTTGCAGCCGCCGCGCATGCATCTCTACGATGCGAGGAATCTTCGATCATCCAATTACACGTCCATCAGGGATAATGCTACATGTACTTTGCCAAAGAACGGCAGCAAGTGATGTTTGCACAGCGATGAGAAGTCAATAGCGAGTACGACTACCATCTCTGGAGCGTCTACTCAGGTACTGCTTCCGCAATCTGCCTATAAGGATCAGCCTCAGACTCATCATAGTTGGAAGGAGGTAAGGTTTGCCATTAAAACATATGGTGCGCGACTTTAGCTTGAACCTTTAGAGTAAACGCACCTCCTTTCTTTAGAAACACACACTCTCTGAGAGGACAAAAATGTCAGGAGCACTCATCCTCTTTTCGGGATATCGACTTTAATGCGTCTGAATATTTTCTGCTGCTAAAGAGGCCGTATCTCCCTCCTCCTCGTACACCGTTGGATCGGGAACGCCAGCGAGCTCGAAGGCTTCTTTCCTTTCAAAGCAGGTCCCGCAAGTGCCACAATGCCTCTCCTCGCCTTTGTAGCAACTCCACGTATCAGCACAGGGTACGTGCAGGGCCGTACCAAGCTGGACAATTTGATGCTTGCCAAGATGCGCAAAAGGGGCGTGGAGCCTCAGCCCTTGGTCCCCAAACCCTTCGACGGCAAGCCGTTGCATGGTTTCAAACGAGGTGATGAACTCAGGTCGACAATCCGGATAAATAAAGTGGTCACCGGCATGGACACCTATAGCAACCACCTGAGCTTGCTCAGTAACCGCAACTGCATAGGCTACTGAGAGCATCATGGCATTGCGATTAGGCACGACCGTTATCGCCATAGTGGGAGCAGCGTAGTGACCGTCTGGAACAGGAAGAGAATCGGTCAGGGCTGAGCCTTTGAGAAACCGACCGAGGCTGCTGAGATCGACGATGTCAAATGCCGCGCCAAGCCGCTTCGCGCAACATTCGGCGTAGGCCAACTCTTTCCGATGGCGTTGTCCGTAATCGAATGACAACACGTGTAATTGATAGCCTTCAGCATGTAACAGGTAGGCTAGGGTGACGCTATCTAGACCGCCGCTCACGATGGCAATGGCTTTGGGCATTTGGCAATCTCTTCTCCGGTGATTGTCGTTCTGTGCGTTCCATCTCAATCTAATTATACAATAACGTTCAAAAAAAAGGGTATGTTTTTTGAAAAAAATAGACAGGGTTTCACGTGTGCTTTGCAGGAATTCACGGCCGTTTGGGCCCGCTTATGCTTCACAGGCTCATTGGTGTTTTATACTTCACAAGCGCACTCCGAGTTGTCACCCGTCTTCCCCCAGGATAGGCCAGGGTGACAGGACATATCATGCAAGTGATTTCTGGAATGCGTGAGCTCGGCCTGGCTTCGCTCGGTCTTGATCACTTGTACATCCATTGTGACAGCCAACATCACGTTTTAGCGTGCGAACATTTTTTCCTTCCATTTGTCCCGGCTCTGCCATGATGGCTTGCTTTTGAGCGCCTGATCTTCCCGCCAATCCGGCTTCGACAACGACACAGCATCCTTCCTTCCCACGGCTGGTCTGTGACGCTGGATGGCCGCGCGGAACACAGCGATGGCGGAGTGCTGCCCTTGCCTGCATGTCTACTGCGACCCGTCTCCCCCCTGTGTGCGTTGGTCATAGTGCTGCTGAGCAGCGGTGACGGCCTCCATGTGTTCTTCTGACCATCTGATGAGCGCAGCAAGCGGTTCGCCAAGGGTTTTCCCCAAGGGGGTTAAGGCATACTCGACCCGCGGGG
>WNGR01001617.1_pt1 | contig 25077 bp, 17 predicted proteins | sample 5407581 | NCBI WGS metagenome assembly WNGR01 (sample SAMN13153383, study PRJNA577476) | soil metagenome | isolation source: 80 cm soil or saprolite under Garry oak tree replicate 2 | place: USA:California | collected 2016-06-15
TACATCGCGGGCACCTGGGACATCGACCCTGTCCACTCGCACGTCGGGTTCGTGGCCCGCCACCTTATGGTCAGCAAGGTCCGCGGGAACTTCACCAAGGTCGAGGGCCAGATCATCACCGCAGACAACCCGCTGGAGTCTTCTGCTACCGCCACCATCGACATGACCTCGTTCAACACGGGGAACGAGCAGCGGGACGGCGACGTGAAGGGCGAGAACTTCCTCGACGTCGCCAACCACCCCACCATGACCTACCGGACCACCGGGATCCGGCAGGACGGCGAGGTCATCATCGCCGACGGCGAGCTGACCATCAAGGGCATCACCCGCCCGGTGGAGCTGGCCGTCGAGGTGAACGGCTTCGGCCCGGACCCCTACGGCGGCACCCGGGCCGGCCTGTCGGCCATCGGCGAGATCAACCGCACAGACTGGGGCATCACCGCCAACATGGCGCTGCCGACCGGCGGCGTCGTGGTGGGCGAGAGGATCCAGCTCGTCATCGAGGTCGAGGCCTCGCTAAAGACGCAGTAGCGCAGACGCAGCAGCACCGCGTCGCCACCCGCGCGCCAGCATGGCCGGGCACTCCACGCGGCGCGTCACCGGGTCCCGCATCACCGGCGCCGTGCCGGAGGAGGTCCGAGCCGGGCAGAGCCGGCCGACGGCCGCTGCTATGGCTGGCGCACTGCTACCAACCGATCAGCTTGAGCGTGCTCAGAAAGAGCTTGAATTGATGTCTATAGTTGCGGCGGATTTCTCTGATGTCGGACTCACAGATAAGAGTGGCGTTGGCGTTGATGAGAAATCAAGCATTCTAACTCCGGCTGAAGGGCAAGCACTTCGCGCTGTCCGTGTTTTGCTTTTTGAAATCGATCGCTTGCGAGCGTTCGGGGGCATGCAACGCGTCCAGGCTGCCTCGGGGGACTTTCTATGGGTATGCAAAATGCACTATCATGAATACGACCCAGGTCTACCGACACTGCCGTGAATAGCAAGCTAAAGGGGTAGTCATTAAGTGACAATGACTAACCACGCTAGCTAGTACATAAGCATTCAAGCGAGAACCGCACTCAATTCGGCATGAGCGGTAGTTGGGATCTGGCCGGGGTCGCCGTGGCCAGATGCTCCCGGCGGGATGTGGCCTGACTGCCGCCGGGTGGCTTCCTTCGGGTCGGCTTCATGGAGGTGTCGCTCGCCAGCGTGGCAGGCGGCAACGGAGGCGTCGGCGATTGGCGCAGGCTCGCCCACGCCCGTTCGCCCGCTCGGCGCCAAGACTCGATGATGAATAGCGCCCGGCGCTGGAGTACGTGCTGGCCGACTTCTTGGGGACCGTCTCAGCAGATGCCGTCAGCTGTCCGGAAGCCGTGCCCGTCCGGGCGGCCCAGCCCGCCAGAGACGGGCCTCACTGATGGGCCGCCTGTGCGGTCCAAGATGCCGTTCTCTGTCAGACTGGTCCGCTCGCGTCCAAGCTGTGCGGCCTGTCAAGCTGTGCGGCCCGGTACCTGGGCGACAAAAGAGTTCCGGTACCTGGGCGACATGATCGTTAGGCGACGTTGCCGGTGGCGGAGTTCTTGCGGCGGGGGCGGCCCTGGGGGTTGGCGAAGGCGCCGAGCTCGCGGGAGCGGTCGTGGCGGATCGGGTGGACGCGGATGACCTTCCCGTCTTTGGACAGCTGCACCGACCCGGCAACGATCGTGACGTCGACGGCCTGGCGGGCCCAGCGGCGTCCGCAGGCGTAGGGGGTGGCTGCGAAGCTGACCACCCCCGCGCCGTCGGCGAGCCGGGTCACGGTCAGCCCGGCGGTCGCGTCGCGGGCCCGCCGGGCTACCCGCGCCCGGGGCTTGCGGTCCGCCTGGTCGTCGCGCAGCCGCTGGGCGTGCGTGGCGACCACCACCCCGGCGTGCCAGATGTCCACCAGCCCACCGGCCACCACGACCTCGACCGGCTCACCGGCGTAGGTCGCGCCGACCGTATAGGAGAACCCGGCCAGGGAGATCTTGCCGGCTGCGTTCACCCACCGCGACACGCCCGCCGGCCGCTTGGCCAGCACTGTCTTGGGGGCCGGCTCAGGAGCGGCTGCGGAGTCATCAGCGGCCAGGGACCGGTCCGCCAGCGCGAACCGCTCTGCGGGCGGCCGGCCGCCACAGGACTGATGCGGCCGCGCGGTGTTGTACTCCGCAACCCACCCATCCAGCGCCGCCTGGAGCTCTAGCACGGTCGTGAACACACGGTCCTGGGGGGTGAAGAACTCCGCCCGCATCGTCTTATGCAGCCGCTCCACCTTCCCCGTCGTCGTCGGTGAATAGGGCGCGGTCAGCAGGTGACGGATCCCGTTGCCCGCGCAGATCCGGTCGAACTTCACCGGGCCCGGCCCGGGGCCGAACCGGCTGGTGAACACCTTCCCGTTGTCAGTGAGGATCTGCCCAGGCACCCCGTGGCGGCGCAACGCCTCGGTCAGCGCCAGGCACACTGGCCGGGCGGTGGCCCGCAGCACGATCTTCGCGCACACGATGAACCGCGAGTGATCATCGATGCCAGTGACCACCTTGACCTCCAGGCCGTCAGCCAGGAACACCCGGCCCATCACATCCATCTGCCACAGCTCCATCGACCGGCCCCGCTCCCACCGCCGGTAGTCCTCCCGGCGCCGCTTGCGCTTCCTGGCCTCTACCAGCCCATGACGCACCAGCGCCCGGTAGACCGACGACCGCCCCGGCAACAGCTCCACGCCGTCGCGCTCAAGCTGCCAGCGGATCCGCGACGGGCCCCATGACGGGTGCGCCCGCCGCAGGCCCACGATCCGGGCCTCCGCCGCCGGGGCCATCTGATGCGGGCAGGACTCAGGCCGTGAGGACCGGTCCACCAGCCCAGCCAGCCCACCACCATTGGCATACCGGCGCAGCCACTCATGCACCGTCTGCCGCGCCACCCCATACCGCCGCGCCACATCGGTCACCGAAGCGCCCTCATCCAGGACCTCCAGCACCGCCCGGTACCGCTGCTCCACAACACCCAGCTCCACCAGCACACCCGGCCTCCTCCCTGCGATCAGCCCATTGATCGCAGGCAAGCGCCCAGGAAGCCCAAAAGCCGGGAACCAGCACGGAGTGTCGCGAACCTACCGGAACTACTGTCGCCCACCTACCGGAACCGCGTCCGCAACCTGTCGCCCAGGAACCGGAACCAAGGTGTCCAGCATCTACCGGGATCGCACACAAGCTGTGCGGCCCGATCTCGCGGACGAACCACGGACAAATGATCAAGAAGGCCTGACCGCCTCTGGCGATCAGGCCTCTGACCTGCACTTACCTGGTAGCGGGGGCGGGATTTGAACCCGCGACCTCTGGGTTATGAGCCCAGCGAGCTACCGAACTGCTCCACCCCGCGTCGGTGTTCCTTCACTGTAGGGGCTCCGCCGAGCCGAGGCAAATCACGCTGGCCACGAGCCTCCGCCCACGCCCCGCACGGCCCTCGCACCCGGGCCGCACCACATCGCGGCCACACGACGATCACGCGCCGAATGCCGTCCCGCCCGGCTGGGATAGCCACAGCGTGTACCGCACCGGCCAGGTCGAGGTCGGCGGCCGGATGAGCAGGTGCTCGTCCTGCTGGGTGGCCAGGTTGACGATCAGGCGCGGTTGCGCGCCGTACGGGGTTAGTTCCGCGGCCTTGGTCGCGAGCAGCGCCGGATGACGGCCCGCACGCTCGATCCCGCCGATGACCGCGGCCACGTTCCCCGGCGCGCCCCCGACGACGATCCCGGCGGGCACCCCGCAGGTGCCCCGGATGACCTCGGCGAACGCGCGGGCGGCCACCTTGTCGAGCAGCACGACCGAGGAGTTCGGCGGTATCGCCCCGCACAACTGCTCCACCGCGCTGACCTGTCCCGCGCCGGTGGTGCGGAACGCCAGGCCGGACAGGGCCAGGCGGGTCGCGGGGTTCGCGGGCCGCGACAGCGCGATCCCGAACGTGATGGCGGCGGGCGGCAGGGCCATGGCGACCACGAAGCACGCGGTGGCCAGGGCGACGGCCGTCCGGCCGGCCTCGCGGGCGTGAGCCCGCTCGATCATCCAGGCCGCCACCCATACGGCCAGCACGATCAGGCCGGGCAGGACGACCGGGACCAGTTTTCGGCTGGCCCAGGGCTGGTCGGGCACCGTGCCCGGCTGCCACAGCACGGCGAACAGGCCCCAGCCGACGATGGCGGCCGGCAGCACCCACGACTGGGCGGTGCCCGCCGGATCCTTCCAGGTGATCAGCGCCCGCAGGCACGTGCGCGTGACCATGGCCAGGCCGGCCAGGCCGAGCAGCAGCGCGGGCACGCCGAGATACCAGATCACCCAGTAGAGGGTGTTCTCGGCGTACAGCCGCCCTGGATCGACGGGCAGGCCCTCCAGGCGCTGCAGCGCGGCGATATAGGGGCTGGCGGGCCCGTGAACCTTCTGCACATAGGGGCGGATCGCCAGCCCGGCCCCGGCGAGGACCACCAGCGCCGCTCCGGCCTCGGGCAGCCAGCGCAGCGGCCGCGCGGCCAGCAGCTTGGCCGCGCGCCGGCGCGCCGGGCCCACCAGCGCGATGGCCGCGCCCAGTCCGGTGACTACCGCGAGCCCTCCGGCGAGCGTGCCAATAATCCTGAACGATGGCGTCGTGGTGCTCAGCGCCGGATCGTGGAGCCCGATCCCCGCGGCAAGCCCGCAGATGACGCCGGCCAGCGAGCCAGCGGCCAGCGGGATGGCCTGCGGCCTGCGGCCGGCCAGCAATGCCCCGGCGACGACGATCACCGGCAGCAGCATGAGCAGGAAACTGGTCCCGGCCAGCACCGTGAGACCAAGGGCAAGCCCGCCCAGGCTGGCGAGCGTGATCCGGCGGCGCGACGAGAATGAGTCCACCACCAGGCACAGGCCGCCGAACAACAGCGCCTGGGCCAGGGTGTCGCTGAACGCGGACCGGCTGGTGTAGATCTCCGGCACGGTGAGCGCCAGCAGCAGCGCGCCCGCGGGAGCCCACTGCGGCCCGGCCAGCCGGGCGGTGAGCCCGCCCACGGCGAGTATGGCGAGCGCGCCGATCAGCGGGCTTATCACGACGGCACCAGAGACGCCGTGCGCCCACATGCCGACAGCCAGGACGATCGGCAGGCCCGGCATGAGCCCGGGAACCGCGGCGCCGCCATGGCTGGCGAAGCCGAAGCTGGCGAACGTCAGGCCGGGGTGGGCGCCGCCGAACGCGGCCGCGGTGAACGGGATGGGCAGGGAGCCGTGGTCGGCGATCCAGTAGGCGATCTGCGCGTACGCGCCCGGATCCCGGCTCACGATGAACTGCGGGGAGTTCTCCATCAACTGCCAGACGGCGAAACCGGCCGCGACCGCGAGGGTGCCCGCGATCCCCCACCAGGCGGCCCAGGCCCGGTGCCGGTTCTTCGCCGCCCGGTGAGCGCCCGCACCCGGGGCAGGCGCGGCGCCCGCCGTGGCCGGGGCGCCCGCCGTGGCCGGGGCGCCCGCCGTGGCCGGGGCGCCCGCCGCCGCGGCGTCCATGGCAGCCGCGGGGTCCGTGGCAGCCGCGGGGTCCGTGGCGGCCGCGGCGCCGGCGGTGCCCGCCGTGAGCGGGGCGTCAGCAGCCGGGGCGTCCGCCGCCATCGCGGTACCCGCCGTCACCGGGGTACCCGCGCCAGCCGGAGCGCCCGCCGCCATCGCGGTACCCGCCGTCACCGGGGTACCCGCGCCAGCCGGGGCGCCCGCCGCCATCGCGGTACCCGCCGTCACCGGGGTACCCGCGCTAGCCGGAGCGCCCGTGGTGCCAGGCGTGGGCCAGCGGCCGGGAAGCTCCCGCGCGACCAGGATGGTCAGGGCCACCGCCAGCGGCACCGAGATCAGCACCATGGGCGCGGGCAGGAAGGCGTGCACCAGCAGCAGCACAAGCCCGGGCACCAGCCAGGCCACGAGCAGGATCACCGGCATCGCGGTGACCAGCGCGAGGCTCCGCACGCCGGAGTCGGCGGCCTCGCGCACCCCGGGACCGGGCTGCCATAGGCGGCTGATCCCGAGCCGACCGATGGTCTGCTGCCAGGCCCGCCCCACGCTGCGCTGCCACAGGCCGCCGATGCGCCGGCCCAGCCCGAGCTGGCCCCACTGCCGGGCGATCACGCTCAGGACCGCGGTCTGGGGGCCCGGGGACGGGGCGGCGGTTCCGGCCCCGGCGGGCCCTCCGGCCCCGGGCGCGGCGGGCTCTGCGACCCCGGGCGCGGCGGGCTCCCCGGGCGCGGCGGGCTCTCCGGCCCCGGCAGGCTCTCCGGTCTCGCCGTCACCCGGCCAGGCTTCGGCCGCGCCCTCTGCCGGCGCGGCTCCCGCCGGCGCGGCTTCGGTCGGCGCGGCTTCGGTCCGCGCGGCTCCGGCCGGCGGATCTCCCGCCGGGCTCCCGGTCAGCGGGTCCCCGGTCCCGGTATCCGCGGGCCCGCCCCACTCCTGGGTGGCAGCGTCCTGGGCCGCCGTGTCCTGGGCCGCCGTATTCTGGGCAACCGTGTCCCGGGCACCGGGCGGCAGGTACTCCTCGTGGGAGAGGGCGGGCACGTCCCCGGGCAGGGAAACGGCGGGAAGCTCGGCCGTCTCGTCCTCGGCGAGCCCGCCCGGGGGCTCGCTCCCGGGCGGCGCCGAAGTGGTACCAGGCGACTGGTCCCCGGCCTGGCCTGTGGCAGGCTGGTCCTCGTCCTGGCCGGGGGCAGACCGGTCCTCGTCCTGGCCGGAGGCAGGCCGGTCCTCAGCATGACGGCCGGCGGGCTTGTTCCCGTTGGGCCGGAGAGTGAGGCGAAGTCCCAGGCGCACGTGCCCTACTCTAGAACGGGCCGCCAAACAGCGGATCCGCCCCCGCGTACGCAGCGGGCGGCTGAGGTCAGCGGGGTGCGCTGACCGACATCACCTGAATATCACTGCATGCCCGGGCCTCTCCGGAGACAATGGACCCGATCCCCGCGTGAGCTACGATTCATGCCGAGGAGCGCTGAGCAGCACTAATGAGCCGCTACGACGACCCTGAAGGCACTGGCGAGTACCCCGCCGGGGGGAAGCGTCGGGGGGGATCGTTGCGTCGCCGCAACGGTCCCGCCGGCGACACCGGTGATTGGGACGCCAGCGGCCGTTCTCGTCGTGGCCGCGGCCGCTCCGATCCCTGGGAGCCCTCCGGGCGCGGCGGCGCGCGGCGCTCCGCGCCTTCCAGCCAGCCCCCGTCGCGCACCCGGCGCGTCCTGGGCCGTCACCCGGTGCTCAGCGTCATGGCCATCCTCGCCACGCTGACGATCACCTTCATCTCGCTCAGCGCCTACGCCGCCTACCGCAACGTCTACGACAGCATCCACCACCTCACCATCACCAGCGGCGAACTGGGCAAGCGCCCGCCGAAGCTGAACGGCTCGCAGAACATCCTGATCATCGGCTCGGACTCGCGAAACGGCACGCACGGCAGGTTTGGCCGCGGCATCCAGGGATCCCGGTCCGACACGACCATGCTGCTGCACATCTCGCCGACGCATACCGGCGCGATCGTGATCAGCTTCCCCCGCGACACCATGGTGCCGATCTACTCGTGCGAGGGCGACGGCCAGGGGCACCCCGGCCAGCAGGCGCAGGCCGACGTGCTTGAGCAGCTCAACAACACCTTCTCCTACGGCGGCCCGGCGTGCCTGTGGCGGACCCTGGAGCAGATCACCAGCATTCACATCGATCACTTCGTCCAGGTCGACTTCTCCGGGTTCAAGTCGATCGTGAACGATGTGGGCGGCGTCCCGGTGTGCCTTCCGTTCGCCATCAAGGACCCGGCCTCGAAGCTGAACCTGCCGGCCGGGAAGAGCGTGGTCCACGGCACCCAGGCGCTCGCCTTCGTCCGGGAACGGCACATCGGCTATGGCTCCGACCTGCAACGGATCAACCGCCAGCAGATCTTCCTGGCGTCGCTGGCGCAGAAGGTCAGCCAGTCCAGCTCGCTGTCCGCCCCGACCAGGCTGTACGGCCTCGTGCACGACATCGCCAGCTCGCTGACCACCGACTCCGGGCTGACGCTCACCGACATGTACGCGATCGCCAACAGCCTCAAGGGGCTGAGCACAACGGCGCTGCAGTTCATCATGGCGCCGGTGGTGCCGTCCCCGCTCAACCCGAACGACCTGGTGGAATTCGCCCAGCCGCCGGCGGACGACTTGTTCCGCGCGATCGCCAGGGACAACCACATCCTCAAGACCGCGCGGCGGGCCGCCCACGCCAAGTCGCAGTCGCTGCCCACCGTCAAGCCGGGCCAGGTGCAGCTCCAGGTCCTCAACGGGACGGGCGTCGCCGGGCTCGCCTCGACCACGGCCAGCCAGCTCACCGCCCGCGGCTTCAAGGTGGTCGGCACCGGCAACGCGACCGCCGCCAGCGGCACGATCATCGAGTACGCCTCGGCCACCCAGATGCCCCAGGTGAACACGCTCCAGAAGGAGATCCCCGGCGCCACGGCCAAGCAGGTGACCAGCCTCAAGGGCGGCACGCTCAGCCTAGTCCTCGGCTCCGGCTTCAAGGGCATCGGCACGCACAAGTCGAAGAAACATGCCAAGAGCGCGTCGGCCGCGGCGCTGAGCAAGAATTACGGCGGGGTCAACGGCGCCGCGAACATCTGCAACCAGTCGGCCGCCTACGCCGGACCGGACACGCCCTCGATGTTCGGCAACTGATCGCGTGCGGCTTTTCACGAACTGGCATACGTGGCAGCAGGCCGAGCCTGGGCTGCGCGCGGCGCTGCCCGCGGACACCGTGGCGCGGCTGCACCGGGCGGCCGCCTACGCCGACGACCATCACGGTGACCAGCGGCGGCCGACCGGGGCGCCGTACCGGGAACACCTGCTCGAAGCGCTGGAGGTGCTGGTCCGCGGCGCGGGCGTGACCGATCCGGAGATACTCTGCGCCGCCGTGCTGCACGACGTGGTGGAGGACACCGACCGCACGGTGGACGATGTCCGCGCGGCGTTCGGCCCGCGGGTCGCCGAACTGGTCGGCTGGGTGACGATCCCCGAGCCGGGGCCGGGCCAGGACCGGGCCGGCGTCAAAGAAGAGTACCTGCGCGGGCTGAGCCACGCACCGCGGGACGCGCGGCTGGTCAAGCTCGCCGACCGGGCCAGCAACGCCCAGACGCTGGGCAATCTGCCGGAGGCCCGGCGGCGGGCCTACTACGCGCAGACGGTCGAGTACATCGTCCCGCTGGCCGCCGAGGAACCGTGGTTCGCCGGCTGGTACGCGGGCTGGGCGGAGGCCTTCGCCGGCCTGGCGCCGGAACCCGGCGGGCCGGCGCCCGAGGAACCGAGCCAGGAGATGCCCAGCCAGGTCAGCAGGCCCGCCGGGTAAAGGAAGTAACCGAACCTCGTGGCCGGGGCCAGCACGAACATCAGGCTCAGCCCGATGATCACACGCCAGGTGGCGGCCGGGACCGTGCGCGGTGGCCAGACCACCAGCGACACGATGATGCCGAGGCAGGCGAGCGCGAGCAGGGCCACCGCGATGAGGTGACCGGCCTGCCCGGTCTCGACCAGCAACCGGCCAGGCAGCGGGCTGACCGCTTCGGACCTGATGCTGGCCAGGCCGAGCGGGAACGAGATCGTGTTCTGCACCAGGGCGTTCGGGCCCAGTACGGCCACCGGGCCGACGATCGCGGCGAACACCGCCAGGGCGGTGCCGGACAGGATCCCCACCGCCCGCCTGCCGTCCCGTCCCCCGACCAGCACCACCGCGATGAGCAGCGCCGGCCAGGCCGTCGCCTTCATCGCCGCGGCGACACCGAACGCCAGGCCGGCCGGCAGCGGGTGCGGCTCCCGCCACAGCAGTGCCAGGCCCAGGCACAGGCAGGCGAGCACGGGCACGTCGGTGCCGCCCACGCTGAGCGAGAACGCGATCACCGGCGACGCGGTCACCAGCACGGTCCAGCGCACCACGTCGCGGACGCCGACGACCGCCAGCGCCGCGCCGAACACAATCACGAACCCCACGCCGAACCAGATCCGCGGGTCGGTCAGCACCGAGAAGCCGAGCAGCGCCCGCGGCATGCCGAACAGCGTCATCATCGGCAGGTAGGGGTCGAAGATGTTCGGGCTGTGCGCGGAGGCCAGCGCGGCCGGCCCCAGGTACGGGGTACCGTGCCGCACCAGCAGCGTCGCGGATTTGTTGATCACCCGGACCTCGGGCTGCTGCAGCCGGGCCGCGGCCAGCAGGCCAAGCGGGACGATCAGCGCCCCGGTGAGGCTGACCAGCAATGCCGAGTCCACCCCGTGGGACCGCCACGCCAGCATCAGCATGGCGGCGAGCAGGTACGCGCAGGCGGCGAGGATACCCCAGGTCCGGTGCAGGTGGTTACTGGTCACCAGGGCCATCACCAGGGCATACGCCGCGGACACGGCGTACAGAGCGGTCATCCAGGCCCGTGGAACCACGGTGGGCGACGGCCAGTCAAACCGGTTCAACGCGGCGCCCCTCTGCGGTACCTGCCTCAGCGTCAGCATCGACATGCACCCTCCAGCGAGGGCCATCCTAGCTGCTACCCAGGTATCGTGCCTGGCTGGGCGCGCGGGTCACCGCATGCGGCCGGGCGGTTATTGGCGAGTAATCGCCAGCCCCCACTAGATGACCGGCGGACGCCCCGCACGGGTCAGCCGCCAGACGGTACGCGCCGACATCGGCCGCCGCTCCCCCGGATCCACCCGCCAGCCTTCCGCGAACCCGCGCACCCAGCCGCGCACCGCCGGGCCGGAGCGCTCCCGCAACACGGTCACCACGAACCAGTCCAGCAGGTAGGCGCAGGCCAGCGGCCAGGGCAGGTTCCGCCGCGCGAGCAGGACCCGGTTGCGCCCGTCCAGCCGGTAGAACCCGGCATGCCGGGCGTTCGGCAGCACGTGGTGGCAGACCACCACGGCGGCGTCGTACTCCAGCCGGTACCCCAGGCCCAGCAGCCGCCACGCCAGGTCGGTCTCCTCATGCGCGTAGAAGAACGCCTCCGGCAGCCCGCCCGCTACAACGAACGCCGACCGCCGCACCGCGCATGCACCGCCCGCGAAAGTGGTCACCACCGAGGACCGGCCCGGGTCCCCGGCCCGCAGCCGCGGCACGTGCCAGCGCGCCCCCGGCCCGCCGTCCGGATCCGCCACCCGGAACGACAGCACCGCGAGGCCCGGTTCCGCGGCGAACCGCTCGGCCACGTGCCGGCCTGCGCCCGGCCCCGGGTACCACCCGTCGTCATCGAGGAACAAGAGCACGTCCCCGGAGGCAGCCGCCGCCCCGGCGTTCCGCCCCGCCGCCACGCCGACGTTCTCCGGCAGCCGGAGCACCGTGACCCCGTCCGGGACCGGCGGCACATCGGCGCCGTTCCCCACGACGAGGACCTCGATCTCGGCGTCCCGCTGCGCGAGCGCACTCCCGATGGCCCGGTCCAGCTCCGCCGCCCGATCCCCCATCGTCAGGATCACGCAGGAAAGCTTCACTTCAGCCGCCGGGACGCCACGATCGCGGCCAGGTGCGCGGGCACCAGGAGCCCGGCGATGACCAGGCATGCGACGGTGAGCACCCGGGTGGCCGCCAGCCCGCCGTGGACCGCGTCGATCACGGCCGCCACGAGGATCAGCAGGGACACCTCCACGGCCTGGATGGCCCGGTGGACCTTGAGGGCGGCGGCCAGCCGCCGGGCCAGGGCGGGCCCCGCCGCGCGCGGCACCAGCGCGGCGTCGTCGTATCGCGCCGGCAGGCCGGCCTTGGCCCGGGCCACGGTCACGTTGTCGGTCTCCGCCTTGACCAGGGCCGCGAGCACCGCCGCCGCGAGTCCCGCGGTCACATACCCGCCGGCCAGCGTCAGGTGCCCCTGGGCCCGGGTGCCGAGCCCGGCCAGCAGGGCTGTCTCGCCGAGGTAGTGGCCGACCCCGTCCAGGTAGACCCCGGCGGCCGAGGTCCGGCCGCTCCACCGGGCCAGCTCGCCGTCGGCGCAGTCCAGCAGCAGGTACGCCTGGACCAGGACGGCCGCGGCGATCGCGCTGGCCAGGCCGCCCAGGGCAGCCACGGCGCCCGCGGCTACCCCGCACGCGATGAATCCCGCGGTCACCGCGTTCGGTGGCCAGCCCAGGCGGGCGAATATCCAGGTTGCCCCGGGTGACACCCGCCGCATGTAGGCCCGGCCAGCCCAATGCTCATCGTTCAGCCGCGAAATAACCCCCGGCGGCTGGCCGGTGGCCCTGACCTCAGCCAGCGAAGGACTGGGCATAAGCCTCCACTCGCGCGGCCGCCTGTACCTCGGTGAGACCGAGGCGCTCGAGGATCGTGTACCGGCCGGGCCGGGTGCCCGGCGCGCAGAGCACCGCCTTGGTGAAGTCCGCGGGCGACAGCCCCAGGTCCGCCGGCGTGCGCGGCAGGCCGTGGCGGGCCAGGCAGTCCGCCAGCGGGGCCGTCGCGCGGTCGTCGTCCCGCAACCATGTGCAGAACAGCGCGCCCGCCCCGGCCAGTTCGCCGTGGGTGCCCGCGCCGGGGAAAAGCTGGTCGATGGCGTGCAGGATCTCGTGGTCGCCGCCGCTGCACGGGCGGCTGGAGCCGGCCACGGTCATCGCCATCCCGGACAGGATCAGCGCCTCGGCCAGCACGGTGCGGAACTCGTCGCTGTCCGCCGTACCCGGCTGGTGCAGCACCGCCTGCGCGGCCGAGCGGGCCAGGGTGACCGCGAGCCCGTCGATGGGCTCACCGGTCCGCGCCGCGGCAAGCTCCCAGTCGGCGATCGCGGACAGGTTGCTGACCGCGTCCCCGATCCCGGCCCTGACCAGCCGGGCCGGAGCGGTGCGGACGCTGTCCAGGTCCACCACGACGCCCACCGGCGGGGCCACGCCGTAGGAACTCTTGCCCGACTCGTGCTCCAGCGAGCTGACCGGGGACGCGATGCCGTCATGGGCGAGGTTCGTGGCCACCGAGACCATCGGAATGCCGGCCATGTGCGCGGCGAACTTGGTCACGTCGATGGTCCGGCCGCCGCCGATGCCGGCCACCGCTTCGTAGGACCCGGCCCGCAGCCGCTTGCCCAGGCCGACGGCGCTTTCCAGGGTGGCCGCCTCGACCCGGAACACCTCGGCCTCGGCGAGCTCGAGCCGGGCGGTGATCCCGGTGCCGTGCTGCCCGGGGCCTACCGCGACGGCGACCCGGCCCTGGGTCGCGATCTTGCGGTCCGCGAGCAGCGCGCCGAGCCCGGCGATGGCGCCGTGGCGCACGTCCACGGCGACCGGCACCGGCAACAGCCGGGCGAGCAACGGCATATCCGGAGACTAGCAGTAACTGATCGCATACTCAGTGCAATCACAGCAGTCTCAGCCGACGGGCCAAGGCCCCGTGACGAAGGAACGGGGCCTTGAGCCAGCGGGGGGTTCCGGGGGGCGCTCCCCCGGGCCAACACCCCTAGCAGCGGCCGGCGATCCGCCGGGCCCGGCGCAGGTCGTCGTGGTTGTCCACCTCCACCCAGTCGACGGCGCCGATCGGCGCGACCGCCACCTCCCCGCCACGGCCGGCCAGCTCGGCGAAGCCGTCCTCGTAGTACAGCCCGGGATCCCGCCGCCAGGTGGCCTCCAGGGCGCCCGCCAGGGCCGCCGCGGCGGCTGCCTCGATCAGGGTGGCGCCGATGTACTCGCCGTCGGCGAGCGCCGGGTCCATCCGCTTGGTGATCCGCGCCAGCAGCCCGCGCTCGTCGAGCACGACCTTCATCTCCTCGTCGGCCAGCGGCTTGACGTTGTCGATGGCGAGGATTACCCCGGCCGTGCCGCGCGCGGCGAGCAGCGTCTTCTCCACGCTGGCCGGGTGCACCGTGTCGCCGTTGACCAGCAGGGCGCCCCGGGCGAAGTGCTCGCGCGCCAGCCATAGCGAGTAGGCGTTGTTCCAGTCCTGGGCCCGGTCGTTGGGCACCAGCGTGAGCCGCACCCGGTGGGCCCGCTCCAGCGCGGCGGCCCGGCCGGCGATGGCCTGCGCGGCGTGCCCGACCACGATCACGACCTCGTCCAGGCCAGCGGCGGCCAGGTTACGCAGCGCGATGTCGAGAATGGTGGTGGTGCCGGCCACCGGGAGCAGGGCCTTGGGCAGCGCGTCGGTATCCGGCCGCAGCCGCCGCCCGGCCCCCGCCGCCAGCACCATTCCAATCACCTTTAGCGACCCCCCAATTACAGAACGTGCCGGATGCTCAGCGTAGCGTCCGGCCGGGGCCGCGCAGGTAGAGTCCCGCTCATGCGTACGGTGGCCGTGGTGCTGGCGGGTGGCACCGGGGAACGGTTCGGCACCAGCGTGCCCAAGCAGTTGCTGCCGCTGGCCGGGCGGCCGCTGATCGAGCACTCGGTGGCGGCGTTCGACGAGGCCCCCGGCGTGGACGCGGTCCTGGTGGTAATGGCGGCCAGCCACGCGGGCCAGGTGCGCGAGGTACTCGCGGCCGGCGGCTACCGGAAGCTCGCCGGGGTCATCCCGGGCGGGCCGACCCGGGTCGAGTCCACCCGGCGCGCCATCGAGTCCCTCGGCGGCGGCGAGTGCGACGTGCTGTTCCACGACGCGGCCCGGCCCCTGGTGGATCAGCGGATCATCGCCGACTGCGCGGCCGCGCTCGCCGAGCACCGGGCGGTCGGCGTGGCGGTGCCCTCCGCCGACACGATCGCCGTGGTCACCGACGGGGTCATGACGGCCACCCCGCCCAGGGACAGCCTGGTGCGGCTGCAGACCCCGCAGGGCTTCCGGCTGTCGCTGATCAGGCGGGCGCACGAGCTGGCGGCCGCCGACCCTGGGTTCGGCGACCTGCCCGCGACCGACGACTGCGGGATCGTGCTGCGCTACCTGCCCGACGTCCGCGTGCACATCGTGCCGGGCAGCGAGCGCAACCTGAAGATCACCTTCCCGCGGGACCTCGCCGTCGCGGAGGCACTGCACCACGACGCGCCCGCCGGCTCGTCCCGGCCGTGACGGGCGGCCGCTCCGCTCGTGACGGCCGGCCGGGCCGGGCGCGCCCGGGCCCGGCGCGGCCGGGCAGCAGGCGGCGCGGGCTGGTGAGGAACCCGGTCCCCCAGCAGACGTGCATGGTGATCAGGGCCGCGGGCAGCCGGGCGAGCGCGCGGCCGGGCAGCTTCCTGGCGGCCACCCCGGTCACCCCCAGGAGCCCGGCCAGGTAGGCGGCCGGCACCACGAACCCCGTCATCAGCCAGGCCAGGCCCGGCCCGCCCGGTCCCGGGCCGCCGGCCGGCCCGGCGAGCGCCGCGGCCAGGCCGGCCGTCCCCGCCGCCAGCCCGCCCGCCATGGCCAGCACAGCGGCGGGCGGCGCCAGGTACCTGAGGTTGACCGTGCCCGGGTGCTCCCGGCTGACCACGCGCCGCCAGCGGCCGTAATTGAAGTACTGCACGGCCAGGGCGCGCACCGAGCCGCGCGGCCGGTAGGTCACCTTGAGCCGGGGCTCGAACCAGATCAGCCCGCCCGCCTGGCGGATCCGGTGGTTCATCTCCCAGTCCTCGGCGCGCTGGTAGCCCTCGTCGTACCCGCCCACCCGCTCCAGCGCCACCCGGCGGTACACGCCGAGGTAGACGGTGTCCGCCGGCCCGGTCTGCCCCCCGGTGTGGAACGCGGCGCGGCCGACCCCGGTCGGCGAGGTCATGGCCCAGGCCACGGCCTGCTCGAACGGCGTCACGCCTTCGGCTGCCATGACCCCCCCGACGTCGTCCGCGCCGGTGTCCGCCAGCGTCTGCACCGCCAGCCTCAGGTACCCGGGCGGGATGAGCGCGTGCCCGTCCACGCGGGCCACGATCGGGAACCGGGACGCCTTGATGGCCGCGTTGTTGGCCGCCGGGATCCGCCCGCTGGGATTGTCCACCACGGTGACCCGGGAGTCGGCCGCGGCCAGCTCCCTGGCGATCCGCGCGGTCGCGTCGCCGGACGGGCCGACCGCGAGCACCACCTCGATGCCCGCCGGGTAGTCCTGGGCGAGCACACGCCGGACGGCCTCGGCCAGATGCCGCTCCTCGTTGCGCACCGGCATGATCACGGAGACCGGGGTGCCGATGGAAAGGGCGACTTGTGACAGATTGTCACTTGTTAGTGACACGTTGTTCATAACTGACGTACGGTACTCCGCTACCGTCAGTCGTTTCATAAATACGCATGGTAATTTCCATGCGGTTAGCCTGGCACTTCACCCTGGCTCAGCCCGGCGGGCCCGCGGCACGCCCCAGAGCGCGCGGCCCGGCCGCTCCCGGTGCCGGAGACCTCAGAGCGCGACGTCCTCCAGCATCTCGGTGACCAGCGCGGCGATCGGCGACCGCTCCGAGCGCACCAGCGTCACGTGCGCGAACAGCGGATGGCCCTTGAGCTTCTCGATCACCGCGACCACGCCGTCGTGCCTGCCCACCCGCAGGTTGTCCCGCTGCGCGACGTCATGGGTGAGCACCACCCGGGACCCGGACCCGATCCGGGACAAGACCGTGAGCAGCACGCCGCGCTCCAGCGACTGGGCCTCGTCCACGATCACGAACGAGTCGTGCAGCGACCGGCCCCTGATGTGAGTCAGCGGCAGCACCTCGAACATGTCCCGGCCCAGCACCTCGTCGATCACGTCCTGGGAGGTGACCGAGGACAGCGTGTCGTAGACGGCCTGGGCCCACGGGTTCATCTTGTCAGCCTCGGAACCGGGCAGGTAGCCAAGCTCCTGCCCGCCCACCGCGTACAGCGGGCGGAACACCACGACCTTGCGGTGCTGGCGCCGGTCCATCACCGCTTCGAGGCCGGCGCACAGCGCCAGCGCCGACTTGCCCGTCCCGGCCCGGCCGCCCAGCGACACGATGCCGATCTCGGAGTCGAGCAGCAGCTCGAGCGCGACCCGCTGCTCGGCGCTCCGGCCGCGCAGCCCGAACGCCTCCCGGTCACCACGGACCAGGCGCACCGACTTGTCCGGCAGCACCCGGCCGAGCGCGCTGCCGCCGCCGACCCCCGCCGCGGTCAGCACCAGGCCCGTGTGGCACGGCAGGTCCCGGGCGGCCGGGCAGTCGAGCGAGCCGGACTCGTACAGCTCCTCGATGTCGGCGGTGGTCACCGCCAGCTCGGCCATGCCGGTCCACCCGGAGTCGGCCGGGATCTCGGCCCGGTACTCCTCGGCGGTCAGCCCGAGCGAGGCGGCCTTGACCCGCAGCGGCAGGTCCTTGCTGACCAGCACGACCTGCTCGCCCTCGGCGGCCAGGCTGCGGGCGACGGAGAGGATCCGGGTGTCGTTGTCGCCGAGCCGGAAACCCGGCGGGAGCACCTGCGGGTCGCTGTGGTTCAGCTCGACCCGTACGGTGCCGCCGCTATCCGTGATCGGCAGGTCATCATCGAGGCGGCCATAGGAGGTCCGCAGGTCGTCCAGGTACCGGAGCGCATGGCGGGCGAAGAACCCCAGTTCTGGATGATGACGCTTGGCCTCCAGCTCGGTGATTACCACGATGGGCAGGACGACGCGGTGCTCCGCGAACCTGCCGATGGCGCCCGGATCAGCGAGCAGCACGCTGGTGTCCAGGACGTAGGTCCGCCGCCGCGAGCCGGGTGCGCCCGCGTGGTCGGTGTCGGAGCCGGATGTGCTTTGCCGCGCGGGGCGGCGGGCAGAAGAACTGGCCACTCGTTCTCCCCTGGGCGCCATGACAGCGCCGCGCTCAGACTTCCAGACGGGTGAGAAAGACCGGGCCGGCCCGCGAAAGGCCGGTCGCCGGCCCTTCGCTCGTCTCGCCTGCGTACCAGGACAACAAGCTCGAGGATGTCGAGGGCCTTCCCGGCGGGCGGCTACGCACCGCCCATCCAGTTCCGACGGTACAGTCCGGGATCAATTCCCGGAAGTACCCATCTGCCACGCCACGGCGCGGCCGGCCGTCCTGCCCGATATGCCCCAACCTGGCCGTCCCCGGCCCCGCGCACCGCTCAGGCACCGAACCGGCGGTGCCGCGCGGCGTAGGAGCGCAGCGCCCGGAGGAAGTCCACCCGGCGGAAGGCCGGCCAGTAGGCGTCGCAGAAGTAGAACTCCGAGTGGACGCTCTGCCACAGCAGGAAGCCGCCCAGCCGCTGTTCCCCCGAGGTGCGGATCACCAGGTCGGGGTCGGGCTGGCCGGCCGTGTACAGGTGATCGGCGATGTGCTCCACATCCAGGATCTCGGCGAGTTCCTCGATGCTGGTGCCCTTGGTGGCGTGGTCCTGCAGCAGCGACCGCACCGCGTCGGCGATCTCCCTGCGGCCCCCGTAACCGACCGCCACGTTGACCAGCAGCCCCGGGTTGTGCGCGGTGGCCTCGGCCGCGTCCTTGAGCACCTGCGCGGTGTCCACCGGGAGCAGGTCGAGGGCGCCGACCGGCTTGACATGCCAGCCCTGGGCCACCAGTTCCCGCACGGTGCTCTCGATGATCCGGAGCAGCGCCACCACCTCATCGCCGGACCGGGACAGGTTGTCGGTGGACAGCAGCCACAGGGTGACCACCTCGACCCCGGCCTGGCGGCACCAGCCGAGCAGCTCGAAGATGTGGTCGGCGCCCTTCTGGTGGCCGTGGCTGATGTCGGACAGGCCGGCCAGCCGCGCCCACCGCCGGTTGCCGTCGAGGATCACCCCCACGTGCCGGGGAATCGAGTGCACGGAGAGCGACGCTTCCAGCCTGCGCTCGTAGAGCTTGTAGGCGAGTTCGCGCAGTCCCATCTGCACCCCTTCTGCGCTCATGCCGGAGGACGGTTGAGGCTGGTGAGAGTGCTACCAACATACGTTAACCCCGCCCCGGCGCGATGGGCGTCCGGGACGGGGCCAACATTTAACAAGGGTTCAGCCGATGGACTTGACGATGGCTTCGTCGAGGCCGGGGAACGAGGCGAGGTACTCCCGGCGCTCCCGCTTCATCCGGTCCACCATGGCCTCGTACTCGGCGGTGCGGCCCTGCCTGGCGTACAGCCGCCGCGGCTGGAGGATCTCCGGGTCGTCCACGCCGGGGACCGACTCGGCGATCTCGTAGCCGAAGTCGGGGTCGCCGGCCCACTCGATGGTGTCTTCCACGATGGCCTGCACGATCGCGGAGGAGATCGGGATCGTGACCTTCTTCGACCCTTCGTGGTCGTCGCCGCCGCCGACCCGCCCGGTGTTGAGCACGAACACCTTCAGCTCATGGCTGTCGAGCAGTTCCAGCATCCGGTTGCCCATGTCGGCCATGGCGCGGGGGAAGAACGGGTTGGTGCCGGGCACCCGCAGGAACTTGCCTTCCTCGTCCTTGCCGCCGGCCGAGGTGCCGGTGGTCTCGCCGAGCATGAAGTACGCCGCCGCCTGGGCCCGGTCGAGCCGGGCCACGCCCGGCACGATGTTCTCGTTCCTGTTCAGGATGAGCAGGAACTCCGCGAGCGGGATGTCGTCCGACGGCCACGGGTCCACGTAGGAGAACGGCCAGGTGGTACGGCCATTCTTGGTGTGGGAGGTGTCGAAGAAATCGACCTTCCCCAGCGCGTCCACCGACACGTTCTCCAGGTAGGCGTCGGGCTTGGTGGTCGCGTTGTAGATGGCCGGCTCGTACCGCGGGTCCAGGCCGAACGTCTTGGCGAAGCAGCCGTTCTCCGTCGCGTATACCTTGCCGCCCGGCATGAGGGCGATGAAGTCGTCCTGGGCGGGCTTGCTGCCCAGCTGGGTCGTGAAGGTGGTCGTCGTCTTGCCGGTGCCGGACAGGCCGACGATGAGCACGCCCCGGGGGCGGCCGCCGACCGGGATGGCCTTGCAGCCCGCGTGCAGCGACAGGCCGCCGCGGTTGTAGACGATGTTGTTCCACATCCGCAGGCCGCCCTTCTTCGACTCACCGAAGTAGTCGGAGTTGAGCACCCGGGTGATGTTGCTGTTCAGGTCGACGGCGATGACGCGGTCGTTCGGGTAGCCGGGCGCGGGCAGGTTCGGGGTGTAGATGACCGTCGTGTCGGGGTCCCAGGTGCCGGGGTCGTAGCCCTCGCCCGCCGGGTAGTAGAGCTGCTTCTGCATGCCGGCCACGTTGGCGTTGGCCGCCTCCATGACCAGCCGGGCGCGCGTGCGGAACTGCGCGTCCGACCCGATGTAACCGTCCACGACGACCATGTGGGCGCCGGCGATGTAGGCATCCTGCTCCGCGGCGATGCGGTCATATTCGGCCCGGGGAATCGTCTGCTTGGTCGCATTGGTCGAGTCTTCGACGATGAACGTTGACCGGGCGCTGCGCGAGTCCACGCGCGCCCGCACGTTCACATTGCCAAACTCGGTGACCGAAGCGTTCGGCATTTTCTCCGTTAGCTCACGAAGCCGTTCCGCGGTTGGATTCCATTCCACGGATGCCGCGTTCACTTGCTGCCCCACAGTTCTCCTCCTCTTGGGCGCCGGCCCGTGCCCGGTCCGGGGGTCCTGCCCGCCGCCGGGCACGCTCGCGTGCGCCCTACGCTGCGAGATTTGGGGAGTGTACCCCGGCAGGGCCAACCGAATGCAGGCCGGGTGCCTGTTATGGCGGGGCAGCCATCGGGACAGGCCGGCGGGGCGGAGGAAGCGATGCGCGCGGTAACCGGGTTACCCCGGCCCGTGCCGGTGGTATCGGGCGCGGAAAGCCGTCGCTAGGCGCCTCTGAAATGAGCGCAAACGGCTACCGGAGAGCGCACCGACGGCGCATTCCGCGACGTTTGGTTTAGACCTATGGTTTAAACCGCTCGCGGTAATTCACCGCTGGTCACGAGCGCGGCCCCTCGGCGCGAACCTGCTCGACCTGACGCAGTGCGTCGCGCAGCGCGCCGAGCCAGGCGTCCTCGTGCTCCCCGACCAGGCGGACGCACCAGGCGAGCGCGTCACTACGGCTGCGGGCCACGCCGGCCTCGACGAGAGTGTCAAGCACCCGGCGCTCGGCCTGGCGCAGCCGGGTCATCACCGGGACCGAAAGTGTGGTGAACATCACTTTCCGGCCCTCGCTCACCGCGCCCCAGGACACCTTGCGGCCGAACCTGTGCTCCGCCTCGCGGGCGATCCCGATCCGGGTCTCCCTGGTCTCCTCGCGGAACCTCCGGCTCCGCCCCGCCGCGATAGCGTCCTCCTCGGCCTCGCCGCCCTCGCCGCCCCCGGTGCCCGGCTCCTGTTCCCCCGCCTTCACCGGAGGCAGCTCACCAAGGACGGTGATCTCCTCGCGATCCACGATCACCGCAGGCTCGCCCGTGAACCAGCCATCGGGAAGCCGCCCGAGGAACCACCCGCGGATCTGTCCAGCCACGTCTGCCGCTGCATTCTCTTGCCCGGTACTCATGTAATTATGATTACACGTGTTCAAGGACGGGGCAATTTCCAGCTCCCATGCGAGCGTGCGGCCCTCGGCTGATGCTCATCTCACGCATGCAGCCAGGCGGCAACCGGCGGAAGGCGGAGATTCGAGAGCAGGCTCAGACCGAGGTAGCGGCGGCCTGAGCCGCGACCGCCGGTGACACGTCCACGGCACCGGCGAACTCGTTGCCCAGGTCCACGGGAACGACCTCGACGTTCATGCCCGGCTGCGGAGCCTGGATCATCTTGCCGTCGCCGAGGTAGATGGCCACGTGCGAGATGTAGCCGGGCGCGGTCGGGTCGGTGTGGTAGAAGAGCAGGTCACCGGGTGCGAGCTGACCGACAGGCACGGACGGCCCGGTGCGTGCCTGGTCCGCGGCCACCCGCGGCATGACGACCCCGGCCTGGGCGAACGACCACTTGACCAGCCCGGAGCAGTCGAACGAGGTCGGGCCGGCCGCGCCCCATATGTAGGGCATGCCGAGCCGGCTCACCGCCGCGACCAGCATGGCGTGGATCACGGCCGCGGAGGCCAGGCCTCCGGTGGCCGGCTGCACCGAGCCTGTCGGCGCGGTGGCGGTCATCGTGCTCCCGCTGACCTGGACGACAAGCTGGTCAACCTCGGTCGTGCGGGGCAGCGCCTTCTTGATCCGGTGGGTCAGCTTGGTGAGCTTGGTGCTGGGCGCGCTGATCACGATGGCGTTGCGCACCGGGAAGCCGAGCGAGCGCGCCGCCCGGTCGGTGATCACCGCATCGACGCCGCCGATGCCGACCGTGCCGAACTTGGCGACGCGCATCGTCTGCACGCTGCGGCCGGCCACCGTGACCGTCGTCCCGGCAGGCAGCTTGTCGTGCTTGCCCATCTCATAGGACAGGCCAAGGCCGCCGCCTTCGACGCTGCGCCAGAACGCGGTGTCCTTCGCGGTCGGCTTGGCGGCGAACCGGCGGAAGCTCGACGGGTTCACGCCAAGAATCGCGGCGAACCTGCCGTTCACCCGCACCCGGGCCGCGTCCACGGCCTCGACCGCGCGCACGCCGGGCAGGGCACGGACCTTGCGCACCGCCGCGGCCGGGAGCGTGGTCGCCGACACCGCGACGATGTCGACCGGCAGCACGTGCTTCAGCGGGGCCACGTGGACATCGGTGCTGATGGCCGGGGCAGTGGCGGCCGGCAGCAGCGCGGGTGGCGTGGGCCCGAGCAGCCAGGGCCCCGCCGTACTCGCCTGGCCGGGGCCCGGGCTGGTGCTGTGGACGCTGGCGGAGGCCATGCCTGGCCAGCCGGCCGCGGCCACCATCAGCGCGGTGACAGCCCCGAGCGCGGGCGCGGGCAGCCGCCGCGCGCGGCGCCGGGAGCGCGGGTGCTGCTGCGCCGGGGTCTCCCCAGTGGGGCGGCTCCTGCCCAACTCCACGCGCGTCACCATCCTCATCGCTGCTCGGCGGTCATACCCCATCTAATGCGCTCAGGAATTCCCACTATTCCAGTGAGCTACTCGTCCTGCCAGGGCCAAAGGCCTCAAGTTCTTCTCCAGCCCAGGTCACGGCCGGGTATCCCAGGGCCTCCCGCAGTTCCATGGGATCAGTGAGAGGCGTACGGCAGGTGAAATTCCGGCAGACGTAGACCGCCGGGGAGCCATCAACCGGGTGGCGCCCGCCGAGCAGCGGCACCGCGGCCGCGGCCGCGCCCGCCGGGCCGTCGTCACCGAGCGCCAGCACCGCTCCGGGCGGCGCCATGAGCAGCGCGCCACGGTGCAGCACCGCGGTGCGCGGGTCGGCGGCCACCCCGGCGACCGCGATCTCGGCCGGCCCGGCCAGCACCGCCTCCGCGACCGCGAGGCCGGCCCCGGCCGCGCGCGGGAAGCGTGCCGCGATCGGCGCGAGCACGCCGAGCGCCGCCACGGCTGCCTCCCGGTGCCTGGCCGAGCCGGTCAGCGCCGCGTAACTCAGCAGCGCACCGGCGGCCGCGAAGGTGCCGGACGGGCTGGGCCCGTCGGCGGGATCGGCTGGCCGGTAGAGCAGCCGCTCGCCGTCGTCGGCGGTGTCGTAGAAGCCGCCGTGGCCGTCGCCGAAGCGGGCCAGCGCCGTCTCCAGGAGTTCCCCGGCGAGCGTCACCCAGCGGCCCTGCCCGGTCACCCCGGACAGGGCCAGCAGCCCGTCGGCCAGGCAGGCGTAGTCCTCGAGCACCCCGGCGCCCGGGCCCGCCCGGCCTTCCCGCGAGGTCCTGCGCAGCCGCCCGTCCACCAGGTGCACGGTGGTGAGCAGGTCCGCCGCCGCCACCGCCGCGGTCACGAACCCCGGCTCGCGCAGCAGCAGCCCGCACTCGGCGAGGGCGGCGATCGCGAGCCCGTTCCAGGCCGTGACCACCTTGTCGTCCCGGCCCGGGCGCACCCGGTTGCCCCGGGCGGCCAGCAGCGCGGCGCTGACCCGGCCGAACCGCTCCGCGTCGCCGGGGTCCGAGCGGCGCTGCAGCACCGAGCGGCCCCGCTCGAACGTGCCGGCCGCCGTCACGCCGAAGGCGTCCGCCGCGTACCCGGCATCGTCGGGCCCCAGCGCTTCGCGCAGCTCGCCCGGCGTCCAGGTGTAGAAGAGCCCTTCCTCGCCGTCGCTGTCGGCGTCCAGCGCGGACGCCAGCCCGCCCTCGCCGGTGCGCAGCTCGCGGACCATCCAGGCGCAGGTCTCCAGGGCCACGCGGCGGGCCAGCGGGTCGCCGGTGCGCCGCCACCAGTGCGCGTACGCCCGCGCCAGCAGGGCGTTGTCGTAGAGCATCTTCTCGAAGTGCGGCACCACCCAGCCTGCGTCCACGCTGTACCTGGCGAACCCCCCGCCGAGCTGGTCGTACATGCCGCCCCTGGCCATCGCGGCCATGGTGCCGGCGGTCATCTCAAGGGCCCGCTCACCGCCGGGCGCGCCGGGCCGCTCGGACTGCCTGAGCAGGAACTCGCACACCACCGACGGGGGGAACTTGGGCGCACCGCCGAACCCGCCGCGCTGCGCGTCGTAGTCACGCGCCAGGGTCAGCACCGCCTGGTCGCAGACGGCCGCCAGCCCGGGCGCATCCTGGCCGCCCTGCCAGGGCCCGGCCTGCTCCGCCAGCGCGGCGGCGATCCGGCCGGCCTGGCCGGTGACCCCGTCCCTGTCCTCCCGCCAGGCCTTGGCGACGCCGAGCACGAGGCGCTGGAACGCCTCGCGCGGGTAGTAGGTGCCGCAGTAGAACGGCTCGCCGTCCGGGGTCATGAACACGGTCATTGGCCAGCCGCCCTGGCCGGTCATGGCCTGGGTCGCGGTCATGTACACCGCGTCCACGTCGGGCCGTTCCTCCCGGTCCACCTTGATGGCCACGAGGCTGTCGTTGACCAGCGCCGCGGTCGGCGGATCCTCGAACGACTCGTGCGCCATCACGTGGCACCAGTGGCAGGCCGAATAGCCGACCGACAGCATCACTGGCACGTCCCGGTCGCGGGCCGCCGCGAACGCCTCGGGCGACCATGGCCACCAGTCCACCGGGTTGCCCGCGTGCTGTAGGAGATACGGGCTCGTCGCGTTCCTCAGCCGCTCTGCCATGCCCCCATCTTCGCCCCCGCCGCCCCCAGGTTTGCCGCCGGCGGCGCCCGGCGGTCCATGCCCGCCCGGTCTGCGGTCGTGATCATGACTTTGGTGGGCCTATAGCGCCACCTAAGTCATGATCACGAGCGGGTGAGGGTGGGGTGAGGTGCCCGGCGGGCGCGCGGGGAGGGCGAGGCGGCGCGGGGGGGCGCGGGCGGGCGCGGGGAGGGCGGGGCGGAGAGGGCGGCGCGGGGAG
>WNGR01003180.1_pt1 | contig 25070 bp, 25 predicted proteins | sample 5407581 | NCBI WGS metagenome assembly WNGR01 (sample SAMN13153383, study PRJNA577476) | soil metagenome | isolation source: 80 cm soil or saprolite under Garry oak tree replicate 2 | place: USA:California | collected 2016-06-15
CGGTCCACCACGTCGAAATCGGCGTCGGAGTAGAGCGCGTCGGCGACCGGGTCATTACCGGCCCGGACGGTACGCCGCTCGCCCTCGCGGGTACGGGTGCCGGCCAGCAGGCCGCGGGCCAGCGGGCTCCACGGGATGATCCCGACGCCCATGTCGAGGCACTGCGGGATCATCTCCCGCTCCTCCTCCCGGTACGCCAGGTTGTAGTGGTTCTGCATGGACACGAACGCGGTGGTCGCCACCCGCTGCGCCTTCGCGAACTGCCACGCCCACATGCTGGACGCGCCGAGGTAGCGCGCCTTGCCGGCCTGTACCACGTCGTGCAGTACCGCCATCGTCTCCTCGATCGGGGTCTCCGGGTCCCACCGGTGGATCTGGTACAGGTCCACATGGTCGGTGCCGAGCCGGCGCAGCGAGGCGTCGATCCCCGACATGATGTGCTTGCGGGACAGGCCCCGGTCGTTGGGTCCGTCCCCCACCGGGCTGTAGACCTTGGTGGCCAGCACGTAGTCGTCGCGCTTGGCGAAGTACTTGCTCAGCAGCCGGCCGGTGACCTCCTCGCTGGCGCCGAGGGAGTACATGTCGGCGGTGTCGAAGAAGGTGATCCCCGCCTCGACCGCCCGCGCGACGATCGGGGCGGCGGTTTCCTCGCCCAGTACCCAGTCCCGCCAGCCCGGATCGCCGTAGCTCATCATGCCGAGGCAGATGCGGGACACCTTCAGACCGGTCGTGCCCACAGACCGGCAGCGAGACCGGCGAGTTCCTGACCTCCACGACATCCCCGATCGTGAACGTGTTGTACAGCCACTGCGCGTGCTCGGGGTTCATGTTGACGCAGCCGTGCGAGACATTGCGTACCCCGTGGTCGGGGATGTTCCAGCCGGCCGCGTGGCAGTACTCGCCGGAGTAGGAGATCCGCAGGCAGAGCGAGATGTCCTCGGCGTAGTAGTTGGGGTCCTTCGGGTTGGTGATGCCGTAGCTGGCCGACGTCATGTGTACCGCCTGGTCCCGCTCCAGCACGACGTGCGGCCCGCTGCGGGTGGAGAAGTCGATGGTGCTGCCGTCGGACGCCTTGGTCGTGCCGCCCTTGCCGGCGCTGATCGGGAAGTCCTTCACCTGCTGGCCGTTGATGTAGACCTGCATCCGGTAGCTGCTGGTGTCGACGACCGCGACCCGGGAGTCGCCGATGTTGTACGAGATGCTGTCGTTGCCGGCGCCGTAGTTGCCGTTGCCGAGGTGCACCCCGAACAGGTTGACCTTCACGGTGATCCGCGAGGCGGCCGCCCAGTACTTCTCCGGGCGGAAGTGCAGGGTCTGCTTGTCCAGCCAGAAGAACCTGCCCTCGACGCTCGGCGACGCCTCGACCACGACAGCCTTCTGGGCGGCCGCCTTGTCGGCAACCGACCGGTTGAACCGGACCACCACGACCTGGCCGACGCCGTAGGTTCCGCCGGACCTCAGTACGGCCAGCGAGTTGGCCTGGAACGCGACGCTGGTGGTCGTGCTCGGCTTGACGGTGCTGAACGTGCTGGTCTTGTCGGCGGTGGCGCCGGACGCGTCCGCGACGGTGGCGGTGATCGTGTAGGTCTGCCCGTACGCGAGCGCACCGGTCGAGCGCCAGGTGTGCTGGTCGGTGCCGAGCGCGCCGGCCACGGTCGCGCCGCCCGCCGCCACGGTCACCGCCTTGAGGGTGCCGCCGGCCGCGCTGACCACCACCGGGTCGGTGGGCGAGACGTTGCTGGCGGCGGCCGCCGGCGTGAAGGTCACCGTGACCGCTACGGTCGACGGGACGCCGCCCGGGGTGTAGGTCGAGCCGGGCTCACCCCACCGCGCCTGCGGGTGGACACCGGCCGCGGAGGTACAGCCGGCCAGCGCCGAGCCGGCCGCTGCTCCGAGCGCCCCGGTGATCACCTGACGACGACTAGCCATGGCCATTCCTCCCCCGCGGGAAGGCTACTGAACGATGGCCACAACCCAAAACCCCGTGCCGGCCGGCGGGCCGGCGCCCGTAGGGTGGATGGCGTGACGGTACGCGTACGGTTTGCTCCCTCTCCGACTGGAATGTTCCACGTGGGCGGTGCCCGGTCCGCGCTGCAGAACTGGCTCTACGCCAAGCAGCACCAGGGCACGTTTGTCCTGCGTATCGAGGACACCGACGCGGCACGCAACCGCCCGGAGTGGACGGAGGGGATCATCTCCGCTCTGGACTGGATCGGCATCCGGCGGGGTACCTACGAAGGTCCGTATCTCCAGTCCGACTATGCCGGAGAGCACCATGCGGCAGCCGCCCGTTTGTACGAGGCGGGTCGGGCGTACTACTGCGACTGCACCCGCGATCAGATCCAGGCGCGCACGGGCAGTCAGTACACCGGCTACGACGGGTACTGCCGCGATCGCGGCCTGGGACCGGGCGAGGGGCGGGCACTGCGCTTCCGTACCCCGGACGAGGGCGAGACCCGGGTTGCCGACCTGATCCGCGGCGAGCCGACGTTCGAGAACCGGCTGATCGAGGACTTCGTGATCGCCCGCGCCGACGGCTCCGCGGTGTTCCTGCTCGCGAACGCCGTCGACGACATCACGATGGGCATCACCCACGTGATCCGGGCCGAGGAGCACCTGCCCAACACGCCGAAGCAGCAGCTGCTGTGGGAGGCGCTCGGCTTCGAGCCGCCGGTGTGGGCGCACGTACCCGTCGTGGTCAACGAGAAGCGGCAGAAGCTGTCCAAGCGCCGCGACAAGGTGGCCCTGGAGGCGTACCGCGACGACGGGTACCTGCCGGCCGCTATGCGCAACTACCTGATGCTGCTGGGCTGGGCGCCCTCGGGCGACCGGGAGATCGTGCCGTGGGAGGTCATCGAGGCCGAGTTCCGGATCGAGGACGTGAACCCCTCCCCCGCGTTCTTCGACGAGAAGAAGCTGCGCGCGTTCAACGGCGAGTACATCCGGGCGCTGTCCACGGACGAGTTCGTCGCGGCGTGCCAGCCGTGGCTGCACGGCGCGGCCGCGCCGTGGCGGCCGGAGGACTTCGACCCCAAGGCGTTCGACGCCGTCGCGCCGCTGGCGCAGACCCGGGTCGCGGTGCTCTCGGAAATCGTGCCGATGGTGGACTTCCTGTTCCTCGACGAGCCGATCGTCGACGACGCGGCGTGGGCAAAGGCGATGACAGATACCGCTGGCGAGCTGCTGGATGCGGCCGCCGCGGCGTTCGAGGCGGCGCCCTGGGAGGCCGGCGCGCTGAAGGCGGCACTCGAGGAGGTCGGCGCGGCGCGGGGTCTGAAGCTGGGTAGGGCCCAGGCGCCGGTACGGGTCGCGGTCACCGGACGCACCGTCGGGCTGCCGCTGTTCGAGTCGCTGGAGGTACTGGGCCGGGACCGGACCCTCGCCCGCCTCCGGGCCGCCCGGCAGCAGCTCGGCTGATGGACCGACGAGCACCCCGACGCGGGCGGCGCCTGGACTGACGAGCGAAGCGAGGAGGGAAGCGAGGAGGGAAGGCGTCGCCTGGGGAGGCCCGGAGCCGCGCGAGCGGAGCGAGCGCCAATACCTCAGGCAGCGGAACTCGCCGGGTTGGTGGATCATTTCAGCAACCCCTGCGCAAGAGGAGTCCACCGTGGCTCGCCCGCTCGCTCTTATGCTCACCGGCTGCGCCGCCGTTCTCGCCGCGGTCGGTTTCGGCACGCCCGCCTACGCGGCGGACCCCCCGACGACGATCACGATCCAGGGTGCCGGCCTGACCGGACCGGTCGCGATCCACCAGGACACCCAGCCCGACCTGTTCAACCGGCTGCTGCACCAGGTGGGTTGGATGGCCACGCACACCGGTGACCCGATGAAGCCCGATGCCGCCACGCTCGGCCCGAAGTACACGCTGACCGTCCGCGCCGACCGCAAGGCGCTGCAGAGGTACGACCTGTACCCCCAGGCCAACGGCGGTCCGAAGGCCCTCCGCCCGGCCGACCATCCGCAGGGCAGGACCGGCGACGCCTGGTTCTACGTCTCGATGTCCGTGCCGGAACTGCTGCACTCGGCCGGCGTACCGCTGGCCGACCCGGCCGACACCGACGGCGCCGGCGCGCTGGTCTACCGCGACCCGGCCGGTTACATCCCGGGCCGCAACTCGGACAGCCAGCCGCTGTTCAGCCTCTCCGACGTCCTGAACGCGCAGCGGCGCACGCTCGCGCTGTGGGTGAGGACCGCGCTGGTCGTCCTGCTGCTCGTCGTCGGCGCCGCCCGGCTCAGCCACCGGTACTCCGCATAGGCTCCCGCGCGGGGTCATGGGAAGGTGGTGCCATGGCACCCCACCTCGCCGCGACGCTGCGCCGCATCGAACGCGCCGGCGGCGGGCTGGCCACCGCGAGCGTGGCCCGGATGGACGAGGTACTGCCCTGGTTCCGCGAGCTGCCGGCCGACCAGCGGGCCTGGGTGATGCTGGTCGCGCAGGCCGGGGTGCGTTCGCTTGTCGAGTGGCTGCGCAACGCCGGTACGTCGTCGCAGGAGGTGTCCGACGACATCTTCGACGCGGCACCCCGGGCGCTGGCCCGCTCGCTCAACCTGCAACAGACCGTCCAGCTCATCAAGGTCACCATCGACGTCGTCGAGGAGCAGGTACCGCACCTCGCCGCGCCCGGCGAGGAGGTCGCGCTGCGCGAGGCGGTGCTGAAGTTCTCCCGGGAGGTCGCGTTCGCGGCCGCGCGCGTCTACGCCCGGGCCGCCGAGTCCCGGGGCGCGTGGGACGCCCGGCTACAGGCCACGCTGGTGGACGCGCTGCTGCGCGGGGACACCCCGGACGTCCTGGCCAGCCGGGCGGCCGCGCTGGGTTGGGCGGACGCGCCGCCGGTGGCCGTCGCCGTCGGCCGCTCACCCGGCGGGGAGGCCGCGGCGGTGGTGCACACGGTGTACCGCGCCGCGCGGCGGCTCGGCGTCGAGGTCCTCGGCGGGGTACACGGGGACCGGCTGGTGGTCGTGCTCGGCGGGGCGGCCGATCCGCTGGCCGCGACCGAGAAGCTCCTGGTCGGCTTCGGGGAAGGACCCGTGGTCGTGGGGCCGGCGGTGCCGAGCCTGGACGCCGCCACCGAGTCCGCCCGAGCGGCCCTGGCCGGGTACCGGGCGGCTCCCGCCTGGCCGGCCGCACCCCGGCCGGTCGCGGCGGCCGACCTGCTACCCGAGCGGGCGCTGGCCGGCGATGCCGAGGCGCGGCGCATCCTCCGGCAGGACGTGTACGGCTCGCTGGCCCGGTCGGGCGGCGAGCTGCTGGAGACGCTCGATGCGTTCTTCGCGGCTAGCGGGGTGCTGGAGAGTGCCGCACGCGCCCTGTTCGTCCATCCGAACACCGTCCGGTACCGGCTGCGGCGGGTGTCCGAGCTGACCGGGCTCGCCCCGTTCAGCGGCCGCGGCGCGTTCGCGCTGCGGGTCGCGCTGACCGTGGGCAGACTGGACCCGGGAGCGACGGCCGCCCCTCAAGTGTGACGTTGTGCACATCAGCTGCTACTTTGCGTCACAACGATCTCGGCAGCCTGTTGCGTACTGGTGGAAACCTACAAAGATCTTGGTCGGGTTTGGTGCCTGTCGGTACGCACTGCCGGGCGGACTTCCGGGACAGTCAGAGATGTGCTCGCCGTACTCGCACCCGGACAGGGATCCCAGAAGCCCGGTTTCCTGACGCCGTGGCTGGAATTGCCCGGTGCGGCCGCGCGGCTGCGCTGGTGGTCCGTCCTCGCCGGGACGGATCTGCTGCATCTGGGCACCGCCGCGGGCGAGGACGAGATCAAGGACACCGCGAAGACCCAGCCGCTGCTCGTCGCGGCCGCGCTGCTGGCCGCCGAGCACCTGCCGACATACGACGTCGCGCTGGTCGCCGGGCACAGCGTCGGTGAACTGGGAGCGGCGGCGCTGGCCGGGGTACTCAGCCCGGAGGCGGCGGTGACCCTCGCGGGGCTGCGCGGTCGGGAGATGGCCGCCGCGTGCGCGCTGGAGTCGACCGGCATGGCCGCGGTACTCGGCGGGGACGCCGACGAGGTGCTCGCCGCGATCGAGGCCGCCGGCCTGTACCCGGCCAACCGCAACGGCAGCGGACAGGTCGTCGCGGCCGGTGCGAGCGACGCGCTGGCCAAGTTCGCCGCCGCTCCGCCGGCCCGGACGCGGGTCGTCACACTGAAGGTCGCCGGCGCGTTCCACACGCCGTACATGGCCCCGGCCGAGCAGGCCCTGGCCGCCGTGGCCGGCGGGGTACCCACCGCGAACCCGCACAAGATCCTGCTGTCCAACCGCGACGGCACCGCCGTGACCAGCGGCGTGGAGATGCTCCAGCGGCTCGTTGCCCAGGTGACCGCCCCGGTGCGCTGGGACCAGTGCATGTCGACGCTCGCCGACCTCGGCGTTACCGCGCTGATCGAGCTGCCTCCGGCCGGTACCCTCGCCGGGCTCGCCAAGCGGGCGCTGTCCGGCGTCGAGATCCTCAGCGTCAACACCCCGGCCGACCTCGCGGCCGCGCGCGACCTGCTGGACCGGCACGGGGTGGCACCCAGCGCCGAGCCGACCCCGCAGTTCCGGGTGGTGGTCGCCGGCTCCGGCGGTACCTTCGCCCCGGCCGACGGCCTGGAGGAGGGCGTGGAGGTCCGCTCCGGACAGGTCATCGGCCACATCACCACGAAGCAGGGGCCGGTCGAGGTGACCGCGCACGACTCCGGCGTCCTCACCGAATGGCTCGCCCACCATGAGGACCCGGTAGCCGCGGGGCAGCCGCTCGCCCGCATCGGAGGACATCTGTGACGCACCCGAACCCGCCCGGCTCGAAGATCGTGTCGATGGGCCACTACCAGCCGGCCCGGGTACTGACCAACGACGACCTGGCCCACATGGTCGACACCAACGACCAGTGGATCCGGGACCGGGTCGGCATCGTCACCCGGCGCATCGCCGACACCGAGACGGTGGCCGACATGGCAACCGCGGCCGCCGGTAAGGCGCTGGCCAACTCCGGCCTCGCGGCCGGCGACATCGACCTGGTGGTGGTGGCCACCTGCTCGGCCGTCGACCGCTGCCCGAACATGGCCACCCGCGTCGCCTGCAAGCTGGGCATCGCGGCACCCGCCGCCTTCGACGTCAACGCTGCCTGCTCGGGGTACGAGTACGCACTGGCCACGGCCGACCATGCGATCCGGGCGGGGGCCACCCGCAACGCCCTGGTCATCGGCGCGGAGAAGCTGTCCGACGTCACCGACTGGACCGACCGGTCGAGCTGCGTGCTCTTCGGCGACGCCGCCGGAGCGGCGGTCGTGACCGCGGTCGGACCGGACGAGGAGCCCGGCATCGGGCCGGTGATGTGGGGCTCGGCGCCGGACAAGAGCGACGTGATCACCATCGAGGGCTGGCGCCCGTACATCAAGCAGAATGGTCAGACGGTCTTCCGGTGGGCGACCACCGCGCTGCCGGCGCTGGCCGAACGGGCCTGCGCCGCCGCCGGCATCACCCCGAACGACCTGGCGGCTTTCGTGCCGCACCAGGCCAACCTCCGCATCATCGAACCGCTGGCCCGCAAGCTGGGCGTGGCCGGCGCGGTGGTGGCGAAGGACGTCGTGGAGTCGGGAAACACGTCGGCGGCGAGCGTCCCGCTGGCCCTGTCCAAGCTCGTCGAGCGGCGGGAGATCCCGTCCGGCGCGCCCGTGCTGCTGTTCGGCTTCGGCGGCGGCCTCACCTACGCCGGGCAGGTCATCCGCTGCCCGTGACCGTACCCATAAGGAAGGAAACCCATGACGACCCGTGACGAGATCATCTCCGGCCTCGCCGAGATCCTCGAAGAGGTTGCCGGTGTGAACCCGGACGACGTCGCCGAGGAGAAGTCGTTCACCGATGACCTGGACGTGGACTCGCTGTCCATGGTCGAGGTCGTGGTGGCCGCCGAGGAGCGGTTCGGCGTGAAGATCCCGGACGACGAGGTACCGAACCTCAAGACCGTGGGCGACGCCGTGTCCTACATCGAGAAGTCCATGGCCTGATCGTGTCCCGTCCAGATGTTGTCGTGACGGGGCTCGGCGCGACGACCCCGTTGGGCGGGGACGTCGCGTCGACCTGGGAGGCCATGGTGGCCGGCCGCTCCGGGGTGTCCGCGCTGACCCAGGAGTGGGCGACGCCGCTGCCGGTACGGATCGCGGCGCAGCTGAAGGTCGACCCGGCCGAGGTCATAGAGCGGGTCAAGTTGCGCCGGCTGGACCGGTCGGCGGCGACCGCGCTGATCGCGGCGCACCAGGCCTGGGCCGACGCCGGGCTGGCCGACGCCGGCGTGGACCCGGAACGGCTGGCCGTCGTGGTGGGCAGCGGCATCGGTGGGGCGGTCACGCTGCTCAACCAGGACGACATCCTGGAGGCGTCCGGGCCGCGCAAGGTGAGCCCGCATACGGTACCGATGCTGATGCCCAACGGGCCGGCCGCCTGGGTCGGGCTGGAACTGCGCGCGAAGGCCGGGGTACACGCGCCGACCAGCGCGTGCGCCACCGGCGCGGAGGCGATCGCCTGGGCACTGGACATCCTGCGCGCCGGCCGTGCCGACGTGGCGGTGGCCGGGGGTACCGAGGCGGTCATCCACCCGCTGCCGATCGCCGGGTTCGCCGCGATGCGGGCGATGTCGACGCGCAACGACGAGCCCGAACGGGCCTCCCGGCCGTTCGACAAGGCGCGCGACGGGTTCGTCCTGGGCGAAGGCAGCGGCGTGGTGGTTCTGGAGACCGCGGAGCACGCCCGCGCCCGGGGCGCCAGGGTCTACGCCCGGCTGGCGGGGGCGGCGATGACCTCCGACGGGTACGACATCGTACAGCCCGACCCGGAGGGACGCGGCACCGTCCGGGCGATGCGGGCGGCACTGCGCGACGCCGACGTGGCTGCGGGCGACATCCGGCACGTGAACGCGCACGCCACCGCCACGCCGGTCGGCGACATGGCGGAGATCGCCGCGCTGCGCCGGGCCGAGGTCAAGAACGCGGTGGTGACATCGACGAAGTCGATGACCGGCCACCTGCTGGGCGCTGCCGGGGCGGTCGAGTCCATCGCGACGATCCTCGCCATCCACCACGGCGTCGTGCCGCCCACGATCAACCTCGAGGATCCGGACGACGGGCTGGACCTGGACGTGGCCGCGCTCAAGGCACGGTACGTCGACATCCCGGCTGCGCTGAACGACTCGTTCGGCTTCGGCGGGCACAACGCGGTACTGGTCTTCACCAAGTCGTGATTCGGAGGACAACGTGACCATCACCCCCGTCGCCGACGAGGCGGCCGTCGACCAGCGCGACCCGGAGATCCGGCTACGCTCGCTGTTCGACCAGGGCACCCTGCGGCTGCTGAGCCCGAGCGACGACTCCGGCGCGCTGGCCGCTCGCGGGCTGGTCGACGGTACGCCGGTCATCGCGTTCGCCACCGACGCCACCCGGATGGGCGGCGCGATGGGTACCGTGGGCTGCCGGCACATTGTGGACTCGATCGACACCGCGGTGCGCGAGCGGGTACCGGTCGTCGGGCTGTGGCACTCCGGCGGTGCCCGGCTCGCCGAGGGCGTGGTCGCGCTGGACGCTGTCGGCCAGGTCTTCGCCGCGATGGTGCGCGCGTCCGGCCGGGTACCGCAGATCTCGGTCGTGCTCGGCCCGGCGGCCGGCGGCGCGGCGTACGGCCCGGCGCTGACCGACATCGTGGTGATGAGCGACGGCGGCCGGATCTTCGTGACCGGGCCGGAAGTGGTCCGCAGTGTCACCGGCGAGCAGGTCGACATGGCCCGGCTGGGCGGCCCCGAGCCGCACGGCCGGCGCTCCGGCGTCGTCCACGTGACCACCAAGGACGACGGCGCGGCGATCGACACCGCCCGCCAGCTCGCCGCCCTGCTCGGGCACCAGGGCCGGCTGTCCCCGGCCGACGTGGCCGACGGTACCGACCTCGCGGCGTTGTTGCCCGCCGAGGCCAACCGGGCCTACGACGTCAAGCCGCTGGTCAAGGCGATGTTCGACGAGCCCCTGGGCGGGGCGGGGTCACGAGCAGACTCAGGCGGGGCGGCGGGGTCAGGAGCAGGCCCCGTCGAGCTGCACAGCAAGTGGGCACCGAACATCGTGACCACGCTCGGGCGCTTCGCCGGCCGGACGGTCGGGGTGATCGCGAACAACCCGCTGCGGTTGGGCGGCTGCCTCGACGCGGCGTCGGCTGAGAAGGCCGCGCGGTTCGTGCGGATGTGCGACTCGCTCGGGGTACCGCTGGTGGTGCTCGTGGACGTGCCCGGCTACCTGCCCGGCGTGGGCCAGGAGTGGGACGGCGTGGTGCGGCGCGGCGCCAAGCTGCTACACGCATTCGCCGAGGCCGTGGTACCGCGGGTGACGCTGGTGACCCGCAAGAACTACGGCGGCGCCTACATCGCGATGAACTCCCGATCGCTCGGCGCCACAGCGGTGTACGCCTGGCCGACCGCGGAGATCGCCGTCATGGGCGCCGCCGCGGCGGTGAACATCCTGCACCGCAAGAAGCTCGCCGCCACCCCAGCCGACCAGCGCGAGGCGGTACGCGCGCAGCTCGTCGACGAGCAGTCGCGCACGGCCGGCGGGGTCAACCGGGCGCTGGAGATCGGCGTCGTCGACGACGTGATCCAGCCGACGGAAACCCGGCGCCGTATCGCCGAGGCGCTCGCCGCCGCCCCCGCCGCCCGCGGCGCCCACGGCAACATCCCGCTGTAGCGTCGTACTCCTGGCCAGATCTTCGCGTCTAGCCGCTAGCCGACCTGGGTGAGCCAGGTTACCGGGGCGCCGTCGCCGGCGTACCGGTACGGCTCCAGTTCCGCGTCCCATGCGGTACCGATGGCTTTGTCCAGGGCATGGGCGAGGCCCTCCGGTCCCCGGGCGGTGGCGATCAGTGCCCGCAGCCGGTCCTCGCCGATCATCAGGTCGCCGTTGGCGCTCATCGCGCAGGAGAACAGCCCGCGGCCGGGTACGTGCATGAAGCGCTGCCCGTCCACGCCGGGACTGGGCTCCTCGGTGACCTCGTACCGGATCATCGGCCACTGGCGCAGCGCGGCCGCCAGTTCGGCGCCGGTACCGGGGCGGCCGGACCAACTACACTCGGCCCGTCGCGCGGACGGCTCGACGGGCTGGGCGGACCACTGGAGGTCGACCGGCGCGGAGAGGACGCGCGCGATCGCCCACTCGACGTGTGGACACACGGCGAGTGGCGTTGAGTGGACGTACACGACGCCACGCGTGGACACGGCTGACCTCCCGGTACTGGCAGGTGCGTCTTCCCCAACGACCTGTCGGCAACCGGTGATCGCCGATGTTCATGATGCCCGGGTGGCGCAAGCGGCGCCAGTGCTTCGGGGAATTAGCCCCGAACGGGTGGCCCGACCGGCCCCGCGCCGGGTTCGGGTACGCTTGACGCGCTTCCAGAATCCTCTGCTCCAGGACAGGAGTCCCCGCGTGGCGAGCAACACCTCCAAGACCGCCCGCGCGTCGGTTCGCGCCGGTCAGTCCGGGGCGCCTGGCGCGCTCAACGTGCTGGGTGAGTTCAAGTACCTCATCCCGCTCAACCGTGGCAAGCATGCCTACGTCCGCAACCTGACCAACGGCAAGACCCTGCACCTGCGCACCGACTCCGACGCGTTCGTCGAGGAGATCCGGGTGCTGACCGGGGCCGGCCACGGCGCGAAGCTGCGCGCCGAGCTCGCCGCGCTGGCGGCGGCGCACCCCGGCGACGGCTGGGACGCCACCGAGAAGCGCCTGGTCGAGGCGGGCGTCTTCGAGAGCTGAGCCACGTGATGTGTAAGGCCCGCCCTTCCGGCGGGCCTTACGCATGTGTCGGCCCGCCCGCAAGGGCGGGCCGGGCGCGTCCAGCGACGGCGGGCGGCGCCCGGTCCGGCGACTGCGAGCCGGGCGGCGACGAGCTCGGTCTGCCTCATGATTCCTACCTACCGGGGGCCGGGAACCGCCAGGAGTGGACAGCGGCGGGTAGCGTATAGGGGCCGATGAGCGCAGGGGGTGTCCACGTGGAGCAGGTCCAGCACTGGCTCGCCGCCCTCCCGCCCATCCTGGTCTACCTGGTGGTCGGCGGCGTCGTCGGGACCGAGAGCCTGGGCGTCCCGGTACCCGGCGAGATCGCCCTCGTCGCGGCGTCGCTGCTGGCCGCCACCGGACACACGAACGTCTGGTGGGTGGCGCTGGGCGCGAGCGCGGGGGCGATCGTCGGCGATTCGATCGGGTACGCGCTCGGCCGGCGCGGCGGCCGGGCGATGCTGGAGCGGTTCGGCCGGCGTTTCCCCAAGCACTTCGGACCCGCGCACCTGGCCAAGGCGGAGAAGATGTTCGGGCGCTGGGGCGTGTGGACGGTGTTCTTCGGCCGGTTCATCGCGCTGCTGCGCATCCTCGCCGGCCCGCTCGCCGGCGCCCTGCGGGTACCCTACGGCCGGTTCCTGGTCGCCAACGCCTCCGGCGGGATCCTGTGGGCGTCGGGCACCGCGTTCGCGATCTGGGGACTGGGCCGGGCCGCGGAGCGCTGGTTGTCGGACTTCTCCTGGGTGGCCCTGGTCGTCGCGGTGGTCGCCGGCGGGATCACCACGCTGGTCATCCGCCACCGGACGCACAAGGCGCTGCACGCGGTGTACGAGTAGGAGAGTGTCGAGGCTGGCTCGGGTAACTGAATCAGGCGCCGCCGAGGAGATCGCCACTGAGCAGCGTCACGTCGACCTGGTGTATGCCCGGTTGGAAGTGATCAAGCGGGAGGCTGCCGAGATCGAGCGGGCCGGGTACCAGATGGCCCGGGCGGGGACGTACGGCGCGCTCGTGGAGCGCGACGCGATGGTCTACCACGCCGCGCGCCGCCGCCGGATCCTCGACGCCGAGCACGAGGGGCTGGTCTTCGGCCGGCTGGACCTGCGCAGTACCAGTCCGGACCCCACCACCCCACCCAGTGCCAGTCCGGACCCCACCACCCCACCCAGGGGGGAGGTCCGGTACGTCGGGCGGATCGGCCTGCGCGACGTCGACGCCCGTACCCTCGTCATCGACTGGCGGGCTCCGGCCGCCGCGGCGTTCTACCGCGCTACCCCCGTCGACCCGATGGACGTGATCCGCCGCCGGCTGATCCAGTCCTCCGGGGTCACCGTCACCGGCATCGAGGACGACCTGCTCGACCCGGACGCGGCGCCGCCGGACATGCGGGTGGTCGGCGACGGCGCGCTGGTCGCCGCGCTGACCCGGACCACCGGTACCGGCATGCGCGACATCGTCGCAACCATCCAGAAGGAGCAGGACGAGGCGATCCGCTCCCCCGCCCTGGGCGTGACGGTCGTCCGCGGCGGCCCCGGTACCGGCAAGACCGCGGTGGCCCTGCACCGCGCCGCCTACCTGCTCTACAGCGACCGGCAGCGGTTCGCCGGCGGCGGGGTGCTCGTCGTCGGGCCGTCCCCGGTGTTCGTCTCCTACATCGCCCGGGTGCTGCCGTCGCTCGGCGAGGACGACGTGACGCTGGCCGCGCTGGGCTCGCTCGTGGTGGGCGTCGAGGCGACCCGGCACGACCCGGACGCGGTGGCCACCGTGAAGGGGTCGCTGCGGATGGCGCGGGTGCTGGCCCGCGCGGCCCGGGACGACGCCCCGGGCGCACCGGACGAGCTGCGTCTGCTCTACCGGAGCACGCTGCTGCGGCTGACCGCCAATGACCTTTCGGGGGTACGGGACACCGTGCTCGCCGGTGGCGCGAAGCGCAACGCGGTCCGGCCGAAGGCCGCCGGGCACCTGCTGGACGCGCTGTGGCGGCAGGCCGGCTCGCTGCTGGGCACCGCGGCGGTACCGGCGCGGCAGGAGTTCGCCGCCGACGTGGCCGAGCGGCGCGAGTTCACCGGGTTCATGCGGGCGTGGTGGCCGCGGCTGCGCCCGGTCGACGTGCTCGGCTGGCTCGCCGCCCCGGCGCGCACCCGCCGGTACGGCAACGGCGTGCTCTCCGGGTCCGAAGCCACGATGCTCGCGGATTCGTTCTCCCGAGCCGGCCTGAGTGTCGAGGACGTGGCGCTGCTCGACGAGCTGGACGAGCTGCTGGGTACCCCGCCCGCGCCGCCCCGCCGGACCGGCGACCAGTTCACCGTGCAGGGGGTACGGGAGGTCACCACGTACGCCGACCGGATGGCCGCCGCGCGGGCCGTCGCCATCGAGCGGCCGGCCGACGACCGCGAGTACGCGCACATCGTCGTCGACGAGTCCCAGGACGTGTCCCCCATGCAGTGGCGGATGATCGGCCGGCGTGCCGCGTACGCGAGCTGGACGGTGGTCGGCGACCCGGCCCAGGCCGCGTGGGCCGGTGACCCGGCCGAGACCGCGAAGGCGCGCGACGCCGCCCTGGGTACCCGGCGCCGCAGCGAGCACCTGCTGACCACGAACTACCGCAACTCCGCCGAGATCTTCGCGGTCGCCGCCGACGTGGTGCGTAAGACCGAGCCGGATCTCGACCTGCCGGTGGCGGTACGGCGCAGCGGGGTGGCACCGCGGCATATTGTGGTCGCGCCTCCCGACCTCGCCGCTGCGGTGCGCGACGAGACCCGGGCACTGCTCGCGGATGTGGAGGGCACCGTCGGCGTCATCGCCACCCAGGCCACCCGGGACGAGGTCGCCGGGTGGCTGGACGGTATCGACGACCCCCGGCTGCAGACCGTGACGTCGCTGGAAGCCAAGGGCATGGAGTACGACGGTGTCCTGGTGGTCGAGCCGGCCGCGATCCTCTACGAGTCGCCGGCCGGCCGCCGTACCCTCTACGTCGCGCTGTCGCGTGCCACCCAGCGGCTCACCACGGTCGGCACCGACGACAGTTGGCGCTAGTTACACCCGTTCCCTGTCCTGCTGCTCGGGCGGGCGGGCCGGCGATCCGAACAGGCCGAGCAGGCCGGAGACGTAGAGCAGCCGGTGCACGTACGCCGTCGGGTTGCACACCACCAGCCGTACCCCGCTGGCCGCCGCCATGTGGTAGCAGGACACCAGGGCGCCGATCCCGACCGAGTCGATGAACGACACCCGGGCTATGTCCACCCTGATCATCCTGGGCCGGTCGGCCGCCAGCACCGCACTGACCGCATCGCGGACATCGTGGGCATTGTCGCTGTCGATCTCGCCGGACGGGTGGATGTGCACTGTTCCGCCGGCATCGGTTCGCGCGGCGATGGACAGGGTGGACATCGAACCTCCAGGTCAGCCCGCGGCACGGCAGACTTCGCTGACCGTGCCACGCTCGGGGACGAGAGCCTTCGGTCGAAGGTCGAGCCCGTACTTTCTACCACAAACGTCCGGACGCGACCACCGGCCGAGTTAGCTGATTGTGATTATCTCCTTGCAGTACGCAACCAGGTAACCGTCAACGGTAGCGCTCCCGACCAGGTTCGCAAGTCCTCGAAAGCGCCAACCTCGATAAGCATGGATTGAACTCGCCGGATCCGCATCCGCTGCTGCCGGGTACGGTGCTACCCGTGGATGAACTGACCGGACGGGAGGTCCATCTGGCCTCCCGGCCAGCTGGCTGGCCGACCCTTGAGAACTTCACCATCGTCGATGTCACCGTACCCGATCCGGAGCCCGGACAGGTCCTCGTGCACAACCGGTTCATGTCGGTCGACCCGTACATGCGGGGCCGGATGGACGACCGGAAGTCCTATGTCCCACCGTTCCAGGTGGGGCAGGTATTCGACGGCGCAGCCGTCGGCGAGGTGCTCGCATCCGCCGATCCCCGGGTGTCGGCCGGCGAGGTGGTGCTGCACGACAAGGGCTGGCGGGAGTACGCCGTCCTGGACGCCGGCCGGGTAGAGCCGGTCGATCCCGAGGCGGCGCCGACCATTTCCGCGTACCTCGGTGCGCTCGGCATGCCCGGACTCACCGCGTACGTCCGCGTGCTCGATATAGGGGCGCTCCAGCCAGGTGAGGCGGTCTTCGTCTCGGCGGCCGCGGGCGCGGTCGGCAGCCTCGCCGGCCAGATCGCCAAGCTGCACGGCGCCTCGTTGGTGGTCGGCAGCGCCGGTTCGGCGGCCAAGGTGGAGTACCTGACCAAGCTGGGCTTCGACGCCGCCTTCAACTACCGCGACGCGCCGGTCCGCGACCAGCTCAAGCAGGCCGCGCCGGACGGGATCGACGTGTACTTCGACAACGTCGGCGGCGACCACCTGGAGGCGGCGCTGAGCCGGCTGCGCCGCTTCGGCCGGGTCGCAATGTGCGGTGCGATCTCGATGTACAACGAGGGCCGGCAGAGCCCGGGCCCGGCCAACCTGCCGCTGGCCATCGGCAAGCAGCTGACCCTGCGCGGCTTCCTGGTCGGCAGCCACGAGGACCGCCGGCCGGACTTCCTCGCCGAGATGAGCCAGTGGCTGCGGGCCGGCAGCATCCGCATCGACGAGACCGTGGTGGACGGGATCGAGCACGCGCCCGACGCGTTCATCGGCCTGCTGCGCGGCGAGAACACCGGCAAGATGGTGGTCCGGCTGTGACGGGGTCGGTTTAACCGGCCCGACACAACAGTTTGACGGCGCGGTCATCGCGGGCCCGTAACGTCGCGTGCGCGGTCGGGTACAGGGGTGTGGCCGATCGCGGACGGGAGTGACAAAGCCCGCCGGGACGGTGCCACCTTCCGTCCCGGCGGGCCCCTCTGTGCGGCGCCCCCGCTGTGCGTCCCCCGCGGTTCCCGGTAGGCTGTCGCCGGCCCACCTGCCCCCCGGGAGGACTGTGCGTACCAGATCGTTCCACCGGTTACCGGCGCTGCTCGTCGCGGGCCCTGCTGGTGCTGGCCGGGCCGAACCCCGCTCACGCCGACCCGGATCCGGACGGCACCCCCGGCGCCACAATCCAGGACCAGCTCGGCGCAGCGATCAAGGCGTACCAGGACGCCAAGGCGAAGCTGGACGCAGCCCTTGCCAAGCAGGCGCAGTTCAAGGCGGAGCTGGCCCAGAGCACCGGACGCCTGACCGAGCTGACCAGCCAGATCGGCGTCCTCGTCTCGGCGGTGTACCGGGCCGGCCCGGCCACGACGCTCGCCACGGTGTTCGACGCCGCCTCGCCGGACGACGTCCTCCAGCGGGCCGACGGGCTGCGCCAGCTCAGCCGCACCGAAGACCGGCAGCTGCGCGAGTACACCGCGGTCCTGGCCAGCGCCGGCGAGCAGCAGGCGGCGCTGGACCAGCAGATCAACGCGGCGAAGGCGCAGACCGACGAGATGGCCAAGCAGAAGGCGGCGCTGCAGAAGACGCTGGACCAGCTCGGCAACGGGCCGACCGCCGGGGTACCAATCCCCGCCGCCACCGCCGAGCCGGTTGCCCGCAACCCCGACGGGAGCCTGCCGGCCGAGCGCTGCTCGGTCCCCGACCCGACCACCACGGGCTGCCTGACCCCGCGCACCCTGCACGCGCTCCAGCAGGCCCGCAAGGCCGGCTTCAACCACTACACCGCATGCTTCCGCAACGGCACGTGGGGCGAGCACCCGCTCGGGCGGGCCTGCGACTTCGCGGCCGACCCGGGCGGCTTCGGCGGCATCGCCACCGGCGCCAGCCGCGACTACGGCAACCGGTTGGCGGGGTGGTTCATCGCCAACGCGCAACGGCTCGGGGTGATGTACGTCATCTGGTACCACGCGATCTGGAACCCCGTGGTCGGCTGGCACTACTACCGTGGCGACGGCACCCCGTCCGGTGACCACATGAACCACGTCCACCTCTCCGAACTTTGACGCCCGCCACCGTGTGGGTGGTCGCCGGGCCGCCCGGCGCCGGCAAGTCGACCGTGGCTCGGCTGTTGCTGGCGCGGCTGTCGCCGGTACCGGCGTGGCTGGACAAGGACACCGTGTACGGCGGGTTCGTGGCGGCCACCCTGCGCGGGCGGCCGGAGGGCGAGCGCGAGGGACCCTGGTACGACGAGCACGTCAAGGTGCACGAGTACGCGGGGCTGACCGCGGTGGCCCGGCAGGTCCGCGAGGCGGGCACGCCGGTCCTGCTCGACGGCCCGTTCACCGGGCAGATCCACGACCCGCGGCGCTGGGCGCGGTGGGTCGGCGAGCTGGGCGGCGAACCGGTGCTGCCGGTGTGCGTACGGGCGGACGCGGCGACGCTGCGGGCCCGGCTCACCGCCCGGGGGCTGCCGCGCGACGGGCAGAAGCTGGCCCGGTTCGAGGACTTCGTCGCGGCCATCCGGGCCGACCGGCCGCCGCCGGTACCGCACCTGGCGGTTGACAACCGGCTCGACGCCCGGCCGCTGGCCGAGCAGATCGGCGACCTGCTGGACGCAATCGCGCCTTGACCCGACCCGCCCATCATGCGACGTTCATCGATGCGTCGTCAGGCGGGGGCTGCCGCCCGCGCCCGCCACCGTGGCGGCCGCGGCCGATTGCGCGGTCGGATCCGGCTGCGGCAGCGGATCGCACAGCGCATCCGGACCGTCGCCGTGCTTGCGTGGCGGCAGCTTCCCGGTCGCGAGGTAGTCCGCGATCTGGGAAGCGACCCTTACAGCTGCACCACCTGACCCTTGCCGATGACGACGATGCCGCCGTCGGAGACGGTGTACTTCTTCCGGTCCGCCTCCAGGTCGACACCGATCTCCGCGCCCTCGGGCACTTTGACGTTCTTGTCCAGGATGGCGTTGCGGACCACCGCGCGCCGGCCGATATCCACGCCGTCCACCACGGCGGGTGGTCGGTCAGCACCGGCCACTCCATGTTGTACAGGTTGAAGACCGGATGGATCGAGATGAGATCCATGTGCGCGTCGTAGAACGAGTCCAGCGTCCCGACGTCCCGCCAGTACCCGCGGTCCCGGTCGGTACTGCCCTGCACGTCGTTGTCGCGGAAGTCGTAGACGTTGGCCTCGCCCCGCTCGACGAGCATCGGGATGATGTTGCCGCCCATGTCGTGCTTGCTGGCCACGTTCTCGGCGTCGCGGGTCAGCGCCTCGCACAGCACATCGGTGGTGAACACGTAGTTGCCCATCGACGCGAACACCTCGTCCGGTGAGTCCGGCAGGCCCTTCGCGTCCTTCGGTTTCTCCCGGAAGGCCGCGATCCGCCTGCCGCCCTCGGCGACCTCGATGACGCCGAACTGGTCGGCCAGCGACAGCGGCTGGCGGATCGCGGCGACCGTGGCACCGGCCCCGGAGGCGATGTGTTCGTTGACCATCTGCCGCGGGTCCATCCGGTAGATGTGGTCGGCACCGAACACGATGACGTAGTCGGGCTGTTCGTCGTTGATCAGGTTGAGGCTCTGGTAGATGGCGTCGGCGGAGCCCGCGAACCAGCGCGGACCGAGCCGCTGCTGTGCGGGTACCGGGGTCACGTAGTTGCCCAGCAACGTGGACATCCGCCAGGTCTGGGTAATGTGCCGGTCCAGCGAGTGCGACTTGTACTGGGTCAGCACGACGATCTTGAGGTACCCCGCGTTGGCCAGGTTGGACAGCGCGAAGTCGATCATCCGGTAGAGGCCGCCGAACGGGACGGCCGGCTTGGCGCGGTCGGCGGTCAAGGGCATGAGCCGCTTGCCCTCCCCACCCGCCAGCACGATCGAGAGCACCTTGAGCGCCATGACGCCGACGCTAACCACCCAACTGGTCGGGCACCAGCAAAACCGCGTACTAGGGTTGGTTCGTGCGCGTCGATCTGCTCACCCGCGAGTACCCGCCGGAGATCTACGGGGGCGCCGGCGTCCACGTCGAGTACCTGGCCCGGGACCTGCGCCGGCTCGCCGACGTGCGGGTGCACTGCTTCGGCGCCCCGCGCGAGGAGCCCGGCGTGACCGGGTACGCCGACCCGCCGCCGGGGCTCGTCGGCGCCAACGCGGCGCTGCGGACCATGGGGGTCGACCTGGAGATGGCCGCCGGTGCGGCCGGCACCGACCTGGTACACAGCCACACCTGGTACGCCAATCTCGCCGGGCACGTCGCCAAGCTGCTCTACGGGGTACCGCACGTGGTCACCACGCACAGCCTGGAGCCGCTGCGGCCGTGGAAGGCCGAACAGCTCGGCGGCGGGTACGCGCTGTCGTCCTGGGTCGAGCGCACCGCCGTGACCGCCGCCGACGCGGTCATCGCGGTCTCCGCCGGGATGAAGCGCGACGTGCTCGCCGCGTACCCCACGGTCGATCCCGACCGGGTGCGCATCGTGCATAACGGGATCGACACCGACGAGTACCGGCCGGACCGGGACACCGACGTGGTCGAGCGCATCGGCATGGACCCCGACCGGCCCAGCGTCACCTTCGTCGGCCGGGTCACCCGGCAGAAGGGCCTGCCGTACCTGCTGCGCGCCGCCCGGTCGCTGCCGCCCGAGGCGCAGCTGGTACTGCTGGCCGGCGCGCCGGACACGCCGGAGATCGCGGCCGAGGTGGAGGCGCTGGTCGCGGAGCTGAACAAGACCCGCGACGGCGTCCTGTGGATCCTGAAGATGCTGCCCAAGCGCGAGGTCGTGCAGGTCCTCACGCACAGCACGGTATTCGTGTGCCCGTCGGTGTACGAGCCGATGGGCATCGTGAACCTGGAGGCGATGGCCTGCGAGACGGCGGTCGTCGCCACCGCGACGGGGGGCATCCCCGAGGTCGTCGAGGACGGGGTCACCGGGCTGCTCGTGCCGATCGACCAGGTCGACGACGGCACCGGTACGCCGGTCGATCCGGACCGGTTCGTCGCGGACCTGGCGGCCGCGATCACTGAGCTGCTTGCCGACCCGGGGCGCGCCGCGGCCATGGGGCGCGCCGGCCGGCAGCGCGCCCTGGACCACTTCTCCTGGGCCGCGATCGCCGATCGAACCATGGACGTCTACCGTTCGGTACTCGGCGCCTGACTACGCGCAGTAATCAGCAATTCCCTTTCTGCGCGTATTAAATGCGCTCCGTTATCCCCTAGGGGAATCGCGTCGAAGCGTGTCTATTGACCGCTCGCTGCGCACGGGACGAGCATGGCGCAAGGCGCTGCCGCTCAACCACGAGGCTGGATGTCCCGTCGATCGAATGTGCTCGACATCAATGCGTTAGCAGCAATCCACGGGCCCCAATAGGGGAGGAATGCATGCGAGCGAGACGGTGGCGACACGTGCCGCCCCACTACCGATCAAAGCGGCGTACCCGAGCGGCCGTCGTTGTATTCGGAGCGTTACTACTGGCGGCCGGTACCCTGATCGCCGGCTCGCCGTTCGCGTCCGCCGGGCTGGGCTTCGAGGTGCAGAGCCTGTTCGAGGTGCAGAGCCGGTTCGAGGTGCAGAGCCTGGACGGCTCGGGGAACAACGTCGCCCACCCCGAGTGGGGGAAGGCGGGTACCAACTACATCCGGGTGGCCCCCGCCAACTACGCGGACGGCCACAGCGGGGTCGTCGACGGGCCCAACGTCCGGTACATCAGCAACCGGGTCTTCAACGACCTCGGCCAGAACGTCTTCTCCGAGCACCGCAACACCCAGTGGGCGTGGACCTGGGCCCAGTTCCTCGACCACACGTTCGGGCTGCGCCAGGACAACGGCGAGGCGGCCAACATCCCCTTCGACAGCAAGGACCCGCTGGAGAAGTTCACCGACAACCTCGGGGTGATCCCGTTCAACCGCTCGGCCGCCGCGCCCGGTACCGGGGTGACCAACGCCCGCCAGCAGGTCAACACGGTCAACTCCTACATCGACGCGTGGTCGGTCTACAGCGGTACCGACCAGCGGCTGGAGTGGCTGCGGGACGGCTCGGTCGACGGCGACCTGGGCAACAACGGCCCGCGGCTGATGCTGCCGGGCGGGTACCTGCCCCGCAAGGACGCGCGCGGCGACGCGGCGAGCGCGCCGGACATGGCCGTCGACGGCCGGCTGGCCGCGCATCCCGACCGTGCCATGGTGGCCGGCGACGTCCGGGCCAACGAGAACATCGCGCTGACCGCCACCCACACGCTGTTCGCCCGCGAGCACAACCGCATCGTGTCCCTGCTGCCGAAGTCGCTCCGCAGCGAGCAGAAGTTCCAGATCGCCCGGCGGATCGTGATCGCGGAGCAGCAGTACATCACGTACAGCGAGTTCCTGCCGGCGATGGGCGTGGCGCTGCCGCAGTACACCGGGTACGAGCCGAACGTCAACTCGAGCCTGAGCAACGAGTTCGCGGCCGTCGGGTACCGGGGGCACAGCCAGATCCACGGCGAGTTCGAGATCGCAACCGAGGCGTCCCGGTACAGCGCCGCGCAGCTGGCCAGCTTCGAGAAGCAGGGCGTCCAGGTCGAGCGCGACGGCAGCAATCTCACGCTCGTCATCTCGCTGAATCTCGCGCTGTTCAACCCGGACCTGCTCCCGCAGATCCAGCTCGGCCCGATGCTGCGGGCGATCGGCAGCGAGTCGGAGTACAACAACGACGAGATGATCGACGACACGCTGCGCAGCGTGCTCTTCCAGATCCCGGTCTCCGGCAACCCGAGGTGCTTCGACGAGCCGAGCCTGCCCAACTGCTTCACCGGCGTGCTGGACCTCGGCGCGCTGGACATCCAGCGGGGTCGCGACCACGGCATGCCCAGCTACAACGACATGCGCAAGGCGTTCGGTCTGCCGCCGAAGACCTCCTTCCGGGCGATCACCGGCGAGTCCAGCGAGTCCTTCCCGGCCGGTACCGGCGTGGACAACCCGAACAGCCTGGACTTCGTGAAGCTGACCGACATCGACGGCAAGCGGGTGGCGATCCCGGACACCACGAACAACACCGCGACCAGGGACGTGCGCCGCTCCCCGCTGGCCGCCCGGCTCAAGGCGGTGTACGGGTCGGTGGACAAGGTCGACGCGTTCGTCGGCCTGGTGGCCGGGTCGCACGTGCCCGGTACCGAGTTCAGCGAGCTGCAACTGGCGATGTGGGCCAGGCAGTTCAAGGCGCTGCGCGACGGTGACCGGTTCTTCTACGGCAACGACCCCGGGCTGAGCCTGATCAGGAAGAAGTACGGGATCGACTTCCGGCACAGCCTCGGCGACCTGATCGCAGCGAACACCGACATCAAGCGCTCGGAGCTGGCCGACGACGTCTTCCTCACCCCGGACGACGACCTGCCGGCGGCCAGGTGCACTGTCACGTACCAGGTCGACGGCGTCGCCAACCATGAGTTCCGCGCCAGCCTGAAGATCACCAACAAGAGCGACCGGACGATCGACGGCTGGACCGTGCGGTTCGCGTTCGCGAACGGGCAGACCGTCCGGCAGGCGCGCAACAGCGAGGTGTTCCAGCGCGGCGTCAATGTGGCGATCCGCAGCCGGGACCGGATCCCGAAGGGAGGCACGGTAACCGACGTGAGCTTCACCGGGCACTGGGACAACGCGACGAACGCGCAGCCGCCCAACTTCAGCCTCAACGGCGCCCGGTGCGCCCGCGAATAGACCCTCTCCGTTCCCCCATCCCGGCGGTCGGTCCTAGTGCCCAGGGCCGACCGCCGGCGGGTCTTCTTGACATAGACACCTTCCAATGTTATCTGTTAGGTAGCCTCCCTATCATTTTGGCGAAGCTGCTCCGATGAACATCTCCCGTAGACGGCTCGGCCTGGCCGCGGCCGGGACGCTGGTGCGTCCGTACCCTTCGTGATCGTCGAGACGGCCGGCTCGGCCCTCGCGGCCACCCGCCTCGACCTGACGGATTCGCGCTGAAGGAGATCGCGAACGAGCTGGTCTCCGGCGCCGAGAACTCCTCGCTCGACTGGCGCGCGCAGTAACAAGTACATCGAGGACATCCACGACGGGCGCGGGTACACCGCCGGGATCGTCGGGTTCTGTTCCGGTACCGGCGACATGCTCGACCCCGTCCAGCTCTACGCCGACCGCACTGCAGCTGCGGGTGGGCTGGCGGCACCACCCGATCGGCCGCAACATGGTGGCCAAGTCGGCGGTGCTCGCCGGGATGCTGGGCCTGTCGCTGCTGGTGTACCTGATCCGGCTGCCGGCCTGGATCTGGCTGGGTGGGATGTACACCCTCGGCGCGATGATCTGGTGGCGCAACTGGATCTCGTGGCGGCTGCAGCACACCGGGCGCCGGCCCGAACACCGGCCCTAGCGCGCCGGCCGCCACTGCCGGCGTAGCCCGTCCCACGTGCGTCGCGTCTGTGCCAGCTCGTCAATCGCCCGGGCCCTCCCGCAGCTGCCGGGGTCGTGGCTGCGCTCACCCACCTGCGAACCGTCCAACGCACCCCACGGAAGGAGTCAAGTCATGGGCCACTGGGCCATCCACGTCGAAGGCAGCGGGATCCACGACAGCGGCCGCCCCGACGACGCCGACGCGATGCTGAAGACCTTCGTCGAAGAGCTGGCCCAGCAACATATCGATATATCGATTATCTAATTCACGGTCGTCTATGGCTCCGGTCCGCCCCTGTGGGCGGGCCGGGGCCACTTTCGTCGTGTCCGCCACCCGGCCCGGGTGCCGAGCAGTAGCCGATCATCCGGTGATCCACCGGACACAACCCGTCACACTGTCCGGCGTGACGATTCCCCGACGCCTCGCGCTCGCCACCGCCTCCGTCGCCCTGGCCGCGCTCGCCGGCTGCTCTGGCCACGCCGCGGCCACGCCCACGGCTTCCGCCGTCCCCGTCGTCAGCAACATCCCCCGGCCGAACGCGGCCTGCGTCCCTGCCGACAAGCAGACCCTCAACGCCGCCGGCAACGATCTCAACGAGCGGCTGATGTTCGGCTACATCGACGGCGAACAGAAGGAGCTACTGCTCGGCAAGGCGATGGAGCAGCAGTTGAATGGCCACAAGGTCGAGTACGGGTGGGTGTGCCCGCTGCGTAGTCAGTGGAAGTAGCTACCGCGTCTCACCTTCGGGCGGCTCCTGGCCCCGGGCGAGAGCGTCATTCATCGCCTCCACCGCGAACGCGGCCAGTTCGCGAGTATCCATCAGGCCGATCAACTCGTCGCGGTCCGTTGGATCGTCGCCGATCTGCCGGTAGATGGTCCTACCGACCTTCCGGCCGGTCCGGTAACGCCCCCTCATAGGGTTTCTCCATTCCTGCTCAGCTTGCGATTTAAGGTCGCCGTGCGTGGCTAGTGTCCGTTTTGGTGTTTTTGCGGTGGGGCGGGCAGGGGGCCTTCGGCCGGTTCTTCGACCCCGTGGGTCGTCCGGGTCCGGGTCGG